>ENA-OQEN01000216-OQEN01000216.1-human-gut-metagenome-genome-assembly--contig:-NODE-216-length-25246-cov-4.169115_pt1 | contig 25246 bp, 53 predicted proteins | sample MGYA00242791_ERZ504627 | MGnify/ENA primary metagenome ERZ504627 (study PRJEB26092, sample SAMD00036316) | human gut metagenome | host: Homo sapiens | study: EMG produced TPA metagenomics assembly of... | reverse complement strand
GGCGGGTGCAGAGCACTTCCAGCGCCGCCGCCTGCTCTGCGGTCAGCGGACAGTCGGAAAGCCGCACGTCCCGCCCGGTCGCCAGCCGGAACAGCTCCCGCGCGTCAAAATCCGCGTCCGGGCAGCTGCGGCGGTCAGCCGCTGCTCCACCTCCGCACCGCTGCGCGGGGGAGCATTGCTTCGCTTACCATTTGCCCTCCTCCGGGTTTTCAGGCAGCACGGGGGTGATGGCTGCAATGGCCACCTCGATCATACTGTCGTCCGGCTCAAAGACGGTGAGGTGCTGTACCCAGATGCCCGGCTGCCGGATAATGCGGGTAGCGATGTTATCCGACCGGCCGCACCACTTGAGCAGCTCGTAGCTGATGCCCATGACCAGCGGCAGCAGCAGCAGCTTGCACACCACCCGCAGACCGATGCTGCCCCACGGCAGCACGCTGTACAGAAACACGCTGACGATGACCACCAGAATGAGGAAGCTGGTGCCGCAGCGGGGATGGAAGCGGGTATACTTGCGCACGTTCTCCACGGTCAGCGGGTCGCCCGCTTCGTAGCAGGCAATGGTCTTGTGCTCTGCGCCGTGGTACTCAAACACACGATGAATTTCCTTCATTTTGGAGATGCCCACCATATAGGTCAGGAAGATGGCCACCTTCAGCACGGCCTCCAGCACCACCTTGCCCAGCGCCCCAGCGGCAGCAGACGGTTCACCCCGCCCACAAGGAAGGTGGGCAGTACGGTGAACAGCACAATCGCCAGCAGACCGCCCAGCACCGCCGCCACGGTCAGCAGTGCGTTCTCGCTTTTTCGCCCAGATGCTCCCCACCCATTTTCAAGGCAGTCTCCTCCTCGGCGGGGTCGTAGTCGTCCCCCATGCTCACCTGTGCCGAGTACATCATGTAGCGGTAGCCCACGATCATGCTTTCGATCATGGCAATGGCACCGCGCACCAGCGGGATCTTCATCCATACCCCGTGGGCGGGGGTGGGGTCGAGCTTGGTCTCAATGGTACCGTCCGGCTTGCGCACGGCGCAGCACATCTGCTTGGGGCCGCGCATCATGATGCCTTCCATCAGTGCCTGCCCGCCTACGCTGGTCTTAAAGCGTTCCTTTTTAGGTTGATTCATTGGTTTCTCCCGATATCCGCCCCTGCCGCTTTGGGCAAAGAGCGGTCTTTTTTATATTTTATCCGGGGCATATCCCCGAGCAAAGCTCATTTTAGCACACAAATGTGACAAAATCTGTGTTTTGGACGTTTCTCACGCCTTATGGTACAGCGGCAGACCCAGCGTGACCACGGTGCCGCGCCCGAGGGTGCTCTTGATATCCAGCGTGCCGTCCAGCGCGGTCATGATGGAATCCACCAGCGCCAGACCGATGCCGCTGCCGCGCACCGAGTTGCTGCCCTTGTAGAACTTGGTCTTTACGTTTTCCAGATCCTCCGGCGGGATGCCGCGTCCCTGATCGATGATCTCCACAAAGGCCTTGTACTCCCCTGCCCACAGTTTGACCGTGATGCGCCCGCCGGGGGCAGAGTATTTGATGGCGTTATCCAGAATATTGATGAACACCTGCCGCAGACGGTCCGGGTCGGCGTAGACAGGGATCATCTCCTCCGGCTCGGTATAGTGGAGCAGCAGCCCCTCCTGCCGGATGCGTGCTTCGCAAAAGAGCACCGCATCGGTCAGCTCTGCCACCAAGTCCAGCGGACGGCACTCCATGCGGATGCGTCCGTTCTGCAGGCGGCTGAAATCCAGCAGCTCCTCCACCATATTGTTCAGCCGCCCGGTCTCGTTGTTGATGATCTCCAGCCCCTTGCGATAGTTCTCGTCGGTGGGGTCGTCCAGTGTCATCAGAGTCTCCACCCAGCCCCGGATGGAGGTAAGCGGGGTGCGCAGCTCGTGGGACACCGAGCTAATGAACTCGTTCTTCATCTTCTCGGTCTCTTCCAGTCCCTCGGCCATCTGATTGATGGTGCCGCGCAGCCGGTCCACCTCGTCGTGGGGGTCGCCGGTCAGGGGCAGACGCACATCCAGCTCGCCCCGGGCGATGCCGGCGGCGGTGCGTTCCACCTGCCCCAGCGGCACCACGATGCCCCGCACGAAGTACAGCCCGGACATGATCGTAAACAGCAAAATTGCCACCGCAAGGAGCACACTGATGATGATGGCGTTTTTGACCTGCCGCTCCACCAGCGCCAGACTGGTGACCAGCCGCAGGGCAGCCACGTCCTCAGCATCGTAGGGCACCAGCGAGCAGGCCGCCATGACTACCTCACCAGACTGGGTGCGGTACACCGCCACGCCCAGACCGTCCGGGCCGTTGAGCGCCTGTTCAAAGTCCTTACTGCTGACGATGCCCTCCGCGTCTGTACCGCTGGAGGAGGCAATGACGCCGCCGTAACTGTCCAGCAGCATGAACTCGTATTTATCCTTATCGGCAAACTGTTCCACCATACGCCGCAGCGCCAGACTGCGGCTGGCGGCAGCGCTCTGGGCGGTATCGCCGGTATACATTTTCAGCTGACCGGTCACCGAGGAGAACCGCCGGTACATAATTTGCTGCACGCTGCTATAATAGCCCCGGGTATAGCTGTACAGGAACATTGCCTCGGCCAGCAGCACCACCAGTACGGTGATGAGCAGGTTGCCCCGCAGCCAGCGGCGGGTGATACCGCTTCGCATAACAGTGTCCTCCTTTCGGTGAGTATCGATAATAAAAAGATATTTTTTTGTGATTCAGGAAAGTCCGTAGGACTTTCCTGAATCACATTTTTATTCTTCCCACCGGTAGCCGTAGCCCCACACGGTCATGATGTGGGTGGGGTGGCTGGGCTCGTCCTCCACCTTCATGCGCAGGCGGCGGATGTTCACATCCACGATCTTTACGTCGCCGAAGTAGTTCTCGCCCCAGACCCCTTTCAGGATCTTTTCGCGCACCAGCGCAGTGCCCGGGTTGCGAAAGAACAGCTCCATAATCTGGAACTCCACCTGTGTCAGCTCAATGGGCTGACCGGCCTTCAGCAGCACGCGGCGGTTCTCGTCCAGCACGAACTCGCCGCTGGTCAACGTGCCCAGTGGGGTGTTCCCGTTGCTGTCCTCCTCCTTGGTGCGGATCACCCGGCGGCACAGCGCCTCCACACGCGCCAGCAGCTCGCTGACGCTGAAGGGCTTGGTCATGTAATCGTCTGCGCCGATGGACAAACCGCGGATCTTATCCTGCTCCTGCCCCTTGGCGCTGAGGATGATGATGCCGATCTGCTGGTCGGTGCGGCGGATGGTCTCGCACAGCGAGAACCCGTTCATGCCCGGCAGCATCACGTCCAGAATAGCGGCATCACAGCCGGGCTTCTGTGCCAGCAGCGGCAGGGCGGCTTCGGCGCTTTCGGCCTCCACCACCTCCATCCCCGCATGGCGCAGGTTCAGGGCGATCATATCGCGGATATTAGCTTCATCTTCTACAACAAGCACTCGTACCATGCAGCATCCTCCATTCCTTAATTCAACAGATACAACGCCTTGGAAAGGCGGTAGTTCGTGTCGGCAAGCAAAACGTCCGGGCCAATTTTGGCCTGCACCTGACGGGACGCCACCACGCCAGCCGTCCAGCCGGTGGAGTTGGCCGAGGTCCTTGCCAGCCGTACCGTCAGCACCAGCTGATCCTCGTCCACCGTGCGCAGCTCCACTGCGCCGTCAAATTCCTCGCTGTCGGTCAGCTTCAGGTTGCCCTCCCACTCGGCGGGCAGCTCGATATAACAGTTGGTCTCTTCGTCCAGTAGGCCAAAGCTTTTTTCCGGGTGGCTGCTGGTGTAGTCCATCCAGACGATAAAGTCCATGCGGCGGCTCTGGCTCAGGTTCAGCAGACCCGCCTCGTCCGGCTGGGTGGGGATCTCCACAATGCCGTCCCCGTCCAGATCCCGGCTGACCAGCGTGGGCACGTTGCGCAAAGAGGCGTTATACAGCCGCTGGCTGCTGATCCGTGTGGCGGGCACCATCTGCTGGCTAGTCTCGTCGTAGCACAGCAGCACCGAGGCCAGATTGTTGCCGGAAATGCCGGTCCAGCCGTCCAGCACCAGATAGTGCCGCCCGTCCGCGCCCGCGCCCGCCGCCACCGAGGCGCAGCCGGAAAATTTATCTGCGGAAAGGCCGTTGACCGCCACCTGCCGGAAGCTGCCCTCGCGGTCTGCGGTCAGAAGTTCGATCTGCACACTGCCGTCCTCCTGCGTGGACATCAGGATCAGATCCTGACTGCTGCCGCCGGTGATATTTTCCACCAGATACTGCTCGTACTGCTGCTCCAGAATGGTGGACAGGGTGCCCTTCTGATAGGAGTACACCGCCAGATAGTGGTCATTCTGGGCAGCGGTATAGCCCACCACCAGCTGGCAGCTGTCCGTATCCTGCAATTGGGCAAGGCTGACGTTCTCCACCGTTTCGGCAAGGCCCTCCACGCTCTGGCGCACCTGCCAGCTTCCGGTGTCGTCCCGCTGCAAAATGGCTACGCAGACGTTGGCGGTCTGGGCGGTGGTATACAGCACCGCCGCATCCTGCCGACCGTCACCGTCCAAGTCCTGCAGCACAAAGGGGGAAAGCAGCTCGCCCTGAATAGGATATTTCAGCTGGGCACTCTCCCCCAGCCAGTCGTTCAGGGCCGTTTGCAGCGCGCCGTAATCGCCGGAAAGCTTCGGGGCACGCAGCAGTTCCTCTACCTGTGCTTTTTCGTTGGCCGGCAGCACGGTCTGGCAGCTGCACAGCACAAAGCACAGCAGCGTGCACAGCACCAGCCGTAGCCTGCGGGTCCTGTTCATACCGGTCAACCTCCTTCCGGGCATAAAATGCTATTTTCAGTATACCACACTTTGCGGACACAAAAAAGGGGGTGGGCATATCTGGCGCTTGCGCGTGGGACGATTTTAAATGCGCGCCGCGACTGAGGGGTAACCCCCTATAAATAAAAAAGAAACCACTGCACAAAAGCTGTGCAATGGTTTCTCTTGTTACTGTATCAAACAGTCAGAGCAGGATCAGACGAGCTCCAGAACTGCCATCTCAGCTGCGTCGCCGCGGCGAGCGCCGATCTTGATGATGCGGGTGTAGCCGCCGTTGCGGTCAGCGTACTTGGGGCTGATCTCGTCAAACAGCTTCTTTGCAACATCTTCCTTGGTGATGTAGGCGTAGACCTGACGCTTGGTGTGCAGGTCGCTGGCCTTGCCAAGGCTGATCATCTTCTCGGCCATGGAACGAACGTCCTTAGCGCGAGTGACAGTGGTCTCAATCTTGCCATTCTCTAACAGGTAGGTAACCATAGCGCGCATCATAGCGTTGCGGCTGTCGCTGGTTCTACCGAGCTTTCTGGTACCGGGCATCCCGTTTCACTCCTTAAATTATTTTAGTTATTCGTCATCCGTGTTCAGCTTGAAGCCGAGGGAGTCCAGCTTAGCCATGACTTCCTCCAAGCTCTTGCGACCGAGGTTACGGACCTTCATCATCTCGTCCTCGCTCTTGCTGACAGATCTTCCACCGTGTTGATCCCTGCGCGCTTCAGGCAGTTGAAGGAACGCACGCTCAGATCCAGCTCTTCGATGGTCATCTCCAGAGCCTTCTCCTTGTCGTCGTTGGTCTTCTCTACCATGATCTCAGCGCCGGCGGCCTCGTCCGACAGGTTGACGAACAGGTTCAGGTGCTCGGTCAGCACACGGGCAGCCAGAGAAACGGCTTCCTGTGCGTTGATCGTGCCATCGGTCCAAACCTCAATGGTCAGCTTGTCGTAATCAATGGCCTGTCCAACACGGGTGCTCTCGACGTTATAATTCACCTTGAGCACAGGGGTGTAAATGCTGTCAACGGGAAGGGTGTTGATATCGTTCTTCTCGATGATAGCCTGTTTGTTGCGCTCTGCGGGCACATAGCCGCGACCCTTGTCGAAAGTCAGCTCCATAACGAGCTTGGCACCCTCACCCAGAGTTGCAATGTGCCACTCAGGGTTCAGAATTTCGATGTCGTCGCCCTGCTTGATGTTGTCAGCAGTGACCTCACAGGGACCAACTGCCTCAACACGCACTGTCTTCGGACCATCGGTGTACAGCTTTGCAGCGATACCCTTCAGGTTCAGGACAATTTCGGTAACGTCTTCCTTGACGCCCTCAATGGTGGAGAACTCGTGGACCACACCGTCAATCTTGACGCTGGTCACGGCGACACCGGGCAGAGAGGAAAGAAGCACACGACGCAGGCTATTGCCAGTGTGATGCCAAAGCCACGCTCCAGAGGTTCTGCACGAATTTGCCGTAGCGGCCGTCCGGGGACAGGCTTGCCGTTTCGATCTTGGGACGTTCAATCTCCATCATATCTATGCCCTCCTTGTCAAACCGGTGTTTCCACCGGCCCATTATTGAATTCTTTCAAAAAAGAATGCGAAAGCGTACCATCCAAAAGGAAGGCACTGCTTCTTAATGGATTACTTGGAGTACAGCTCGACGATGAGGTGCTCTGCGACTTCGTAGTCGATATCGCTGCGCTCGGGCAGCTTAGCGACAACGCCCTTCAGAGAACCGGTCTCGCGGTTCAGCCATGCGGGCAGAGCCACAACGGGAGCCTCGGCACCGGTCAGCTTTGCAAACTTTGCAGAGCTGCGGCTGGACTCGCGCACTTCGATCACATCGCCGGCCTTCACCTGGTAAGAGGGGATGTTGACCTTCTTGCCGTTGACGGTGAAGTGAGCGTGAGACACCAGCTGACGAGCGTCGCGGCGGTCTGAGCAAAGCCCAGACGGAACACGACGTTGTCCAGACGGCACTCCATGATCTGCAGCAGGTTCTCACCGGTCTTGCCGGGGCGAGACTCTGCCTTCAGGTAAGCGTTGTGGAACTGCTTCTCCAGAACGCCGTAGATGAACTTGACCTTCTGCTTCTCCTTCAGCTGAGATGCGTACTCAGACTGCTTCTTGCGGACATTGCCGTTGGAGTTGCGGGTGGTATTCTTCTTTGCATAGCCCATGACCGCAGGAGAAATGCCCAGGGCCTTGCAACGCTTTGCGATAGGCTGCGTATTCTTTGCCATAATTCAATTTCCTCCTTCGATCAGACACGACGGCGCTTCGGGGGACGGCAGCCGTTGTGGGGGATGGGAGTCACGTCCTTGATCAGGGTGACTTCCAGACCGGTAGCCTGCAGCGCACGGATAGCGGACTCGCGGCCAGCGCCGGGGCCCTTGACGTAAACTTCAACAGTCTTCATGCCGTGCTCGATCGCAGTCTTAGCTGCGGTCTCGGCAGCGGACTGAGCTGCGAACGGGGTGCTCTTGCGGCTGCCACGGAAGTTCAGGGAGCCAGAGGAGCACCAAGACACTGCATTACCCTGCAGGTCGGTGATGGTAACGACAGTATTGTTGAAGGTAGACTGGATGTGAGCCTGACCAGCAGCAATGTTCTTGCGCTCTTTCCGCTTCATGCGGACATTTGCGCCCTTCTTGGCGTTATTTGCACTTGCCATTTCTCAAATCCTCCTTACTTCTTCTTGTTTGCGACAGTGCGCTTGGGACCCTTGCAGGTACGAGCATTGGTCTTGGTGCGCTGGCCGCGGCAGGGCAGATTCTTGCGATGGCGGGTGCCACGGAAGGACTGGATCTCGACCAGACGCTTGATGTCCAGAGCCACGTTGCGGCGCAGGTCGCCTTCAACGAGGATGTTTGCCTGATCGATGTAGTCACGGATCTTAGCCTCTTCGTCCAGAGTCAGATCCTTGACGCGGGTATCGGGGTTGATGCCAGTTGCTTCCAGGATCTTGTTAGCAGTGGTCTGGCCGATACCATAAACGTAGGTGAGACCCACCTGAACGCGCTTCTCGCGGGGCAGGTCAACGCCGGCAATACGTGCCATAGTAGTTTCCTCCAAAAATCATCCCATGTCAGTGTCGGGGTCTGCGCCGGGACTCTACGCACTTGACCCCCAGGCGCCCGAATTAGCCTGGCGCTGCTTGTGCTTGGGGTTCTGGCAGATGACCATCACGCGGCCTTTGCGGCGGATGACCTTGCACTTTTCGCAGATGGGTTTCACGGAAGGCTTGACCTTCATGATGTTGAACCTCCTTTTGGTTGATGCCCTGACGCTTATTTGGAGCGCCAGGTGATGCGGCCCTTAGAAAGATCATAGGGCGACATTTCCACGGTTACCTTGTCCCCGGGCAGGATACGGATGAAATTGGTCCGCAGCTTGCCGGAGATGTGCGCTAAGAGGATGTGACCGCTGGGAGTGAGCTTCCCGGTGTTCTTATCCTCGCTCAACATTTCCACCTTAAAGATGGCGTTGGGCATGGCTTCACGCACAATGCCTTCGATCTCGATGACGTCTTCTTTAGACAAGCTATTTGCCTCCTCATTGGATCTGCTCAGTTTGTCATAATTGAGCATCGGTGCTCCCGCTCCAAAAACAGAAAGCACTGCATTCTTCCGTGCCTGCGCCCGTTTTTGTGCAGTTTGCCGCTTCTCTTTTCAAGACTTTCACGCCGATTCCCAGACGGACAGGTGGCGATGAGCGCCACATACTTCATCTCCTGCGGCACAAAATCCGCAAAACGGGCAGACTGAGCCTGTCCGTCGAGGAAGTATCTGGCTTCCACAGCCATTTATAGATTATACACCTTTTGTTGTCAATTTGCAAGAGGTTTTTTCCGTATTTCCGATAAAAAATTATTCTGTATAAAAGCTCTTTTCCGTCCCGTCCTCCTTTCGCGTTTCTCCACCGTGAAGGTGAAACTTTTTCACGAAAACTTGTCACAATTGCACAAATTGCAGGAGTGAAAAGAGAAAGAAGCCGCCGCACATCATCCGTGCAGCGGCTCCTTTATAAAGGTTGCTTACTTCAGGCTGAAGGTGGCCGGGTCAAAATCCGGATCATCCAGCTGCGGGTCATGATCTCGGTGCGGTCCTTCAGGATGGCGATAGAGTGCTCAAAGTGAGCAGCCAGTCCGCCGTCCTTGGTCTTGACAGTCCAGCCGTCGCTGAGCTGCTTGATCTTGTAGTCGCCCTGACAGATCATCGGCTCAATGGCGATGGTCATGCCGGGCACAAGACGGGGCCCTCGGCCTGATGGCCGTAGTTGGGCACCTCGGGGTCCTCGTGCAGTTCCTTGCCGGTGCCGTGACCCACAAAGTCACGCACCACAGAGAAGCCCGCGTCCTCACAGTAGCTCTGCACGGCGTAGCGATATCACCGATGCGGTTGCCCGCCACGGCCTGCCCGATGCCCTTGTACAGAGAAGCCTTGGTCACCTCCAGCAGGCGCTGGGCTTCCAAGTCCACCTTGCCCACCGCGTAGGTGCAGGCGTTGTCGCCGTTGAAGCCGTCCACCTTGGCACCGGTGTCGATGCTCACGATGTCACCCGGGCGGATGACGATATCGTGAGAGGGGATGCCGTGGATGACGGTATCGTTCAGGCTGATGCAGGCTGTACCGGGAAAACCGTACAGACCCTTGAAGTTGGGGATGCCGCCGTGCTTCACGATGAAGTCGTAGATCAGCTTGTCCAGCTCCCAAGTGGTCATGCCTGCTTCGATGTGCTCTCCGCCGTACTTCAGGGCAGCTGCGCTCAGGGCGTTTGCCCGGCGCATACCGTCCAGCTCTTTTGCATTTTTGATCTGAATCACGCTTATGCCTCCAAAGCCTTCATGACTTCAGCCGTAGTCTCCTCGATGGAGGGGCAGAACTTGATCTCTGCCAGCTTGCCGCGGGTGCGGTAGAACTCCACCAGCGGCTCGGTCTGCTCATGGTAGGCTTTCAAACGATCCAGCACGGTTGCGGGCTGGTCGTCCTTGCGGATGACGGTCTTGCCGCCGCACAGGTCGCAGACGCCCTCCACCTTGCTCTTCTTGTTCAGGATGTGGTAGCTTGCGCCGCACTTCTCGCAGACGCGGCGGCCGCTCATGCGCTCCACGATCACGCTGTCCTCAACCTGCAGTTCCAGCACCTTGTCGATGCGGATGCCCATGGTCTCGATGGCCTCTGCCTGCGCAATGGTGCGGGGCACGCCGTCCAGAATGAAGCCGTTGGCGCAGTCAGCCTGTGCCAGACGCTCCTTCAGGATGCCGATGATGACTTCATCGGGCACCAGAGCACCGGCGTCCATAAAGCTCTTGGCCTTCAGACCCATCTCGGTGCCCTCCTTGACAGCAGCGCGCAGGATGTTGCCGGTGCTGATGGAAGGGATGTTCAGCTTTGCGCAGATGATCTCGGCCTGCGTGCCTTTGCCTGCGCCGGGTGCGCCCAACAGGATCAGATTCATAGGATCGCTTCCTTTCTTATATGTTGCTTTATAGAAACATACGTACAAAAAGCAAAAAAGCACTGAAAAGTATGAGCGTACTCTCCTTTCCAGTGCTTTCTTACATCTTTATTGCTTCAGATCAGCCAAGGAAACCCTTGTGGTTGCGCATGGTCATAAAGCTATCGAGGCTGCGGGTGGTATCCAGTGCCACACCAACCACGATCAGCAGGCTGGTACCGCCCAGCTGAATGCTCATACCGGTCAGGTTGCCCAGAATGATCGGCAGTACAGCCACCGCAGCCAGGAAGATGGCACCGATGAGGGTGATCTTGTTCAGGGTGCGGGTGATGAAATCGCTGGTCGCTTACCGGGACGGAAGCCGGGGATCGAGCCGTTATTGCGGCGCAGATTGTTGGCGATCTCAACAGGGTTGTACTGGATGGCCACATAGAAGTAGTTGAATGCCAAAATCAGCAGCAGGTAGATCACAACGTACAGCCAGGAGGTGTAGTTGAAGGTATGGAAGAACGCATACCAGACCGGGTGAGCGGTCTGATCGATCTGCAAAAGCTGCCGATGGTGCCCGGGATGGACACCAGTGCCGAAGCGAAGATGATGGGCATGACGCCGCTCATGTTCAGCTTCAGGGGCAGGTAGCTGTTCTGGCCGCCCATCTGCTTCCGGCCCACCACACGCTTGGCGTACTGGATGGTAATGCGGCGCTCTGCGTTGTCATGACCACCACAAAGACCACAGCGACCAGTGCCAGAACTACCAGAACGGGCAGCAGGATATAGAACTGAGGCTCGCCAGCCGCTGCGCGGGTCAGCAGACCCGTCACAGAGGTGTACAGCGAGGACCAGTTGGAAACGATGGAGGCGAAGATCAGAAGGGAAACACCGTTGCCGATGCCCTTGTCATCGATCTGCTCGCCCGCCCAGGTGATCAGCTGAGCACCTGCAACGAAGGTGGCGATGATGACCACAGCGGCGAACACGCCGACTGCGCCGGAAACATACTTCAGTGCACCCATATTGCGGATCACGAAGTAGTAGCCAATGCTCATGATCAGTGCGACCACGGCACCGGCGTACCGGTTGATCTGCTGCAGCTTCTGCTGGCCATCCGCTTCCTTTGCCAGATTTTCCAGCGAAGGAATGGCTACAGTCAGCAGCTGCACAATAATAGAGGCGTTGATATAGGGTGTCACACCTAACGCGAAGAGCGTGCATCTTGCCAGTGCGCCGCCGCTCATCATATTGAGGTACGAGAGCATATCGCCGTTTGCAAACATCTGCGTCAGAGCAGAGCCGGAAACGAACGGCACGGGGATGGCACAGCCAAGACGGTAAACCACGAGGATCGCCAGCGTGAACAGAAGACGATTTTTAAGCTCGGGGATCTTCCATGCGTTACGGAATGTCTGGAACACCTTACATCACCTCAGCCTTTCCGCCTGCCTTCTCGATTTTCTCTTTGGCAGAAGCGGAATAGGCTGCGGCCTTCACGGTCAGAGCCTTGGTCAGCTCGCCGTTGCCAGAACCTTAACGCCGTCCAGAGTCTTCTTGACCAGACCCTTAGCCTTCAGAGCCTCGGTATCGACGACATCGCCGGCATTGAAAGCAGCCTCCAGATCAGCCACGTTGACGATGGCGTACTGGGTAGCAAAGATGTTGTTAAAGCCAACCTTAGGCAGGCGGCGTGCCAGAGGCATCTGACCGCCCTCGAAACCAGCGTGCTTCACGCCGGAACGGGCCTTCTGGCCCTTGCTGCCGAAGCCGGCAGTCTTGCCATTGCCGGAGCCAATGCCGCGGCCCTTGCGGGTCACAGGCTTGTTGGCGCCCTTGCTGGCGTGCAATTCATGAAGCTTCATTGTGCGTATACCCCCTGCTATTAGGCTTCGGTGACGCTGAGCAGGAAGCCGATCTTTGCGATCTTGCCCTGCGTAGCGGCGTTGTCAGGCTGAACGGTAACGTCGCCCGGCTTCTTCAGGCCCAGAGCCTCAGCGGTAGCGATCTGCTTAGCGCCGCGGCCGATCAGGCTCTTCTTCAGCTCGATCTTGAGCATCTTATCTGCCATGGTTAGTTACCTCCTTAACCCAGAATTTCTTTCACGGTCTTGCCGCGCTTCTCAGCGACAGACTCGGCGCTGACCAGACCGCACAGACCTGCAAAGGTAGCAGCAACAACGTTGATGGGGTTGTTGGAACGCATAGACTTCGCACGAACGTCCTTGATGCCAGCAGCCTCAATGACGGCACGCACGGGGCCGCCGGCGATCATACCGGTACCGGGTGCAGCCGGCTTGAGCAGAACAGCGCCTGCGCCGTACTTGCCGACGATCTCGTGGGGGATGGTGGTGCCTTCAGGGCAACCTTGTGCATGTTCTTCTTGGCAGCGGCCTCACCCTTGCGGATAGCCTCGGGAACTTCACCGGACTTGCCGATGCCGTAGCCGATGGTGCCCTTGCCGTCGCCAACGACAACCAGAGCAGCAAACTTCATGATGCGGCCGCCCTTGACAGTCTTGGAAACGCGGTTGATAGACACAACCTTGGTGATCATGCCGTCGTCTTCACGGTTTCTCATAGCCATAATGTGTTTCCTCCTCTCATTACAGCTTCAGGCCGCCCTCACGGGCGCCATCAGCCAGGGCCTTAACACGGCCATGATAAACGTAGCCACCACGGTCGAACACGACCTCGGTGATGCCCTTTTCCAGAGCCTTTGCTGCAACCTTCTTGCCGATCTCAGCAGCGGCCTCGACGTTGCCGCCGTTGCCGTTGAAGTCCTTGTCCATAGTGGACGCCGACACCAGAGTAACGCCCTGCTCATCATCGATGATCTGAGCGTAGATGTGCTTGGCGGAGCGGAAAACATCCAGGCGAGGACGTGCTGCGGTGCCGCTGATCTTGTTGCGAACGCGGCGATGACGACGAAGACGAGCTTCGTTCTTGTCGATCTGCTTAACCATTGTCTTTCACTCCTTACCTTATTTCTTGCCCTTACCGGCCTTGCCTTCTTTGTGCTTGACGACCTCGCCGGCGTAGCGGATGCCCTTGCCCTTGTACGGCTCAGGCGGCTTCTTGCCGCGGATCTCTGCAGCATACTGGCCGACCTTCTGCTTGTCGATACCGGTAACAGAGAAGTGGTTGGGATCCTGCCACACAATGGTGCAATCCTCGGTATCGGGGATATTCACCTGATGAGAGAAGCCCAGGTTCATGACCAGGTTGGAGCCCTGCTTCTGGCAGCGCATACCAACGCCAACGATCTCCAGCTTCTTCTCGTAGCCGTTCACAACACCGTTCACCATGTTGGCGATGTTGGTACGGGTCAGGCCGTGCAGGCTGCGGGCCTTGGGTTCGTCATTGGGGCGGGTAACCAAAACCTCATTGCCCTCGACCTTAACGGTCATCAGGGGATGATAGTTGGAATTCAGGCTGCCCTTGGGGCCCTTGACGGCGACAGTGTGTGCTGCCTCATCGACAGTGACAGTGACACCGGCAGGAATGACGATGGGTTTTCTTCCAATTCTCGACATTGTCTTTTACCCCTTTCTTACCACACGTAGGCCAGGACTTCGCCGCCGACGTGCTCAGCACGTGCAGCCTTGTCAGTCATGATGCCCTTGGAGGTGGAAATGATTGCGGTGCCCAGGCCCTTCATGACCTTGGGCATATCCTCGCAGTTGGTGTAGATACGCAGGCCGGGCTTGGACACACGGCGCAGACCAGCGATAACGGGCTCGCCGTTAGCCTGGTACTTCAGGGTGACAACGATGGTGCCCTGAACGGTATCGTTCTTGACCTGCATACCCTTGATGTAGCCCTCGTCAACCAGAATCTGGCAGATAGCTTCTTCATGTTGGAAGCGGGGATCTCCACAGAAGGGTGTTTGGCAGTGCTTGCGTTGCGGATGCGAGTCAGCAGGTCCGCGATAGGATCAGTAATCTGCATTTGCCACTAACCTCCTTAGATTAGCTCTCAGTGTTTTTATAATGATACCGCCCCGAAACAAGTTGTTTGCCCCGGGGCGGATATCCGACAAATTATCCAGCCCTCTGGTAAATTACCAGGAAGCCTTCTTCACGCCCGGGATCTCGCCCTTGTAGGCCAGCTCACGGAAGCACACACGGCACACGCCGTACTTGCGCAGCACGGAGTGGGGACGGCCGCAGATGCGGCAGCGGGTGTATGCACGGGTAGAGAACTTAGCAGGACGAGACTGCTTCAGCTTCATAGACAGTTTAGCCATTGTACAAATCTCCTCCCTTAGTTGTTCTCTGCGAACGGAGCGCCCAGAGCCTTCAGCAGCTCCTTGCCCTCCTCATCAGTCTTGGCAGTGGTGACAAAGCAGACATCCATGCCACGGACTGCATCGACCTTCTCGAATTCGATCTCGGGGAAGATGATCTGCTCCTTGATGCCGCAGGCAAAGTTGCCGCGACCGTCGAAGCCGTTGCCGTTGATGCCGCGGAAGTCGCGCACACGGGGCAGAGCCACGTTGAAGAAGCGATCCACGAACTCGTACATACGCTCACCACGCAGAGTGACCTTGCAGCCGATGGGGGTGCCCTGACGCAGCTTGAAGTTAGCAACGCTCTTCTTGGCACGGCAGACGACTGCCTTCTGGCCAGTGATCTGGCCCAGATCCTTCATAACTGCTTCCAGGATCTTCTCGTTTTCCTTGCTTCGCCGCAGGCAACGTTGATGACGACCTTGTCCAGCTTGGGGATCTGCATAACGCTCTTGTAACCGAACTTGGAGTTCAGAGCAGGAGCAATTTCATTGACATACTGTTCTTTCAAACGAGCCATTGTTCCTTACTCCTTTCTTACAGCTCAGCGCCGCACTTCTTGCAGACGCGAACCATCTTGCCGTCCTTCTCAACGTGGCCCACACGCACGGCCTTGCCGCACTTGGGGCAGACGGGCATGACCTTGGAAGCGTAGATAGCGCCCTCGGCCTTAACGATGCCGCCCTGCTCGCCCTGACGGCGGGGCTTGACGTGCTTGGTAACCATGTTCTGGCCTTCAACGATGACCTTGCCTTCAGCGGGGCTGACCTGCAGGACCTTACCAGTGTGGCCCTTGTCCTTGCCGCTGATGATCATCACGTTGTCGCCGGTTTTAACATGAAGATTATTCATTTTTAAAACTCCTTACAGCGATTCCGGAGCCAGGCTCAGGATCTTGGTGTAGCCGGCATCACGCAGCTCGCGAGCAACAGGTCCAAAGATACGGGTACCTTGGGGTTCTTGTCGGCCATAACGATAACGGCGGCGTTCTCATCGAAACGGATGTAGGAACCGTCGTCGCGGCGCACGCCATGCTGCTGCGCACGATGACAGCCTTGACGACGTCGCCCTTCTTAACGGAGCCGCCGGGGGCTGCCTTCTTGACAGAGCAGACCACGACGTCACCAATGTTTGCGTATCTCTTGCGGGTGCCGCCCAGCACACGGAAGCACATCAGCTCCTTGGCACCGGTGTTGTCGGCAACTTTGAGATAAGTTTGCATCTGAACCATATCAGATATCTCCTTTCAAACTGTTCAAAGCAGCGGGCAAAGATTACTTTGCCTTCTCAACGATACGGACCAGGCGCCAGCGCACATCCTTGCTCAGGGGGCGGCACTCCATGATCTCAACACGGTCACCGATACCGCACTCGTTCTGCTCGTCACGAGCCTTGAACTTCACGGTACGCTTCAGGATCTTCTTGTACAGGGGGTGCTGCACGCTATCCTTAACGGCAACCACGATGGTCTTATCCATCTTGTCGGACACGACACGCCGACGCGGGTCTTTCTCAGATTACGTTCTTCCATCGTTTAACCTCCTTACTGCTTCTCAGCCAGAACGGTCATCACGCGGGCGATGTCCTTCTTGACTGCTTCGATGCGGCCGGGGTTCTCCAGCTGTTGATGGCATGCTGGAAGCGCAGGTTAAACAGCTCAGCCTTCAGATCTGCCAGCTTGCTGGTCAGCTCTGCGGTCTGCATTTCGCGGAGTTCATTAGCCTTCATTGGTGCCATCCTCCTTCACGGAGCCTCACGGACAACAAATTTGCACTTGATGGGCAGCTTGTGCATAGCCAGACGCAGAGCCTCGCGAGCAGTTGCCTCATCGACATCTGCCAGCTCGAACATCACGCGGCCGGGCTTCACGACTGCAACCCAGTATTCGGGAGAGCCTTACCGGAGCCCATGCGGGTCTCAGCGGGCTTTTCAGTCACGGGCTTATCGGGGAAGATCTTGATCCAAACCTTGCCGCCACGCTTGATGTAACGAGTCATGGCAACACGGGCAGCCTCGATCTGCTTGGAGGAGATCCATGCCGGCTCCAGAGCAACAAGGCCGTACTGACCCTGGCACACCACGTTGCCGCGGGTAGCCTTGCCGGTCATGCGGCCGCGCTGAACGCGGCGGTACTTAACACGCTTAGGCAGTAACATTACTTGTTGCCTCCTTCCTTCTTAGGAGCGGTCTTTGCGCTCTTGAGGACCTCGCCCTTGTAGATCCACACCTTAACGCCGATGCGGCCGTAGGTGGTAGCAGCCTCTGCAAAGCCGTAGTCGATGTCGGCACGCAGGGTCTGCAGGGGGATGGTGCCCTCGTGGTAGCTCTCGGTGCGGGCGATATCAGCGCCGCCCAGACGGCCGGAGCACATTGCCTTGATGCTTTGCGGGAACGGTTGCGCGATCGCGGGGGCTCATGGCATTGCGCATGCACTGCTTCATAGCACGACGGAAGGTGACGCGGTTCTCCAGCTGACGAGCGATGTCCTCAGCAACCAGCTGTGCGTTGGTGGAGGGGCTCTTCACCTCGATGACATTGACGATAACGGTCTTGCCATACTCCTTGGTCAGCTTGTTCTGCAGGGCGATGCGCTCTTCGCCGCCCTTGCCGATGACCATACCGGGCTTAGCGCAGTAGATGTTAACATTAACGCGAGGAGCGGAAGTGGAAGGATCCACAGTGCGCTCGATCTCGATCTTGGGGACGCCAGCGTCCTTCAGCTGAGCCTTCAGCTCAGTGCGGATCTTGTGATCCTCGACGAGGTTATCGCTGAAATCCTTCTTGGAGGCAAACCAGCGGCTGTCCCAGTCTTTAATAACGCCGACACGAATGCCGTGCGGATTTACTTTCTGGCCCATTGTTTTCCCTCCTTACTCTTTCTCTTTCAGAACAACGGTCATGTGGCTGGTGCGCTTCAGGATGCGGTAGCCGCGGCCCTGTGCACGAGGCATCATGCGCTTCAGCGTCGGGCCGGGGCAAACGTAGCACTCGGCGACGTAGAGGTTGTTCTTGTCCATATTGAAGTTGTTTTCCGCATTAGCGGCTGCAGACTTCACCAGCTTCAGAAGGGGCTCACAAGCTGCCTTCGGGGTGTACTGCAGGATTGCCAGCGCTTCGTCCAGGGGCTTGTTACGGATCAGGTCCATAACGATAGACACCTTACGAGGACTAATGCGGGCATAACGAAGAATTGCCCGAGCTTCCATGTTGTGTTCCTCCCTCTATTACTTAGAATTACCAGTGTGGCCCTTGAAGGTACGGGTGGGAACGAACTCACCCAGCTTGTGGCCAACCATGTCCTCAGTCACATACACAGGCACATGCTTGCGGCCGTCGTGGACGGCAAAGGTGTGACCAACGAATTCGGGGAAGATCGTGGAGGCGCGGCTCCAGGTCTTGATGACCTGCTTCTTGCCGGAAGCGTTCATCGCTTCAACGTGCTTCATAAGAGCAGCCTGGACGAAAGGTCCTTTTTTAATGCTTCTACCCATTGTCTTAAACTCCTCTCTTACTTACCTGCACGCTTCACGATCAGCTTATCGGAGCGCTTATGATGCTTGCGAGTCTTGAGACCCAGAGCGGGCTTGCCCCAGGGAGTCATAGGACCGGAGTGACCAACAGGTGCGCGGCCCTCGCCACCACCGTGGGGATGGTCGCAGGGGTTCATAACGGTACCACGCTGCCGGGACGCACGCCCATGTGGCGCTTGCGGCCTGCCTTGCCCAGGTTGACGTTCTCGTGGTCGATGTTGGAAACCTGACCGATGACTGCGGTGCAGTTCACGGGCACGTTGCGCATCTCACCGGAGGGCAGACGAACCAGAGCGTAGCCATTCTCCTTAGCCATCAGCTGAGCCATGTTGCCAGCGGAACGAACCAGCTGAGCGCCGCGGCCGGGATACAGCTCGATGTTGTGGATGATGGTACCGACGGGGATGTTCTCAAAGGGCAGGCAGTTGCCGGGCTTGATATCGGCAGACTTGCTGCTGACGACCACGTCGCCCACCTTCAGGCCATCGGGAGCAATGATGTAGCTCTTGGTGCCGTCGGTGTACTCGACCAGAGCGATGAATGCGCTGCGGTTCGGATCGTACTCGAGAGTCTTAACGGTAGCGGGGATATCGGTCTTCTGACGCTTGAAGTCGATGACGCGATACTTGGTGCGGTTGCCGCCGCCCTGATGGCGGACGGTGATACGACCGGTGTTGTTGCGGCCGCTGTGCTTCTTCATGGGCTCCAGCAGGCTGCGCTCAGGAGCGACCTTGCTCAGGACGCTGTAATCCGTGACGGTCATGCCGCGGCGGCCCGGAGTAGTGGGGCCATACTTTTTGATAGCCATTGTGCTATTCTCCTTTGTTTATCTTATGAATTATTATCGGGGTCATATCCCCATAGAGGAACCCTCGGCGGGTTCTATCAGACCATGCTGTTGAAGAACTCGATCTCCTTGGAGTCCTTGGTCAGGGTCACGATAGCCTTCTTGGATGCAGCGGTGTAACCAGCGTGCATACCTGACGGCGGAAGCGGCCACGGACGGAGACGGTGTTCACCTTAGCGACCTTGACGCCGGGGAACAGGACTTCAACTGCCTGAGCGATCTCGACCTTGGTAGCATCGGTAGCGACCTTGAAGGTGTACTTCTTGTCAGCGATGCCAGCCATGGAGTTCTCGGTAATGACCGGCTTCAGGACGATATCATGTGCGGTTTTCATTAGCCAAGCACCTCCTCGAGCTTCTTAGCTGCGTCGACGCTGATGATCAGCTTGTCGGCGTTCAGCACATCGTAGGTGTTCACGCTGCCTGCGAAGGTGGTCTTGACACCGGCGATGTTGCCAGCGCTCTTGACGAACTTTGCATCGACAGTCTCGTTGACCAGCAGGTTCTTCTTGCCGGCGCCCACAGCGTTCAGCATAGCGACCACAGCCTTGGTCTTGTACTCGTCGCAAGCGAACTTGTCAACGACGACCATGTTGCCATTGGCAGCCTTGTCGGACAGGACGCTCAGCAGAGCCAGACGCTTGACCTTGTTGTTGATGTGGTAGTTGTAGCTGCGGGGCTTGGGGCCCAGAGCAACGCCGCCGTGGGTCCACTGCGGAGCACGGATGGAGCCTGACGAGCGTGACCGGTGCCCTTCTGACGCCAAGCTTCTTGCCGCCGCCGGAAACTTCCATGCGGATCTTGGTGTTCTGGGTGCCCTGACGCTGGTTGGCCAGGAAGTTCACCACAGCAATGTGGACAGCCTTCTCATTCGGGGTGATACCGAACACGGCGTCGGAAAGCTCGATCTCGCTAACGTGCTGACCGTTCATATCGACTACATTAAACTTTGCCATTGTAGCTTTCCTCCTTACGCCTTGACGCTGTTGGCCAGGGTGATGATGGTGCCCTTGGAACCGGGAACCGCACCCTTGACAGCGATCAGATTGTTCTCGGTGTCAACCTTGACAACGGTCAGGTTCTGCACGGTAACGCGCACGCAGCCCATGTGGCCGGGCAGGCGCTTGCCGGGGAACACGCGAGAGGGGTTGGAAATAGCGCCCATAGAACCTGCATGACGTGCCACCGGGCCAGTGCCGTGGCTCTCACGCAGACGGTGCTGGCCAAAGCGCTTGATAACGCCCTGGTAGCCCTTGCCCTTGGAAACGCCTGCAACGTCAACCTTGTCGCCTGCTGCAAAGAGTCAGCCTTCAGGATGTCGCCAACGTTCATTGCGGAAACGTCGTCCAGACGGAACTCACGCAGGGTCTTCTTGGGGGCAACGTTTGCCTTCTTGAAGTGACCTGCAGCTGCCTTGTTGACCTTCTTGGCGGAAACCTCGCCGAAGCCCAGCTGAACAGCCTGATAGCCATCGCTCTCGACGGTCTTCTTCTGCACGACGGTGCAGGGGCCTGCCTCGATGACGGTGACGGGGATAACCTTGCCGCTCTCATCGAACAGCTGGGTCATACCGACTTCTTGCCGATAATGCCTTTAACCATTTTCTTTTCCTCCTGTAAAGGTTATTGGTTGGCAGCGCACGTCACTGCCAACATGACCCTCGGGAAACGAGGGCATCGAATTTGATCGTGTGTGGTTTACAGCTTGATCTCGATGTCCACGCCAGCGGGGAGCTGGAGGCTCATCAGAGCCTCGACCGTCTTGTTGGACGGCTTCAGAATGTCGATCAGACGCTTATGAGTGCGGCTCTCGAACTGCTCGCGGCTATCCTTGTACTTGTGGGTAGCGCGCAGAACGGTAACGACCTCACGATCGGTGGGCAGGGGGATGGGGCCAGACACGCGGGCGCCGGTGCGCTTTGCGGTCTCCACGATCTTCTCTGCTGCGGCATCGATCAGCTGAGCATCATAGCTCTGCAGACGGATTCTGATTTTCTCTTTGACTGCCATTGCTTACGCCTCCTGAAAAATTGTTTTTGCCCTAGGCGAGCCGATAAATTGCTCTACACAGTTCCGGGTGTTCCTCGATTTGGCACTATAAAAACCGGTGAACCGCATGGCAGTTCTCCCGGAAACATATTAGCAAATCAAATCCGAACATTGGTTCCGCCCGTTTCGCAGAGGAGTAACTTCTCTGCCGAGGGAACGTATTCCATCGCTGTCAGTAATTTTTTCGCCCGGTTCTAAGATCGGACATACTCCGCGGAAATAACCCATCGCAGCTATCGCCGGATGACAACCTCCCGCATCAACGCATATCGCTGGCCTGCACGACTTGTATCGCACAAGCCTTTTGCAGCCGAGAGATATTTTATCACATCTTCGTCTATTTGGCAAGTGTTTTTTGCAGAAAATTACGATTTTTCTTTTTTATTTTCTCTGTTTTGCCAATGGCCGCATTTTCTGTGCAAGATGCACAATCTCAGCGCTTTTTGCCGGTGGAAAACTCCCCCGCGTCCCCTTGCAGCATCAGTATGGGCGGGAAAGGCAGGTTATACCTATTATATAGGAGAACTCCCTCCCGTGAAAATGGACTGCCGGAGCGTCCGCAGACGCTCCGGCAGTCCGAAATTATAAAGTTTTCTTCCGCTGAAGATGCGCAGAGCAGCGCGGCGCGCAGTTCAGATCATTTCTTCTTCAGCTGCTCCTCCAGCCCTTCCCGCGGGTGATGTAGACGGTGGTGTACACCTCGTACAGCACCATGCCGGGCTTGGCTCCGTTTGCTTTCCAGATGTTCTTCACCTCGGTGGTGTCCACTGCCACCTTGGCGCCGGTGCCCGCCTTGTAGGCGCTGGAATGGATGACCGCCAGCTCCGCCGCTTCCTGCTTGGTGGTGTCCGGGATGTCCTCGCCCCGGCTCATGACCACAACGTGGCTACCGGGGGCTTTCTGTACATGGAACCACAGGTCCTTGCCCCGGGCGGTGTGCAGGGTGAGCTTGTCGTTCTGGGCGTTGTTGCGGCCTATCAGGATCTCAAAGCCGTCGCTGGAGGTATAGCGCAGGAAGTCCGCAGGCTTCTGCTTTTTGTCCCGCTGCTTGTAGTACTTCAGGTAGCCCTGATTTTTCAGTTCCATGCGGATCTCGTTCAGGGCAGCTTCGCCGGAGGCGCTTTCCACCTCGTAGAGCACCGTTTCCAGATAGGCGATCTCCTTTTCGCCCTCTGCCAGCAGATCTACCAGCATCCGGGCGGCAGTCTGCTTCTTTTTGTAGTTCTTAAAGAAGTTCTGGGCGTTCTGGCTGGGGCTGAATCGCAGATCCAGCGGGATGGTCACCTCTTTGCCCTCGTCGTACCAGTTGGGCACGGTCAGGCTCTTCATGCCCTTTTGCGCCAGATAGAGGTTTGCAGACAGCAGCTCACCGTACAGGCGCAGCTTTTCGCTTTTGCCGCTGGCAGCAAGCTCTTCCTGCCGTGCTGCCTGCTTGCGCAGGGCGCGGTCATACATATTGTGCACCGCCTTGTGCAGCTCCTTGCTCTTGGTGCGCAGCCGCTCAGCGCGGTCCTTCTCGGCATAGTAGCCTCCAGCATCGCGTTGAAGGACGGCCACTCCCGGATGGTGTACTGCTCGCCATACTGCTGCGGACGGAAGAAGGTATACTCCACTGGCTTGCCGTCCGGTGCGGTGACGCTGCAGGGACAGCCGCCCTGCGTGTGCAGTTCCTTCAGCTCGTCGATTGCCGCCATCAGGCTGCGTTTCTGGGCATCAGTCAGCTCGTTGGCGGGCAGGTGCTCGCCGTCAAAGGCGCGCCATGCGGCCTCCCGGCAGACCACCGGCCCTACGCCGGCCACCGTTTTGTTCAAAGCATCCGCCACCGGCAGCTCCCGCTGACAGGCCGCTGCCACGATGGATGCGCTGCTCACCAGCAGAAAATCCGGGCGGGCGGGCTTGGGGGGCGTGGTGTAGGGCAAGCCCGGCAGCAGCTGCCGGACGTCACTGTCCTCAAAATCCACCCGCTTGAGGGCGTCGATAATTTTGCCGCTCTGCACCAGCACAAGGTTGGAGTAGCGTCCCATCAGCTCCGCGCACAGGGTGTTGCGCACAAGGTCGCCCATCTCGTTGGTGCACTGAAAATCGAAGTAGACGATGCGGTCGCCCGGCTCCATGTGCACATCCAGCAGTCTGCCGCCGGTCAGGTGCTTGCGTATGAGCATACAGAAGGAGGGCGGCGTCTCGGGGTTTTCAAAGGTCTCCTCGGTCAGACACACCCGGGCAGAGCCGCTGCGGGCAGACAGCAGCAGCGCGTAGGTATCGGTGCGGGTGCGCAGGGTGATGACCAGCTCATCCCGGGTCGGTTCAAAATTTTTGCGATCTTGGCATCGGTCAGGGTGGCTTTCAGTTCCGCTGCCGTCAGCGCCAGTGTCGCGGCATCCAGTGCCATAGTGTTTACCTCGTTTTATCTATAACCCTCTCAGTCGCCTGCGGCGTTGCCAGTTTTTCGGTTTATGCTGAAAGACCTCCCCTTTCGGGGGAGGTGGCATTGCGCAGCAATGACGGAGAGGGTTCTCTTTTTATAAATAAGTATACGGGTCGCGGTTCTCGGTGCTTACCAGCACCTCCAGCTCCGGCAGGGCGGTGCGCAGAGCAGCTGCCACGGCGGCAGTCACCGGGAACTCGGTGGCGTAATGCCCCGCCGCAATGAGGGACAGTCCCAGCCGCTTGGCATCCAGTGCATGGTGGTGGTTGCTTCGCCGGTCAGCAGACAGTCCGCGCCCTCGGCGATGGCTTCGGCAAACAGACTGCGCCCGCGCCGCTGATGACCGCCAACCGGCGCACCGGCTTTCCGGTGTCGGCAAACTTCACCTGCACCGCTGCGCCGGTGTCCGGCGCGTTGCACAGGGCAGCCAGTTTGCACTGCGCCAGTGCGGCCAGCTCCGGCACGGTGATGGGGTCGATGTCCCCTACCCGGCCGCAGCCGTCTGCAAAGGCGGTGCGCTGCCGGATGCCGAAAAGATCCGCCAGCACATCGTTCACCCCGCCCTCGGCGGCATCCAGATTGGTGTGCATACAAATGGCGGAAATGCCCACCTGCACCAGCTGATAGGGCACATCGGCGGGGCACAGCCGCTTGAGCGGGTCAAAGATGACCGGGTGATGCGCTACGATGACTGTGCACTGCTTTGCCGCCGCTTCTGCCACCACCTCCGGGTGATGTCCAGCGTCACCAGCACCCGGCGCACCGCGCCGCCGCAGTCCACCAGCAGGCCGGGGTTATCCCAGTGCTCTGCCAGTTCCGGCGGGGCAAGCCGCTGCATTCCTTCGTATACCTGCTGTACCGTGGTCATTTCAGTTTCCCTCTTTCAGAATGGCATCCATCTCTGCTGCAAGCGCACTGCCGTCCGGCACGCCCAGCCGCATCCGGGGCAGCTTTGCCCGCTGCCACGCGGCGTAGCCCGCGCCCTCCGGCCAGTGGCCAGTCTCGCCCAGCAGACACTGCTTAAAGGTAGGCTCTGTCACCTCGCCGGTGTACTCTGCCGCCATCACCGCATACCAGCGGCCCGCGGCCTGCACCGGACGGTCTGCCACAAGGGCAAAGCCGTGCTGCCACAGCCAGCGGCGCAGCTCGCTGTGCCGGGTGGCGGGCACCATGACAAGGCGTGGCCCGCCCACAGCAGACACCCACGGCGCTTTTTCGATGATCTCCCAAGTGGTCTGCGCCGACACGCCCGCCAGCACGATGCTGCCCACCTCCCCGGCAGACAACACAGAAAGACCGTCGCCGAGCCGAAGCTCAGCGCGGTCCAGACAACCTGCATTTTCCAGCGTCTGTTTTGCCTTGGCCAGCGGGCCGGGGCGCAGGTCTGCCCCGATGACCTTCGGGTACTTACCCGAAGCCGCCAGCACCGCCGTCAGCTTGCCGTGGTCGCAGCCGATGTCCGCCACCGGCTGTCCTGGGCGCACCAGCTGGGCCGCAGCGGTCAGACGCGCATCCAGTGTGGGCAGCACTCAGGCCTTCTTGGCTGCCAGATGAGTGTTCAGCTTCTCCAGCAGCTCATCGCAGTTCACGCCGTGCACTTCGCAGGCTTCCTCGATGGTCTCCCCGCGGGAAGCCGGGCAGCCCAGGCAGTGCATCCCGATCTCCATAAAGTAGGGTGCGGTGGTCTGGTCCATATCCAGAATGTCGCCGATGATGGTATCGCGGGTCACCTGCTGGGTGCGGTGTGTGCCTCTTTTTTTTGAGCATATTGAAAATATCAAACATGATAGCTTTTCCTTTCTGTTTTGGGTGAGATACAGTATAACCTACTGTTCCTCTATAC
>ENA-OQEN01000215-OQEN01000215.1-human-gut-metagenome-genome-assembly--contig:-NODE-215-length-25315-cov-2.889749_pt1 | contig 25315 bp, 32 predicted proteins | sample MGYA00242791_ERZ504627 | MGnify/ENA primary metagenome ERZ504627 (study PRJEB26092, sample SAMD00036316) | human gut metagenome | host: Homo sapiens | study: EMG produced TPA metagenomics assembly of... | reverse complement strand
CTCGCGCAGCCCAGCATGCGCCAGCGCTAGCTTTACTCCGCCGGCACCTCATAGGTTGCCGCAGGACCAGCTTCGCCGGAAACCACGCAGAACGAATTGTCCGCGTCCACGTCGACGGTCACCTGATCGCCTCGTGCACCACGCCATCGATGATTGCACGCGCAATGCAATCAACCACCTCGTTTTGGATGAGGCGCTTGAGCGGGCGAGCGCCGTACACCGGGTCGAGGCCACCCATCGCGAGCATCTGCTTCGCTGCCGGCGTAACCGCAAGGGTCATACGCTGCTTCGCCAAGCGCTCGCGCACATGAGCCAGCTGGATGTCGACAATCTGCTCGATCTGCTCCATTCCCAGCGGATGGAAGACCACAATGTCATCGATACGGTTGAGGAACTCCGGCCGGAAGGTGGCTCGCATGGCCTCATCGACCTCGCGCTTGAGCGCCTCGTCATCGGTGCCCGCGTGTTCCGCGATCGCCTGTGAGCCCACGTTGGACGTCATGATGATGATCGTGTTCTTAAAGCTCACCTGGCGCCCCTGGCCATCGGTCAGGCGGCCATCATCGAGCACCTGCAGAAGCACGTTGAACACGTCAGGGTGCGCCTTCTCCATCTCGTCCAGCAGGATCACGCTGTACGGGCGACGGCGCACGGCCTCGGTCAGCTGGCCGCCCTCGTCGTAGCCCACGTATCCCGGAGGGGCGCCGATGAGGCGCTGGACCGAGAACTTTTCCATGTACTCGGACATATCGATGCGCACAAGCGCGCGCTCGTCGTCGAACAGGCACTCGGCAAGCGCTTGGCGAGCTCGGTCTTACCCACACCGGTGGGTCCGAGGAAGAAGAAGCTGCCGATGGGTTGGTCGGGGTCGGACAGGCCCGCGCGGCTGCGGCGCACGGCGGCAGACACGGCCCGCACGGCCTCATCCTGCCCGATCACACGCTTGTGCAGCTCTTCCTCGAGATGGGAGAGCTTCTCGAGCTCGCCCTGCATCATCTTCGACACCGGTACGCCGGTCCATGCGCTCACCACCTCGGCGATCTCGTCGGAAGTCACCTGCTCATTAAGGCCACCCCCGCGCTCCTTCTGCTCATCGAGCTCGGCTTCGGCAGCCTGCATGTCGTGCTCCAAGCCCGGAATCACCGCGTAGCGCAGCTCGCTTGCGCGCGCCAAGTCGCCATCGCGCGTAGCGCGCTCTTCCTCGCCGCGAGCCTCGTCCAGCTTGCCTTTGAGCTCCTGGACGCGGTCGATAGCGTTCTTTTGGTTGAGCCAGCCCGCTTTCTGTACGTTGAGTTTTTCCTGCACCTCAGCCATCTCCTGACGAAGCGACTGCAGGCGCTCCTTCGAGCATCGTCGGCCTCTTTCATGAGCGCTTGCTCCTCGATCTGCATCTGGGTGAGCTGGCGCTCCGTCGCATCGATTTCGGCGGGCATGGAGTCAAGCTCCATGCGAAGGCGGCTCGCCGCCTCGTCTACCAGGTCGATAGCCTTGTCGGGCAGGAAGCGGTCGGCGATGTAGCGGTCCGAAAGGTCCGCCGCCGCCACAAGCGCGTTATCCGCGATATGCACGCCGTGGAAGATCTCGTACTTCTCCTTGAGCCCGCGCAGGATGGAAATGGTGTCCTCCACGCTCGGCTCGCCCACGAACACGGTCTGGAAGCGGCGGGCGAGCGCCGCGTCCTTCTCGATGTACTTGCGATACTCATCGAGCGTCGTCGCGCCGATGGCATGCAGGTCGCCGCGAGCGAGCGCGGGCTTCAGGATGTTGCCCGCGTCCATGGAGCCCTCGGTGGCACCCGCGCCCACGATGGTGTGGAGCTCGTCGATGAAGAGGATCACGCGTCCCTCGGATTTTTCGACTTCCTTGAGCACGGCCTTCAAGCGGTCTTCGAATTCGCCACGATACTTGGCACCAGCCACGAGCGCGCTCATGTCGAGCTCGATGAGATCCTTGTCGCGCAGGGTGCTCGGCACGTCGCCGGCCACGATGCGCTGAGCGATGCCCTCCACGATGCGGTCTTGCCCACGCCAGGCTCGCCGATGAGCACGGGATTGTTCTTGGTGCGGCGGCTGAGCACCTGGATGGTGCGGCGGATCTCTTCGCTGCGACCGATCACCGGGTCGAGCTTGCCGGCGCGCGCCAGGTCGCACACGTTGCGTCCATATTGCTCAAGCGCCTCGAACTGCGTTTTGTCTTCTGCAGAGGTAACGCGGTCGTCGCCTCGAAGCTCCTGGTAGACCTCCTCGATGCGTTCACGCGTCACGCCGGAGTCGTTGAGCACGCGGCCTGCATCACCCTTGTCCTCGGCAAGGGCCATGAGCAGGTGCTCGGTTACCACGAAGCTATCGCCCATCTTGCCCGCGTGCTTCTCAGCGCGCTCGAGCACGCGAACCAGGTCGCGCGAAAGCCCGACCTGGGTACATCACCCGTTACCTTGGGGGCGCGGTCGATGGCTTCCTGCGTCGCGCGGCTGAGCTGCGCCGGATCGGCACCGATGCGCTCGATGATGACCGAGATGTTGCGCTCGCCGCTCGTGAGCAGCGCCGAAAGCAGATGAACGGGCTCGACGGCGCCAGCCTCGGCATCGCCCGCGATGCCGATGGCCGCCTGCAGCGCCTCCCTCGATGTCATTGCCAGCTTGTCGATTCTCATGCGAATCACCTCTCTTGCATACGGTTCGCCAGGTTTGGCGCGGGACCGGGGTTGCGTCGGCTTAGGATCGGTTTTGCAAGCCATCCAGCCCCGTCGTCGTCCCGGCCTTGTTGTTGGCCGGCGAACCATGCCGCCCTACGGAGCGGCGTCTGTTCTATCGTGGCTATTGTTTCCGCTCTTAAGCTTCTCTATTCATAAATCTAAGTCTCTATATATAAGATTTTCTGTTATTGGCGCGCGCATATAACGCTCCTCCGCCGCACGCCGTAAGCGCTTGGTAAGGCTTCGCCGAAGGCGCAGCCGCTGGCCGGAACGTTCGCCCAAATGGCCCATCCGCGAAAAGCAAGCGGCTGGGCGCAGTATACTGACGATATCGAGTTTGTTGTCAGCACGCCCCGCAAACCGGGGCAGCCAGCACGTAAGAGGAGGCTGCATGGCTCGCCTTAGCGTAGATTTCTACTCCACCTCACTCATGCGCACCACCACGCTTGACGTGATTCTCCCCACCGATTGCCCCGGCGACGCATGGGGTTCGACTATATGCGCCGTCAAGACCCCGCATCGTGGGACCGCACGCCCATGCCCGCAGAGAAGCCGCCATTCAAAGCGCTCTTTCTGCTTCACGGCATCTCCGGCAACCATACGGACTTCATGTCCGAAACGCGCATCCGCACATTCGCCGAGGAACGCGGCCTCGCGGTCATCATGCCGTCCGGCTACAACGCGTTCTACCTCGACCATCCCGAAACCCATAACTACTACGGTCGCTATGTGGGGCTCGAACTCGTCGAAGCCGCCCGCCGCATGTTCCCCATCTCGCGGCGCCGCGAGGACACGTTCATCGGCGGCATCTCCATGGGGGCGTACGGCGCGCTCCGGAACGGCTTCAAGTATGCCGAGAACTTCGGCGGCATCATCGCTCTTTCCTCTGCCATGATCTTGGGGGACTTCGACCGCCTCATTAACGACGACGTCTTCTTCCTGAGCCGCAACTTCCTGGAATCCACCTTTGGCGACCTAGCCCAGGTCATCGATAGCGACAAGGACCCACGCCGTCTGGCCGCCGACGTGGTCTATTGCGACCGCCCCAGGCCGCGCGTCTTCATGCATGGGGGTCGAATGACCCGCTCGCCGAACCCAACCGCGCGCTCGCCGAGCGCCTGCGAGGCACCGGCATCGAAGTTGAGCAGCGCGAGATGCCCGGTGGCCACGACTGGACCTTCTGGAACACCGCGCTGCCCCAGGCGCTCGACTGGCTGCCTCGTTAGGCTCGACGCCCGCACGAAGGGAGATTGAGATGGCACTTCTCCGCGTCGATTTCTACTCCGAGTACCTCAAGCGCAATGTCGTGCTTACCGCCGTGATCCCCGTCGACAAGATGGACGGCGACAAGCGCGCCAAAAAGCGCCGCGGCCCGTATCGCACCGTCTATCTGCTTCACGGGCTCTTCGGCCAAGACGTCGACTGGATCGACAAGACGCATGTGGTCGAGACGGCCGAAGCTCGCGATGTGGCACTCATCATGCCGTCCGGCGAAGACGGCCTCTACCTCAATAAGCCCGAAATCAACGAGTGGCACGGCAAGTTCATCAGCGAAGAGCTCATCACCATTACGCGGCAGCTCTTCCCCCTCTCCGCCAAGCGCGAGGACACGGCGCTGGCCGGCATCTCCATCGGCGCGTATACGGCGCTCATCAACGGCATGCTTCGACCGACCGCTTCGGCAGCATCATCATGCTTTCGGGCGCCTTCATGCGCGACCGCATCCTCGACGCCGTCGACTCGCACTCGCCGCGCAAGCGCAAGTACTACGAGCGGTTCTTCGGCGACCTTGACACGGTCATTGGCACGGAAAAGGATTACGTAGCGCTGGCCGAGCGGTTCGAAAGCGAGCCCGATCTGCCCAAACCCAACTTCTACGTGGCGTGCGGCCTGCACGACAACCTTTGCGAGAACAACCGCGAGGTGGTCAAGCTCCTGCGCGACACCGGCTTCGACGTGACGTACTGGGAGCCGGGCATCGGCGGGCACGAGTGGCCGTTCTGGAACGCATGGATCGACTGCGCGCTCGATTGGTTCGCCCCGGGCGAGATGCGCCCCACCACCGCCGGCGGCGACTACACCGCCCTTACGAGCCTGCGCGCGCCCGGCAAGCCCATCCCCATGACCGGGGAAGATCCAAGCAACCTGTAACGGCGGGGCACGCCTAGCTATCACGGCAACGGCGGGCGGCCGGGTCGAAAACCTACGCAAACTGGGCGTTATAGAGCTCCGCATACGCGCCGCCGGCGGCAAGCAGCTCTTCGTGCGTGCCCTGCTCGATGATGGTTCCGTGATCCATCACCAGGATGAGGTCCGAGTCCACGATGGTGGAAAGCCGGTGCGCGATCACGAAGCTCGTGCGCCCCTGCGTGAGCGCCTCCATGGCCTGCACGATGGCTTTTTCCGTGCGGGTGTCCACACTCGAGGTCGCCTCGTCCAAGATGAGAATCGCCGGATTGGCAAGCAGTACGCGCGCGATCGTGAGCAGCTGGCGCTGGCCCTGGCTGATGCTCTCGGCGTCGTTAGCGAGCCGCGTGTCGTAGCCATGCGGCATCGTGCGCACGAAGAAGTCAACCTGCGCGGTCTTTGCCGCCTGGATAATCTCCTCGCGCGAGCGCCGGGGCAACCATACGCGATGTTCTCGGCAATCGTGCCCTCGCGCAGCCACGCATCCTGCAGCACCATGCCGAAGTTTCGACGCAGGTCGGCGCGCGTCATAGCATGCGTGTCCACCCCATCGAGCGTGATGCGGCCGCCGTCGATCTCGTAGAAGCGCATAAGCAGGTTGATGAGCGTCGTCTTTCCAGCGCCGGTGGCACCCACGATGGCCACCTTCTGGCCCGGCTCCGCTACGAAGCTTACGTCGTGCATGAGCGGCTTCTCCGGGTTATAGCCAAAGCGAACGTGCTCGAAGGCGATACGGCCGCGCACGGGCTGCGGGACGGTGGCGGGCACCTTCGGGTCGGGCTCAATCTCCTCCTCATCGAGAATATCGTAGACGCGCTCCACCGCCGCCAGCGCGCTCTGCAGCTGGTTCATCGTGAGCGAGAACTGGGTGAGCGGCTCGGCCGCCGTGTTGACGTACTGGAAGAACGCCTGCAAACGACCGATGGTGAGCTGGCCGCGCATGAGGAAGCCGCAACCAACGAGCGCTAGGATGACCTGCGAGAGCCGCACCAAGAACCGCACCATGGGCGCCACCACATTGGTCATGAAATCCGTCTTGCGCATGGCGTCGGCGAGCTCCTGCGCCGCCTCGTGGATGCGCGCCGAGCTGGCCTGCTCGCGGTTGAACGCCTTGATGACGATGCGCCCGGAGTACGCCTCTTCAACGTGGCCGGTAAGCAGGCCAACCGCGCGCTGCTGCTCGGAAGCAAGCACCAGCGTGCGCTTGGATACGGCGCGCGTCATGAGGATGGAAGCGGCTGCAAACGCTGCGAAGATCGCCGTGAGCACCCAGTTGTAGCGCAGCATCATGATGATCGCGCCGATAACCGAGCCAACCGAGACCATCATCGAGAGCAGCCCGCGCTGCATGACCTCGGAGACCTTGTCCAGGTCGTTCGTCGCGCGGCTCATGATGTCGCCAGGCTTGTTGGCGTCGTAGAACTTGAGGGGCAGCACGTTGAGCTTCTGGGCGAGCTCCTGGCGTAGCGTGAGGTTAAGGCGCTCCGCAAAGCTCGCCATGGTGAAGCTCTGAATGGTGTAGAACCCCCAGCTGCCGTCCAGATACCCAGGTAAACAAGGATCTCGCGGCCGCCGGTGTCCCAGCCGATCGTGAAGCTGCGGCCCTCGGCGAAGCTGGCCTGGATCTCGGTCCAAAGCAGGTCGATGACATGCGCGCTGTATGCGGGGGCGGCGATCTGCGCCACGGTGTAGCAAAGAACGCAGACGAGCACCACGGCGAAGCGCCAGTGCTCGCGGCGCGACGTCTTCCAAAGCCGGCGCACCACGCCAAAGGCATCGCGTGGCACCTCAAGCTCCTGCTCCTCATCTCGTGTGGGCTCGGGCGCCGATCCCTGCGCCGCCTGGCTGTTGGTCAGGTTCTTCTCCTCTGCCATGGCTACTCACCTCCCTTCATCGCTGCACCATCTGCGGCGGGCACCTGCTCGCGGTCCTCTCCCGTCAGCTCTGCGAGCTCCTCCTCGCGCAGCTGCGAGCGCGCAATCTCCTGATAGGCCGTACAGCTGCGCATAAGCTCCTCGTGCGTGCCCAAGCCCTGGATGCAGCCGTCTTTGAGCACGATGATCTGGTCGGCGGTAAGAATCGTGTTGATGCGCTGCGCGATAATGAGCACCGCGGCGTCGGCAACCTCCGTCTGGAGCGCGTGACGCAGCGCCGCGTCTGTCTTGAAGTCCAGCGCGCTGAACGAATCGTCGAAGATGTAGAGGTCGGCCGGACGCACGAGCGCACGCGCGATGGAGAGGCGCTGGCGCTGACCGCCCGAGAAATTGGTTCCTCCTGGGCCACGCGGCTCTGGAGCCGTCGGGCAGCTCGCGCACGAAGCCGGACTGCGCCACGTCGAGCGCATGCCACAGCTCTTCATCCGAAGCATCCGCCTTGCCATCGCGCAGGTTGTCCGCGATGGTTCCGCTGAAGAGCCAAGCTTTCTGCGGCACATACGAGATGTGGTCGCGGAGCTCCTGTTGGGTGATGGTGCGCACGTCGCTGCCGCACACGGTCAGCTCGCCATCCGTCACGTCATGGAAGCGCAGCATGAGCTTGGCGATGGTCGACTTGCCCGAGCCCGTCTGTCCGATGATCGCCGTCGTCGTGCCGCGCCTCAGGTAGAAGTTGAGGTGATGCAGCGTATCTTCGCTCGCATCGGCAAAGCGGAACGACACGTTGCCGAAATGCGCCACCACGTCCGGCCTGTCGGTGCGGGCATGGCCGCTTGGCAAGGCCTCGGCTCCTGCGCCCGCCTCTGTGCCTCGAACGAAGCGAGGAAGCGCTCCGGCACGCCAGCCCCGTCATGCGCGGCGGCCTCCAGCGGCGCGGCGTCCTTGATGGACGGTTCGCATTCGATGACCTCGCGGCAACGCTCCAGGCACACGAGCGCGCGCGGCAGGGTGAGCATGCAAATCTGCGCCATCATGATGAAGAACAGGATGAGCATCGCATACTCGATGCACGCAGAAATCGAAGCAATCTGCATAGCATGCGCGCCCACGCGATTGCCGCCGAGCCACAAAATCGAGACCTCGGCCAGATTCATCACGAAGAACGCCGAGCAATCGAGCGTGGCAAAAATCCAGTTGACCTTGATGGCACTGCTCGCATAGGTGCCGAAGCATCGTCGAGGCTTTCCCGCTCAGCCGACTCCTTGCCAAAGGCGCGAATCACGCGCACACCCGTGATGCTTTCGCGCAGGCGCACGTTCATGCGGTCGATGAAGCGCTGGAGACGCTGGAAGATGCGGGCGGCCTTTTTCACGCTCACGACAGCGATCACCGCGACCACCGCGATGAACCCGGCAAGCAGCAGGCCCATCTGCATGTCGATGCTGCATGCCAGCACCACGCCGATTACCGCTGCAAACGGTACGGGAAGGATCATCTGGATGCTCATGCTGAGCGCGGTTTGAATGACGTTCACGTCGCCAAGCGTGCGCGTGATCATCGAGCCCGTGCCAAACTGCTCGAAGTCGCCACCCGAGAACGCGAGCGACGCGTCATAGACCGCAGTGCGAATGTCGCGGCCAACCTTGGTGGCAAGATCGGCGCAGAGGTAGTTGTTTGCAAATGCTCCGCCGCCCGAGATGAGCGCCGCAACGAGCATGACAAGCCCTTGCTGAACCAGGTAATCGAAATCTCTCGAGGAGACGCCGATGTTGATCATGTTGGCAAGGATCGTGGGCACCAGCAGCACGCCCAGCAGGTTAAGGCCGAGCGCTCCAAGCACCCCCGCTACTTGCAGACGATATGGTTTGAGGAAACGCAGCAACGTGCGCATACGCAAGGCTCCTTTTCCTTGAAATAGCATAAGGTCAAAGAAGGAACGGACGCTTGAAATGCATCCGCATCGTGGCGCCTGCGCGCCCTAGGAGTGCATGGCGCTAGGTGGGAACGCAGGCTTCTGGCGTGCACGCCAAGATCTGCTGCTCAAGCGCATCGATATAGCGACGCACCAACTGCACCAGCAAGGAACGCTCCTGCTCGGTCAGCGACGAGAACGCACGCTCCTCCGCGCGAATGGCGGGAACGATGCGCTCGGCAGAAAACGCGCGCCCCTCTTCGGTGAAGGCCGCCAGCTTACTCTTGCGGCTGCCTTCCATGAACGTCAGCGCTATGAGGCCGCGCTCCTGCAGCACCTTAAGCCGAATTGATGGTCTGCTTGCTATACGACCACGACTCTGTGAGCCGGGCAAGTGGCAGCTCGCCGCCAGCGCGCTCAATATCGTAGAGCATCCAATAGGCGCAATCCGAGAGCCCGCAACCGCGCGCATATGCATGGTAGAGCTTGTCGACTTCGTTGTAGAGCAGGTCGAGCGCAAGCGGGGTCGTCTCCACGCCGGACAAGCTGGCAGCAAGGCTCTGCTCGCTAACATGCTGGCTATCTCCCATGGCACAAGCCTCCTCTCGCTGTTTTCCATACGTCTACGAACCTTCGGGCGTCGGGCTGGACATGCTCCGTTCCGCACGCGAGTATGCGCTCGCAAGCCCGAAAGCTGTGGGCGGCATTCTCGTTCCGCTCCACGCGGGGGCGCCGCGCCGGCCCGGAAGCAGCAGCTCGGCAACTTCCCGGAGCCCGCCGCAGATCGGAAGCGGCTCATGCCCGAAAGCCGTAGGCAGGCATGCTCGCTCCTCTCCAAGCAGCCGTGCGTCCGCAGGCCTGCAGCCCGCATGCCCGGCCGCCCAACGTGAAGCCCATCGTTCACAATGCACGGAATTTTAGTCCGATTTCGGATTAAAGTCAACGATTCACGTCTTGGAGTATTTAAAAACTCCCCAGGTTGCAATCTTTAGCCAAATTTGCGCCATGCCCAATCCTCAAACCAAAAGAGCCGCCGACGCTCGGGGTATGCGTCGGCGGCTCGTAGCGGGGTGGCTCTGCGGCCTGCCTTCCTGCGATGCCGCGAGCCGAATAGTCAGCATTACCAGCTACTATTTCTCCCAGCCTTCTTGAATCGACTCATAGAACGTTGCGCCCGGGAACAGATCGTGAATGCTTTTCCCATCACGCCACGGGAGCTCGATAATCTCCGGCATGGTAGCCACGAGCTCGGAGCAATCGGTAAAACGGCCCTTATCGTTCAACTTGGAACAATCCTGCACGCGCCAGTATCCGTCGGTGTGGGTGATGTAGTACTGGTCACCATCAACATCCATGAATACGCGGGTCTTCGAGCGCAGGTATCCAAGGAACCCTTCGAAGTCGAAGTCGAGCGCCTCCTCAGCTTTGAGCCCCATGATATCCTCCTTGCTTCGGGCGCCTCCCGGGCGCCAGGCCGATAAAACCGTCTGTTTTTAGTAAACCCGTCGTAAGGGTTTCTCATGCATACAATCTGGTGGGCGGTCTGGCATACGGGGTGGACGGGCGCTCTATGCATCATCTCCATAAGTTGGGGCAACTCGCTCCAGGGGGCACGCGCGCTGCGCTAGCCCGTCTACTTCTCGCGAGAGAAGCCCTCCATCAGCACCGCAACGATTCCGCAAATCATGCCGCCCACAGGCCACGCCACCCAAAACCACATGGCGGACGTGCCAACCGGGTCAAAATCTGAAGGATCGGCTGCGGAGAACACCGGTATGAAGAGCAGGGCAAGTCCAATAATCGTCGCAGCAATCATAATGGCCCCGCAGATGGCGCCGAGCTTCTTGTTGGACCGCTTATGCGCGATCATGGCATCGCGGATCTCGTCTTCTACCTGAGCGTTCACGATGTCTTCCATCTCGAGCTCTTCCGCCGCGCTCTTGTTGTATTCGGCGATGTTCATACGGCCGAGAAGCATGCCGTACCGCACGATAAGCCAAACACCCAGAGCGACGAACAACATGAGCAGGCAGAGGCCCTGGCGTTCGGTATCGCGATGCTCGCCAAATACCATGATGCACGCCACGCCCACAAAGATGGCCGCAACCCCGGCGACGATTGCGCGCGACAGGTCGCGCCGAGCGGAGGCACGGTCGTCCTCCGTATAGAAATCCTCGATATAGGGATGCGCCTTCATGAACGCCGCATGCTCCATGCCTGCGGGCACGGTAAACGCCAAGCCAACAAGCACGCCCAGCAAGATGAGCACGATCATGAGCGTGTCGCGTCGCCGCCCATGAAGGAGAAGCCCCCCTCAAAGAGAAACGCGATGCCGCACATGACAAGAATCGCGGCGACGCCCGTAGGAACCTTGAACGCCATCATGCGCTGGTGCTCGTCGTAGCCGCAGATATCCTGCGGAGGCCCGTCGGGAACGGGCACCTGCGTCCCGTTCACCGAGCTCGCGTTGCCCGCGAGAGCGGCCACATCGCCCGTTACAAGATCATCCAAGCTGCATTCGAAGATCTGGCATATCTTAAGCAGCTTGTCCATCTCTGGATAGCTTTTCGCGGCCTCCCACTTGGTCACACTTTGGCGTGAAACTCCCAGCAACATGGCGAGCTGTTCTTGCGTCATGTTGCGCGTGGCGCGGAGGTGTTGAAGATTTTCGCGGAAACCCATGGCGGTGCCTCTCGTTGTGGCTCCGCGCGCAGGCCAGGGGCGACCAGATGCGACGGAGCGGCTGATACGTTGCCGGCACCATCAGAGTACGGGTGCGTTGGCTCCTATTCTACCAACCAGAGGGCTGCATTTTTTGAAATTTGAGGCAACCGCAAGGCGCCTTCCAGTTGCTTTTCGCAGTTCAGGCAGCATTTCGCTGTAAGGCTGACGGTTTGTCTTCGCCGGGCTATGCGCGCCCTTACCAGATACCAAGAAGATGCTGCATGCCCAAGCTCACCGCGGCGATGCCCACCCAGCAGCAGGCCCCCATGAAGATGGGTTTGCCGCCCGTGCGAACGAGCTTGACGATGTTCGTGTTGAAACCGATCGCCGCCATGGCCATGACAATAAAGAACTTGCTCAGCTCCTTGATAGGCGCGGTAACCGCAGCGGCAGCGCGAACACCGTGGTGATAATGCTTGCCAGCACAAAGAACAGGATGAAGAACGGGAAGATCTTCTTAAGATCGAAGCTGCCCGAAGCCTGCGCGTCCTCGGTACGGCCCTCGGCGGCAGCGCGCTTGGCTTCCGCACCTGCCAAAACGCAAGCACCAGCGTGATGGGGATGATAGCGAGCGTGCGCGTAAGCTTGACGATCGTGGCGGAATCGAGCGTGTTGGCGCGGGATGCATGCCATCCCATGCCGCCGCGGCAGCCGTCACCGACGAAGTGTCGTTTACCGCCGTGCCCGCGAAGAGGCCGAACCCTTCGTTCGAAAGGCCGAGCATGCCGCCGAGCGTGGGGAACACGAGCGCCGCGATCACGTTGAACAAGAAAATCACGCTAATAGCCTGCGCAATCTCCTCGTCGTCCGCGTCGATAACCGGAGCGGTAGCTGCGATAGCAGAGCCCCCGCAGATGGAGGAGCCTACGCCCACGAGCGTCGAGATCTTGCTCGGGATGCGAAGCGCTCGGCAAAGCACGAAGGAAATGATGAGCGAGGTGGCAATAGTGCTCACGATGATGGGGAGCGATGTGGCGCCGACCTGTGCAATCTGGGCCAGGTTAAGGCCAAAGCCCAAAAGGATCACCGCATATTGGAGAATCTTCTTCGAGGTAAACTTCACGCCCGCCTCGAGCGGAGCTGCCGACGAACCGGCACAACGAGCGCCAGCGCCATGCCTATGAGGATTGCGAACACCGGCCCGCCAATCACCTCGAACTGCTTGCCCAGCAGCCATGCCGGCACCGCAATAACCAGGCAAAACAGAAGGCCCTTCCAAATATGCCTCGCATCCTTGACCAAATCCATACGCTCCCCTTCAATCTGGCATGTACGTTCGGCCACCATGGTAGATGAGCTATATATAATTATTTCTATCGTTATACTTATTTATATATAAGAATTCTTTATGCATAGGACCAGGCCATGCTCGATTACCGCGCGCATACCTTCATCATTGCCTACCGCCTGCGGAGCTTCACGCGCGCCGCGGAGGAGCTCCATATCACGCAGCCCGCGGTCTCGCAGCACATCAAGCAGCTGGAAGCCCGGGTTGGCTGCAGCCTCTTCGAGACGCGCGGGCGCGCCGTTCGCTCCACGCCTGCAGGAGACCTTCTCTACCGGCGGCTTTCCGTTATGGCAAACGACGAAGCGCGTATCATCGACGAGCTTCGTCGGCTCGATAGCGCCACGGCCGCTCCGCTTCGCCTAGGATGCACCCGCACCATCGCCGACTACGTCGCGCCCCGTCTGCTCGCCAAGCATGCGCAGCGCCATCCCGAGCAGACCGCGCATCTTAGGAGCGCAAATACCCACGATCTGCTCATCTCGCTCGAAATGGGCGAGCTCGACCTCGCGCTTGTGGAGGGACCGTACGACCGCAGCTCCTTCGACGGCTCCGCGCTTTCCACGGAACCGTACGTCGCGGTAGCCTCTCCGCGCAAGGCCCAGAGCGCGCACGCTCTCTCCGACCTTCTCGCGCACCCGATTATCGTGCGCGAAAAAGGCTCGGGAACACGCGAAATCTTGGAACGCATGCTGGCGGCGCAAGGGCTTGAGCTCGGTGACTTCGCTGCGGTTATCGAGGTCGCAAGCATCCCCGTTATCAAAGAGTTCGTTCGCGCGGGCCGGGGCATCACGTTCATCTACCGCGTAGCCGTAAGCGAGGAGCTTTCCCGCGGTGAGCTGGTAGACCTAACGCCAGCCGACTGCGCCGCGCACCATGATTTCACGCTTATCTGGCAACAGGGCAGCACCTACGCCGAATCCTATCGTGCGCTGCTTGATGAATGGCGCAGCGATTTGCTCTGATGCATCAAAACGTTTTAGGTGCGAAGCCCAAACGGCCCCCGGATGAGTCCATCCAGGGGCCGCGCAAGCGCCATGCCGCATCAGGAGCTAGGCAATCGCCAGGCTTGCATTGAGCCCTACTCCACCGTCACGCTCTTGGCAAGGTTCCGGGGCTGGTCAACATCGCAGTCGCGCATGATGGCAACCTCACGCGCCAGGAGCTGGAGCGGCACCGTCGCGTAATGGGGCAAAACGCATCGCGCACCGGCGGAATGTAGATCACATGATCGGCAATGTGCTTGATGTCCTCGTCGCCCTCGGTAGCCACGACGATAATCTTTGCCCCGCGTGCCTCGCATTCCTTGAGGTTCGATACGGTTTTGTCGTAGGTGGGGCTCTTGGTGGTCACCGCGATCACGGGGAAACCAGGGTCGATAAGCGCGATGGGGCCGTGCTTCATCTCCCCTGCCGCATACGCCTCGGCGTGCAGGTAGCTGATCTCTTTGAGCTTGAGCGCGCCTCGTGCGCGATGGCCGCACCCATGCCGCGTCCCACGAACAGCGCGGAGTGGGCGTCCTTGCAGGCAAGCGCCGCCTCATGGACCGCCTCGGCCTGCGTATCGAAAATCCATTGGATCTGCTCGGCCGTGTCGCCCAGCTCACGGAAGAGCATGCGGACCTGGCCCGTCGTGAGCTTGCCCTTTACCTGCGCAAGTAGCAGGGAAAGCAGCGTGAGGGAAACCACTTGGCCAATGAAGCTCTTGGTAGACGCCACCGCGATCTCTTTATTGGCCTTGGTGTAGATGACGCCGTCGCTCTCGCGCGCCACGGGGCTTCCCACAACGTTGGTGATGCCGAACACCTTGGCCCCTTTGATGCGGGCGTCGCGGATGGCCGCCAGCGTATCGGCCGTCTCGCCAGACTGGCTCACCGCAACGACCAGCGTCGAGGGCGTGATGATGGGGTTACGGTAGCGGAACTCGCTCGCCGCCTCCACTTCGCACGGGATTCGCGCCCACATCTCGATGAGGTTCTTAGCGATGAGGCCCGCATGGTAGCTCGTGCCGCATGCGATCACGTACACGCGGTCGATAAGGTTGAGCTCTTCGTAGGTAAGGCCGAGCTCGTCGATATCCAGCTCCCCGCCGATCATGCGGCCCACCAGCGTGTCGCGCACCACGCGAGGCTGCTCGTGAATCTCCTTGAGCATGAAATCGGGGTAGCCACCCTTTTCGGCCATGTCGATATCCCAGTCGATGTGCGTGATGGCCGGCTCGATCGCCGCGCCCTCGGCATCGGTGTAGGTGATTCCTTCCGGCGTGAGGCGAGCGAACTGACCGTCCTCGAGCACCACGACATCGCGCGTTGCGTCGATGACCGCGATGACATCCGAGGCAACGTAGCTGCCGTTCTCGCCGCGCCCGATGATGATGGGGCTGTCCTTGCGAGCCACAGCGATGACGCCGGGCTCGTCGGCGCACAGCGCAGCGAGGCCATACGCGCCCACCACATGCGTTGTCGCCTCGCGCACCGCAGCCATAAGGTCGTGCGAGCCAGGCTGGGCGGCTCGCCCGTTGCTGGGTCTGCGGGACGTCCCTCGTAAGCCTCTTCGATAAGATGGGCGAAAACCTCGGTGTCGGTATCGCTCGTGAAGCGATGACCTCGACGTTCAAGCTCCTCGCGCAGCTCTGCGAAGTTCTCGATGATACCGTTGTGCACGACAGCGATCCTACCGTCGCAGCTCGTGTGAGGATGCGCGTTCGCAACGCTCGGGCGACCGTGCGTTGCCCAACGAGTATGACCGATGCCACAGGTCGATGAGGTGTCGACGTGCTCGAGCTCGGACTCGAGCCCGGCCACCTTCCCAACGCGACGGTGCACGTCGAGCTCCATGGCGGAGGCAGACTGCCGCTCGAGGGCGATGCCTGCCGAGTCGTAGCCGCGATATTCGAGCCGTTTAAGGCCATCGATGAGTACGTTTTTCGCTTGGCTGAAACCGGTGTAGCCAACGATTCCACACATGGGGGCGCTCCTTTGCAACGATGATTACCGTATGAGGCGGAAGATGCCGTCGCAGAAATCGGCGCACCACAGGTCGTGGCCAGACGCACGCGGCGCGTTCACCCGCAAAGCTATGGCCATCGGCCCGCCCAGGCGCGCACCGCCGCAAGACTAGCCTTTTCCCACTGATGGCACATTGTAACAGCCGAGCGGTGCCCGGATTGGCCCCTGTGGTATGTAAACATCAATACCAGACAATCTCCTAAACTGTGGAGGGGTGAATAAACTGCCTCGCGGCGGCGTTGGGTAAATCTTGGCCCCGTGTAACTCCATATTTGCAGCAGCGAACACACCCAGCGACGCGACTCATATGCGACGCCGACCGGCCAATCTTCTACCGACCTGGTCGTCGCATGCCGAAACTCCCTGAAATGTGGAAATGCACACACAATTAAGATTCTGCTTGAATTGAAAGACCTCACATCGTAATATATCTTCTTGCACCAGAGGTGCACCAGACATTGCGGGGTGGAGCAGTCTGGTAGCTCGCCGGGCTCATAACCCGGAGGTCGTAGGTTCAAATCCTGCCCCCGCGACCAAGAACTATTAACTACCTGCGGAAACGCAGGTAGTTTTTTATTTCTGGATATCACTAACGGCGATTGTCCCCACTATTGTCCCCCCTTTCAAGTATGTATAGGGTGTTCCATCGGCTTGGATACAGCGGGGAATCTGGGGTAGAATAAAAATAATTGCATACGGAGCCGTGAAAGATAATTAGTGCTCGCAGGGCTGCGCGAACGTCGTGATATGCGCATAAGTTCGGCTATTGGCGAAAAGTCAGCGCTAGGCATAAAGATCCCGAGAGAGGACGACGGCTTGGTAACCGTCGCTTCGAGGCGAGCGAACCCACACTACAGATGGGGCAAACAGCTTCCAGCATCCGTTTTTGTGAACGAAAGGCAACGACGGTCGGAAGGTCGTTCACAGGATGTGCCGGTCCAAGTAGAGACACGGAGCGACGGCAGAGGATGGGTAAGGCGCCCGCCTCTGTGTCGCTTTTTCATATCGACTCTCCGTTATTTAGTGGACGGAGGGCCGTTATGAAACACAACGCTCAGAATGGTATTTCTTGCATCTATCCGATGGCATTTTCGAGCGAGGATGCCGCCCGGATGCTAGGAGTGAGCACGAAGACGCTTGCAACTGGCGCTGCTCCGGCAAAGGTCCAGCTTATATTCACCTAAGCGACTCACCACGATCTTCCGTCTTGTATCTCTCCGAAGACCTGGATGCCTGGCTGCGCTCTCGTCGTCGCTGCGGGGGTGAAAACTAAACAATGGGAATCAAAAACACCTCATCAGCCCTGCCTATTTCAAGCTTGACCGCGAGCTCTACGATAATGCTCAAACATTGAAACCTGCGCAAAGGGCCAAGTTCATCTACGCCTGCGCCCAGCTCTTTTTTGAAGGAGTTGAACCTGAGGATCTTCCTCTCCGCGTCAAAGACCTCATCGCAGGGTTTAAAGGCAGAATCAAAAAGAAGCGTTCGCTAGCTGATGCAGCTATTGCTGGCTCTGAAGCGCCAGACAACTTGCATGAGGTTATGCATCAGAACCTGCTTGAGTTTGAAGGGGCTGTCAGCGAAGATCTCGTCGATTCTAAGCATCTTTTATCCGAACATCAAATTCAAAACTTGCCCCTGGCCTCGGATTCTTTTCTCACCAACTGCGCAGATGACGCGCAAAACCAACCAGCATGCCCTCCACAGATAATAGATAAGAAATTAGAGACTGTTAGTACTAGCACTAGCTCCGGCACTGGAGCTATAGCCGAATCAAGCAAAAACGACATTAATGAACGTCCCACTCGCGAGGAGGTCGCCCGCTATTGCAACAAGCTGCAGCTGTTGGTCTCTCCCGACCGGTTCTATGACCATTATGAATTGAATGGCTGGGTTGATAGGAAGGGAAACCCGATTGTTGACTGGCGTAAAAAACTGCTCGCATGGAACCGACGTGAGGGGCACTTCCCGCCGAAGACCGAATCGTTGAAAACGAGCGCAGAGATAAACGGGGGCCATAATATGCGCATGAGCAGAGTCGTGAGTAATGACAAGGACAAGGCTGCTGGACGTATTGGACCCCCAGCGACGGGCTAGTCGTTTTGCATGGAAGCGAAGCTTTAGCTGAAGACGAGGCGAGATCCATAATTAGCGGCCTCATAAAACAAAAAGGGAAACGATGAGATGGGCACGTCATCCCTGATAAGCCCTTAGTGGGTAATCCAGCGTAACAAGTACCATACACTGCCAATTACGCAAAGGAGGACAGTCCATGTCAACAACGCGGATAAGAGACAAGCAGGTACACGTCTTCATGACTGAAAGTGAGCGCGAAAAGCTGAAGCGGCGTGCTCGAAAGTATGGCATGGGTGTCGGTGAGTTCATCCGCCAGGCGCTCATCCATACCGACGCCCTCAAGGTCACCGTCATCGACCTGGAGCCGCTCAACCGCGCGAATTACGAACTGCACAAGGCAGGTGTAAACCTGAACGCCCTCTTAAAAAGGTTCAACACCTTCAATGCCGGAGCGTACCATGAAGATGAGGTGCGTCGCGCCATCGAAGCCGAGTGCGAAGCGTTCTACGGAACCATGGACGCCCTCATCGCGCTCAGGAAGGCAGCGGAGAGGCACAAGATAGCAATTACCTTCACGTCGTACGAGGAGTTCTCTGACGATTCGGACAACGAGGAGTGGCTCCACCCCTCGCATGGGGGCGACAGTCAGCAGCAAGCCGATGCTCGCGAGGAGCCATAGCGGGAAGGCGTCAGCGAGCAGGAAAGGTACCATAAGACAGGCGAAGGATTCCTGGCTGGCCCCGTCTTCCATTAAAGCCACACCGAACCTGAAGCTAGCACACCGATGCATCAGTCGTCTGACATGCGAAGCCTTGCATAGCGCGCCAATCCGACAGAATGCGGTCCAGGCCACGCCCCTCGTGCCGTGCTGCATTCCACTTTCAGTTCGCCTGTGCCTGCTTTTCCACTCCATCGTCCCGTCCTCGATGTCGCCGCGTACCCTACCGCGTCGCGCCGCAGGTAGAGCACTTGTAACCCGTGGTCACGGTCTCATCCCAAGCTGCGCGGACAAGCACCTGCTCGTCGTAGGCGGCACGAACCAGTACCTGCTCGTCATAAGCTTGCTGAATGGTGACAATGGAGCTGTGCCATCCGCCGCAACCGTTCAGTATGTTTGCCTTAATGTGTGCGGACTCATTTCCGGTAATGTCAGCATTGCACCCATTGCAGATATGGCGCTCCTGCGTCACCGCATCATGATGCACCGTGCGGTACTCGGCGTCGTGGTGGACGGTGCGGTACTCGGCGTCGTGATGCACGGTCGAGGTCTGGGCCACCCAGTTGTGGGTGTGCGACGCAGACGTGTTGCCGCCGCCTGAGCCGGAGTTGGAGTTACCACGGTACTGGTCCCATCGCCCGAGGTCGAGCCGCCGCCGTTGCCGCCGGAACCGGAGCCCGACCCAGAGCCGGAATTGCCACCACCGTTGCCGGTACCACTCGCACTGACGCCGGTTGACGCCGTGCTCTTGCCGCTGCGGGCGCTCTCGACCGCCTGCTCGGCCTTCTGCTCGATGGCCTCCGTATCCGCGTTCGGGCTGGCGCTCGCGTTGGCCTTGACCAGCTCGACCACCTTCACGCCGTTCTCCCCGGTCAGGGTCTCGTCGCCTGCCTTCACGCATCGCTTACCGCGCTTGCGATAGCGCTGAGGTCTTCCGCCGTCACGTCGGCGGCCTCGATGCGCTCGAAGGCGAACGCAGCTCTGCCTCCCCTTCGTCACCATTCGTCGCCGTGGCGCTCGCATCCTCCGGCACGCGGTAGGTTGATCCGTCGGCGTTGATGGGAGCGATGAAGGAGACCTCGTAATCACCCTCGGAAGGGACGTCGAGCGCCGTCTCCTCGTTGGCGGCGTAGGCGTGGTAGTAGTCCACGCCCTCTTCCTCGCTGACGATATGCACGATGACCGGCGACGAGGTTGCCGCGTCCCAGCCTCCGCGCTCACACCGACCTGCACCTGCCAGGTGTCCTCAGCCTCAGCGGGTGCAGAACCCGAGCCCGCACCAGGCTCCCGCCCCGTGCAGCCGCAGACAGCGAGGGCAATGCCCGCCGCCAAGCACAGCGCGGCGATGAGGCCGCACCCTTTCTTGTATGTCGTGGATAAGTTCATGTCGCACCGACCTTCCTAGCGCCAATCGCCCGCTACGCTGTCCCGTCTGCGGCAGCAAGCGCGTCTTCAAGCTTGCGGACCCTCGACCTCTGGAAGAGGTAGAACGGCAGGCCGCAGGTGAACGCGACTATGAGGGTGAGGACCCAGATGAGAAACATCACGATCCAGCCGCCCCAGACGAATAGGCTCGACCTCCTGATGGCGCGCCACATGCCCATGATGCCGGAGGGCACCCAGATGGTGACGAGGAGGCTGAACAAGATGCCCCGTACCGAGCCAAGGAGGTACTGGAATGCGCCCAGTAGGTCGCCCCGCTCCACCCCGAGGGCTATGACGAGCGGGATGCCGATCACAAGGCCCGCCACCACGAGGGTCGCGAGGACCTTCGCGCTCTTTTCCATCCTCCTGAGCGTCCTGCGCTCCGCCTCCAGCTCGACGAGGAATGGTGCCATCGCTGCTGAGGTGGATGGGATGTCTCCGTCGTGTTCCTGAGGCTGCTTGCGTTCTTCAATGAAGCTCATCTTAGGTGCTCCTCTCAAAACGTGTCCGCTCTCATTGTAGTTCAGATTGTCACTTATATAGGGGTGACTTATATAGGGCGAAACAAAAGTATTGGTACCTGAGCGCAGTGGACGGGGTACCAATGACGAGACTCGATATCAAGATGCGCATAGGGCTGCGCATAAAGGAGCTGCGAGGCACCCTCGGCATGAGCCAGGAAGCCTTCGCGAACTCGATCGATATGTCGCGCACCTATCTCGCGGAAGTCGAGATCGGCAAGCGCAACATATCAATCGAGAACATCGACCGCATCTGCGGCGGCTCGGTATCTCGATTCGTGAGTTCTTCGATTCGGATATATTCGACGTTATCAATGGCTAGTTAGCGGCCGACGCCCCTACTGAGTCATGTTGCACAATCGCCTACTCAGGCGCGCTTTGCATCATCTCTTTAGCTTCTCAAATGGTACAGCAGTCAAATAGATGCCAGTGAGCTCTTTGCCATACAGGAGAGCGTAATAAGATAGAAATCCCGGCGGTAATAATCTGTATTCAAAAATCTGGCAACGAATGCGAACCGATTGTGATTGATCAGAACGACGCTCTGGATGTGGAAGACTCGCGCCGTACCGAAGCGAAAATGATTCAAAGTCAAAAGCATGATTTTCAAATTGAGACTCGCCAACGATAGCCGGCTGAGAGATGATGCCACTCCAACATTTGCCCCGGTCCGCTTGAGCCACCACGAATTACCGCGCTTTGGGCGCGGGAACGGGTGAGGCGTCTCCCCCGTTCCCGCGCCCAAAGCGCTCTCGCGCTGCCATCCGGCAGCGCTCACCGGCTAAAGCCGCTCTTCGAGTTGCAAGATGTAGGTAGCATGTACAAAAATGAGCGCTTTGCGCATCATTTCTGACAGCTACCATCCTGATGCTTCTCAATCTTTGGTGTAAGGAGGCCTTACAGCATCAAACGGCAACGTTCATGTAATCAAAATATGTAGTGATGAGAAAGCGAGCATTCAAAATCGGCGGCGTCGCCAATTTGCAAGGCAAGAACACCGAAGATGCAACAGAACGCAATGCAAAATAACCAGGTAAGCTTTTAGGAAAACAATCCGGCTACAATGCGGACAGCAGTGCCTTAACATGTGGAAGGAGAAGTTGCCGGGTGCATCCAAGAGCAGGCTGGAAGCTGTGCATGAACCAGACCCAGCTCAAAACGAGGAGCGCTTAAGCAAAACGCGCGCGGTGGAGCTGTTCTATACTGCCTTGCCACCTTCGAGGTCGGAACATTCAGGAGCCTTGCACAGATCCACGGGCATCTCTTTCAAGACGTTTTCGACTTTGCGGGGCAGATCCGTACGGTCAACCTTAGCAAGGGAAACTTTCGTTTCGCGTCGGTGATGTATCTGGCTGCCGCTCTTTCTGCTATAGACAAAATGCCTCAACCTACGTTTGATGAGATCGTCGAGAAGTACGTAGAGCTGAACGTGGCACATCCCTTCCGGAAGGTAACGGCAGGAGCGGGCGCATCTGGCTCGACTTGATACTCAAGTCAGAGCTGGGAGTTGCCGTTGATTGGAGCCTTGTTGATAAAGACGATTGCCTTCTTGCTATGGAAAGAAGCCCTGTCCGTGACACCGAGATTAAGATGCTGCTCAAGGAAGCATTGACCAAAAAGGTCAACGACCGACAGGTCTACATGAAGGGCATTGATGCAAGCTATCGCTTTGAAGGCTTCGGCGCTTTCACAATGGACGAGATTGCCCGCTACAGGTAAGTCCCGAGCAGCTATTCCAAACCGCGCGACTCAAACAAATCGAGCACTCCACTGACGTCCTGCGTGTCCGTATAATACCGTCGCGCCGTTTCAGGGTCATGGCCAAAAAGCGCTGCCCTCACTTCAATTGGAACGCCTTTATTTCTGGTGACGGTGTGCAAGGTTGCCCGCCAGACATGTGAACGAGCCGTCCGCAATAGCTCGATTCCGCACTCATCTGCATCTCCACGTAAAGGGCGCGAACGGCCTTAGAGCAGTTCGACTTGTCCCATTCTCGCCATGGGTCATCTGTAGCGGGAGATGGGAAGACTAAGCCGATACCGTCGACCTCATCCCACCTTTTCGCCAACATTGCAGTCACCCGGCAATCAAGAACAGGCGCTATGCGGCCCCTGTGCGTCTTGCTGGTATCACTGGTGACTTCGACCGTCGTGCAGTCTCCGCTCACCTCCCTCCACGTAAGCGATCTTGCCTCTCCAACTCGCAGCCCCGTCGCCGCTTGCAGCGCCGTCATCTCAACAACGGCCCTTCTTGCGGCAGCGCGCTGCTGACGCGAGTACCGACCGCGAATGGGGCGACTTTCATCAAGAACACTTCTCCAATCATCGGACAAGAGCCAATCAAGCGTTCTTCCATTCAAGCTCGGTAAGACCCTTACCCCCCTCCGGTTTGTTGCTTGCTTTGTATACTGGGAGGTCGAAAGTCAATCCTGCTATTGGATTCGCGCTGATGACTCCAGAGATAATCAAAGGCTGAATGACCCACTTATTAACTACTTTACGAACTTGTCGAGCAGTTGCGGTTCCGTGCTTCTCAGCAATCGAACATAAAGCCCTCCCAAAGTTGCCCGCTCGCAAAGCATCCGCAATAGGATACCTGCCAAGAGCCTCCACCGCGATTGAAAGACAAAGGATGTAGCGGTCTCGCGTATTTGGCCTAATACGCTGGCTTTCCTTGACCACCCTGATTGCCTCCGCCTCAATGTAGCTTCCGAACAAATCTGAAGCACGCCAGCCGTTCTTCTGGCCATATGTCGCCTTAAGTTCTTCTGCCTGCCTTCTCGCTTTAGCACGCAGCTCGCCCTTCGTCATTCTTCCACGAGTATCACGTCTGAGCGTGATGCCGTCCGGCAGCCTGATGCTCCACTTCATGCGATACCCGCCACGAGGGTCAACGTTTATCTTCGCGGCGTCGATGGTATCCTGCCCCGGTTGGAGCCTATTTCTTGGCATCTTATGCCCCTTACGCAAAGTGTCCCTATTATTGTCCCTACTTTAATCGGGAAACAGAGTGAATACAATAGTTATAGCGGGAATTAGTATATACATCTTACAGGCATTTCTTCTAACCTATATCGTAGATTATTATAGAACAATAATAACCCGGAGTCGTAGGTTCAAATCCTGCCCCCGCGACCAAGCACGCACAGCTCGGAGGTCATACGGCCTCCGAGCTTTTTGTTTTTCATGGCCGAAATTGCCGGGCGATTTGGTCGACTATTGGCCGAATTATCCACGTGGATAACTTATGCGCCACCACCTATGCTTCGAGGCCTATACGAGCCGCCGCAGCGCGCGATTCCTCGTCCAAAGCGACGCATCCCTCGAGGGCGCCCCGCATCTTGACCGTGTCCGCCCAACGGATCGGCACCTCGGGCAGCGCTAGATGCCGCAGGTTCGCGCAGTCGCGGAACATCAGGTTCAGGTTCTTAGCAGACGAGAAGTCGAACGAGGATAGATCCAGGCTCGTCAGGCTCTTGCAATCGGCGAACATGAGGAAGAAGTCGCGCACGGCGGATGTATCGAAGCCCGACAGGTCAACCCATTCAAGCTCTGCGCAGCCCCAGAACATCCCGCTCATGCGACGCACGCCGACCGTCTCGAACCGCGACAGGTCGAGCGACCTGAGCCTGCGGCACTGGCTGAACATGTTCGCATGGCAGCGGCAGACGAGGTATCGAATCCCGAAACATCGAGCCACGTGAACTTTGAGCAGCTGGCAAACATCGACGTGAAATCGCGAACGCGCGCGGCGTCGAACCCCGACACATCGATTGCGATGAGCTCGTCGCACCCGTTGAACATGTTGCTCATGTCGGTCACCTGTGATGTGTCGAAATGGGAGACGTCCAGCGTCTGCAGCGACGAACACGCGCTGAACAGGTTCGCCATGTTCGTGACGCGCGACGTATCGACCAGCGAGAGACCCTCGATGCTCTGCAGCCCCCGGCAGCCCGCAAGCCAGCCCCGCATGCTGACCGGGGCAATGGACGCCGTGACGAAGGCGCGCGACGCCGCTCCACGGCTGAGCCCAGCGCACGGTGTTGGCATCGGGCATCTCGGGATCGTTTGCGGCTCAACGATGGACGGATACCCCGTTTCCGGAACCTTGAAAGGACCGGAGAGAAGCTTGAGCCGATACAGCACGTTTCCCTCTGCATAGCTGGAACGCGCGCAGTCCCACGGCGTGGCGCCGAACACGACCAGCGCGGTGCAATCCTTGGCAAGCGCCTCGCCGGTGGCCGGCTGCGTCTCGTAGATCGACGCGTATACCAAAGAGGACTTCGTCATCGGATACCCCTTCTCGAAAAGCAGGCTCGGCGGGAACGCCGCCTGAACGAATGCCTGCCCAGGCGGCGCGAAGGGCTTTACGCCGCATCAAGCAGACCGTGCGGCTTTCGGAGGATAGTAAGAAGGTGACCTGCTGGCGCGCGCCGCGAACAGCAAGCCGTCGCCGTCGCGCAGCACCACGGAGTCACCCCGCTCGAGCGTAGCCACGATCCGCCCGTCGCGCACCACCGTGGTGCCGTTGGAACCCAGCTGCTCGAAGCGCCATATCTCCTGCGCCATATCGTAAGCAAGGCGCCCGTGCCTGCGGGACACCAGATAGAAGTCCTCGGAATACGGCAGCATGATATCCGCCTGGTCGGAACCGTCGCCGCGCTTGACGCCAACCGTCATGCCATCGCGGAGCGGATAGCGCTTGTGACCGAACGCCAGGATGCCAAGGGGGGCTTCCGTCATGAGGCAGGGCGTGAGGGACGGTGCCTCGAGGACGTCGCGCTCTGCCATGTTGCGGTGCCGGCTTCGGGCGCGGTGCCGATCACGGGCGTGGCGCCGGCTTCTGCCACGTCCTCGACGACCGCCTTGCCGCTGAAGACGCCTCGGGGTTGG
>ENA-OQEN01000214-OQEN01000214.1-human-gut-metagenome-genome-assembly--contig:-NODE-214-length-25335-cov-3.243772_pt1 | contig 25335 bp, 34 predicted proteins | sample MGYA00242791_ERZ504627 | MGnify/ENA primary metagenome ERZ504627 (study PRJEB26092, sample SAMD00036316) | human gut metagenome | host: Homo sapiens | study: EMG produced TPA metagenomics assembly of... | reverse complement strand
GCTTGGTTGGGCGAAGAATGGCGCACCAGCAGGAACTGCAGGTTATGCAAAACGTTTGGAGGGCATAGAAATTAAGCTTGTTCCAAAGGGTGGAGCGGCACCTGGTAAAACAGCTAGACCGTATGTAAGTAAGTAATTATTATATTATTAGTAAAATAAAATCCATGAGTGACTTCGATAATATCGGAGTTGCTCATGGATTTTTGTATGTAATAAATATGTTATATAAAATTCATTAGATAAACAAAAAATAGAAGAGACCATATAGATTCCCCAATCTATATGGTCTCCCTATGTAAAACATAGTTTGAGTTGTTGCGTCCGAACATCAACAACTCGCTCTCCCCAAGATGTCCAAGGACTGATCCTCGAACAAGATTATCGTAACATATAATTGATAAAAATCAAGGGGGCTGGCACAATTGGCGCTCTACAGAGCATACTTTTTTGTTTGTTGCATTTTTGCGTTGTATTTCCAAATCTATGATTGTATACTACTTACAGTAGGAGGCTTGATAGACATGAAGGAACAACTGGTACAAGTTATTGATAAAAAGGATTTACAGGTACTGATCCTGACGGATGGATATAACATCCATCATCTGTCTGGGTATCGGGGACATACAGGAATGCTTGTGGCGTTTCAGGGAGAACAGTATATTTTGACAGACAGCCGGTATACAGAGCAGGTAGAACTGGAAGCACCGGAATTTACCTGTGTGGATATTGGACGGGAAGGATATTCCAAGACAATCGCAGGGATGCTGCAGAAGGCATTTGCAAAAGAGGCAGATCCACACTTCGAATCGGATTTGAGAATAAAGAGATTTCGTATATGCAGTATCAGGCTTTTGTAGATACATTTGCAAAAGAATTGACAGGAATGCAGGTGGAGTTTGTGCCGCTGGAAGAAGCGGTTAATGTATATCGGGAAGTAAAGACGGAGGATGAGATTGCGAAGCTGGCACGTGCAGAGCAGATTGGTGATGAGGCGTTACAGAGATTGTAAAGTTTATCCGCGAGAATTGGAAGGATGGACTGACCGAGCAGCGGGTTGCCTTGCAATTAGAATATGAGATGCGGCTGCGCGGTGCGGAAGGGACAAGCTTTGATACGATCGCGGCAAGTGGTTCAAACAGCAGTTTACCACATGCGATGCCCCAGCCGAAGCTGCTTACGGAAGGTGATTTCCTGACGATGGATTTTGGCTGTATGTATCAGGGATATTGTTCGGATATGACGCGGACGATCCATATTGGAGATACGGTAGAAGCAGAGCAGCAGAAGGTATATGATACGGTGCTTCGTGCGCAGCTTGCAGCACTTTCTATTGTGAAGCCGGGCATGGTATGTTCGGATGTTGATAAATGTGCACGTGACATCATCGCAGACGCCGGTTATGGAGATTATTTCGGACATGGACTCGGACATAGTGTGGGACTTTTTATTCACGAGGAACCTCGTTTTTCCATGAAATGTGATGCTGTGTTGAAGCCGGGTGTTGTGATCACAGTGGAACCGGGTATTTATCTGCCGGGCAGATTTGGTGTACGGATTGAGGATATGATCGTGGTGACAGAAGATGGATACCGGAATCTGGCATCTTCCCCGAAGGAACTGATCTGTGTATAATAGTCTAAAATGAAATATAATTTTGAAAAAAGTATTGACAACTCCATACCTGCATGCTATAGTATGCAAGTATGTTGATGAAAGCAGAGTATCCACTCTCACCTTAGCGCATAGGCGACTCGGGTTATGTAGTAAGAGAATATATAGATTTCTTATTATAACAATGTGTGGATAGTTTGTCTATCCACTTTTTTAATGCATTGATAATGGGAGGTGTATATTATTAGCGATTTAATGATTAACGAGCAGATTCGTGACAAAGAGGTACGTGTGTAAGTGAGACAGGAGAGCAGCTTGGTATCATGTCATCCAAGGACGCTCAGAAGCTCGCAGATGAGCAGGGTGTTGATCTGATCAAGATTGCACCGACAGCAAAGCCACCTGTTTGCAAGATTATGGACTATGGAAAGTTCCGTTATGAGCAGACACGTCGCGAGAAGGAAGCAAAGAAAAAGCAGAGAGTCATTGAAATCAAGGAAGTTCGTTTGTCACCAAACATCGACAATAACGATCTGAATACGAAGGCAAACATGGCAAGAAAATTCCTGACTAAGGGCGATAAGGTAAAAGTTACACTTCGTTTCCGCGGTAGAGAGCTTGCGCATGTGGATAATGGTAAAGCGATTCTGAATTCCTTTGCCGAGATGCTTTCAGATGTTGCTGTTGTAGATAAACCTGCAAAGTTTGAAGGTAGAAGTATGATCATGTTTTTAGCTGAAAAACGTTAAATTCATATAAATAAGAAATTACCATGCATATGCATGATTTTTAAGGAGGAAAAGAAATGCCAAAGTTAAAGACAAAAAGAGCAGCTGCAAAGCGTTTTAAGAAGACAGGAACCGGTGAGCTTAAGAGAAATAAGGCTTACAAGAGCCACATTCTTACTAAGAAGACTACAAAGAGAAAGAGAAATCTTAGAAAAGCAACTATGACTGATTCTACAAACAGCAAAGTTATGAAGAAGATTTTACCATATTTATAGGATATTAGGAGGAATGAACGATGGCAAGAATTAAAGGCGGCGTTGGCGCTAAGAAGAGACATAATAGAACATTAAAGCTCGCTAAGGGATACAAGGAGCAAGATCGAAGCAGTATAGAGTAGCAAAGCAGTCAGTTATGAGAGCTTTGACATCTTCTTATGCTGGTAGAAAGCAGAGAAAGAGACAGTTCAGACAGCTCTGGATCGCTCGTATCAATGCAGCAGCAAGAATGAATGGACTTTCATACAGCAAGCTTATGTATGGATTGAAGCTTGCAGGTGTAGATCTTAACAGAAAGATGCTTTCAGAGATGGCTATCAGCGATCCAGAAGGTTTCGCAAAGGTAGTAGAGGTTGCTAAGAGCAAGCTCGCTTAATAAAAGAATGTATTCAAAACCCGTTGTCTTCGGACAGCGGGTTTTGTTATAATAGGGGTGTAAAACTGTTGACCGGAGAGTACAAGGAGCAAAGGATGAATAAAAAAGTAACAAAATGGATAATCATGCTGTTGTGCATGATCTTTATCTGGACGGGGAATATGACAACTTATGCAGCAGAGACGGCGGATCCGGAGACATCGGATCTGAAGCCGTTGAAGCTTTACCAGATTGATGAAAGCTATGGAGATCTCGATGAGGCTGCCATGTCAATCAGTGATAGTAGCAGTGGAACCACACTATCTGGTGTCTATCGTACGAATTGGGACTCATATGGAGATGATTATTGCTATCAGAATCTGAGTACAACATGGCAGGAACTCTATGATGAGATGAACTTGTATTGTACAGCGTATATGAATACATGTGTGGATGCGAAGGTGTTATCCGTTAATGGCAGGGCTGTTTCTGGTATCGGTCCAATCCGCTATGAAGGGTTGACATCGGAGGAGTTATCATCTCTGGTTTATATATTCACCTATCAGAATCCACAGTTTTATTTCATCAAGAATGCTCTGTATTACAATAGTAAAGTTGTATATCTGGGCGTATATGATACTTTTGCGGATGGAGATACCCGTTCCAATGCTTCCGTGCAGATGTTTAACCGGGTGGATGTATGGGTGCAGACGATTCAAAAAGAATCAACTGCGTATGCAAAGGAGAAGAAAGCACATGATATCATCTGCGAATATGTAGAGTACGAAGAGGGCACCTACGATCAGACAGCATATAGTGCTGTCATGCAGAAAAAAACTGTGTGCGCCGGATATGCGAAGCTGTATAGTATGTTGACGAATGCTGCAGGGCTTGAGACGGTATCAGTTACGAGTGCCACACACGGCTGGAACCGGACGAAGCTTGGAAATCAGTGGTACAATGTGGACCTCACGTGGGATGATGGAACGCCGATATCCTATCAGTCTTCAATAAATCTGATGCTACGATGGAGAAGTACGATGGCTCTTCCCGGGAATCGCATACGCAGAATCACTATTATGATGGCGTAGCTCCTGGTTGTGAAAGTGATTACGGAGCTTCTGTGACGGTTGTGGATGCAGAGCAGATTCATGCGGATACAGCGACAGTCGTATTGGATCTTGTGAATAATCAGTCAGGCAGATACGAACCAGTTTTGTGCCCGCAAATGTTACGGACAAACGGTTAGGATATGTGTCAGAGAATACAAATATTGCAACGGTCAGTGCATCCGGGCTTGTGACTGCGGTTGCACCGGTAAAACATCCATTACAATCCGTAAACTGACAAACAATCAAAAGGCAGCCTGTACCATAGAGGTATACGGATGGCAGGATGAACCGGAGACTCCGACGGTTGCAAAGTACGGTTCAACTTGGATTACATTGGACACACAGAGGGGCTGTGTGTATTCTGTGGATGGAATCCACTGGCAGTCAAGTCCGGCTTTTGTGAATCTCAAACCAAATACAGAATATACCTTTTATGTAAAACGTCCAACGAGCGGATATTACCGGGAGAGCAAAGCAGTGTCTGTCCGTGTGCGTACTCTGACGGAAGAAGTACAGGCGGCACCTGCAGTGACAGTGCGATATCGGACGCATGTGCAGACCTATGGATGGCAGAAGCAGGTGACAAATGGCACGATGAGCGGTACAAGTGGACAGGCGAAGCGCCTGGAGGGGATTGAGATCGCTGTGAGTGGCAACCAGAAGCTTGGAATCCAATATACGACGCACTGTCAGACCTATGGATGGCTGCCTTGGTCGTCGAATGGAGAGATGAACGGAACCGAGGGAGAGGCAAAACGTCTGGAAGCAATTAAAATCCAACTTACGGGCGCTGACAAAGATAAATATGATGTGTATTATCGTGTGCATGCGCAAAGTTACGGCTGGCTTGGATGGGCGAAGAATGGTGCGCCAGCAGGAACTGCGGGATATGCAAAGCGTCTGGAGGGTATTCAGATCGTGGTTGTAAAGCGTGGTATGCCAGCACCGGAAGTTGATTATGCTGGTGTATATGCAAGTGCAACTGTGCGTCAGACCGCCTCGTATATCGCGAAGAATGGAACATCTCCTGTGCTTGGTAGTTCCACAACCACAAATGCAAATCCGACGGTGAGCGGAGAGAATACGGTAAATGTGGCGTATCGCACCCATGTACAGACGTATGGCTGGCAGGGCTGGAAATATAACGGTCAGATGAGCGGCACAAGTGGACAGGCAAAGCGCCTGGAGGGAATCTGTATCAAGCTGACCAATAAGCCATACAGTGGTAATATCGTTTACACAACCCATGTGCAGACTTACGGCTGGGAGGGAAATATAAATGATGTGTCCACATGGAAGCAGAATGGAGTCATGAGTGGTACAAGTGGACGTGCAAAGCGTCTGGAGGCAATCTGCATCAATCTGACAGGTGAGATGGCAGTACATTATGACGTTTACTACCGTGTGCATGCACAGACGTATGGCTGGCTTGGATGGTCTAAAAATGGAGCACCAGCGGGAACTGCGGGTATGGCAAAACGGTTGGAAGGAATTCAGATTGTGCTTGTTCCGAAGAATGGCGCAGCACCGTCTGTAAATTATCAGGGCATTCGCAGTGTGCAAAGTCGGTCGTATATCCAACGATAAAAGCACGGATTTATGCGCATTATAGTAGATGGTGAAAAAATATTTACAAAAATAGAAAAAAGTTGTTGACAAAGGGCAATCAAAATGATAATATATGTCTTGCGTTGAGCGTGAGCGACACGCAAGAGAATGCGGGAGTGCTGGAATTGGCAGACAGGCTAGACTAAGGATCTAGTGATGGCAACGTCGTGTGGGTTCAAGTCCCATCTCCCGCACGAAGAGAAAGAGAGATAGCAATTATCTCTCTTTTCTTTTTATATACATATGTTAAAATAGCAGCAGGAGCTGGATAAGGAGATAAAAGTCATGGCAAAGACGAAAAAATCAGACAATTTGGAATATTGCAGAGGAATTCGTGTGATGGATGTCGCGGTGTATGTATTTGCATTGTTGGCGTTTGGTGTGTATCCACTGATTTACGATGACCATTATTTTAATATTACGATCACAAAATATCATTTCTTTTTATATGCGGCCGGTATCTATCTGGCGCTTGCATTGATCGGTTATGTTGTGGAGGCAAATCTGAAGAATTATTATAAGTATGATTCTTTGCTCGTCGAGGATACCGGGAAGAAACGGTTTTTTCGACCGGAGTTTTATGCACTTGCATTCCTGATGGCAAAACTTTTTTGCATGGCTTTGTGCAGATAATAAAAAAGATGCTTTTTATGGCTTGCAGGGCAGACGGATGGGTCTTTGCATGTATCTGGTTCTGATGATCGTATTCGTTGTGCTGGCACAGCGTGTGCGTCCACAGATGATCATGTTTATCTTTTTTGCTGCGGCGAATGCATTTGCGTATGCGGTTGCAATCGGACAGCATATGGAGCATGATTTCCTGAATCTGCGTTATAACATTGCATCAAATCAATATACGAAATTCATATCAACATTCGGAAATATCAATATGTATGCAAGTTATCTGTCGATATCGATTCCAGTGTTGTTGGCAGTGTTTGCATTTTGTAAGAACTGGTTTTCACGTATTCTGTCAGGAATCCTACTGATCGCGGCTGGCTGCAATATTCTGATCGCAAACAGTGATAGTGTATTCCTTGGTATTTTTGCTGGCGTTGTTGTGGTGACAATCCTTGCATTTATGCAGGGCAGACTGCGGTATAGTTCGTTTGCAGTGTTTTTATTGTTTGTCGGCAATCTGGTGCTTGGGTTTATCAATAAATATGGACATACAAGATATGACAAGAAACGGGGCGGACTTGCAATCGCCTTAAACCGGCTGGATATTGCATTTGTGTTATGTGGAGCATCGCTGCTTGTATTTGCAGTTGTGTGTGTCTGCAACTGGAAGCTTGGCACGAGGGTTGCAGCATGGAATAAAAAGAAGATTGTGCTGATTGTCTGTGGTGCGTGTGTGGCGCTTGGCGTGATTGGTATTATTGTTTTGGCGGTAACTGGCTCTTCGTTACTGAAATTCAATGATAAATGGGGCAGTTATCGTGGTTACATCTGGAGAAAGATTGTGGAAGTGTATGGTGATGCACCGTTTGTAAATAAGCTGTTTGGATATGGAAATGAGTCGGTACGTGTGACACTCAAGGCGGCATGCTACAATGAGATGGTTCAGGTCACGGGTAAAGTATATGACAATGCGCATAACGAGCTGTTGCAGTACTTATTTACCACAGGTATTGTTGGTCTGCTTTCTTATCTGGCATTGGTCGGAAGCAGTATCGTCTATATGTTTAAGCATGCAAAGGAGCATGCATGGATCAGTGTGTGTCTGGCAGCGACAGTTGGATATTTCGCGCAGAGCATCCTGAATCTGAATCAGCCGATTACAACACCACTGTTCTTTGTATTTATGGCAATGGGCGTTGGTACTGTGAATTATTGTAGAAGAGTGAAGGAGTTAGAGAAACGTGCTTGAATTTCTGGTTCATAAGTGCATAAAGGATGCGGATGAGATCGAACGCCCGGAAGTGCGGAAACGGTATGGTTTTTTCTCCTCCATCGTCGGAATCATCTGCAATGTGATCTTGTTTGCAAGTAAGCTTGCAATCGGTCTGATCGCGGGCTCGATTTCGATTGTATCAGATGGTGTGAATAACTTATCGGATTGTGCAACTTGTATCGTGACGATGTTTGGGTATAAGATGGCAGCGAAGCCAGCGACCGGGATCATCCGTTTGGACATGGGCGGATGGAATATCTGACTTCGCTTGTGATCGCGGCTGCGGTTGTGGCGGTTGGATTTGAGTTGCTGCGAAGCTCGGTGGAGAAGGTCATGCATCCGGAGCGTGTAACGTTTTCATTTCTTGCTCTTTTGGTGCTGGTGCTTTCCATGCTGGTGAAGATTGGGATGGGAGTTATGAACCGGAAGCTTGGTACGAAGCTTTCTTCGTCCATTATGCTTGCAACCTCAAAGGATAGCTTTAGCGATGTGTTTGCAACACTGGCAACCACAATCGCACTTGTGATGTCGGCATTTTCGGATCTGCCGATGGATGGAATCATGGGAATCGTGGTGTCAGTCATGATTATGCTTTCCGGCTTTGGTATTGTGAAAGATACGGTCGATCAGCTGCTTGGACAGCCGGCAGATGAGGAGTTAGTTGCAAAGATCCGGGAGCTTGTGATGGAGAATATGTTCTGCCATGGCATGCATGATCTGATCATACACAGCTATGGTCCGGGAAATCTGATTGGTAGTGTGCATGTGGAAGTGGACTGTCATGAAAATATCATGGAGATTCACGATGCGATTGATGAGTTAGAACGGAACATCTACGATGAATTGCAGGTACATATGACGATCCACATGGACCCGATTGATTACGATGATGAGAAGACGAATGTTTGCCGTGATATGATGGCGGGGATTTTAAAGGAAATCGATGAAGGTCTTACGATGCATGATTTTCGGATTGTGTCGGGACCAACGCATACCAATCTGATCTTTGATGTGCTTGTGCCATATGAATGTAAGAAGACAGAAGCACAGATTAAGTCTGAGATCCAGCAGAAGCTTGCGGAGAAACAGGATACATATTATACAGTAATTACGTTTGATAAAGGATATTGTTGACAAACGGAAAATCATCATATATAATTTTTATATCATTGTAATGATAGCAAAGGCGAGGAAGAGAACAAGTAGTGTTTGCGAGCAGCTGCCACAGAAAGCAGCCGGTTGATGAGAGGCGCGGTAAGTCGGAAACATGAATACATCTCGGAGCTGCTCCTGAACGCTTGTCAAGTAGGGGCAGACGGATTGGCACACGTTACAGAGGCTGAAGTATTGATATCGATACTTGCAAAGGCGGTTATCGTGAGGTAAGCGTGAAATAAGGTGGTAACACGGAGTATACTTCGTCCTTATATTTTTATAAGGGCGTTTTTTTAATGCCCAAAAAAGAAAATATATTTTGGAGGAAAGAAAGATGACATTGTACGAAGAACTTGTAGCAAGAGGTTTGATTGCACAGGTAACAAACGAAGAGGAGATCAGCCGTCTGATCAATGAAGGAAAGGCAACGTTCTATATTGGATTTGATCCGACAGCAGACAGCCTGCATGTAGGACATTTTATGGCACTTTGTCTGATGAAGCGTCTGCAGATGGGTGGCAATAAGCCAATTGCTCTGATTGGTGGAGGTACCGCAATGATCGGTGATCCATCCGGAAGAACCGATATGCGTCAGATGATGACAAAGGAGACCATTCAGCATAACTGTGATTGCTTTAAGAAGCAGATGAGCCGTTTTATTGATTTCTCAGAGGGAAAAGCGCTTATGGTAAATAATGCGGACTGGCTGCTTGATCTGAATTATATAGAGGTATTGCGTGAGGTTGGAGCGCATTTCTCTGTCAATCGTATGCTGACGGCTGAATGCTACAAGCAGCGTATGGAGAAGGGACTTAGCTTTCTGGAGTTTAACTACATGATCATGCAGAGCTATGATTTCTATGCGTTGTTCCAGAAGTACGGCTGTAACCTGCAGTTTGGTGGCGACGATCAGTGGTCGAACATGCTTGGTGGTACAGAGCTGATCCGTAGAAAGCTTGGCAAGGATGCACATGCGATGACAATCACACTGCTCTTAAATTCTGAGGGTAAGAAGATGGGTAAGACACAGAAGGGTGCTGTATGGCTTGATCCAAACAAGACAACACCGTATGAGTCTTCCAGTACTGGAGAAATGTCGACGACGCAGATGTTATCAAGTGTCTCAAGATGTTGACATTCCTTCCATTGGAGCAGATTCAGGAGATGGAGCACTGGGAGGGCAGCGAGCTGAATAAGGCAAAAGAGATTCTTGCCTATGAACTGACTGCACTTGTACACGGCGAGGAAGAAGCGAAGAAGGCACTTGACGCAGCGAAGAATATCTTCGGTGGCGGAAATACAGAGAATATGCCAGTTGCTGAAATCACAGCAGATATCTTCAATGATGGACAGACAGATCTGATGTCGATTATCGTACAGGCAGGACTTGCAGCATCCAAGAGCGAGGCAAGACGTGCGATGGAGCAGGGCGGTGTCTCTGTCAATGGCGAGAAGATCACAGATGTGAAGAAGATGTTCACACCGGATGATTTCGCAGAGGAGTTCGTATTGAAGAAGGGAAAGAAGAATTTCCGCAAGGTTGTATATAAGGCGTAATGATTCGAAAATGTGTCAATACAATTAAATATGGAACGGCAAAGGCAAGGGCAATCGTGCTCTTGTCATTGCTGTTCGGAATCGGAACTGTCGGTGCGATTGTGTGTGCAATCGTGTTCCGGCAGATTCTGTTTATTTTTGCAGCAGTCGCATGTGTGTTTGTTGTGATCACGCTGGCGCAGACGCTTGTGATTCAGGGTGGTGTTGTGGAAGATGCGAAGAACGCAGAAACGCAGGACACAAAACGTTCCAAACGTACGAAGCCACAGGATGCGGACAAGAAGTCGATCATATGAAGCCGCCGGTATTTGCGAAGCGAAAGAACGAGAAAGAAGCTTCGAATGTCGAGGAAGAACACAACCGGCACAAGCGGAAGAAACAGCAAAAGAAGGACGCAGATGAGGGCGGACAGGAGTCGCAGGACAGAGAGGAACGGATGGAAGAACAGTCGATTGTTGCTCTTACGCAGGAAACTGTCACAACATACGACCGGAAGAAGGTCAAGAAGACGCTGCATAAGTTCAAGGTGCGGCGGGAGCATCGTATGATCTTCGTAGATCGTTCCGAAAAGCTAAAGGCAAATCAGACACCTGCCTATATCTGGTAGAGAAAAAGGAGTTTCATCTGTTGCTGATTGAACAGGAACCGCGGCACATCACGATTCCACTATATCAGATCAAGAATATTACATATCTGAAGAAGCAGCCGGCAAATGAAGATATTGATTATGCAGCGTATAAGGGCAGCAGTGTGCTTGCGGATATGTTTCGTCCGTATCTTCCGGATTATGCGCACAGTACGGTTGTGGATGATCTGTCTGCCTATAAGAATTTGTATGGAATCGGAAATGATATCTATGTGACAAACCGGTCGGCATCGGCACTATTTGACCTGTTAGGGGTAGAGTTTCAGGTGGATGACCGGGTAACAATGTCCAACAAGGTGAATATTTATTTTAAAGAAGCATACAAGTCGAATATCTTATTACGGGACAATGTGATTGATGCGAACGGATATGCAGACCGGATCAGCAAGACGCTGGATAATCTGGCGCATTCGACAATCAGCTATGCAGAATTTAAAGATACGCTCAACCTGATGATACGAAACAAATTGATTACACAAGAGTTTGCATCGTATTATATGGGTGTGAGAGATGATTTGACTAGATAAAAACAAGTAGAAACGGACTTTTGATACGGTTTCACAAGTTAAGCGTTGCAAACGCCTATATTTACTTGCGAAAACGACACAAAAGTCCGTTTTTGCATACGATTCACAAGTTAAAACTTAATAATGTATAGTAAAAATTCAATTTGACGTAATTTATGAAAGAAAAAAGACGGTTTTTTCAGTTTGCGTTTTCCTTAGACTTGAGTTATCTTAATTACGAGTTAAAGATAATTAAAAAAATTAAGGAAAAGGAGAATACGAGTATGGAAGTTACAGCAGAAGATTTAGGAAAGCGTTCATTTTGTGAGGCAGTCATGCGTGCAAGATTGCCAAAGGCAGTATTCAAGGAATTAAAGAAGACAATTGATTATGGTGCACCGCTTGACGCAGCGATTGCTGATTCCGTAGCGATTGCCATGCGGGAGTGGGCAAAGGAGCTCGGCGCAACACACTATACACACTGGTTCCATCCACTCACAAACCTGACAGCAGAGAAACATGATTCTTTCATGGATCCGGTTGTGATGGTACATTCATCACAGAGTTCACTGGCAAGGAATTGATCAAGCTGAGCCAGATGGTTCTTCCTTCCCTTCCGGAGGAATCCGTGAGACGTGTGCAGCAAGAGGTTATACAGTCTGGGATTGTACATCTCCTGCATTTGTCAAAGAGATTCCGGATGGCTGTAAGGTTCTTTGTATTCCGACTATTTTTATTTCATATACAGGCGAGTCTCTGGATCACAAGACACCACTTCTTCGTTCCATGGATGCCGTTAACAAGCAGGCACTTCGTATCCTGAAGCTGTTTGGTAAGACACCAGCGAAGGTAACTGCTTCCGTTGGACCAGAGCAGGAGTACTTCCTGATTGACAAGGATAAGTTCAATCAGAGACTTGACCTGAAGCTGACTGGACGTACATTGTTTGGCGCACCGGCACCGAAGGGACAGGAGCTTGACGATCAGTACTTCGGCGTGATCAAGGATAAGGTTTCTCATTTCATGAGAGAGCTGAACAAGGATCTGTGGGAGTATGGTATTCCAGCGAAGACACAGCATAACGAGGTTGCTCCTTCTCAGCATGAGATCGCACCAATCTATGGTACAACAAATGTAGCAACGGATCAGAACCAGTTGCTGATGGAGACATTGAAGAAGGTTGCAGAGAGAAATGGATTTGCATGTCTGCTTCATGAGAAGCCATTTGCAGGTGTCAATGGTTCTGGTAAGCATAATAACTGGTCTATCTCAACATCCGATGGCGAGAATTTGATTGATCCAGGCAAGGAGCCAGAGAAGAACCTGCAGTTCCAGGTATTCTTAGCTGCAATTCTGGAGTCTGTTGATAATCATGCTGCATTGCTTCGTCTGTCAGCAAGCTCTGCTGGTAACGATCACAGATTGGTGCAAATGAGGCACCTCCAGCAATCATTTCTGCTTACCTTGGTGATCAGCTTGCCGATGTTGTTGATCAGATCATTGCAAATGGAGAGGCAACAAGCAGCTTGAAGGGTAAGGTTTACAAGTCAGGATGTTCTGTAATTCCTGAGTTCAAGATGGATGCGACAGACCGTAACCGTACATCACCATTTGCGTTTACCGGTAATAAGTTCGAGTTCCGTATGGTTGGTAGTACACAGTGTATTGCACAGCCAATGATGACATTGAATACAATTGTTGCTGATACACTTTGCAACTTTGCAGATGAGCTGGAGAAGGCAGATGATTTCGAGGCAGCCGCAAAGAAGCTGGTTGCAGATAAGTTGAGAGAGCATCAGAGAATCATCTTCAACGGAAATGGTTATTCTGAGGAGTGGATCAAGGAAGCAGAGCGCCGTGGACTTCCAAATATCAAGTGCATGGTTGATGCGGTTGATTACCTCGCAACACCGGAGAATATCGAAATGTTTGAGAAGCATGGTGTAATGTCTAAGCGTGAGCTGGTTGCAAGAGGCGTTGTTATGTATGAGAACTATGCAAAGCAGATCAACATCGAGGCTCTTACAATGATCGAGATGTCTAAGAAGCAGATCATCCCGGCTGTTATGAAGTACGAGGGTACTCTGGCTGCATCTGTGAAGGATCTGAAAGAGCTTGGTATCAGCGCAGATACACAGATGGAGATTCTTTCTACAATCGATACAAAGCTTGCTGAACTTAAGAAGGCAACTGCAGAGCTTGAGGATATCGTAGCGAAGGCTGCTGAGAAGGAAGATGATCCAAAGGCTTGGGCAAAATATTATCACGATGTGGTATTTGCTTTCTTCGATACCGTTCGTAAGCCGGCGGATGAGCTTGAGAAGATTGTGGATGCAAAGGCATGGCCATTCCCTACATACGAAGAGCTGTTGTTTGAACAGTAGAATATGCTATAGACCATTTGGTTTATATATTTTCCCCCAGGGGCTGCTTTGGCAGCCCCTTTTTTGTTATGGCGACGAGAAAATGCACGCATTTATGCGGTGCATTTGACGACCGCTAATCAGAGCAAGATGTGCAGAGTGCATCTAGTCTCTGTGGAGATTTTTACTCGGCGTGATAGCAAATGGGCGTAGAATGGAGTATAATTATGAAAATGCCCACAACGTGGGCGTAGGACGTGGAAAGTAAGCGGAAAAACTATCCCGGAAATTTTAAGCGAATTTCAGAGTGGATTCTGTATATCCACTCAGATGTACATATATAAAGATAAGAAGAGGACGAGATATGGAAATAAGGAACGTTATATTTGATTGTAATGGCACGATGATTTTTGATGGCAAATATCATGATATTGCATGGCGGACGTATGTGGGTAAGTTGGCTGGCAGGGAACTTACCAAAGAAGAATTCCAGCATCAGATACTCGGACATACGAACCGGGATATTTTCGAGTGGCTGCTTGGGAAGGGTGCTTTGTCCGAGGAGAAGATCATGCAGTTGACCGAAGAGAAAGAGGTTCTATACAGAAGCATGTATCAGGAAGATCGGGACGCCTGCAGGCTGGTGAAGGGGTTACCAGAATTTCTGGATGAGTTGCAGCGAAGAAATATAAAATGCAATATCGCAACGGCATCTGGTCTATCCAATGTCGACTTTTATTTTGAGCGGTTTGCACTTGCAAAATGGTTTGACAAATCAAAGCTTGCCTATGATGATGGAACGATGCGGGCGAAACCGGCACCGGATATGTATATTCGTGCGATGGAGCGCAGTCGGGCGGAGCATCTGAGACGATGGTGATCGAAGACAGCCCATCCGGTGTGAAAGCCGCCGTTGCTGCGAACGCAGCTTGTATTGTAGGAATCTACGGCGATTCCGATAAAAAGCTGCTTCAGAATACAGGAGTGTGCGATTATCTGATTGAGGATTATACACGAAATTATATTGGATATATAGAGCGGAATCTGTTAGAATAGGGTAGCGGATAAAGTTACTGTGTTGTACGAATAAACGCAGGAAAGTAATTGGTATGCTATGGAACGATAAAATATAGGAGAATACAATAATCAGGAGGATAAAAACATGCAGGTAACTATTTCAGATGCAATTCGTTATATTGGAGTGGATGATAAGGATATTGACTTATTTGAGAGTCAGTATGTAGTACCAGAAGGTGTATCGTACAATTCATATGTGATTCTGGATGAGAAGATTGCAGTTATGGATACGGTTGATGCCAGGGGCATGGAAGGCTGGGAGGATAAGCTGCTTCAGACATTGAATGGAAAGAAGCCGGATTATCTGATTATCTCGCATCTCGAGCCTGATCATGCGGGAAGTATCGGAAGAATGGTCGAGCTTTTTCCGGAGGTAAAGCTGGTTGCAAGTGCAAAGGCGATTGCGATGCTGCCACAGTTCTTTGAGGATAGATTGGATGCGCAGGAGAAGATTGCGGTCAAGGAGGGCGAAGAGTTATCGCTTGGAACCCATACATTGGTGTTCTATATGGCACCGATGGTACACTGGCCGGAGGTCATGGTGACCTATGAGAAGAGCGAGAAGGTGCTGTTCTCAGCAGATGGATTTGGTAAGTTCGGCGCGCTTTCCCTCACAGAAAATGAGGACTGGGCATGTGAGGCAAGACGGTATTATTTTAATATCGTCGGTAAATATGGCATGCCGGTGCAGACACTTCTGAAGAAGGCAGCAGGACTTGATATCGAGACAATCTGTCCATTGCACGGTCCGGTATTGAAGGAAAATCTCGGATACTATATTGGACTTTACGATACATGGAGCAAGTATGAGCCGGAGAATAAAGGCGTGCTTGTTGCGTATGCATCGATCCATGGCAATACGGCGAAGGCAGCTAAAAAGCTTGCAGACATGCTTCGCGCAGAGGGCGTAGAGAAGGTCGTTGTCAGTGATCTGGCGAGAGAAGATATGGCTGAGGTAATCGAGGATGCATTCCGCTATGACCGGATGGTGCTCTGTGCCGCAAGCTATGATGGTGGGGTATTTCCATGCATGCAGGATTTCCTGAATCATCTGCAGTCAAAGGCGTACCAGAAGCGTACCGTTGGTATCCTGGAGAATGGCAGCTGGGCACCATGTGCCGCCCGCACGATGAAGACGATTCTTTCTACGATGAAGGATGTCACGATTGTGGAGCCAACCGTTACGATCATGTCTACGATGAAGGAATCTGATTACCCAGCGATGGAAGCCTTAGTGAATGCAATCAAATAAGGAGAGTTTTAAGTGAAGAATTTGTACATAGCAGAGAAACCCAGCGTTGCCCGTGAGTTTGCAAAAGCGCTCGGCATGAAGGGGGCTGCAACTGCCGGTGCAAGGGACGGATACTTAGAGAACGAGGATACGATCGTGACATGGTGTGTCGGACATCTGATCACGATGAGCTATCCGGAGGTCTATGATCCAGCCTTGAAGAAATGGAGCTTTGATACGATTCCATTTATACCGGAGGAATATAAATATGAGATTATTGATGCGTCAAGCAAACAGTTTCAGATCGTAAGCAAGCTGCTGAATCGTGAGGATGTTGGACGCATCTATGTCTGCACTGACTCGGGACGAGAAGGAGAATATATCTACCGTCTTGTCGAGCAGATGGCAGGCGTGGACAAAAGTAAAAAAGACCGGCGACGAGTGTGGATTGATTCGCAGACCGAGGAAGAATCATGCGAGGTATCCGGGAGGCGAAAGAGCTTTCTGCCTATGATAACCTGAGTGATGCGGCATATCTGCGTGCGCAGGAAGATTATCTGATGGGAATCAATTTTTCCCGTGCATTATCGCTGAAATATAGCTACACAGTCCGGAATTATCTCGGCATGGATCGATGCGTGATCGCAGTTGGACGTGTCATGACATGTGTACTTGGCATGATTGTGAAGCGGGAACGGGAGATCCGTCAGTTCGTGCCGACACCATTTTACCGGGTGCTTGCCAGCACAGAAGGATTTGAAGCAGAGTGGAAGACGACGAAGGATTCTGCCTATCTGGATTCTCCTCTTCTGTATAAGGAAAATGGTTTCAAAAAAGAAGAGAGTGCTAAGCAGTTGATTACTGAATTGTCTGCGGATGCACCGATTGAACTGATCGTGCAGAAGGTAGAGAAAAAGACAGAGAAGAAAGCACCACCGATGTTATATAACTTAGCGGAGCTGCAAAATGACTGTTCACGGTTGTTTAAGATTAGTCCGACCGATACGTTGAATACCGTGCAGACACTCTATGAGCGAAAGCTGGTAACATATCCAAGAACGGATGCCCGTGTGCTTTCCACAGCCGTTGCGAAAGAAATCGGGAAAAATATCGGTGGCTTGCAGAAATACGAACCGCTTGCACAGTATGCGCAGTATATTATGCAGCAGGGCGGATACAAGGGTGTTGCCAAATCCAAATATGTCAATGATAAACAGATTACCGACCACTATGCAATCATTCCGACCGGACAGGGACTTGGGAATCTGAATGGGTTAAATGATATTCAGCGGAAGGTGTATGACATTATTGCACGGCGGTTTTTGAGCATTTTCTTTCCGGCAGCAGAGTATGAGAAAGTAAGCCTTGTGTTGTCAAGACAGATTCATACGGTGGTTGGCGAAAAAGAAAATGGAACCGAAAGCTTTTTTTGCAAATTTCAAACGACTGAAAAATCCAGGGTATCTGACGATAGCAGGACTTCCGTCTGACAAAAAACAGGAAGAACAGAAGCTGACGGATGAGGAGTTGGCGAAGTTTGCATCTTTGAAGAAAGGTGATGCGATTCCAGTACAGACATTCAATATCAAGGAAGGAGAGACATCTCCACCGAAGCGATATTCTTCGGGTACATTGATTCTGGCGATGGAAAATGCCGGACAGCTCATCGAGGATGAAGAGCTTCGAAGTCAGATCAAGGCAGCGGTATTGGAACGAGTGCGACACGTGACAGTATCATCACGAAGCTTGTGACGAACAAATACATTGCATTAAATAAGAAAACACAGATCGTGACACCGACGTTTCTTGGAGAGATCATCTACGATGTATGTTTAAATTCCATTCAGAGTTTGCTTTGGGCGGAAATGACGGCATCGTGGGAGAAAGGGCTTTCCGGTGTTGCGGAGGGAACGATTTCGAAGGACGAATATACAGCCAAGATGAATAAATTTGTCTGTGATAACACGAATGCCGTGAAGCAGATACGAAATCAGAATCAGATCACGCGATTGTTTGACCGGACGAAGCCATTTTATGAGAAGGCGGGAGCGAAGAAGGCTGCAAAGAAATCGTAGATATATTGAAAAATGAGCAGAATCAGATGTTTCATATGCATGAAATAAGTTTCATGCGTATGGTTCAATAGATGGATGGAGGATAGAAAATGAAAAGTGTAAATGCAGTAACAATCAAGGAATTATATGATCTTTCCCATACGGAGGCAAAACCTTTGATGGAGCAGTATACCTATCCGTGGGAGGTGCTTCCACATATTGGAGAATTTATCGTTAAGCTTGGGGAGTCTCTTCCGAAGGAAGAGTATACCGAAGTAGCGGAGCATGTCTGGGTGCATAAGACAGCGAAGGTATTTGCATCAGCATATCTGGCAGGACCGGCAATCATCGGCGCGAGACAGAAGTGCGCCAGTGTGCGTTTGTCCGCGGAAATGCGCTGGTTGGAAAAGGCTGTGTGATCGGTAATTCCACAGAGCTGAAAAACGTGATCATCTTTGATAATGTGCAGGTGCCACATTATAACTATGTTGGCGATTCTATCTTGGGATTTAAGTCGCATATGGGTGCTGGCTCGATCACATCGAATGTAAAGAGTGATAAGACACTTGTCCATGTGAAAGGAATGGATCCAGAGACAAATGAGAAGTTTGATCTGGAAACTGGTTTGAAGAAATTTGGAGCAATGCTTGGAAATCATGTAGAGGTTGGTTGTAATTCTGTATTAAATCCTGGTACAGTTATTGGCTCAAACAGTAATGTCTATCCGCTTTCCCCGGTACGTGGATTTGTACCGGCAGAAAGCATCTATAAGACGGGTGGCGTAATCGTAAAGAAACACGCATAAGTGGTTAGTTTGTATCAATCCGGGCAGATTGTGCTGCCTGGCGGGCGGCTTCCAGTATGAGCAGTGTGGTGTACTGGTTGTCGCTTGCATATGTAACAGAATCCAGATCACCGGTGATCTGTAGCTGCTCATTGATGGCATCCACGGAAGGTGTTAAAAGCGGATACATGGCTGTGACGGTTTCGTTTGTGTTTGATACTTCGATGTGTGTGACTGCATGTTTGTCGATGGTCGTCTGTAATTCCAGTGTGGTGCCACCAAGATTTAACTGCGAGGTATAGACACCTGGCTGGTATGTGGCAAATGTTTCCGTTGAGATGCTTGTATCTGTGGTATCCTTTTCGTTCTCCTTTGGCGAGAACATATACCAGAGCAGCAGGATCAACAGGATGCCGAGGACGATAAATATGCCAGTGTAGATGAGTTCTTTTGATTTTAAGACGATAATTTTCGTTTTGGATGACATAATAAAAAACTCCCTGTTCAGAATTAGTATAATATATTCTGAATAGGGAGTTTTTATTACTTTAGAATTAGGAAAATCAACACTTACAGGGAAGAATATCCGTGGCTGTTGATGATTCCCTTGATTGGTATGCCGGCTTTGCAGAGTGGGCAGTCAGCAGCAGAGTGTGTTTCGTAATTCGGGATATCCTCGGTACGGAAGATGGTGTTGATCTGCTCGCCGTGAATTTCATCGGCTGCGGAGAAAATCGAAGATACACCGACCACTTCACCACCGTAATATTCGATACACTCGAGTGCGGTCTGCAAGGTCTTTCCGGTTGTAGCAGTTGCTAACAATACAAGGACATGCTTGCCTTTGATCATGGAAAGATAATTCTCACGGAATATAAGCTGTCCGCCAGAGTGCTGCTCCGGGGAAATGATGTATGCAGTATTGTGCAGGTTCGCAGATAAGATACCTGTGTTAAGAAGTTCGTCTGCAAGATAAGCACCGATCACATTTGTACCGTCCAGACAGACGATCGTATCAATGATCGTTGTAGCAGCGTAGCGGGCAGCCAGCACTTTGGCAGCGGCATGTGCTTCGCTTCGACGGCTCTTCAGACTTGTCATATCAATATAGTAGTTGATATGAGAAGAAGATGTTGCGTAGTGACCAGGTGTTACATTCAGTGAGATTAAGTTGCTGGATGTAGACTGTACCTTGAATGTATTTGTGTTTTCCATAAATAGTACCCCTCCTGTGCGTTTTATGACATACTGATATTATAAATGGTATACGGGATTTATGCAAGCAAAGTAGCACAATACACAGAAAATTCACCGTATATTTCTCCGATTTTTGAGACACCGACATAGATCTGGGAGATCTTATACCACGTTGGAAAATCGACGATTCCACTTACCGGAAGGTTAAAAATAGACTGAAAGGCACGCACGGATTCTGCGGTTGCGGAACCATAGATACCATCGACTGTGACAGTCGGAATCGCCGGGTAATTCTGCGCAATACGGTTTAACTGCTCCTGAATCGTGATGACCGGTTCGCCGGAACTTCCAATTGTCAGATCATAGCCCGGATAAGAGGACGGGATTCCGGAGACAATTTCTGCTTCATTTACATACATATCGGATCCGTAATAGTAGTGGATGATATCTATGGCAGAGAAACCATCATCCCGAGTGCTTTAGAACCCCACTGTGTCATCCAGTTTGGACAGGAGACGCGCTTGCCATCGCAGTATTGTGTGAGAATCGGCTGCTTGACATTTGGACGGGCGAGATAGCGGTTGTAGAGCCGGTCGGCAATCTGCGAGATATTCTCGTAAATGGTCTTGCCGTAGATCCATTTGTGATCGTAAGCGGTGGAGGATGTAATCGTGAAATTATAGCCTTTGTTCCGGTACCATTCCGTGTACACACGGTTCAAAGTAAAGGACATGATTGCCAGAATATTTGCTTCGATCGTGCTTTCCGGCCAGGTGGAGTAGATTTCGCAGCAAGCGACATTTTTGATGTAGTCGATGTATGGGACATAATAATCGGTAGCAGTGGAGTCGCCGGGGACACCGTCGTGTACAACGATTGTTTCCGGGACGACGACACGCGAGAGAACAATCTCTCCGCTCTCGGCTAAAGGCTTGATCTCCGGCTCCGCGATTTTGGGTGGATAGTATTCCCAGAGCGTGTGTCCGCCGATGACGATTGGGTTATAGACATAGTCGGGTGTCTGCTCGGATGGCTGCAATACGATGGACTGCAATCCGTTTTCGCCAGAGAATATCTGGCGCCCGAGACAAGCCCTTCCTGATAGCCGGGAGCGGAGATCTTTACATTGTATTCAGAATAGGCTGGTTGTCGGTTGCTCCATGCTGTATTCACGCGGTGGCGCAGAAAGCTCAATGTATCCGGTCTGTCCGTTTTGATCCGTGGTAATAGATTCTAAAATCCGGTTTGGCTCTCCTGTGTTTGCGATTTCAATAGTAGCAGAAGAAAGCGGAGAGTAACTGTCTGTGCCTGTGACTATGACATTTAAATTTCCTGTATCACTAGAATATTGATCCATATGAGATACCTTGATTTTTCGTCCATATAATATATGAAAAAGCGTGGAGAATTATGTAAATAAAAAAATTATACATGTTAAGAAAAAATACTTGACAAGCAGAGAAAAAGCATGTATGATGCAAAAGGTTTGTAAATGAAAAATACTTTACAGGTGATTCAGATGGAGAAGTTTGTACGTCAGTCATTGCTCTATGATTTTTATGGAGAGCTGTTGACGCAGACACAGAAAAGTATATACGAAGATGTTGTGATGAATGACCTGTCCTATTCGGAACTGGCAAGGGAATATGGAATCTCCAGACAAGGCGTGTTTGATATGATGAAGCGCTGTGACAAGAAGCTGGAGGACTTTGAGAAAAAACTGAAATTAGTAGAAAAATTTGAGAATGCCAGAGAGAAGGTAGCCACGATACAGACTGAGATTCAGGCATTGCGGGAACGCAATGAAAATCCGACGCTGGATGGAGCGTTTGCGGATATTGACACGAATCTGACCGGGCTGCTGGATGATTTTTAAAAGTTCGATGTTTGGTTTTGTTTGGGAGGAGACGCATGGCGTTTGACAGTTTAACAGACAAATTGCAAAACGTGTTCCGGAAGTTGAGAAGCAAAGGAACGATTACGGAAGCGGATGTAAAGGAAGCGATGAAAGAAGTAAAGCGTGCGCTGTTGGAGGCGGATGTAAACTTCAAGGTCGTAAAACAGTTTATCAATTCGGTTAGTGAACGTGCGGTTGGAGAGGAAGTCTTGAAAGGATTAAATCCCGGACAGATGGTAATCAAGATCGTAAAAGAAGAGATGGACAAGTTGATGGGCTCAGAGACAACCGAGCTGAAGCTTCTGCCATCCAATGAAATCACGATTGTGATGATGTGTGGTCTGCAGGGTGCAGGTAAGACAACGACTGTTGCAAAGCTTGCAGGCAAGTTTAAAAACAAGGGTAAAAAGCCGTTGCTTGTTGCATGTGACGTTTATCGTCCGGCGGCAATCAAGCAGTTGGAGATTAACGGTGAAAAAGTCGGAGTTCCTGTATTTTCGATGGGAGATGGACATAAACCGGTAAATATTGCGAAAGCAGCGATTGAGCATGCCGCAAAGAATGATATCAATTTAGTATTTTTGGATACTGCAGGTCGTCTGCATGTCGATGAAGACATGATGAACGAGCTGGCAGAGATCAAGGAAAATCTGAATGTGACATACACAATTCTGACTGTCGATGCGATGACTGGTCAGGATGCAGTCAATGTAGCGACATCATTTAATGATAAGATTGGCATTGATGGCGTGATTTTGACGAAGCTCGATGGTGATACCCGTGGCGGTGCTGCACTTTCCATCAAAGCGGTGACAGGAAAACCAATCCTGTATGCCGGAATGGGAGAGAAGCTCACGGATCTGGAGCAGTTCTATCCGGATCGTATGGCGAGCCGAATCCTCGGCATGGGCGATGTGGAGAGTCTGATCGAGAAAGCACAGTCAGCAATCGACGAGGAAAAGGCAAAGGAGATGGAAGAGAAGTTTAAGAAGGCTTCTTTCGATTTCAATGATTTTCTTGATCAGATGGAACAGATGGAAAAGATGGGTGGCATGAATGATATTTTGAAGATGCTGCCTGGATTTGGAAATAAAAAACAACTCCAGAATCTGGAGATTGACGACAATGCGATGAATATGCCGAAGGCAATCATTTTGTCGATGACGAAGCAGGAACGTTCGCATCCGGAGATCATCAATCCGAGCCGCAAGAAGCGTATTGCAGATGGTGCAGGCGTTCCAATCAGCGAAGTAAATAAGCTGATTAAGCAGTTTGAACAGTCCAGAAAAATGATGAAGCAGATGTCCGGTATGATGGGTGGAAAGCGCCGCGGCGGATTCAAGCTTCCGTTTGGATTTTAATTTTTGATAATAGTATAACTATTATATATAGACGAAAGAATTTTAAGGAGGTGAAATTTAACATGGCAGTTAAAATCAGATTAAGAAGAATGGGATATAAGAAGCATCCTTTTTATAGAGTTGTAGTAGCTGATTCCAGATCACCAAGAGATGGTAGATTCATCGATGAGATCGGAACATATGATCCAAATCAGGAGCCAGCATCTGTAAAGATCGACTCTGATGCAGCTAAGAAGTGGCTTGCTGATGGTGCTCAGCCTACAGATACTGTTGCAAAGCTTTTGAAGCAGGCAGGCATCGAGAAGTAAGACTGATGTGCAAGGGAGGTGCAGGTTATGAAGGAATTAGTAGAACTGATTGCAAAATCCCTCGTTGATTATCCGGATGAAGTTGTTGTAAAAGAGACAATCGATGGAGATACCATAACAATCGAACTGAACGTTGCAGGAGATGATATGGGTAAGGTGATCGGCAAACAGGGCCGAATTGCCAAATCCATTCGTACTGTGGTGAAGGCGGCTGCATCAAAGGGTGATAAAAAGGTAATTGTAGACATCAAATAATTCTTAGATTCCCGGTGCCATATGGCATCGGGAATTCTTTTATCGGAGGAATGAATGAACGAAGATATGTTTCGAATTGGCGTAATCACGTCGACACATGGATTAAAGGGTGAGGTCAAGGTATTCCCGACGACCGATGATCCGGCACGATTCAAGAAGCTGAAAAAATGCTTTATTCGTACAAAAAGTGGCGATGTACCAGTGGAGAAAAAATCATGCAAGTTCTTTAAGAACATGGTGATTCTTTCTTTTTCGGAATTTAATGATATAAATGAGATAGAAAAATACAAGGGCTGTGAACTGTATGTAACACGAAGATGCAGTTCCACTCGAGGAAGATGAGTTTTATATTGCAGATGTGATCGACGCAGAGGTGTTCGAGGATAACGGCAAAAAGCTTGGGACACTTGTGGATGTGATGCAGACAGGTGCGAACGATGTGTTTGTCGTGAAGATGGAGAATGGCAAGGAAGTGTTGCTTCCGGTCATTAAGGATTGCGTGTTGGATATCAATGCAGAAGAAAAAAGATTGTTGTTCACATGATGAATGGACTGCTGGACTAACGATATCGGAGGCAGATATGTATTTTCATATTATGACATTATTTCCGGAGATGGTGCTTGGAGGATTAAATGAGAGCATTACCGGAAAGGCAATTGAAAAAGGACTAATCGGTGTAGATGCTGTGAATATCCGTGATTTTGCAGGTAATCGGTATGGGCATGTGGATGATTATACCTATGGTGGCGGTGCAGGTATGCTGATGCAGCCGGGACCGGTGTATGATGCGTACCAGCATGTGCTTGCGCAGATTGCAGTACGTAAGGAAAAGAAAGGGACATCGGCACAGGCGAAAAAAGTACGTGTGCTTTATATGACACCGCAGGGACAGCCGTTTAAACAGTGCATGGCAGAAGAGTATGCGAAAGAAGAAGATCTTGTGCTTTTGTGTGGACATTATGAGGGCATTGATGAGCGTGTGCTGGAGATGATTGTGACCGATTATGTGTCGATTGGCGATTTTGTACTGACGGGTGGCGAACTTCCGGCGATGATGATTGTGGATGCAACAAGCCGTCTTGTGCCGGGCGTGCTTGGCAGCGATGAAAGTGCGGTATATGAAAGCTTCTATGATGGCTTGCTGGAATATCCGCAGTATACCCGTCCAGAAGAATTTATGGGGAAGAAAGTACCAGAGGTGCTGCTTTCCGGACATCATAAGAACATCGAAGAGTGGCGGTATGAACAGTCGATGCAGCGGACACAGGAACGGCGCCCGGATCTGTATGAGATCTATGTGGAGGCACACCGGGAAGAGCTGGAAAACGCAGACGAAAAAAGAAGAAAAGAACGAAAGCGA
>ENA-OQEN01000213-OQEN01000213.1-human-gut-metagenome-genome-assembly--contig:-NODE-213-length-25470-cov-3.553644_pt1 | contig 25470 bp, 25 predicted proteins | sample MGYA00242791_ERZ504627 | MGnify/ENA primary metagenome ERZ504627 (study PRJEB26092, sample SAMD00036316) | human gut metagenome | host: Homo sapiens | study: EMG produced TPA metagenomics assembly of... | reverse complement strand
TAGACTAAATTATTCATCAGGATATCTGCGACCGACGAGGAATAGCGGTATAAGAGCCGCCGCGCAGATCGTCAAAAGCGAAGCTTATATTGCCGATGGCGAGGTATATTTGAGCATGCTCAATCTTTGACATCATAGAGAGTGATGCTCGTTTTCTTCGGCGAGAAGTTGCCGCGCGCGCTGCTTGCTTGAGATAACCGACGCCGTTTTCCGAAGCATATGTGTATCTGCCTCTGCCCGCCGCGCCATCCTCGGTCGAGCCGCCCTTTGTAACGGCAAAGGTAAGGCAGTTGACAGCATACGGATCGTCATCGGCGAGAGAAAACACGACGCTGTTTCCGCTGACCTTTGCGCTGCTGAAATTCGCAAGCTGAGTTTTATATGCGGGCGATTTCTTCGCGCTCTCAAACGAGGCAACAACATCGGAAGCCGAGACGCCCGAACCGTCCGAGAACTTTGCAGACGCAAGAGATACCGTCAGGGTTCGACCGCTGCGGCTGTAATTCGACGCGAGAAGCGGCTGAGGATTATAATTTTTATCGAGGGCGAACAGACCGTCATAGATAAGCGACATCAGCTGCTGATTGAGCATACTTGTTGCCGTAAAGGGATTGAGCTTGTCGCCTTTTGAATAGGGCAGTTTGAGGGTCTGCACCGCCTCGACCGCCTCGGGCGGCATGGTGGTTGTCTCGTCCCCGCCGTCCTTTTTGTTTGAACAGCCGCTGAATGCGAAAGAAAGCGCGACCGTCAGCACAAGTATCGCCGCCGCGGCGCGAATAATTTTTTTCTTCATACTTATCTCCTCTCGGGGAAGTGTAAAGTTATATAGCTTTACGTTATTTTATCAGATCTTTGATTATCTCGCCCGCCATTATCATGCCTGCAACGGGCGGAACAAACGATATACTCCCGGGCAGTGCCCTGCGTGAAGTCACTTCGGTGGTCTCATTCGGCTTTATCGGCTGCTCGGGTGACCAGACGACTTTCAGGTGACTTATGCCTCTGACCTTCAGCTCGCGGCGCATCACGCGGCACAGCGGACAGACCGAAGTTTTTGTGATATCTGAGACCCGAAAAAGCGTCGGGTCGAGCTTATTTCCCGTGCCCATGCACGATATCAGCGGTATCCCCCTCCTCTGCGATTCGACGGCTAACGACAGTTTTGCCTGAACGGTATCGACCGCGTCAGCCATATAGTCATAGCGGTTCGCGAAGAAATCCGCAGAATTCTCTTCGAGATAGAACCCGTCGATAATATTCACCTTGCAGTCGGGATTTATATCTTTTATTCTCGCCGCCGCGACCTGAGTTTTTTTCATGCCGACCGTTGAAGAGAGCGCGTAGAGCTGGCGGTTGATGTTGGTAATCGCAACCTCGTCATTGTCGATAACGGTCAGCTCGCCGACTCCTGCGCGGGCGAGCGCCTCCGAAGTATAAGAGCCGACGCCGCCGAGCCCGAACACCGCGACATGGCAGCGGCTCAGCTTTTCGACCGACTCCCCGCCTATGAGCATTTCACTTCTTGAAAAGCGCGAAAGATCCAAAATATCTGCCTCCGGTAGTTTCTTATGGGATTATTGTACACCATGGGCGAAGATTTTGCAATTTTTTATTGATAAAAGCGCGGTTGCGGTTGTTTTTTTGTCCGCCAGAGGTTATAATTAAATGAATATCAATCAAAATAAAGGATGTCATTTGAAATGAAATTAGGAATAGTAGGTCTGCCGAATGTCGGCAAGAGCACACTTTTCAACGCCATCACAAACGCGGGCGCGCAGTCCGCGAACTATGCGTTCTGCACCATCGAGCCGAATGTCGGCGTGGTCGCAGTGCCGGACGAGCGGTTGGACAAGCTCGCCGAGATGTATCACCCGGACAAGATAACTCCCGCGACAATTGAATTCGTTGACATAGCGGGTCTTGTGCGCGGCGCATCGAGAGGCGAAGGTCTCGGCAACAAGTTCCTCTCGCACATAAGAGAGGTCGACGCGATAATACATGTTGTTCGCTGCTTCGAGGATGACGACATTGTCCATGTTGACGCGACTATCGACCGAAGAGAGACATCGAGACGATAAACCTCGAACTCATCCTCTCCGACCTTGAGATGGTCGAGCGCAGGATAGACAGGGTCGCAAAGCAGGCGAGAAACGACAAATCCGCAGCCGCCGAGCTCGAGTTCCTCAAGAGACTCAAAACCGAACTTGAGAGCGAAGTGCCCGCGAGAAATGTCGAGTGCGACGAGAACGAGCGCGAATTTTTAGCTCAGATTGCCCTGCTCACCGCGAAGCCGGTAATATATGCCTGCAACATGAGTGAAAACGATTTTGCAAACAATATTGATACAAACCGCCACTATCTCGCGGTCAAAGAGATCGCCGCCGCAGAGGGATCGGAGGTTCTGCCGATCTGCGCGGAGCTTGAGGCTGAGATAGCCTCGCTCGAAAAAGAGGAGCGCGAGATGTTCCTGACCGATCTCGGAATCGAGAAAGGCGGACTCGATCTGCTCGTTCAGCGCAGCTATCACCTGCTCGGTCTTATCTCATATCTGACCGCCGGCAAGCCCGAAGTCAGAGCCTGGACAATAACCCGCGGCACGAAGGCTCCCCAGGCGGCAGGAAAGATTCACTCCGACTTTGAGCGCGGATTCATACGCGCCGAGGTTATAAGCTTCGACGATCTCATCGCCTGCGGTTCGCTGACCGCCGCAAAGGAAAAGGGTCTTGTCCGCAGCGAGGGCAAGGAATATGTCATGAACGACGGCGATGTCGTGCTGTTCAGATTCAATGTGTAAAAGGAGTTAATTATGGCTGAGGACAACAACATTCTTGATTTTTATCCCGATGGCGAGGAGGATTCCTGCGCCGAGGACAGCTACGTTACTCTCGTTGACGACGAGGGCAACGAGGTTGAAATGTCGGTAGTCGACATAGTCGAGCACAAGGGCGAAAATTATGTCATTCTCCTGCCCGTTGAGAACATCGAATCGGGCGACATGCAGTTCGCCGTGATGAAGATCGAATACGACGAGGAGACCGACGAATACACCTATGTGACCGGCAACGAGCCGGAATACGACGAGGTTTTCGTTGAGTTTCGCGAGAGACTCGAACAGGAGCTGAGCATCATTGACGATGACGGCGATGAGCTTGAAAGCGAAAACGAGCTCGACCATTTCGACGAGGACAACTGAAAACAGATGAGGGGCCGCGTTGAGCGCAGCCCCTCTTGCTTTTACCATTCAAATGTCACGGTAATTCCGTTCTTTTGATAGCTTATATCATGGAAGTTTCTGTTTTCTATTCCCTCGCAGAATACGCGCGTCATCTCCGCATCTTTAAACGTGATGCTTCCGGTCAGGGTCAGGCTCTGCGGCAGATACACCGTCTTGCTGACGGTGAAGCCCGTCAGCCACCAGTGATACATCGGGTCGCGATGAACGAGCAGGTCGTCTCCGTGGAAGAGGTCGAGCGACATGAGCAGCATATCCTCATCGCCCACGCAGTTATAAAATGTTCCCTTTGACCCGGGCTCGCGCTTGTATATGCCTATTTCCGCGCCGTTTGTTATGACATATCTGCCTTCCAGAGCTGAATCATCCACTCGCTGCCGGCGTAGTTAAACTTAATGCGCGCGGTCTGATAGTTGAACAGCGGAGTGATATAGCAGAAGATATCATATGCCACGGTAAAGCCGAAGTTTCGCATCCAGACATGAACAGGCGTTATGACCATGGCCTTTCCGACGTCGAAATCATAGCCTATGCCGACCATTCCGTTGTCGTCCTTGCCGTAGAGCATCTGGGTCTTTATGTTATAATACGTGCCCGAGGGCAGTTCCTCCGTCCTGCCGTCGCGGTAGGTCACGCGGCAATATATCTCATATGTGTCCTCCAAATCCTTTACGGGTACGCAGTAGAGATATGCCTCGTCGATTATTCCGAAATAGACCGCCGCAGCACGGAAAATGAGCGAGAGAGCGGAATTGCCCTCCTTTGCGTATTTTTCGGAAAGCTCGTTGAGCTTCTTTTGAAGCTCGGGCACATTGATATGATATTTTTCGCTGACCTTGACGGCGAGGCCGTTGAATTCCGGTATACTCTTCATTATCAGCGCGGCATCAAGTCCCGAGGCTCTGGCGACGCTCGAGCACAGGGCGTCAAGCTTATCGTCGAGCACCACGTTGAACTTATCCTGCGACACCAAGTGGAAGCCCGTGAGCAGGTAAACGGCATTATCGATACTGTTGACATACTTGAAGAAATCCTCAGTTGACATCGTAGGATAGCCGTTCTTCATAATATAGCCGTAGATACCGTCGCTCCGCCTTCTTGGAGATCGCATTTGCGGGGACGCAGGCAGCGCACAAAAGAATCACAAGGGACAAGATAAAGCTCAGTGTTCTTTTAACTTTTTGCATTGTTTTTCCTCCTCATACTTTGCTTCGCCAATAAAATATTATCATAGAAAGCGAAAATAAGCAACATACAAAATGCGCAGAAACGGGAGTAAATAACCGCTTCTGCTCTGTTTTATATAAGTCCGAGCTTTTTGAACGCATTATAGAGCCCGTCGGAATTTATATCGTCGGTCACCATATCAGCGGCCGCGCGCAGAGCCTGAGTTCCGTTGCCCATGGCGACTCCGAAAGAGGCGAAGTCCATCATCTCAAGATCGTTGTCGCCGTCACCGAAGGCTATTGTCGCGCTCTGAGGCGCGTCAAAGCGGCGCAGTATCTCCGCCATGCCGGTAGCTTTGGTGTATCTGCTGTCCGTCACCTCGCCGCAGCGGTCACCCATGCTGCCGAGCTGTATCGCACGACGCTGAACCTGTCCCCGAGGTCCGGCGGCAACATCGGAAAGCTCTTTCGGCGCTCCGTAATATATGAGCTTTTCGGCAACCGTAAGTTCGGGTACGCTCTCGACTATTTTTGTCATGCCGAAGAGCGAATCTATCTTGCCGCGGTCGATGCCGTCGGCGAGATAATGCTCAACTATCGCGTCCCCGCACCACTTTTCGAGCATCAGCGTATGCTCCGTCTGCACGCAGTATGGAGTGTGCGCGGCGGTGAAATAATCCGAAAGAAAGGTTATATATTCTTTGGAAAAACAGTGCTGAGCTATGCACTCGCCGTCTGCCATAACATATGCGCCAGATGAGCATACCGCGCCGTCGAACTCCACCTTTTCGAGAAGCCACGGATATATCTGCGAACGCTGTCTGCCAGTGCAGACGAAGAGCTTATGTCCGTTTGATTTTGCGGTTTTCAGCGCCTCGAGCGCTGAATCGGCGAGCTTGCCCTGAAAATCGACAAGCGTTCCGTCTATATCAAGAAAAATATATTTGCAGTCCATGCATTTCCTCCGAACGCGTTTTCATTATGATAGCACAACCCGCGCTTTTTGTCCATTGCCGATTGAAAAAGCCGGTGCGTTTATAGTATAATCTTTTACACAGGGAATTTACAAGGCGGTGGAAAGCATGACTGATATCGAACACGCAAAACAGCTTCTTACAGGCGAGGGATACACCTGCGTCATTTGCAGGGGCGATGACATACACACGAGCGAAAAGCGCGGAGTCGCGCCGCTCATTGAACTTTTGGACAGCAGGATTGATGTCCGCGGATATTCCGCCGCAGACAAGGCCGTCGGCAAGGCGGCGGCGATGCTGTTCGTATTGCTCGGTGTCAGCGAAATATATGCCGCGATTATGAGCCGGAGCGCTAAAAAGATTCTTGACGAGTATGGGATAAAATATTCCTGCGGCGAAGAGGTCGAATACATAATAAACCGCAAAAAAGACGGCATGTGCCCGATGGAAAAGGCGGTCGTGGACATTGACGACCCCGCCGAGGCACAGAAGGAAATAAAAGAAACGATTGAAAAGATGAGAAAGGGCGGCTGACATGAAGCTTCATTACATGGGCAAGTTCAACCTCGACCCGGACAGCCTGCCGCAGGCGGAGCACAAGCCCGGCGCGGTGGAATTCAAAGAGGCGGACAGCATGAAAAAACTGTCCGTTATAGCGAACACCTTCGCCTGCATAATACTCGTCATTCTCGGCGCGTCGGCGTTCTTCAGAATTGTTCCCGTTGCAGAACCAAAATCCGCGACAATCACCTGGTTTGCGGCGCTCCTCGGCTCTATAGTGATAATCTTCCCGCACGAGCTGCTCCACGCCATCTGCTTCAAAAAAGATGTGTATCTTTACACGAATCTCAAGCAGGGCATGCTATTTGTTATCGGAACGGAGACGATGAGCAAGGACAGGTTCATATTTATGTCGATGCTCCCGAACTTAATTTTCGGCATCGTCCCCTATGTTATCGGCATGATTTTCCCGAAGCTTATATTCATGACCATGTTCGGCATGATCTGCACGAGCATGGGCGCGGGCGACTACTACAATGTTTTCAACGCCATACGGCAGGTGCCGAAGAACGGAAGAGTATATATGTCCGGCATGCGGTCGTATTGGTATGTGGAGGAATAAGCCTTTAAAAATAAAAAACGCCCCGACACGGATTATATTTTCCCGTGTCGGGGCATTTTCAAGAGAAGAAGTTAGCCGTTGTAGGACGCCACATTCGTGATAACGACCCTATGACCCGTGTACTGCTTTTTCACCAGGTCCATCGCGATGCCCGATGTCACAGCAGGAACAATCTGCTCGCTGCGCATGTTGTCAACAAGAAATGATATTTTCCACCGCTGCATGAGTTCACCTCCCTTTCGCTTATTGAAATGAGTATACTAAAAGCGATGGGACAAAATCGGGGCGAACTATCATAAAAAGACAGCTCACAATTGCAGCAATGGACAAATATGGTACACTGTTACAGGTATAATATAGCCGAGGTGAAAAGAACATGTACAGTCCTGAATCCAAAAAGTTGGCTTTGACACGCATTAAAGAGATATTTGAAACCTACAGCGACTTCGAGCATCCGCTCACACAAAACGACATAGCCGAACACCTTGATCACGACTACGGAATCAATATAGACCGAAAAACAATCGGCAGAAACATATCGCTTCTCAAAGAGACCGGCATTGAAATAGAATCCGACCACCGCGGGAGCTATCTTGGCAGCAGATTGTTTGAGAACTCCGAGCTTCGTATGCTCATCGACGGCATTCTGTGCAGCAAATATATCACCGCCAAGCACTCTGAAGATCTGATAAAGCGCATTTGCGGGCTTTCGAATATATATTTTCGCTCACACATAAAAATATTTTTCCGTTACCGACCGCTGCAAGACGGAAAATCCGTCTCTCTTCTATAATATTGAAGTGATCGACGATGCCATCGAAAAGAATCGACAGATAACTTTTGACTACAACAAGTACGGAGCCGACAAGCAGCTGCACAAATCCGCCGAGCACACCGCCTCGCCCTATCAGCTGATAGTTCACAACCAGCGCTATTATCTCATGGCACTCAACGAGCAATGGCAGAATATAATCTATTATCGCTGGATCGCATAACAAACATGCGGATTACCGACCTACACATGACCCCGCTCAGGAGCATAAAGGGATACGAGAACGGCATTGACTACGGCGAGATTTCTTCCGCGCTCCCGTATATGTTCGCAGACAAGCCGCAGACCGTCGAGATGATTGTAAGCGTCTGCATAATCGACCAAGTTATCGACTGGTTCGGAAAAGACATACGCATCTGTGATATCGGGACGGCAAATTCAAAATCACGCTGCGGGTGAGCCTCAACGCCATGGAATATTGGGCAATGCAGTATATCAACTTCGCCGAAATAGTTTCCCCTGCCGGTCTGCGTGAGAAGATCAAGCAAAATATCGACAACGCAAAAGAAAAATATAAATAAAAATCGGGCTGAGCGCTTCAACATTGCTCAGCCGGTTGCTTTGTCTGTTCAAAATTGTGCGTTTTTAAGCTCGTCTTCAAGCTTTTTCAAACGGTCGGTATCTGTTTTATATCTGGCGCTCGGATGATAAACTTCAAGCACAGGCAGCGACTTACAGGAGTCAACCCCCGAAAGGCAGTCCCTCACGCCCATCCCGCAACACACTATAATATCCGGCGAAATTATTTTGATTTCCCTGTCTATCAAGTCTTCGTATTTCTCAACATAGGCGTCAAGGTCGGTTTCACATTCCGTAAACCCGCCGCGTTTGTTTATATTCATGAAAGCCACATACCGCAAGGCGGAAATGTCTTTTTCGGGTGTTTCAAAGTTTTCGTTCAGTATTGCATTGGCAAGAAGTGCGAGCCCCGAAGAAAAACCGGTTCCTCCCTCTTCCCCGAGCACCACCCTGCGGCACCAAAAACCGTCCTTTTGAGCTGTTTCGAAATTTTCCTCGGCTGTCTTCTTTTTCTTATCGAGGCACGCTGCCTCTTTGGCAATAAAAAGAATCTTCTTGGGGCTTTGCATATACGAAGCCTCATCGATTATTCCGTCGGGGATAAGTTATTCTTTGATATTTTGTCGTTGCTGTAATCTTCGGATATGTGACGTTTTCGCCACTCATCAAACAGTTTCTCCAACTCTGCGCTGCGGTTATTACTCATCACTTTGCCTCCATGTTTTTTTATTATATTGTATTATCCCGAGCCAACTTTGTCAACGAAAGTTATGTCTGCTTTTTGGGTCATGTGTTTTGCTAAAATAAGAATCGAGAGAGGTGAAAATATGGCTGAAAAATCAATTCTGGAAATTCCGGACGGATATAAAATCGAAGAGAAATCATATATTGTTGACCGCGAAACCGCATGCCGCATTTTAACATCGGACAAACAAAGGAAATTCACATATGCCAAAAAACATGGCGAAAATGTTGAGCTCACGCAGCATATAATTATCTGCCCCGTCTGCGGACACCGGATGCCGCCTATCCGCGATATACAAACGGTTGGCTGACGCAGAGCTTTTTTCAAACGGCAAAGACTCCGAAAAATGTCATCAGGCAATGGTGCGAAGATAAAAAAAATGATTCAAAAGATACTATTTACTTGAATTTCACACCACAGCCGGTGCTCGAAAAATAATATACACCTGCCCCGAATGTCGCTGTGAATCTAATTTGTTCAGCAAAATTGTGCGCTGCGAATTGAATTACCGCCGCCACAAGCTCTCAATATCCAGACAAATCGACGACACAAAAGCGCTTTTGTCCGTCTCATGGCTCAAGGGAACGGTGAACGTAAATTTTCCTATGTACGAGGAACTTACATTTAACTTCAAAAACGGTCACACGTTCGTGCGGCTTCTGGACAGAAACAAGGCGGCAATTGCAACATGCGATGTCACCGAGCGAAAGGAGCTTTTGCAGGATAGCTTTTTTGCAAGATTATTGGGGTGTAATAAAAGAGTCGTTCGCCTTGTCAAAAAATTTTTTGTCTGCGAATGGCAGTCAAAACTGCCTTTTAAAACATCGGAGCTCAATCTGACAAAGTTCATGCTTTTAACCGAGTTTATAGGATACCCGAAGATTTTCTATCATTCGATACCGTACTCAATCGGAACGCACAATATATCCGCATTGTTTAAGAGCAGGCACAGGCTCTGCACCGAGCTCAACAAATCGAACAGCGGTATAAATCCATATCGTGGATGCAGGCGAAGAGCATAAGAAAAACTATTTTTTCAAACCCGGCATTTTTATTTTATGAAAATGAATGCGAGGCTCTCTCCGAAATCTTTGTCAACGTAAATCTGTTCCGCTCGGTTTTGCGTATGCCCGATATTTTTACGGTTCTCGGCAGACTCAACGAAAATCGCGGCATACTTGACTTTTTGCGTGATTACGCCGCCGTTAAAGGTGAAATGTCGTTGAAACGCGAGATGATGACCTCACCATTTTATTTAAATGAGTACGCCTTCCGTTACGGCGGTTTGAGCGACCGAGCGAAAGTGCGCGAGAGAAAACAATGGAAAAACGGCATTTCAATAAAGGATATATGTAAATTTGACACCGCAAGAGTATCACTTCCCGTCTTCTCTTGTGATATCGGGATACCCGATTGCGTCGTATACGGATTTCATTTTTTCCGTCTCGGCTCCGAAAGCGACTATTTTGAAGCTTCAAACAAGCTGAATAATTGTCTGCGCTTTTTCCCGGATCGCTCCGACAAGGCCGATAATAACCCTGTCATATGTGTATCTAAAGGCGAGAAGTTAGTCGCCGCGATAGAGGTGCACGGCAAATCAATTGTGCAAGCTTCCGGATATTCAAACAGACCGCTTGAGTATGACCCATATTTATACAAGGCATATACGATTTGGCGCAAAAAATATAATCTGCACGAAGGCAGGCAGTAAAAACTCGCACAGAAAAAACGGTTCGGTTTATTAAAAGCCGAACCGTTTAATTCATATAAACTCGCTTATCGGGATCTTATTGATATCTCTGCCTTTTTCATCTTTGAAGAAATCTTTTCTTCCGGTGCTTTCATAATCCCACAGCACGGTAACTGTGCCGATGCGCTCCGAATTTTCGTGGACAAACCTCTTTATTATCGGCATCCAGTCAAAACCGGCCGCAGAAACGCGAAAAAACATATCGCGGCTGCCCTCAATCGTATCATACATGCCGCCCAATCTGGCGCGCAAAAATTCTTCATTAAGGGCTTTGATAACAAGCGAATTTAGCTCTCGGACATTCATATTAATCCCGGTCGGCAATTTATCGGCAACCGCCAAGACAAAATCGGCAGTCAGAAAATTATACTGTTTGTCTTCAATATCAATCATGAGATCGTGCACGGTATCCCCATTGTAACCCGGGTACTCATGTCCGGAGTCTCCACGGCTCAGACCCTCGGCGTATGCCGATATGAGATTCAATATCAAACATTTCGTCCCGCACCGTGCCGTGTGTTTATACAGCCACTCTGCGGCATAGAGCGTGTCCTCCGCATCCTCCCTGTCTGCGTAATAGTGACTGGTGCACGCAAAAGCCTTGCCATCCTGTCTTATCATCCACGCCGTTTCTCTGTTCATAACATTCCTCCTTTGATGCATTATACCAAACTCAATGCGTCAAAATCGGGACAAAAAACTGGGGATAAATTAAACAAAGCAGCAAGAATAAATCTTGCTGCCCTGGGATTTGTCTTTTTACAGACCTGTTCAATTATTTAATCAAGCGACTCCAAAATTTTTTCAATGGCCTCCGCATTGATTTTCTTTCTGTCTCCTTTTACGGCAACGGTCATATTGCATCTTCTGAATATGTCCTTTGCTGCATCCGTTACCTGTTTTTTAGTCACTCTGAATCTACCGTAAAATTCATCCGAATAATCTATCGGCTCTGTTTTTAATATGTGATTATAATAAGCCATATTCCAATTTAAGTTGCGCGGCTTGTCCAAATCCAGTTCCCAATTAAACATCTCATAATTAAGATTCGCTTCAAAGTTAAACCGACCGTCTTTTGCCGCATTTAACAACTCGACAACCGTTTTGAAAACGTCCTCAATCTTATTTCTGTCAACTTCAAAGCTGAAGTTAATATTGCCTACATTGTCATACTGCGCAAAAGCGCTGTCATATGAATAAATGATCGGGTTGTCCTCGGACAGATAATTATACACCAGCGCTTTATCGCCATTGAACAGCAATGCATAAAGTAAATCATAGACTCCGCCCGGATATTTTGAACAATCAACATCAAATCCTATCTGAATATAGTGCCAATAATTATTTTTGATCCAAATTTTCTTTTCCCTATGAAAGAACTCGTCATTAACGGTAACTGTATTCGTAAAGCCAGGATTGCTTTGAGAAATATCAAGCTCACTGATTTTTTTGTTCAGGCGTCGAGGTTTCTCATCAGAAATATTGCCGGTCGCATACACAAAACAATTACCGGCAGAAAGCACCTTTTGTCTGAACTCGTTTATCTTCTTGACAGAAACTCTGTCAACTGTTTTACAATAGCCCAATACTATCTTTTCAACTGCGCTGTTTTTCCAAACTATGCTGTCAAAATAAAAATCGAGTGAACTGCGCCGATCTTTTTCTCTGATTTCGGCTTTGATCCGTCCTTTCTCATTATTGAAATCATGCGAGGTCAGCTTGATTTCATCAAACAATCCGCATAAAATCTCAATGGCAAAATCGAACTCATGCTGAGGCCCGTCTATAGTAAAGCTCACAAACTTCTTATAAGTTGAACCCTGAAAGCACAAGCCGTGCATTGCAAGGAGCTCATAAAAATTTTCGTATTTATTTTTAATATTTCTGAAAACGACATGTTCAAAAAGATGGCTGATGCCGTTATTGGACAAGTCTTCAAAAATGCTGCCGGCTCTCACATATAGCGACAAGCAGAAGCTTCTGAGATTCGGATTTGTCAAAGAATATATAGAAATACCGTTGACCGAAACTGAGCGTTCGTTCATACATAATCACCTCTTTATACAATGATTATATACTATTAGCTTCAAATTCGCAATATAGTAATTGGGTTGAGCCGGACACAGCTTGGCTGCATATACAGCTGATGGTGTTCGGGCAGCTTATGTATCGCTAAGCCAATTTGGACTCGAACCAACGACGAATACGGTCAGAAATATCGTCGCCTTGCAGGGGGATGCCCCAAAATGCGAGCATTTGGGGGAGAGAACGAGGTGCGTAATAAATGAGTTTTCGCCAAAGGCGAAAGCGAGTGATATGGAGCCACCGAGGACGAGGAGCGCTCGCAATGCTCGTTGTTTCTTCCTGCTCATAGCACCGCTTCATCTGCCGCAGGCAGCGCGGTGCTCCGAGCCTTGACACGATCCGCGCCCAATATTCAAAGCATTTAATCTTAACAAAAAGTGAAATCGTTCGCTTCGCTCACGGTGAAATAATTTGCTCTGCAAATTGTGATATTTGCCGCTTCGCATCAAGTGAAATGAAATAAAGCCTCACCGCCGCAGCGATTTCACACGCCGCAGGCGTATTTCACGCCCGCAGGCATTTCACAAATCCCGAAAGGATTTATTTCGTTAAAAAAAGCACTTGCAATGCAAGTGCTTTTTGGCTCCCCCTGTTGGACTCGAACCAACGACCCTGCGGTTAACAGTGGTTGTGTTCGGTATACCATATGGCATCATACAATTCCATATAGTGTCAAACGGTGATTCGCGTCTATAAATGGGAATCGACAAATAGTCCGCACCGTGTGGAGAGTCGTTAAGAAATAAAAGTGTTAGACAAATGTTAGACAGTTTGCTTGCTGTTGCGTAAAAAACATATAACGGTATATTTTCTTGGACATCTTGGCAAGATGTTGGGAATACAAAACAAATACAGCGAAGCCTATGAAGCAGAGATGACAAAATATCGTGTTGAAATGCCTGAATATGAAGGTGATGACGACGCGTTATTGGACGCTATTATAAGAGACGGTGAAGACTATGGCGACACGGAATAAGCTTGGTGATCGCGAGTTAGCTAACGACAAGGCTTCCTTTTTTGCCGCTCTCGCCTTCTGGCTGTCTTTGTTTTAATATAATTCAAACCTCCAAAATGATATTTCTATTTTATACCATTTCGGAGGTTTATACAAGATTTTAAGAGCTCTCTTCTTACATCAAAGATTCAAAAAACTCAACCGCATATTTTCTTTTTAAATCATCATGATGTCTTTGATTCCGATAGTTTCTCAAGCAGAAGTAGCAAGATGAATCCCCCTCTGTTCCCCCACAAGTACAGTTTGCAACAACAGACAGAGCCTTGCGGATTATCCCCCGGAGATTATCGATATTATTGAGCCTTTTGGCGTGTCCCGCTCCACCGGGAGTATTATCAAAAATTACTATCGAATACCCACCGTTTAACATCTGCAAGCATCCCGAAATATCGTCCTCTCCAATATTGAGATATAAGCATATGCCTCTGAGCAGTGCATAGAGGATAGATATTCCTTTTTCCAGTCATCAATTTTATGGTCCGGAAAATCAAGAATAATTACATCTGTTTTAAAAGTGTAACCAAGAGAATACCTTTCCAGCTTTTCGCAAGAGCACTTGTATCCGTTTGGATCGGCATGATTCTTTTTCTTATCTTTAAAAATCCCACCGCCCTCTTCGCCTAATTCGGCGTATCCGCACTGATTGCAAACATAAAATGGATTTCGGTTAATTATGGCCATCTCATCGTTGTGACTGCATTTTATCACAACTTTAGAGTTAAACACCATATACTCATTTTCCTCTAAATTATTCTCAGGCTCCGCATCGCTTTCCAAATTCGCACTGCCTTCAAGGCCCACATATGAAATTTCTCCACTGTATGTGCGCATAGGTTTTCTCAATCCGGGAGTCTTTATTTTGCTTTCCGCGATAAACCCCCATTCGGGGATTAAAAACGTATTAGTTTTTGTTTCCCTTGTCTCTCCGAACACATTGCCGCATTGGCTGCATACGGGAATGTCGCTCCTGTCCTCTAAATACACCTGCATATTTAGCGTTTTGCAAACCGGGCACCGCACATAGCTATACTTTTTCCATCCTATTTTGGGGATTTTTCTTATGTATCTGCTTGTTATCAGATTGCCGTTTGCAACAATTTGTGACCCGGGCGCGTATTCGGAAATTGCCATTGACAAATCTCTGCTCAGCTGCAAGCCGGATCTATCCTTGTTAACGAGCATTTCAACAGTATCAACCGGAAACCCATATTTAGGCAAAATACCGTTGCGAGACATAAAAGAGATTATAGGTTCGCTGTTGTAATTACGAATTCTTTGAATCACTTCGCCGTTATTTTTAACCTCTTTTGATAGAGTTTCAAGTTGAGCTTTCAGTTTATCTACATCGTTTTTGTATGATTCAATCGCCGTTGTCAAAACTCCGTTTTCGCCAACAAGTCTGTCTTTCCATCCATATGTTTCCACTTCATACTTTTTGGATAAAGAATGCGGCAAAAACGACAGCAAATACTCTTTTAAGTTGCTCGGCTGTGACTCGACATATTTTTTCAAGCACAAAAATCCGTTCTCTCCGCCATAGGACTCACCGATAAATTGGGATGTTTTACCAAAGAATTCAGGGTGAAGTCTCCAGAAAAAGCCAAGGGTTGCGGCATACAAATGTCGAATGCCTATTCTATCATTATCAACCACATATTTAGGCGGATTGATTTTACTTTATTCATGCTAACGGGATACGTCTGAAATATGAGAAGTCATGGCTTGCCTTGTTACAAAAAGTTAAAGCAAACGCCGAACTCTTTTTACTTCTTCCGGCTCGTCCGGCTCTTTGGGCATAGTTAGACGGCGAGGGTGGCATATTTCTCATAAAAACAGTTTCGAGGCTTCCGACATCTACGCCCATTTCGAATGTAGTTGAACAGCTCAGCACATCGATATGTTTCTTTTTGAATTCATTTTGATATTCATATGCTGTATTTCTATCTAACTGAGCAGTGTGTTCCACAACATTTAAATTTCTGATATCGAGATCTTGATACAAACGAAAATAGTGATTGTCTTTAAATATTTCATCCGGGTTAATCGGCCTTAAGTGTCCATCGCACTTATATGAAGGACAAACATTTTCAATATTATGACACGTCAGCTGATTGCACTTATCACATATATACCAGTCTTTGTTTTTCCCGAGGATTATTTTGCCAAAATTAACTCTATACCCATTCCCATTTAGCCCCACGATGTTTTGATTGATGAAAACCGCATTCCATAATCTGCCCAAAATGGCGGCAAGCTCATCGTTATCCGGGACGACAAGAGTTGAATCGCTCATAGATTTCCGTTCGATAATACGTCTTAAATAGTCAATTCTCTTGTTAGACAATCCGGATCTTGTCGGCATAAATGATTTCGTATGTTTTCCGGTAGAGTCCGAAATAGTATATGAATATTGAATTCCGTTATGTGTAAAAGCTTCTATATCGTTTCTGTTCAAATCAGAATCATAATTAATTGCCGCATCGGTAAACATAGAAAGCGCAAATATACTGCACAGACTTCTAAATTCCGAGCAGTCAATATTGTAACGCTGATAACTCCCCTTAACATCAATTTCCAGCGGCAGCAATCCCATGCTGTAAAGGGAAGTTTTATTGTTGTTTTCAACCAATTCTCTGAGTATGGCCTTCGTGGCCTCTTTTTTCTGTCCGTATTCTAAACTTGTGCCGGTACCGTTCAAATCAACATCGTGTTTTTCAAATTCGTTTTGCACTCTGTCAACAAATTCCGGGGCAAAGCATCTTTCTGAAGAAAGCTTCTTCAGCGCTTCAACGATTATTCTTTTACACAAAATATTGTTATATGTCGCTTTTAAAAAGGTTGCATAAAACGCGGCCGCCTGACGGCTATCCGAAAAAGCAATAAACTGCTTTGCCAATTTTTTCATCTGCTTTTCAGGCTCGTCTGCACCAAACACACCGAATTCATCGAACGAATCGATTTTCTGTTTCACGCTTGTTTTCTCCGCTTCATATGAAGGAAGCTCCTCGAATAAAGCGGTGCCGATGACGCTTGTTGCGGCTTCCTGACCGCTGTATAATTGCCTTAAAACGCCGGATCCGTTGACATTTTCGCATTTTGGACATTTTGTAACAAATCCGTTTTTTGAAAGCGTTAATTTATAAACTGTAATTTCGCTTTCAGAGCCGTGCTCGCATACCGAGCTGCCGTTTGCTTTGCGAATATGTCCGCAGATAGGACATATTTTATATTTATCTGTATTGATTCCTTCGTCTTGCAGCGTATGGTCCTCATCGGTGTCGTTAATGCTATCGGACAGCAGGTATATTTCCTTTGCCTCGATATTATCAACGCTGCTCATCTGCTCAAGCTTGTCGTTCTCTGTTTTTCCAACCAAATAGACCGAATTACAATATATGCAGGTTGCAGCTTCAAAAACTTTAAACAACTCGCCGGTGTCTTCATTCAAACTGAAATTCTGTCTTTCGAGCATAATTCTATTGTCCGGATTCAATGTAACAAACGCGCTGTCCGTAGCTCTTAAAAACATATGGTACCGAGCATCAAACAGCTTGACACCGTTTTTTTCGCTCAACGAAGCAACCTGCACAAAAGAAGAAATCTGGTGTTCGTTCCAGCCTAAATCTTTAATTATATTATTTACGGTATTCGGCGAAATCAGAAGCTCCCTTATTCTCCAATAATTCGCGTCAAGCAGGATTTTTTCATAAAGATTTTCCTCTACAGAAGTTTCTTTGTCAAAGCCGAATTTTTCAATTATTTCAATATCAGATACACCGCTATCCAGTAAATCGGCAATTTCCTCATAAAAGGATGGCGGATATTTTATTAACTCGCCATTACAAACAGGAATTACTCTTTCCGCTCTGATTACATCTTCCGCCTCAAAAGGCGCATTACATAAATTATGCGCAAACTCCACAACAAGATCGTCATCTTCTTTATCGCCAAGAGTAGCGCTGGTTAAAATATATCTTATATCTTCATTTCCTATCTTTGCCTTAAGCCGGCGAAAAAGCATGGAAACTTCTATTCCTGTTGATCCGCTATAAACGTGTGCCTCATCAAAAACTATAAACTTCCAATTGTTCGCAAATTCTCCTTCAAAAAACACATTTTCAGTCGGCCGGACCATTAAATATTCCAGCATCGCATAGTTGGTAATAAATATATGGGGTGGCGTCGCAATCATGTCTTCTCGGGAAATCAGCTCATTTTCTTTCGGAATCTTATTGTCATTTAAGGATTTATAAAGCTAACCGCCTCATCGTGAGTATAACGGGTCTGACCCGTGTATACACCGTAAGTAATTTCGGGAAAATCGTTTAATATTTCCCGCAACCTCTCAATTTGATCATTCGCCAACGCATTCATGGGATATATCAGCAAAGCTCTAACACCGGGCGTAGAGTCCCTGCTTCAAATTCACATACCAGTTCACGTAAAATCGGAATCAAAAAGCTTTCGGTTTTTCCCGAGCCAGTTCCGGTTGATACAACAATGTTCTTCTGTTTTTCTGCTACTTTTCTCAGCGCCTTTTCCTGATGAAGATATAAGGGCCTAGTTTGGTTGAGATTTATTCTCGAAAAGCTCTTCGGTAATAAGTGTTCATCAATTAATTCTTTGATAGTTTTTCCGGACTTAAATGTGTCTGTTATATCTAAATAAGGACCCTTTGCAAGAGAAATGTTGTCTTTTAACAGCTCTTGAAACTCTTTTGAATAAGGTTCGCCGATATTAAAAGATGTATTTAAATATCGGAAATATTTTTTCGATATAGTTTTTGAGGCTTCAACTGGCGAAAATCCCATGTTATCTCCCACTCTCACTTAGAAATATTGATAAAATAATAATTGTTCGGCGAATAAGTCAGGTATCTGATCTTAGAGTCGCTTGAAGACAGAGAAAAATCCTCTGAAGTCAAAATTGTTTTCAACTGTTTATCATACACAAAATCAACAAAACATCCTTCCTCCTCATCAAAGAAGAAAAGCAAAACTTTTTCGGGATGCTTCAAATCAATTTGTTCAATTTGTATTTTCAGCTTCGACAATCTAAAGTTTATACAATCCGAGATTCCGTAATAAATATTCTCGTTCTCATCATCCACTTTGTTAACGGTAATGCGCAATCTATCCTTAATAAATATTTTATGGGTGAAAATATAGATTGAGGATCCGGGTCTTCACAAATGTATAACACTTCTATTTTTTTACCTATAAGAGAAGCAGAGTTTTTCAGCGAGAACTTCTTTCGGGCAAACTCGGAATAAACCGCCTCACCAAAATCAAACTCGTCATCGTCATCGTATTCAAAGAATACCACTTCGAAATCACCATATAATTTGTTTGTAACAATATTTGCTCCATTTGGAGTTAAAGGTATCTTGTCGCCAATTAAATTTCCCTCATGATAAATATCTACAACGCAATCGGAAAAACCAATTATTCTACTTTGCAATACTAATCTTTTTTCCGCTGCGTTATTTAACAAATTACACGAAAATAAAATACATTGTGTAACCACCGTAAGAAACTTGAAGTTATTTCCTTCAAAATGGACAAAAAGGTTGTTGACACTAGTTCCCCACTCTAACCATGTTAATATTTTTCTTGTATCACAAATGAAGCACTCAAGCTCATTGTTGTACACAAAAGCGACCCTCTGCTTTTTCTCCTCGTCAATTATCTCCTGTTCTGAATATATATATCCGGAATCGGATGGTATAATAAAATATAATTTTTCGGGAAGCTCTTTGTGCCATATTTCTTCCGGACGTTCAATTTGCCACTCGTCATCCATGTTGAACTTCCACTTGAACACCGGTACATTCAAACCCACTAAAAAGGAGTTGACATTGAATAAAAGGATATCGGTATCGCCATTTATTTCAAAATCAAAGCGGCTTGCCACTTCACCGTTCGAGCTGACATTCAAGTCGTTACTAAACACAACACAACCCTTCTCTTTATATATGTACGGTGCTTGCGTAAACTCATATCCAAAACCGTTTATTATTGAGAATTTAAACAGTCTTTCTTTTCTGTCAGACGGAATATCTATATTTACCGAATAACATCCGTCGTCGCAGCAATAATAACCCAAGTCAATTAAATAATAATTATTCTCAGAATTATCCTGCTTGAATTCCATGACCCCTTGCTCATTCAATCGGCTTTTCTTGCCGTTTATAATAAGTAGTGTACCGATTTGAGCCGAGCTCTTCATTTTTACTAACAGTGATGGTGCCTTAGAATAAATCGGAAATTTTTCTTCATCTTTTAAAGTGAACGCGCCTTCGACCAAATTATGCTCAAGAACACCTTCTTGGAAGTCTCTTCCTACCGAATACGCTTTACCGTCAGGTTTTTTGATAATATTACCTTTCTGTAATTGCAGCAAATAAAAGTCAAGTCCGAGATAAGGCTCCTTTTCAAATTTGCTATCCGATTCAAGAGCTTCGTTTCTTCTTGTGAAAGCAAACACATTTCCTTCAGGAAGCCTTACGGCAGAAACGCTGTCATAATCGGAATCGAAAAACCTTACACAATCGCTGTTTATTAAAAATCTCTTTATTATTTCGGTTTGATTTTTAATCAGATCGATTTTGAAACCTGAAAAAATACTTTCCGGTTTAATATCAACGCGCTCCGTTTCAGCGTTTTTGCAACCGATGACTGTGTTTTCAGAATCTGATTGTATCTGAATCTCAGTGCTGTCATAAGATACCCTCCATAAAAGCTCGGCACTTTTTTCATTGTCATTCAGCGGAACCGTTTGCACGGGAAGAACAACCGTAAATTCTTCACTGTTGATGTCAAAATGAAGATAAGGGTATTGGAAGTGCTTTTTTCCTCTGGAATAAAAAGAGCTTTTCTCCCTCATAAATCTTTTGCTGCTCTTCGCCCACTCAACAAAAAATTGAGCGGTACGGTTTGAGGTGCTTTGCGGAAGCTTGTCTTCAAAAAGATATGCATCGATCCATTTCAGAATATTATAGACTCTGATTTTACATCCTACCTCGTTCGCCGTTGCTGCATCAGCAGTTCCCTTCTTGATTCTAAACGCTCTTGGAGAATCTTCAGCTTTCTTCATACAGGCTAAAAGATAATTTTTCATTTCTTTGTGGGAATCAAGATTCCTGTCAAGGTCATACTGATAATATGCAAACAAGAAATCAAAGAAATCAGATGCATAATGCTTTGTGATAAAACAGTGCATTAAAATATTATTAACAAATTCGCCTTCTTCAACATGAATTTTGTTATGTGCAATAAGTGTGTTGTAAAACCTGGATCCGATTTTCGATTGCTTATTTCCGTCTAACTTTAATCCGACAACTTCGCTTACATGCGGCCAGTATCCGCCGTCGTATTCTCTTATTCCGATTTGAACCAGCGCAACTGCACAAATGGGGTCATCTTTTTGTGCAAATTCTGCATTAAGCGTTTCTGAGAATTTAGTTCTTATGTAAGCGATTAGTATTGAGTATTCTTCATCGTCTATAGGAATATCGCCAATATACTTGACTGCATCGAATCTTCTGTATATTTTCTTATATAGCTTTTCTGTGGGCGTTTTCGCTCTTTTGGGTAAATTCAATATCGTCTCTTTTTTAACAGCATTCACTTGAGGCAAGGAAACATATTTTGTTGCTGTTTTGGTTAACCCCCATACGTCCGATCCTTTTTGGGGAGAGTAGAAAATATTTTGACCGGAAAAATGATCTGAATCCGCCGAATTCACCTTAATTGTTTTTCTGATCATGCTTCGCGTCCTGGAGTCATAAGCGCACCTGTAAGTTTTCCGTATTCTTCGTATATCTGAGCATACGAAGCCACGCCACCCAAGTTTTGGATAGCCTTAATTATAAGGATAATCTGCTTCATCTTTGACTCTTCCGTTGCTTTATCATGCATCACGCTTTTTCCACATCCTTCGATTAATCACTGCTCTTAAACCGGCCGAAAATGTTCTGCCTTTTTTCTTTGCCTTTTGATTTAATATCCGTAAGCATCCCGGCGGCTAACATATTTCAATAGAAGTGTTGTTCTTTATAATACCCGCCTCATAAGGACAACTCGTCTATTTTTTCAATTATCTCCTGCTGTCTCTCATAGAAAAGCATATCTTTATTGTACTTGAAGTACTCTTCACAGCCGTAGCGACTGATAAATCTTGAGCTATAGTAGCCGGCAGTGAGTTCAGTAATAAAAATCAGGATTTCCTGACCCTCGCCGAACACCTCTTCAAAGAACGAGAACACATTGGACAACTTTTCGCCTACCTCGTTTGTTTGCTCGGTTAATTTATTTGTGAGAGAATTGAACTCTTTTTTCAAAAGCTCGAATGCCGCTTTTGCCGAACCCGGATTTTTTTCATCAAAAATTGTCTGCATCTTTTTAAGTTCTTCAATACAATCGCGGTATTTTATCTCTTCATCTTTACTGATGCTTGATGATTCCAGACCTGTTTCTATATCGCTCTCATAGCCATCAATACTTGATGAAAGGAATTCAGGAAATTCCTCTACATTTTTGAGTTGTGCTGCTTTTTTTAACGGCCGCATAAGTTCAGTTAAATAATCAGTAGCCTCACAAACTTCCTTCATCTCATTGGTTACTGCATCGATAATAAGGCCAATCAAGCAAAAGCGTTCGTCGAACTGCGCATCTTTTGCACGTTGTTTAATGCTTTTATCGGACGAGCCGTTAAGAATCGAATCTATTTGATAATCAGACTTATATTTTTTAAACAGATCGTAATAAACAGCAAAGTCTTTTGCAATCTTGTTATTTTGCAGATATTGAGCTACCAGGCTCTCTGTTACGGGTATGTCGTTTTTTTCATACAAAATAATCATATCTGATAAGTCCGACCAACCGCGAGCAGTGACGAAACTCTTTCCATCAACAGTAGTTCTATTTTGTAAAAATTATTCTTCTTAATATCAAGATATGTTATGATCGATGCATGGACACCGCTTCTGTATGCATGCTCTTTCCAAGCGTCATAATCGGGTTCAACATCAATTCTTTTAAGCCTGTCCCATGTAACAATATCAAACTCACGAACAGAATTGTTATACTCGGGAGGGTTGCCAGCCGTAACAACTATCCAGCCATCGGGGATGCGATGACGGGCAAAGACCTTATACTGCAAGAATTGCAGCATAGCCGGAGCAAGCGTTTCCGAAACACAGTTTACCTCATCAAGGAAAAGAATTCCTTCGGGATTGCCTGTCTTTTCAATCATATCATAGACTGATGCAATGATTTCAGACATGGTGTATTTTGAAACGTTGTACTCTTTGCCCCCGTACTCTTTTTTCTCGATAAACGGCAAGCCAATAGCCGATTGCCTTGTATGATGTGTCATGGAATACGAAACAAGGCTGACACCTAATTCAGCAGCAACCTGTCCCATAATGGCGGTTTTTCCTATTCCGGGAGGCCCATGAGAAATACAGGGCGTTGTTTTTCAAGCGGAATAACATAATTTCCAAACTTATCCTTTGAGAAATAGGCTTTCATAGCATTTTGTATTTCGTTTTTTGCTTGTTTGATATTCATAACCGTATTGTATTATTCCTCCATCACAACAACATAATCTTTTAAGTAGTCAAACTTGCTGTCGAGATCTGCTGATTTTTTGACATATATCTTCGGGCGACGCGCACCTCGCAGGAAATTGCAGTCGTTACCATAATTAATATGTCCGGGACATTCAAATACAATTTTTTCCAGGCTGTCGCAATCCCTAAGCAACCACTTTTCAACACGGTCAAACTTAGGCGGAAATACGACTTCCTTCAATTTTTTACACCCTCTGAATGCTTCTTGGCCTATCTTTTTTACATTCTTCCCGAGGTGGATCGTTTCCAAATTGATGCACCCCTCAAAGGCGTGGCTTCCAATTTTTTCTACCGTATCCGGCACAAAAATCTTTTTAATATTTCCGCCCTTTACGTAATTGACTTCAACCACCTTGAGTCCTTTAACCTCTTCCGGAACAATAACCTCTTCCGCACCACCGTGATACCTCATCAATCTGCAATAATTAGAATAATATTGAATATCCCATACAATTTCAGCGGGCGCGTTCGGATCTTTGCGAAGCTCGGCAAGTTCCGCTTCCTTCTTCGCCTTGCGTTCCGCAGCTTTAAGCTGTCTTTCCTCCTCTTTTATGACAGCTTCCTGTCTGTCAAGGTAGCTATCCATGCCAACGCCAAACTCTTTTTTCAAATATTCCGTAAGTATTGCGGTGACTTCGGTTTTATTTTTTTTGTTTGCTTCTTCAATCAGAGCATCTATGCGCTCTCTTTTAATGAGCTTGTTGTCGACAAAGATGCGAAGTAAGGTGACATTATCCAATAAATCCGGCTCAAACTTTTTATATGCTCTTTTAAAATAAGAAATATATTCCTTAAAAATTTCTTCCGGATATTTGTCATACGCCTCAACGAAACCGGCTAAATAATTCTTTTTGTAATTAGTCGGCACTTCGCTTATTTTAACACCATATGAAACAACACGAGCTTGTTTTATATCTTTAAGGTCTATAACATTCCGACACTCTTCGGAAAGTTCAATTCTTTCTATATTGCGGCATAAATAGAATATATTATTTTCTATATTAATCCGCGATCCTATGGGCTTTTCCAAGCGAATTACTGCCGATTTCAATTCCGCGCATTCTGCAAAAGCTTCGTATGATATCTCCAGCTCGCTTACACAGGGAGATATATTAATGTCTGTAATCCCGGAGCCTGAAAAGGCTTGGTAGTCGATCTCCTTCAAACTCTTATTGAACACTATGTCCTTCAGTCTTTTGCATTGATGGAACGCTCCTCTGCAAATTTTTTCAACGCTGTCGGGAATTGTGTATGCGTCTTCCGATTTTACACCGGGATATAGTATTAGCTCAGTTTTTTCCTTATTAAACAAGACGCCGTTTTCATCGGAATAATACCGGTTGTCGCTCGCAACATTAATGCTTGTAAGGCTGTAGCAATTTTCGAAAGCCCCTTTTCCGATACTTGTTACACTGTCTGGAATGGTTATGCTTGCGAGGCGACTGCAACCGCTGAAAGCAAATTCTCCGATGCTTGTCACGCTGTCGGGGATGGTTACGCTTGCGAGGCGACTGCAACCGCTGAAGCACAGCCTCCGATACTTGTTACGCCGTTACCGATGGTTACGCTTGCGAGGCGACTGCAACTGCCGAAAGCATAGTCTCCGATACTTGTTACGCTATTGCCGATAGTTACGCTTGTGATATGGTAGCATTTTTCGAAAGTGTAGTTTCCGATGCTTGTTACGCTGTCCGGAATTGCATATGTGGATTCCAATTTACCTTTGGGATATTGTATCAGCTCGGTTTTTTCCTTATTAAATAAGACGCCGTCTTCATCGGAATAATACTCGTTGTCGCTCGCAACATTAATGCTTGTAAGGCTGTAGCAATATTCGAAAGCTCCACTTTTAATGTTTTTTACGCGGCTAGGGATAATTATGTTTGTAAGGCTGGTACAACTACCGAAAGCACTGTCTTCGATACTTGTTACACTGCTGGAATGGTTATGCTTGTAAGGTTGTCGCAATTTTCGAAAGCTCTTTTTCCGATACTTGTTACGCTGTCAGGGATGGTTATGTACATAAGTTTGTTATCCCAAAATGCGCTACCGGCAATAGTCTTTGTGCCGTTTTTCACGACATATTCATAAGAAGTCATTTTTTTTGCATCTATAAGATGATTTCCGATATATAAAACACCGTTTTCCCACTTTGATGCGTCATTGTATAACGCTGTATATTTAAACGCATTTCCTCCGATGCTTGTTACGCTGTCGGGGATAGTTATATTTGCGAGGCTGCTGCAATCGTAGAAAGCCTCGCTTCCGATGCTTTCTACGCTGTCGGGGATTGTTATAGACCTTAAAGATATAAAACAAGCTCGTGTTGTTTCATATGGTGTTAAAATAAGCGAAGTGCCGACTAATTACAAAAAGAATTATTTAGCCGGTTTCG
>ENA-OQEN01000212-OQEN01000212.1-human-gut-metagenome-genome-assembly--contig:-NODE-212-length-25471-cov-2.052162_pt1 | contig 25471 bp, 28 predicted proteins | sample MGYA00242791_ERZ504627 | MGnify/ENA primary metagenome ERZ504627 (study PRJEB26092, sample SAMD00036316) | human gut metagenome | host: Homo sapiens | study: EMG produced TPA metagenomics assembly of... | reverse complement strand
GGAACGCCGCGGACGCATCCCTTTCTCGACTGAAGATGTGTACCTCAATGTGGCGGGCGGTTTTCGTGTGAAGGAAACTGCGCGACCTGGCTGTCGCGCTCTCACTGATTTCTGTCAGAGGCGACGCCCCTATCCCGCAGAACCTCATGGCACTCGGAGAGATCGGTCTTACCGGAGAGATCATGCCCGTTTCCCGTGTCGCTCTTCGTCTCAAAGAAGCACTCAAGATGAAATTTACCCATTTCATCCTGTCGGAACGCAATAAAAAAGAAGTCCTGGCCTATTATGAAGCGCATCATCTGGACGAGGTCAGAGAACATACCGTCTTCGTCAGAAATCTGAAAGACCTGATGGAAGCGGTGAAGTAGGGGGAGTCCACGGGGCGTGCTGCTCCTTGATTTGGGGATGAAAGCTCTGTTTGAATGAAGAATGAGAATGAAGGTGGCGGCTTTGCCGCAAGTATATATGAGGCGATGCCCGAAGGTGGTATTTAATCAGCGTTTCCCTAATCCCTAGCTGCTCATCCCTGCTTTCAAATTTCAGGGTTGGTGCGGTGTTTCTATAGGATGAAGCGCTGCACCAACCCTTTGAACCTTCTGAATGTATAGAACCCACTGAACCTGCCAACCGCAAACTGTCAACCATCAACAAAATTTTTCATTTCCGGTATAAATGAGAGCGAAAGTTTGCTATAATAAGATGATGCTTAAAATGTAAAAATGGACTTACTATCTGAAAAAGTTGTTTTCTACAAAAACATAGTGTAATCAAAGAGGATTCAAGATGCCGGAAAAAGTATTACGATTGATATTCATCCTGCTCTTTACCGTTCTTGGCGTCGTGCTTTCGCGGCAGGGCGAGTCAGTGCTGACGGCATTGCTCCCGAGCTCTGTCCTGACGGAGACCATTCTGGGGATCACCTTCATGTCTCTGGCCACGATGCTTCTGGGTGGTATTTTAGGAGCTGTCGTGGGCTGCGCTGTATCGCCCTACCTGATTTCCCGCCTTTTCGCATTGACATCGCGGATGGAGAAGTCGCTGTCTGCCATGAGTACGCAGGATCTCATCGCGGGGACGCTCGGGCTCTTTCTGGGCTCATCATTGCAAATCTGGTCGGACTTGCTTTCAGCTCGGTGCCGTTCATCGGGCCGTATGTCTCTGTCGTACTGTCCATCGTGCTCGGATACCTGGGGATGCATCTCGCAGTCAGCAAGAAGCCGGAGATGGTCGGCTGGTTTAAGCTGCATGCGGAAGAAAAGAGCGAGAAAAAGAAATCAAAGGAAAAACAGCGCATTGGTAAGCTGCTGGATACGAATATCATCATCGATGGACGTGTGGTAGATATTTTCCAGACTGGTTTTTTGGAAGGACCTATCGTGGTGCCTGTCTTTGTGCTGGAAGAATTGCAGAAGATCGCAGACAGCTCGGACGTACTGAAGAGGAATCGCGGCCGCCGCGGACTGGATATCCTGAACCATATGCGCAAGAAGAACCGCGATGACATCAAGATCATCACCGATGATTTTGAGGAGATCAGTGAGGTAGACTCGAAGCTCATTAAGCTCGCTCGTGAAAAGGGCTACAAGATCATCACCAATGACTACAATCTGAATAAAGTGGCGGAGCTGCAGGGCGTCGCTGTCCTCAATGTGAATGACCTCGCCATCGCTGTGAAGCCGGCCGTCATTCCCGGCGAGCAGATCTTCGTCCAGCTCGTGAAGAATGGCAAGGAAGAAGGCCAGGGAGTCGCCTACCTTGATGACGGCACGATGATCGTGGTCGAAGACGGCAGCAAAAGCATCGGTAAGGAAGTCGCCGTCATCATTACATCGGTCCTCCAGACCTCGGCAGGGAAGATGATCTTTGCGAAGCTCGAAGAATAGGGGGATTGGTAGTGGGTGACTGGGGACTCGAAGACCAAGAGATATCAAATTCTCTCGTTTCGTCATTTCGAGCGCAAGCGAGAAATCTTTGTCATTCGCGGTCTGGCGGTCAATGTTTGGAAATTCCAAAGGGAAACCTGCTATCCAAGAGACTTTCGGGCATCGCCCCCTTTGTATCGTTGGAACCTTGAAGTTTGAAAACAGGGATGAGTAGCTGGGGATTGGGTTTGCGATACGAGAAAACCGCTCGTTTCAAACCTCCGCGGCGCTTAGATCCTTCGACTCAGTTCTCATGTTTCAGATAAGCCATTTTCCAACATACGACGTTTTTATCCGCTCAGGATGACGAAATGTGCTGCACTGCCCCCGCTGAACCCTCTCTACCTATAGAACCCGCGGAACCTCTTTCGCACGCAATCAAGAGGCAGCACGCCCAAAGGACTAACCTTACACCTTCAAACACTCAAATCCATTTAGGAGTACATGTATTTATGAACAGTCTCATACTGGTGGCTGCCGGTCAGGGCAGCCGCATGGGGGCTCCGGTGAATAAACTTCTCTTGAAGCATCGGGGCCATTCGCTGATTTCTTATACGCTACGGCATGTCTTTCAGAGTCGCTTTCTGGAAGAGCTTATCATCGTCGCAAGGGTCGAGGAACAGCCGATTTTTGCTGACATATTGAAAGGGATCGAGCACCATATCCCTGTCCGCTTCGCGCCGGGCGGAGCGACGCGCACCCAGTCGGTGAAGAATGGACTTTCCTGTCTTGCGAAGGATTCGGAAAAAGTCCTCGTGCATGATGGGGCGCGTCCTTTCGTCGATGGGAAGACCATTGATGAGGCCTTTGCTGCCATCAGCGAGGCACATCCGGCCGTCGTGGTCGGTATCCCCTGCGTGGATACCATCAAGGAGGTCGATGGGAAATTGGTGCAGGGGACGCTGGATCGGAGCCGCCTTTTCCGCGCACAGACGCCGCAGGGGGCATTTTCGAAGCTGCTCAAAGCGTCGATGGAGGCTCTTTCCTCCGAAGAAGGGATCACGGATGACGCTTCGATCCTGGAAAAAGCGGGCGTGCCGGTCACGGTGCTGCCTGGGAAAGAACAGTTTTTCAAGGTAACGACACCGGGAGATTGGAGCCGGTTTACAAAAATGATCGAAAAAGAGGGCTTGCCCTTCCGTATCGGACAGGGGTATGATATACATCGATACGATGAAAGCCGTCCGCTCATGCTTGGCGGTGTAGAGATCGCAAAGACAGGCGGCCTTTTGGGTCACTCGGATGCGGATGTGCTGCTGCATGCCATTATGGATGCGCTTCTAGGCGCAGCAGGTCTTCCCGATATCGGGCACTATTTCCCCGATACCGATCCTCGCTATGAGGGAGCGGACAGCAAAAAGCTCATGCTCGAAGTCGCGCGCGTTCTTTCCGAAGAAGGCTGGCAGGCTGGAAATATCGACAGCACGGTCATCGCGGAGAAGCCGAAGCTTGCGCCGCATATTGCGGAAATGAAAGCATCGATCGCGCATCTTCTCGGGATTTCCGAGAATCAGGTGGGTGTGAAAGCCACCACGAATGAAAAATTGGGTGCGGTGGGCCGCAGGGAAGGTATGGCAGCTCTGGCATCCGTTATCATTTATAGAAAATAAGAAGGAGTTTTAACAGATGGAAAAGAAATTGAAAGTTCGTTTTGCCCCGAGCCCGACAGGCCCATTTCATATCGGTGGCGCGCGCTCCGCACTCTTCAACTGGCTGGTTGCTCGTCACGCTGACGGCACCTTCCTCGTCCGCATCGAAGATACGGATCTGAAGCGTTCCACCAAGGAATCCGAAGAGAATATCAAAGATTCTCTGAAATGGCTCGGCATGAACTGGATGAAGGCATCGACGTAGGCGGCCCGCATGGCCCGTACCGCCAGACCGAACGCTCGATCTCTACAAGAAGGAAGTACAGAGACTTCTCGATGAAGGCAAAGCGTACTACTGCTACTGCAGCGCAGAAGAGCTGGAAAAAAGCCGCAAGGCGCAGCTCGATGCCGGCAAGACTCCGATCTATGATGAACACTGCCGCCATCTCACCGAAGAAGAAAAAGCCAAGTACGAAGCCGAAGGCAGAAAACCGGTCGTCCGCCTCAAGGTCAGAAAAGATGGTGTCTTCGCTTTTGATGACATGGTCCGCGGGCACGTTGAATTTCAGGCGGCCGGTGTCGGTGATTTCATCATCATGAAATCCGACGGTATCCCGGTCTATAATTTCGCTGTCGTGATCGATGATGCCTTCATGGAAGTCACCCATGTCATCCGTGCCGAAGAGCATCTTTCGAATACCCCGCGCCAGCTTGCCATCTATGAAGCACTTGGCTATAAACCTCCGAAATTTGGCCATATCTCCCTGATTCTCGGTGAAGATCATAAGAAGATGAGCAAGCGCCATGGGGCGACCTCTGTCACCGAATACAGAAATATGGGCTACCTGCCGGAAGCGGTCGTGAACTATCTGGCGCTCCTTGGCTGGACTCCGAAGGGCGAGCAGGAGATCTTTACGGAAGAAGAGCTCATCAAGCAGTTCTCCATGAAGCGTGTCTCCTCGAATGATGCTGTCTTCGATATCAATAAGTTGAACTGGATCAATTTCCAGTACATGAAGAAACTCGATGCAGACCAGCTCTATGATCTGATCGTCCCGTTCCTTGTGAAAGCCGGCTATGTGGATGCCACGGTCAGTGAAGAAAAGAAAGACTGGCTGAAGAAGGTCATCTGGTTCATGAAAGACCACATCTACTTCGCAGGTCAGGCAGCCGATGAGCTGAGATTCTTCTTCGAAGATATGCCGAAGATCACCGATGAAGATGTCCTTGCTATCATGAAGGAAGAAACCAGCGGCAAGCTCCTTAAAGCCTTCATCGAAGATCTGAAAGCACTTGAGACCTTTGATCAGGCAGAGATCAAGAAATGCTTCAATGCATGCATGAAAGCACAGGCATCAAGGGCAAAGCCGCTTATGAACGACCCGTATCGCTTTGACCGGTGTGACCCAGGGCCCGGGCATGTTTGAAATGATGGAACTTTTCGGAAGAGAAAAGACCATGGATAGACTCGAAGCAGCACTCGCGTACTGCTAAGAGAGGAAAGAGCCACAGAAATGCGCCGCATTTCTGTGGCTCTTTTGGTTTGAGGTTAGCCTGTGGGGAGTTGCCCTCTTGATGGGGGATGAAAGGCTCTCTTGAATGAGGAATGAGGAATTAGGAATGAAGGTGCGGCTTTGCCGCGAGTATATATGAGGCGATGCCCGAAGTCTTGAGGATAGAAGTCAGATGTCTGGCGTCTGATGTCTCCCAGTCTCCCAGTCTCCCAGTCTCTTAGTCTCTTAGTCACCCAATCACTCGAGGTCCCTAATCCCTAGCTGCCGATCACAAATTTCTAATTCCAATTTCCTTCATTTATGCTATAATGACTATGAGTGTAATCAGCAGGTTTCCTGCTGAAATCACGATGAGGAAACAGATATGAAAATTATTGGTGGAAAAGCCAAAGGCACGAACCTTTTGGCACCCGTAGGAAGAAATACGACAAGACCGACGCTGGGACGGGTACGGGAAAGCATTTTCAATGTACTTGCCAATGTGGGGCTCGTTGAGACGGATGTCCTTGATATTTTCGCCGGGACAGGCGCGATGGGGCTTGAGGCGCTCAGCCGGTATGCATCGTCTGCGGTCTTTATCGACAAGACAACGGGCCGCATAATCCGCGAAAATGCGAAGAAGTGCCACGTAGAAGATCAGGTACAGATCATATCGAGAGATGTAGGGGCTGCGCTGAAGTCTCTTCAGGGCAGGACCTTTGATTATATTTTCATGGACCCTCCGTATCGGAAGGGCTATATCAATGAAGTACTGGCGATGGTTTTCGACTGCGGCCTTCCTGCTGATCATGCGATCATTATTGCAGAACATTCTATATCAGAACCCCCGGATGTATCACTCTTTGCTGACCGGTGTGAAGTCTGGAAAGAGAAAAAAGTGGGGGCCATTGTTGTTACCTATCTGCTATGCAGATCTACAGAGGGAGAAGTGCAATGAAAATAGCGATTTGCCCAGGAAGTTTCGACCCGGTGACCTATGGTCATCTGGATATCATCAGAAGAAGCGCTTGTCTGGTCGATAAACTGATTGTGGCAGCTTTTTTAAACCCGACCAAGCATTATATGTTTACTACGGAAGAACGGCTGGATATGCTTCGTAAGACGACCAAAGACATTCCCAATGTAGAAGTGGATGCTTTTGATGGTCTTTTGAATGAATACGCAGCGAAGAAGAATTGCCATCTTCTGATTCGCGGACTTCGTGCGTTCAGTGATTTTGAATACGAATTCCAGCGGGCGCTCATGATCAAACAGATCGATCCCACGCTGGAGACCGCATTCTTCATGACGGATGGACGCTATTCTTATCTGTCGTCTACCGGCGTTCGTGAGCTGGCCCATTTTGATGGTGATATTACCCGGATGGTCCCGCCCTATGTACAGGAAATGATCAAGAAAAAGGTAGAGAATCGCTGATTACCATCTGCTTTTTTCTCAAACTTCGAAAAAGAAATGAGGCTTGCAATTATGGACACAAGAAAACTCTTAGAAGAATTAGAAAATGTCATCAATAACGCGAGTGAAGTACCGCTCACCAATAAGAAATTGGTGGATAAGGATGAGATCGAGCGACTGATCGATGCCATCAATCAGTCGCTCCCGAATGAACTCGAGAGCGCACGCCGCATCGTCGCGGACAAAGAGCGTATCATGCTCGAAGCAGAAAAGAAAGCAGAGGACACGGTGCGCAGGCGAAGGATTATATCGCCCGCATCACGGAAGAAAGCGAACTTGTCAAGCAGGCGCAGGAGCGTGCCAATGAAGTAATCTCTTCGGCCAATAAATCCGCTGATGAGCTCCGCACCAGCTCTGTCACCTATGCGACAGATGTCCTGAAGTACGTGGAAACAAATATGGAAAATGTCTTAGACAGCCTGAAAAAGAACCGTCAGAGCCTGATCGATTCCAATTCCGCCGCTGCCCGTCAGCAGGAAAAAGAGAACAAGTGATGAGGGCGGAGTTTGGGGATCAGCACCCGCTGCCCCCAATGAGCCCGTTGCATTCTGCGGCATATTTTCATGCGAAGACGAAACGCATGTTACGTTTTGCTAGTGTCATCAGATTGATGGATGATGCTTCAGGGCGCACCTTCATTCCTTATTTCTCATTCCTCTTTTGGGGAAGAGGATACGTGATATTCCGGTTTTGAATGAAGCATACAGGAGCCATTCCCATGGGACGAGAAGAGGAAAGCCGACGGATCCTTGTGATCTGTTTTGCGGCGGCTCTTCTGGCTCTGGGAGCGGCCTTTTTTCTGTGGCATACCGCAGGGGAGACGAAAGAGGAGCCGCTTCCTGTGGTCGAGCTTTCCGGCAAGGAGTCTTCCCGGACTCTCCTCGTCTATGTGACGGGTGCGTGAGGCAGCCGGGTGTCTATGAGCTTCCTGAGGGAAGTCGCTTCTTCGATGCGGTGAAGGCTGCGGGTGATGTGCTGCCGTATGCGGTTATGGAAGATATCAATATGGCCGAGCCGCTTTCTGACGGGATGAAGATCCATATCCCGCTTGATCCGGAGCAGGTGGATGCACGGGGGAGCGGGCTCATCTCTATCAATGCCGCCAGCGCGAAAGAGCTCGAAGCACTCCCGGGCGTCGGCCAGGTGACGGCGGAGAAGATCATCCGCTACCGTGAGGAGCATGGCCGCTTTTCCTCGAAGGAGGAGCTCAAAAAGGTGCCCTCTATCGGTGAGAGTCGTTACAAGAAGATGGCGGATAAGATCACCCTATGATGATCCGGCTGGGGCTTTTCTGGAGTGCGCTTTTGCTGGCAGCGGGAGTTTTTCTTTTTGAGGAGCTTCCGCCTTTTCTGCTGCCTTATGGATATGCCTTGCTGCTCCTTTCCGGTGTGATTTTCCTTCTCTATGGTCATTTCCGCGGCCGCTTTTCCCTTGTCCTTTTGGGAGCGGCGCTTTCTCTTCTGACGATCGGCGCTTTCCGCATGGCGCTCTCTGATGCCCTGTGGCAGGAGCAGTCACACTGGGCGAGCCGAAGCGCAGGCACCTATGAAGGTATCGTCATGGAGGAGCCGCTGGTACAAAAAGGGGAGGAGGGCTATGCGAGATATGCGCTTGCGCTCGTTTCCATCCGATACGCCGATGGGACGCTCCAGCGCTCTCGGGGACGTGCTACCTCTATGATCAGAAGGAGACCCGGCATTTCCATCCCGGGGACCGCCTTTACGCCGAAGGAGAAATGAGCCGATCCGCCTGTATCAGAATCCGGGAAAGATCGATCTCACGGGACGCTATCGGAGCCGCCATCTCCTTGGAAGGCTGTATCTCAAGGAAGGCATGCATCCCGCTTTTGCCGGTGAGAGCGGCGCATATCGCATAGAGAGATTCTCTTCGGAGATGAAGCAGTCGCTGAAAGAGACATTTGCGCCTTACATGGATCCGGTGCGCCTTTCGATCCTGATGACGCTCCTCTTCGGAGGAAATTATAATGATATTCCGGAAGAGGTCATGACGTCATTCTCCGCGACGGGCATCATCCACATTCTCTCTGTCTCGGGCTCGCATGTGGCGCTGCTCTTTGGCTTCCTGTACCTATTGGGACGCTGGCTCTCGCTGCCGCGACGCCTTGTGATCCTGCCGGCCATCCTGCTTGTGCTGTTTTACGCGGTGCTCTCAGGGCTTGTGCCGCCCGTCATTCGTGCGGCGGTCATGGGGATCCTCTCTGTCGTTGGGATTTTCCTTGACAGGGAGAGGGAGACGCTGAATCTTCTGGGGGCGGCAGTCTTTGGCATGCTGCTCTGGGATCCTTACTATGTGTACGATGTGAGCTTCCAGCTCTCGGTCGGCGCATCCGCGGGGATCCTCCTCTTTTACCGTCCGATTCTCCGCTGGATGAGCCCTTTCCAAAAGCTGCCGAAATGGGTGAAGGAAGGGATTGCGCTGTCTTCAGCGGCGCAGCTTCTCACGATACCGATCATGCTCTATGATTTCCATCGCTTTCCGGTGTATTTCATCTTTGCGAATCTTTTCGTCACGCCGTTTCTGGAATGGGTCATTATCGCAGGGCTTATCGCAGCGATCGTCTCCCTTCTTTGCCGTCCGCTGATGGCAGGGCTTCTCTATGCGGCAGACTATGCGGTCTTTTTAGCCCTGCGTCTGAATCTTCTCCTCTCCTCGGCCAGGGGAGCGCAGCTTGTGACAGGCGGTCTTTCTTCTTTAGAAATAGCTTTTACTATGCACTTCTTGCGGTGGTGTATTTCAGAAAGCGGCTTTCCGGTCGCTCTTGCATGGCTGCCGGAGGCATGCTGTCGCTTCTTTTTCTTGTCATCGCGACGGCGCAGCTGCTGCCGCCTTCGACCCGCGTCATCTGCCCGGATCTTGGCGGTGACCGCGGAATCCTTCTTGTCAATGACGGGCGAAACATCTTATACTATAAGGCAAGCCGCATCTCCTCACGCACCGCTGCCTGGGAGTGGAATTCCATTCTCGCCTATGAAGGGGTAGAGGAGGCAGATGTACTCATTCTGGATCTGGAGGATGTCGATAAGCCGCTCCCTCTCGTGATGGGGATACCTGTCAGGGAGATCTGGGTGACGGGCGGCGATCCGCGGAAATGGGCGACGCAGCTTCTGGCGGGGCAGACAGCGCGCGTGCGATGCCTGGGAAGGGCCGAACTTCTTTGGATGAGCTGCGCTTTATCACCAATGGCAGCAGCTGGCAGATGGTGATGGGGGAGAAGGACATCTTCCTTTCCGGACGAAGACCCATGCCAAAAGCGTCTCCTCATACCCTGTGGATCACCGGCAGCATGGCTTTCAAGAATATACGGAAAAAGACGCGGAGACCATGGCGCCCGAGCTGGTCATCTACGGCGGGACACGTCTCGTCCATGCCTATGAAGATATGGAGCTTTTCGATTTCAAAGACATCCCGTCCGTGAACCTGTATCAGAAGGGGATGCAGGAGATCGTGTACAAGAATGGGTGGAAGTTAGTGACTAGTGACTGGTGACTAGTGACTGGTATTGCGATTTGTCAGCTTCTGGACTGGGTGAGAAGTCAGACATCAGACGTCCCAGTCTCTTAGTCTTTCAGTCTATAAGTCTAATCCCTAATCCCTAATCCCTAGACACCAGCCCAAGTCACTCCCGATTCCTGTTTACATTTATATAAGGACGATCACTTATGCCTGTCAAAAAGTTAAATAAAAAGAACTGTTGCTTTCTCTATGGTGAAGATCTGGTATCCCTTGCCCTTCGTCGGGAGGGACTGCTCAAGGCCTATTTTGAGGGAGATCCGTCGGATCCCGTTCTGTTCGATGGAGAGGGAAGTCTGGAAGAGTATGAGAATGCCCTGGCAGGGCAGTCACTTTTTTCCAGTGCGACGGCGGTCGTGATACACAATCCCCCTTTCCTGAAGCGCATTTCGAAAGCAGAGAAAGAAGAAAAGGCGGCCCTCCACTTTGTGGAGAGGCTCGAAGGCCTGCCTCCTGATATTTTCTGCCTGATCCAGCTCGATGGAAAGCCGGACAAGCGAACGAAGATCGTGAAAGGGCTGCTCTCTGTCTGCTACAGTGAAGAGCTTTCGCTCCTTTTGCCGCGTGATGCGGCAGGTGTGATGATACGTCTCCTGTCAGCGGCGGGCAAGCGTGTCGATTTCTCCGCGCGGACTTATTTGGAGGATGTACTCTCCTCGTGGGATACGATTTCCCTTCCCCTTTTGCAGACGGAATGTGATAAGATGGTACTGATGTGCGGGGAAAAGTCCGTCGTGACGAAGGAGCTTTTGGAGCTTGCACTTCCCGACTACATGAATCAGGGGATCTTCAAATTCGTCGATGCTCTTCTGGACAAAAAGTCACAGCTGGTCTTAGAGAGTGCGGACCGCGTCTTCACGGATATGACCACCACGATCAAAAATCTCGGACTTCTTTCTTCCAAATTCAGGAAGATCAAGATCTTGAAGGAAATGGAAAGGAATCACGTGCCGCCCACCCGTATCCAGCAGGCGCTGGGGGTGAGATCCTCCTGGCAGTGGCGGGCCGTGCAGGCCGAGGCAAGGAAGGTCACGGAAGAAGAGGCGGAGTGGTTTCTTCTGGAGATCATGAAGTACCAGCTCGCTTCCCGCCAAGGCGCCTCGGAGCTCGAACTCAAAGATTTGCTGCTGAAGTATTGTTTGAGGGGGAAGCAGTGACTGGTGACTAGGGATTGGGGATTAGGAGTGACTAGTGACTGGGATTCCTGGTAACGTCATCCCGAGCGTAGCCGAGGGATCTCTATTGCACTGCGATAATCAGCATGTATGCACTGAGGGAAAACGATGGCTTGGTGCTGCCTCATATGCGACAATGAGCGCTCTGCCATAGAGATTTCTCGCTTGCGCTCGAAATGACGACGGTGCGAAGCGCTATCAAAACTCCGCGACGCTTCTGATTTTTATGCGCCGCACCACAACCCTGAACCCTGAACCCATAACCTCAAATGTCATATACGAAACGAAGGGACTATCATTGAGTAAAAGACGATACCGCTGGAAGCGGATATTCGGACTGGTTTTCACACTGGCTGTTATCGGCATCGGAAGCGCGCCGTTTCTCTGGGTAAGTGACGACAGGGTCATCCCCGGCGTCACCATCCATGGGACAAAGGCAGGCGGCGCGACGGAGGAAGAGCTCAAGGAGCTTTTTTCCGTAAAAAATGCGGATCTTTTGCACGGAAAATTGGTACTTACAAAGGAGGATGCTCACGAAGAGATCTCCTTCCGCTCGCTTTCTGTCCGCTATGACGAGAAGGCCATAGAGAAAGCCATGGCTTTTGGACGGACGGGCGGGCTCTTCCAGCGCTGGTATGATCGCTGGCGGATCCTCCTCACCGGGCATAGTGCGGCCATCGATGCTTCTTTTGATGAGAAGCACCTCACCGAGGATATCGCCCAGCTGGCCGCCAAGTATGCGAAGCCTCCTGTCAATGCGAAGCCCCGGTTTGGGAAAGACGGATCCGTTTCCTTCGATGAAGGCAGACCTTCCATGAAAATCGACAAGGCGGCACTGGAAGAAGCAACCGCGCTCCAACTCAAAAAGGGCGAAAGCGGAGAGGTGGAGATCCCGGCCACAGACATTCAGAAGCCGAATATGACAAAGGAGGCTGCCAAGGAAATCAATGCGTCCTTGCCGAATACACGACCACCTTTTATCCCGGGGGCAACCGCAGCAGAAATATCGAGATCGCTGCAAACAGTATCAGCGGCAGGTACATCGCACCGGGAGTCTCTTTTTCCTATAACCAGGCGACAGGTTCCCGTTCCAGCGCGAATGGCTATCTCGAAGCCCCTGTCATTATCAATGGCAAGGTCGAGCCGGGGACAGGCGGCGGCGTCTGTCAGGTGAGCACGACGCTCTTCAATGCCGTCATTCTGTCAGGGCTTGCCGTGACAGAGCGGACCTGTCACTATTCGCCGGCACCCTATGCGCCGATCGGGCGCGATGCGACCGTCGCGGAAGGTTCTCTAGATTTCTGCTTCCTGAACCATTTGAAGCATGGCGTCTACATTTATGCGGTCTACGAACCGGGGGCTGTGACCGTGCGCATCTTAGGAAATCAGGAAGACAAGCCCTCTTTCGTAGAGATCGCAAGGAAGAGCGATGAAGTCCTGCCTTTTAAGACTGTGATCCGTGTCGACCCTTCGCAGGAAGAGGATAAAAAGGTCGAGGAAGGCCACGAAGGACACAATGTCCTCGTTACGCAGTCTGTCAAGTGGCTGACGGCCGCATCTACCACGACAGCTTCTTCTCTGACTATGAACCTGTCGATACTGTCATCACCTATAAGGTGAAACCGGATGATCCTCCCCAGCCATCCGAGCCGCCCTCCCCTGAGGCAGTGAAGAAGGGAGCATGAAGTGATGAGAAATGAGAAATGAGAAATGGTGGAGCGGCGCATCAAAATATAGAAGCGCCGCGGAGCGTAAATCATGGCAATGCCTGACGGTGGCATTTAGTGACTAGTCACTAGTCACCAGTCACCAGTCACTGATCAATTGGGATTTCTAGTCCCTAATCCCTAATCCCTAATTTCTAATGTCTCATCCTAAAAAGTCGAAATGCCACCACCTGTGTTATCTATACCTCGAAAGGAGATCCTATGGGAAAGTATTGTCTGAAGTCCCGACAGGCGGGATCCGTCATCACGTTGATGGAGATCGACACCGAGAGCCGCGCATGGTACATCAAGGCCGACCATAAAGAAGCCGCATTGAAGGCACTCAAAGATATGGGGCCGGCTTTGGCATGCGTGGAAACGATCTATATCAATGGTGACGATGTGTCGGGCATGGTTTTTGCGCCTGCGCCTATGATGGATCCGGATATGCCGCCGGTGGATTTCCCGCCGCCGGAAGAACCCATGGAGAGCTACAGCCTTGCGCCGGATATTCCTGTCTTTCCGACCGCTGACGACATCGCCGCGGCGCAGGAAGCGGAAATGACGGTACCGGCAATGGCAGAAGAGATACCGATGCCGGGGATCTCCATGCCGAGCAGTCTGCCATCTCTTTCGAGCGTCCTGCCGAAGAGTGCTTTCATAGCGCCTACGCCCGCTGCCAAAAAAAGCGGCGCCAGTGAATGGCATATACTTGGCAGAAAGCATATCACGGGAGAGGCCATCGAGATCCGCACCGTGAATGAAGAGAAGGATGGTGTCATTTTTGTCGGCACGGTGATCTCTATCGAGGTCCGCGAGCTTCGCAGCAAAAAGAAGCTCCTTCTCATGAATCTCGCCGATGAAACGAATGGCATCCCGTGCAAGAAATTTTTCGACCGCCCCGAGGAGGCAGAAGCTGTCGAGTCTTTGAAGCCGGGGACGACGGTCAAAGTGCGCGGCAATGTGCGCCTCGACAAGTACTCCGGCGGGCTTGTGCTGGAGCTGTCTCAGATGGAAAAGGGAGAGACAGTCAAGATCGACCACGAGGACGATTACGAGACGCCCCGTGTCGAGCTTCATCTGCACACGAAAATGAGCCTCGATGGTCTTATCGACAATGAAGAGATCATCAAGACGGCAGCGAAGTGGCATCATCCGGCGGTCGCGATCACGGATCATGGCGTCATTCAGGCATTCCCGAAGATCCAGGATCTCGCAGACAAGTATCACCAGAAGGTCATCTATGGCATGGAGGGGTACATGATCGATGAGATCCCGGCAGATCCGGACGCCGACCGCCAGCAGTACGGTCATATCATCATCCTTGCGAAGAACATCACCGGCCTGCGCAACCTGTACCGCATGGTGACACTGTCGCACCTCAAATTTTACAGAAAACGTCCGCTCATCCCCAAGCCCATTCTGGAAGAGCTTCATGAAGGCTTGATCTACGGCTCCGCCTGCGTCATGGGAGAATTCTTCCGTGCGGTCCTTGCGGGGGAGAGTGATGAAGAACTCATCCAAAAAGCCAAGTTCTACGATTACCTCGAAGTCCAGCCGCTCGGAAACAATGAATTCCTCATCAATGACGACAAGTATGGCAAGATCAATACGAAGAAGGACTTAGAGGATCTGAACCGCAAGGTCATCGAGATCGCCGACAAGGCAGGCATGCCCTGCTGCGCGACATCCGACGCCCATTACATGTTTGCGGAAGACCAGAGAAATCGTGACATTCTCCTCTCAAACTGGGAAAAACCGGGGAAGATTGAGTCCCATCCGCCCGTTTACATCCGTACCACACAGGAAATGCTGGATGAATTCAGCTACCTTTCCAAAGAAAAGGCCATCGAGATCGTCGTCACGAATACAAGAAAGATCGCCGAGCAGTGCGAAGTCTTAAAGCCACTCGCCGAAGAGTGGAAATCCTACAACCCGAAAATCGCAGGCGCGGATGAGAAGCTGGTCAAGATGTGCTACGACAATGCGAAGGCCATCTACGGCGACCCGCTCCCGAAGGTCGTACAGGACCGCCTGACGCTCGAACTCACGCCGATCATCAATCACGGCTACGGTGTCCTCTACTACATCGCGCACAAGCTCGTCAAGCACTCGAATGATCGCGGCTACCTTGTCGGTTCGCGAGGCTCTGTCGGCTCCTCCTTCGTCGCGACGATGTCAGGCATCACAGAGGTGAATCCTCTCCCGCCGCACTACGTCTGCCCGAAGTGCCACTGGACCCATTTCTTCGAAGACGGCTCTGTCGGTGGCGGCTTGACCTGCCGGATAAGAAATGTCCGAAGTGCGGGAGCGACCTCTCAAAGAACGGGCATGACATCCCGTTCGCCGTTTTCCTTGGATTCGACGGAGACAAGGTACCGGATATCGACCTTAATTTCTCCTCGGGAGACGATCAGGGCGTCGCGCACAAATATACCGAAGAGCTTTTCGGCCGCGACAATGTCTTCCGTGCCGGCACCATCGCAGGCATTCAGGATAAAACAGCGTATGGTTTCGTCAAGAAATACGCGGAGAACCGCGGGCTGACATTCAATGATATTTTCATCGAAAAACTCTCCGCCGGTGTAGCCGGGGTGAAGCGCACGACCGGCCAGCATCCGGCAGGCATCATGGTCTGCCCGCGTGATATGGATATTCACAATTTCACGCCGCTCCAGTACGCCGCGAATAAAAAATACCTGAAGGATGAGAATGGCCGGCAGATCCCCGGGACCATCACCACACACTTTGATTACCACTCCATCTCCGGCCGTATGCTGAAGCTGGATATTCTCGGCCACGATGATCCGAAGGTCATCCGTATGCTGCAGGACATCACCGGTATCGACCCGCTGAAGATCCCCTTCGACGACCAGAAGACACTGTCCCTCTTCAGCTCGCCCGAGGCACTGGGCCTGACGCCAGATGAGCTTGCGAGTGCGATCGGAAGTAAAGGTGTCACCGTCGGCGCTCTCGGCCTGCCGGAATACGGGACGCCCTTCGTCCGCGGCATGCTCGAAGACACGCGTCCGAAGAATTTCTCGGAGCTGGTCCGTATTTCCGGTTTCTCCCACGGCACTGACGTATGGCTGAACAATGCCCAAGACCTCATCAAGAACGGCGTCGTCAAACTGGAGGATGCGATCTCTACCCGAGACGACGTCATGAACTACCTCATCCAGCATGGCGTCAAGCCCCTGACATCCTTCAAAGTCATGGAAAATGTCCGTAAAGGCAAGGGCCTCGAAAAAGGCGGCTCGAATAACCGCGCCGAGCTTGATGCCGCACACGTGCCGCAGTGGTTCATCGACTCCTGTCTCAAGATCGGCTACCTCTTCCCTAGGGCCCATGCCGTCGCTTATGTCATGATGGCCTTCCGCATCGCGTGGTTCAAGGTCTATCAGCCGCTGGCCTACTATGCCGCCTACTTCACCATCCGTGCCGAAGGTCCTTCAATGCACCCGTCATCCTGCGCGGTCTTGCGTCCATGAAGCAGGAGCTGGCCCGCATCGCAGCGCTCGACAAGCCGACAGCCGTGGAAAAAGGAAATGCGACCGTCATCGAAGTCGCTGCTGAAATGTACCTGCGCGGCCTCTCCTTCCTGCCGATCGATTTGGAAAAATCTGACGCTTCGCAATTCCTCATGGTCGATGGGAAACTCCTGCCGCCATTCAACTGCATCCCTGCTCTTGGTGATGCGGTGGCCAAGGAGATCGTACTTGCCAGACAGGATCATCCCTTCACCTCGAAGGAGGACCTCAAGAAGCGAGGCAAGGTCAGCCAGTCCATCATAGATACCTTAGACTCCATGGGCGTCCTCAAAGGATTGCCGGAAGAAGAACAGATGAGCCTCTTTGCGTTCTAGTCTAGTCGCTGGCGCGACGGGTTCAGGTTGACAGGTTCAAGGTTGCGGAGCGGCGCATAAAATAAGTAGGCGCCGTGAGTTTTAGATAAGTCGAGGCGTTGCAAAGCGACGCAAATAAAAATGCCAACCCCTTCCTCTGCGCGGGTTTTCCTATTTTAGTGGAAGCGGATCGCGATAGTACTCCCTCCTTTCAGAGGAAGGAGGGAGAATTTAGAATGCGGGCATTGCCTCATATATACTCGCGGCGTTTTTGATTTTTATGCGCCGCACCAACCCTGTTGAACCCTCTGAACCTGTAGAACCCGCTGAACCTCTTTCGCACGCAGGCAACGCCCCGAGGGGCTAACCCTGAACACTATTTCCCTTAGCCAATACGATAAAGGAGAACACCCCATGTCCCAAGACTCTCTATTTCACGCCACCACCATCCTCGCGGTCAAGAAGGATGGACACACCGCCGTCGCCGGTGACGGACAGGTGACCATGGGCAATGCGGTCATCATGAAGAATACCGCCCGCAAAGTGCGCCGCCTCTACCACGGCCGCGTCATTGCCGGATTTGCAGGCTCTGTCGCAGATGCCTTTGCCCTCTTTGATAAATTCGAGGCGCGCCTCTCTGACTGCAATGGCAATCTTGTCCGCGCAGCCGTCGAATTTGCCAAGGAGTGGCGCCGCGACCGCGTGCTGCAGAAGCTGGAAGCCTTCTCATCATGACTGATGGGGAGCACCTCTTCCTGGTTTCCGGGAACGGCGAAGTCATCGAGCCGGACGACGGCATCCTCGCCATCGGCAGCGGCGGAAACTACGCCCTTGCCGCCGCGCGTGCTCTGGTCTCCGCGACCGATCTCTCCGCCCGTGATATCGCGGAGAGATCCCTGCACATCGCCGCCGACATCTGCGTCTATACGAATCACAATGTCATCGTGGAGGAAATCTGATGAACGAAAATACAAACCTGACCCCGCGAAAAATCGTGGAATACTTGGACCAGTACATCATCGGGCAGAGCGATGCGAAGAGATCTGTAGCCGTCGCCCTCCGAAATCGCTGGCGTGCCAGTCGCCTCACGCCGGAAATGGCGAAAGAGGTGAGCCCGAAGAACATTCTCCTCATCGGGCCGACCGGTGTCGGCAAGACAGAGATCGCCCGCCGCATCGCGACCCTCACCCGCGCCCCCTTCGTCAAGGTCGAAGCGACCAAGTATACCGAAGTCGGCTACGTCGGCCGCGACGTCGAGTCCATGATCCGCGACCTTGCCGAAGAAGCCGTCCGCCTCGTGAAGAAAGAAGAGAGCAGCCGCCACGGCAAGGATGCGGACGAAGAAGCGATCCACCGCATCGCAGAAGCCATGTGGCCCTCCAAGAAAGCCGAGACACGAAGCCCCATGGACATCATCTTCGGCGAAGCGAAGAAAGAGACGCCGATGGATGAAGGCGAGAAAGAGCGAAGAAAGGACCTCGAGACGCGCATCCGAAACGGCGACCTTGACGACCGTGTGATCGAGATCGAAGTGGAAGAGAAAGGAAATCCGGGGAACACCGACAACGAACAGGCGAATCAGATTTCCATGATGCTCTCCTCCATGATGCCGAAGAAAATGAAAAAGAAGAAAGTCACCGTCCGCGACGCGAAGCGCATCCTCGCAGAAGCCGCTGCCGATGAGATGTCGATATGGAAGTCGTCAAAGACAAAGCCATCCACTACGCCGAAGAGCGCGGCATCATCTTCATCGATGAGATCGACAAGATCGCAGGCGGCCGCTCCTCCGGCGGTCCCGACGTTTCCCGAGAAGGCGTGCAGCGCGACATCCTCCCGATCGTTGAAGCGCGACCGTCAAGACCAAGTACGGCCAGATGAAGACCGACCACATCCTCTTCATGGCCGCCGGTGCCTTCCACGTCTCCAAGCCCAGCGACCTCATCCCCGAGCTCCAGGGACGCTTCCCGATCCGCGTCGAGCTTTCAAGCCTCACCAAGGATGACCTCCGCAGCATCCTGACTGAGCCAAGGCAGGCCCTCATCCGCCAGTACACCGCGCTCCTTGAGACCGAAGGCGTCGACATCACCTTCACCGAAGACGCCCTCTCCGCCATCGCCGACATCGCCTCCCGCGTGAATACCGAGACCGAAGACATCGCGCCCGCCGCCTCTATACGATCTTGGAGCGCGTCTTAGAAGACCTCTCCTTTGATGCGCCGGACCTCGAAGACAAGCACGTCACCATCGACGAGAGCTATGTGAGAAATAAGCTCGGTGACGTCACGGAAAATATTGATATTTCGAATTACATCCTGTAGCCCTTTGCGTACAGGATAAAAACGCCGGAAGGAGGATCCCTTGTGGATCACCTTCCGGCGTTTTTTGATGTTGCAAGGTCATGCATCAAACGAGGATGAAGTAAAATAAATTTTATAATAACTCTGTTTTTGTCATTACATATGGTATATAATTAAAAATAAAATATGCAGGAGATGAGGAGGATGGAAATTATGAGACGAAACCATATGAAATGTGATTTAGCAACGTACTTTGACCTGCCCAGAAGTCTTGTGGGGCATTTATCTCCCTGTTCATTTTATCATGCGTGTTTGTAGACGTTGATTTTCTATAAATGCGCTTTTTTAGTGTAGTGTTTTGAATTGGAGAGTGCGTGATGGAATTTATTCAGTTTTGTAAAATGTTTTTTTCTCAAACGATAAATTGGGTGTTCATTGTGGCATTCGTTGCTACATTCATTTTATATAAATACCATTTTGTAAAACCATTGGACGCTCGGTATAAAGAAATAGAGACATATCTTGATATATTGAAAAAATACAACCCGCAGAATGTCAATGTTTATTTTGAGTCATTATCTCAGGTAATGGAGAATAGTGATCTCATAAAGGGGATTTGGAGAAGTATCAGCGGACACTGATTTCTATCCCCGGAAAAGATGGGCTAGAGAAGTATTCGACTGTTGAATCTGAGTCCTATTTTCAGTTGCAGCATTTACCGAGGGCATGAAAGGCGGACTTTGGTCAGGGTTAGCGGGGACTTTTACCGGTATCGGCATTTTAGGTACTTTTATAGGGTTGACTATTGGTCTGGCAGGTGTAGATACCAGCAGTACTGGCGCGCTTTCTTCCAGTATCAGTGGTCTTCTTGGCGGGATGAGTACTGCGTTTGTGACATCTATTTTCGGTATTGTGAGCGCTATTGTATTTGGCGTGTGGCATAGTCAGAATATGAAAAGGTTTGGCGATGCGGTTTCCGTTTTACTGATGCACTGGATCAGGTCTTCATTCGCAAAAGCGTGGAAGAAATCCTGCTCGAAGAGCTGGCAGAAAGCCGGGAGCAGCGGGCAGCGATGGAACAGCTCAGCACAGATATGGCTATTTCTATTTGCGATCACCTGCCGGATGTGTTGGATCAGCTGGCGGAGAAGATGGATAGTGCCATGAAGGGCAATCTGGATACTATGCTTGCGGGACTTTCAGAAAGACAGGATAAGCAAACTGAACAGCTGATGCAGATTTCGTCTAATACCAGTTCCCTTGTAAGTGGCTGTTTTGACCAGCTGGGGGATGTTCTGAAAAAAGGTGTTGGTCAGGAGGCAGAAGAATTAGGAAATTCGCTGAAGAACTTGTCTTCCGATATTGCATCTCTTGCTGAAGGAATTCGGGACATTCTGGACCGCTCGACGAAGGCCTCTTCGGAAGCCAATCAGAAAACGCTGGATGCGTTGAATGAGGCGATTTCCAAAATGAATGAGACCATGGAAGGCATGGCGAATAAACAGACGGAAGAGACGGATAAAAATATTCAGAGGATGACGGCTCTCATGGAAGAGATGAAAACGACCATGAAGGATATTTTGACGAGATGGCAGCGAGTGCGAAGGAACAGCGCACAGAAATTGGGAAAATCGCTAAAGACAGTGCTGACCAGACGAAAGAAAATCTGAGCGCCATCAATGCCAGTGTCAAGGAACTCATGGCGGGGATCAGCCACGATCTGCGCTCGCCGTTGACATCGATCCAGGCCTATGTGGAAGGCTTGTTAGACGGTGTTGCGAACACGCCAGAGAAGCAGCAGGCGTATCTGCGCACGATCAAGCGAAGGCTGAAGAGATCCAGCGCATGGTCTCGCAGATCTTTCAGTTTTCAAAAATGGATCTGGAAAATTATCCGATGCAGATCGAGCCGCTGGCGTTGGATGAAGAGCTGGGCGCGCTGCTCGAGGTTGTCGGGCCGGAATACGCCGAAAAAGGGCTCGCTGTGCAGGCAGGCCTGGCGCCTGCGGTGGCGCTTGTTGATGCGGAGCTTTTGCGGCGCATCGTTGTGAACATTTTGGGCAACAGCCTGAAATATAAGAGCGCTGCGGAGGGGCATGCTGAGGTGCGCGTGATGGCAGAGGCAGATGGCGTGCATCTCACGATCGCTGACGACGGACCGGGTGTGTCTGCGGAAGCGCTGCCGAAGCTTTTCGATGTGTTCTATCGCAGCGATCCGTCGCGCCACAATCCAAACCAGGGCAGCGGGCTTGGGCTGGCGATCGTTGCGCGCGCTGTGCAGCGCATGGGCGGCAGCGTCCGCGGCCAGTGCTGCTGAGCCGCACGGCTTGTGATTGAGATCGTTCTGCCGAAAGGAGAGGAAGATCATGGATAAGATCCTTATCATTGAAGATGATGTCGCGATCGCTGAGATCGAGCGCGACTATCTGGAGCTCGATGGCTTCGCTGTGGAGATCGCTGCTGATGGAAACGTCGGCCTCGAACGCGGTCTTTCCGGCGAGCACAGCCTCATTTTGCTCGATCTGATGCTGCCGGGGATGGATGGTTTTGCCATCTGCCGCGCTCTGCGCGAACAGATCGACGTGCCGATCCTCATGGTCACTGCGCGCCAGGAAGACATCGATAAGATCCGCGGTCTCGGTCTTGGCGCGGATGACTATATTGAAAAACCGTTTTCGCCGAGTGTGCTCGTCGCGCGTGTGAAGGCGCATCTTGCACGCTATCGCCGCCTCACTGGCAGCGAGCGCACGAGCGGCGAGATCCAGATCGGCGGCATTCGGCTGAACGAAGAAACGCACCGTGTTTATGTTGACGGGCGTGAGGTGGAGCTCACCAACAAGGAATATGAGTTGCTCTTGTTTTTCATGCTCAATGTCGATGTCGTTTTCAGTCGCGAGCAATTATACGAGCGCATCTGGGGCTGGGACGCATGGGCGACAGCGCGACGGTCGCTGTGCACATCAATCGTCTGCGCAAAAAGATCGAGCAGGATCCAGCCAATCCGCGCTACATTGTCTCTGTTTGGGGCGCGGGGTATCGGTTTAATTTGAGTTAGGAGTGAACCCTTCGGGGAAAACGCGCTTTGCTTGTTTTCGGTGAGGAGTTGGGAATTAGGAGTTAGGAGTTGTTTGGTGGTTCAATTTACGTTGATCAAAGATGAGTAGCTCAGAAAATATGGAAGTTGGTGAGATTTTATGGATGAAAAAGCAACGGTTAGCTATAAAAGCAAAGAGTTTGCGGTGCGTATTGTTCATCTGCATGAATATCTTTGTATAGAAAACAGGGCGTTTGATCTTGCTAGGCAGGTTTTGCGCAGCGGAACGAGTATTGGTGCCAATATCGCTGAGGCGGGCTGTGCGATCAGTCGCAAAGAATTTTTAGCTAAGATGTACATTGCTACAAGGAATGCGTGGAAACTTTGTATTGGTTAGAAATTCTCTATCGAACGGACTATATTTCTGAAGCACAATTCCGTTCGTTGGAAGAAGATTGCACCGAATTGCGTAAGATGCTTTCATCCATCACTAAAACCATGCGCGAAAAACTGAGAGCTGTCGACAGAGGTGTCAACTCCTAACTCCGCACTCCTAATTCCTAACTCAAAAAGTTTATAATTTGTTTATCGTTGTTTAATTGGTGGTTTAAGCCTCCCTGTTATACTTGTGCCAACAAGTTGAAACAAAGGAGGCTTTTCTCATGAAAACATTATCACAGGAAATCATGGCGCTGGACTTTCGGCGCGTTGGAAAAAATTATGCACTGGCAGCGGTTGTTGTGCTGGTGGTTTGCGTAGGGCTGGGAGCTTTTCTGCTCTGGCCGCAGCTTGTCGAAGCGTGGGCGCTGCTCGCTCACGGGCAGGGGCCGCTGGAATGGCGCTTGGACATGCTCGAGGATGCCTGGGAATGGAGTCTGGCGGGATACGGCGGTGGCGTGCTCAGCGCAGTCGGCTTGGGGGCGCGTACGGCGCTTCTCGTGAGCGGATTGGTGCTGGTCGCTGTAGCGGCGGGCTATTGGCTGCTTGTGGCGCTGTGGCTGTACCAGCTGGCGAATCGCGCGGAAATGGGCGGCGCGCTTTGGGCGCTGCTCGGTCTTGTCGGCAATCTGGCTGCTGTTGCGCTTTTCTTTGCGGCGCGCAGTCTGCTGCGCACACAATGTGCAGGCTGCGGCGGCTGGTCTGCGAAAGCGAGCGGATATTGCCGCCATTGCGGTACTGGTCTCGGGGACAGCTGTCCGTCCTGTGGTCAGAGCGTGGCGGCGAAGGATATTTACTGCGTCCGCTGTGGCACACCGCTCGGTCATGAAAATGGTTAAGCACCGAACTGCCTGCCTTGTGCAGGCAGTTTTGTATTGCGCACATTGGCAAGCGTGTGCGGATGCGCTATAATAGATGGGCTGGAATTGCGCCGCGTTGCGGCTGAAATAAAATCAACTACAGGAGGATGCATGATCTATAATATTTTTCACGGCTTCTGCATGGCAATGGCCGACAGTGTGCCGGGCGTAAGTGGCGGCACTGTGGCCTACATTCTGGGATTTTACGAGCGCTTTATCGACGCGCTGCATTATCTTTTCAGCGGCTCGATGCGCGAACGCAAGGAAGCGCTGCGCTATCTGCTCAAGCTCGGTAGTTGGCTGGATCATCGGGATGGTGTCGTCGGTGCTGGTGCTGGCGCAACTTTTTGAAAGCCATATCTATTTTCTCACGTCGCTCTTTCTCGGGGCTGACGCTGGCGGCGCTGCCTTTCGTTTATAAGGAAGAAAAAGAAGTGATCAGCGGGCACGGGCGCAACATCGTCTGGCTCGTCATCGGGCTGGCGCTTGTGTGCGGGATGGTTTTCTTCCGCGACAGCGCCACGACCAGCGGCGCCGTTGATTTTATGAGCCTGTCGCTGGGGCAGGGCGTGTATGTTTTCATCTCCGGTGCGCTGGCGATCTCGGCGATGGTGCTGCCAGGGGTCAGCGGTTCAACGGTGCTGCTCATCATGGGCGTCTACATGCCGGCGATCAGCGCGCTCAACCGTCTCGCTCATTTTGAGCTTGGCGTGCTGCCAGGGGTTGCTGTGCTCATTGTGGCATTCTCTGCGGAGCGGCTGTCGCTGTGCGATTTTTGCGCGAAGCGCTGAAGCATCATCGCAGCGCCGTTGTCTATCTGATCCTCGGGCTCATGCTCGGTTCTCTCTATGCCATCATCATGGGGCCGACGACGCTCGCTGCCGGCGAGCCGCCGCTGACGCTGGAAAGCTTCAGTCCGCTCGCTTTTGTGCTCGGTATTGCTGTGCTCCTTGGTTTGGAAAAGATCAAAGCCCTCGGACAGAAACGCGAGGCCGAGCTGGAAGAACTCATGCCGTCCCCAAAAGAACCCTGGCGTGAATAAAATAATCGGCGCTGCAGACGATCGCTTTGTTTGCAGCGCCGATTTGTTATGACACGAAAAAAACGACAGCCGGAGAGATGCTGTCGTTTTTCTGTGGCTTTCGACTGGTCGCGGAAAAAAGGGAGAGAGAAAAAAACGCGACCGTGTCGAATGGTTTCTCGGGATAAACAGCTGAGGTGTTGAAGGGGGGGAAAACAAACTTCCTCAACTGCTGTGCTTATTATAGCGCAAAATGCAGCGCCAGATGTGCGGAATTAATAAAGAAGCTATAAGCAATTATGAAGAATCCTGTTACTAAAATAAAAAAAACAGCAGCGGGAGAGGCGCTGCTGTTTTTCGGACTCGTTGGCGCCTGGCATCGTGAAAAAAAGGGGGAGAAAAAACACATTGCCAAACGCTTTAATGATGAACGGATTTGTCTCAGTTGGGTGTAGAAAAAAGGGAGAAAAAACTCACCTCAACTGACACCGTTATTCTAGCACAAAACATTCCCGGAGTTGTCAGGAAAAATTGAAGAACCCGCAAAGAAATTGCCAAGTCGGTATGAAGAGCAGCTCCATAATCTCCGACGCGCAGAAAGACAGCCGCGAGAGGGAATCGCGGCTGTCTTTCTGTGTTGCTTATTGCTCTGGAAAATTGAGGCTCATCCGGTCGTGAAAATAAGGGAGAAAAACACGACCAGATGGTGATGTGGCTCAGCTGGGATGTGAAAAAAAGGAAGAAAAAAACGCATCTCAGCTGTTGCACTTATTATAGCACAAAATCCCTAGCGAGAATGTCGGGAAAATGTGAATATTCTGGGTGAAAGTCGTCATTTTTTCGCAAAAAATTTGAAACGAACAGAGCCGAGGGGATAGGTCTGTCGTTTCCAGGCTTAGGAAAGTAAGCGTTTTCTGCTGTAGCCTTGTGGAACCGCCGTATCGAAAAAAGAAGGAGAAAAGAAAAAAACTGGCGATCCCTGTGTCTCACGGCGCCAAAAAGGGGGGAGAAAAAACGCGCGCTTTTGAGACACTTATAGTGTAGCACAGCGGCGGTGCGCAGGTGTCGGGAAAGAGGGAAATTTTGG
>ENA-OQEN01000211-OQEN01000211.1-human-gut-metagenome-genome-assembly--contig:-NODE-211-length-25474-cov-3.449481_pt1 | contig 25474 bp, 37 predicted proteins | sample MGYA00242791_ERZ504627 | MGnify/ENA primary metagenome ERZ504627 (study PRJEB26092, sample SAMD00036316) | human gut metagenome | host: Homo sapiens | study: EMG produced TPA metagenomics assembly of... | reverse complement strand
GTCAAAAACAATGTCAGAGAACAGAGAATGAGGGTAAAAAGAAGGACGCTCCGAACGGTTTTAATCGTGATGCTTTGTCTTGCGGTAGTTGGGGGTGGTGTGTTGCTTGTTGTGAACAGTTATGTAAAAGATGTCGGTGAAGGACGGCTGCTTTCCGTTGCACAGGCGGCAGAGCTGGATGGCGTGGACTGTATTCTTGTGCTTGGCTGCCAGGTGCGTGATGACGGAAGCCTCAGCCATATGCTTCGAGATCGTCTGTCACGAGCATTGGAACTGTACGAGATGGGCGCAGCGCCGAAGATGCTGATGAGCGGCGACCATGGACGCAAAGAGTACGATGAGGTGGGAGCATGAAGCAACATGCAGTGAACATGGTGTACCATCCGAAAACGTTTTTATGGACCACGCTGGCTTTTCTACTTATGAGACCGTATACCGTGCCAAAGAAATCTTTAAAGTGGATAAGGTAATCATCGTAACGCAGGAGTATCACCTGTATCGTGCGCTGTATATAGCCGACCGGATTGGAATAGACGCATATGGAGTTCCCTCCGACTACCACACATACGCCGGTCAGCCCAGACGGGAATTTCGGGAGATTCTTGCAAGGTGTAAGGATTTTGTCTTATGCATCTTCCAGCTGGAGCCGACCTACTTGGGAGAAGTCATTCCGGTCAGCGGTAACGGGGATCTGACCAATGACAGATAATGTGTGCGGTGCGGGTGTGCACTCGCACCGCAGCGGCCGAAAAAATGATGATTTTTGGGAGGTATAAAATGTACAGCAATGACGCAATCACACACGGAAAAATCAAATGGAGATCCCTGCTGATCTGCTGGCTGATCATCCTTGCAGGCTACCTCATGATCCGCATGGTCTTTCTTGTCTTTGGCCTACAACTGCACCTGACTGCTCAAGGAGTCTGCCTTGCGCTGCTGCCATATTGTTTCGGGGCGCTGTTTCTGTGGAAGCGCTGCACGGAGCGCAAGCACTGTTTTATGCGCTTGGCATCCTGCTCCCAGCTATTGTCGAGAAGCTGGCGCTGTATTTCCTTGGGGCGTATCTATGCGGGGTCAGTCCCTTCCGTGTCACGGCAGTCATGGAGGCAATTGGAACGATTGAGCCGTATGCGGTGCTCTTTACACGGATGCCCATGCGGTATGCATTCAATCTGCTGTTCTTTAACTGGATATACATTCTTTGCGGCATCGCCTTCTCTGCACTCTGCTTTTTGGGCTTGTCCCTCCTGCAAAAGCGGACGGAGGATGAATTATAAGCAAGATGTAGGGGCGGCAGAATGTTGTCCTGTGTCTGATTGCCTTTCCTGTAATCAATACTACTTGCAGGCTTAGCTGCGGCTTGATGATCGCCACTATTTGTAATAACTTCGTTTCCTCCTTCGTCTGGGGCGTATGTTTCTCTAAAGTTCAATCTTTCAAAGGCGAGAACGGATGCAAGGTGCTTATTTCCGTAATCAGCATTGCTCTGCAGACCCTGAATATATTGCTTTAAGCATGAGATAGCCGCCCGACAGCGAAAACTGCCGAGCGGCAGTCTTGCAATATGGAGGGATACGTAGTCAACTCTAATTTTTTTAACTAACACTCCCGTTGTTTGTTGAATGGGATTTACAATTCCGGGCTTGCTTAGTGAAGGCATAATATGCTATACTGTGCTACATAAGAGAGGTGGAGCAAATGACCTTTGCAGATGCGATTCTGAAACTGCGCAGTGAACGGAGGCTGTCCCAAGCTCAGCTTGCCAAAGAATTGGGTGTCAGCTATACCTCCGTAAACCGATGGGAAAACGGAAGGTCACTTCCGACAAAAATGATGCTTCTCGTGATCCGCAGATACTGCGAAGAGCATCATTTGGAATTCTCTTGTGAAGAGGTTGGCCGCCTGTCGTAAAAGAAATGATGCTCAAATACAGGCATAATGCTGATGCGGAATGTCAAGTACGGTGAAAAGCCGAACATGTATCTGAACTGCCACAATGCTACCAACCAAATATCATAACGAAAGGTCTGATAAAACCAATGAACCAAAAAGAACTCAACGAGCTGCGGCGCCGCTGGAAGCCGGATAAAAATGCCATCAACGTATCTACGGCTGCTTTGTCAATAGCAATAAGGAGATTATAACCGATTTGGACGAGTCGCTTGGCATGGTGACGCAGGAGGAAGCTGAAAAATACCTCAGCCTGCTGAAAAAGACACTGTCAGGAGCACTCGGGAAAAACCTGATCGATATTGTGTTTTCCAACCAACAGGTCATGACGGGGGAAGAACACAGAATGTTGATGGAGCTGCGCGCATCCGGTGCGAAGGATACTCGGGTGCGGCAGGCATTTTATCAGAAAGTCATTCAATCGTTGGACATGGGCGAGAGCAATTATCTGTTGCTGCTGGCAAGCGACAGCTATGATGTACCCCATCGAAATCGGGACGCCCTGCGAGCGAGGGCTCGGATGAGGTCTTTTCCTATATTCTGTGTGCGGTCTGCCCGGTTAAAACGGGAAAAACGGAATTGGGCTACTTCTCCGGAGATAACGAGTTTCATTGTGCCGCCAGTCAAACTGTCGCTGCGCCGGAGCTGGGCTTCCTGTTCCCGGCCTTTGATAACCGCAGCGCCAACATCTACAATGCGTTGTTCTACTCCCGCAAAGAGGGAGAACTGCATCAGGAGTTTATCGATGCAGTATTCCATACCGATTTGCCCATGTCAGCCGCAGAACAGCGGGAGGCTTTTGAATCCGCTCTTTCTGAGTCGTTGGGCAGCGCCTGCAGCCTTGAGATCGTGCAGGCAATCCACGGTCAGCTTGCCGCAATGATTGAAGAGCATCGGGAGACGAAGGATCCGGAGCCGCTGACTGTCAGCCCCTGTGAAGTGAGCAAGATTATTTTGGATTGCGGTGCTTCGGAGGAACAGGCGGAAGCTTTTCAAGCTGCCTGTGGGGAACGGTTCGGCGCAGGCGCCGTTCTCAATCCGGCCAACCTGATTGATGCAAAGAAAGTGGAGCTGAAAACGGAGAAGGTATCACTCTCTATTGATCCTGAATACAGCCATCTTGTGGAAGCGAAGGTCATCGACGGTCAAAAGGTGTTAATCGTTCCGGTAGAAGATCATTTGGAATTCAACGGGGTTGCCGTCAATGTCAATAGGGACAAAGAATAACCGACAATGCGCGCTGCGAAGCTTTGCGGTATGCCGAAGGGGGTATTTTTACGGCTCGGCGATATAGATTGGCAAGAAAACAGAAAAAGATTACGCTAACGGCGGCGGCCAAAATGCTTGGCGTTTCGCAGCGACATTGAGTGCGTGGGAGGGTGAAAGGAAGAATCCTTCTGTGGAATCCCTGATTCAGATGTCCGAGCTTTACGGCGTGAGCGTGGACTTTCTTCTGGGCCTTCCGGAAGCTCGATATCATCGGGCAGATATGCTTCAGCCGATTCCACCGGAAGCTCTGCCGGCTTTTCATGATACACCCGTCTTCTCAAGCCGATATGGCTGGGCAATGGTGAATGCGATAGAAGGAGAGCTTCTTTTCGCAAGCGGGATGCGTCTGTCGCTGGCAGATGCGACCGAAGTGTATGTTCTGCCTCCGGCCTTTGCAACACCCGGCGCGGCAGTAACCATGCCGTTGAAAAGGGACGAGCTTACCGGGTACGACTGCGTATGGGTAGAGCCAATCTCCATGGACGCCGCCCTGCGGGATGAGCTTCGCGGCTGGTATCATATTAAAAGACGCTTTGTGGAAAACGAGGTGGGGCAACGCTTCTACTTTGATTTTTACGGCGCAAAATGGCTTGCCTTTCCAAACGGACCGGGAAATATATGAATGAGGTCCATCTTGATGCGCGAAGTGAAATCAGAATAAAAACGTCCGCCCGTTTCTGCCCTTGAGGCGTGGAGCGGGCTTTCGTTCATTTTCCGGATTGGTCTCGTTGCACTTTTGTGACACTTTCCATGCACTTTTGCGGGGGAAGTATTTGGCGCTCTCCTGTATACTACAATCAAGGTTGAAGCCCAACCAAAACGATTAAAAAAGGAGTGTAAAATACCATGAAAAAGAAAACGATTTGGAGCCTTGTATTGGCACTAGCGTTGGTGATATCGGCTATCGGCACGGCAACCTCCGCCTTTGCCGCCACACCCGCGCCAATGGAGCCTGTTACTAAAATTGCAACCGAGAACGAGGACGCCATCTGGGAGCAGATCGAGGCGGTGGAAGAGAAGAGCGACGCCATCTTCCAGAGAAACGCAGCGCTGTGGGAAAAGCTGGACGAAATCTGCAACGCCCTGCCTGATGACTATGACTTCACAAACTTTGACGAAGCAGCGTTTATCCGCAGCACCAATGCCCTGACCGAAGCGGAGAAGGAAACGCTTCTGGCGGACATCAAGGAGCTGAACGAGCTGGACGCCCAAATGGAGCACTGTACGCTCAGCTGCCCGACTGCGACAATATGCCGCTTTACGAGAAGGCGCTGGAAAAGGCCGACCCCAAGGTGCTGGATGAGATCGACACCCTGGAGCAAGAGTATGACCGCGTCTGCGAAAAGCACGCCGACCTGTGGGACAAGGTAGATGAAGCGTACTTTAATCTGCCGGACGACTACGACTTCGACAACTACGATGAGGCCGCCTTCATCCGCAGTTTGACCTTCCTGACCGACGCGGAAAAGGACGCGCTGATCGTCGACTACAACCGTCTTACGGAGATCGACAGCCGGCTGTGCGAGCTGTACAATTCCATCTGGGGCAACACCGGCTGCGAAAGCGGCATCTGCCCCCTTTGACGGAAAGGAGATATTCTGATAGTATAAAATCAATATCCTCCGATGCTGCGCCCACGCGCAGCATTTGGCGCTGCTTTCAAGGAGGACGCATGGGACATTCCATCTATTTGGCGGACGATGAAAAGAGCATCCGGGAGCTGCTCCATAGCTTCCTCGCAAGCGACGGCTATACCGTGCGCTCCTTTGAAAGCGGTGACGCGCTGCTGGAGGCGTTTCGTCAGGAGCCTGCGGAGCTTGTAATACTGGACATTATGATGCCCGGCACGGACGGACTTACCGTGTGCCGGGAGCTTCGCTCTGTTTCTGATATTCCCATCATCCTGCTTACGGCCAAGGACAGCGAACTGGATTACGTTATGGGCATCAGTCAGGGCAGCGACGATTATCTCACCAAGCCCTTCCGTCCAACGATATTGCTGATGAAGGTCAAAGCACTGCTGCGCCGTGTGGAGATGGACCGAGGAAAAACGGCGGCGGCGGAGGATGAGCTGCATTACGGGGATATCCGATATTCCGCTACGGAAAACGCCGTCCTTTGCGGAAGCACGATCGTGGCGCTGACCCAGACCGAGCTGCGGCTGCTCAGCTATATGATGAAGCAGCCGGAAAAGGCCTATTCCCGCGAGGAGCTGCTCAGCGCGGTGTGGGGCTTTGACTCGGAGGTGGAGACCCGCGTGACCGACGAAACTCTGCGCCGTATCCGAAAAAAGCTGACGCAAGCGGGCAGCACCGTCAGCGTGAGCACCATATGGGGCTTTGGTTATAAGCTGAAGGGGGCAGAGCGCACGTGAAAAACATCAAGCTGCGGATCGTGTACCTGATCCTTTGCTCGGCTCTGCTGCTCTTTGCACTGTTCATGCTGGCGGTGAACCTCATTATACCAGCACACTTTGTGCGTGAGGCAAAAAAGGCGCTCATCAGCGAGGCCGAGTATCAAAACCGCACCATCCCCTATACCGACGATGGGTCCTTTTTTGATGATGGATGGAATGACACGGAGGAGCACTTCCTTACGCCAAGCATCGTATTTTTAGAGCTGGATAATGCCAATCAATCAAGCGGTTGGAACAGGGACGCATATCGGCTGGAGAAAGAACTGCTGGAATACTGCAAGGGGCGGATCTATCGCTCAACCAATGCTATACCTTCAAAACGGACAGGCATCACCTGATCTTCATGTCCGTGCAGGAGGAACAGGACGATTGGGAAAAGCCATACGCCTATATCATGTACATAGATATCGGCCCATCACCCGCTATATCGTGACACTGAACTGGGCGTTCTTTGCGGTGCTGCTGGCAATCTCCTCCGTCATGTGCCTGCTGGGGTTCCGCTTCGGTCGTGATATTGAAAAGGAAGCGGAGCGGCAGCAGACCTTCTTCCAGAATGCCTCCCACGAGCTGAAAACGCCGCTGATGGCGATACAGGGCTATGCGGAGGGCATACAGGCGGGCGTGATGGACACAGGCAGCGCGGCGGAGGTGATCCTGGAGGAGAGCGACCGCATGACGGAGCTGGTGGAGGAGCTCTTGGACATCTCGAAAATCGATATGGGGCGGCAGGTGCTTGCCTTTTCAGAGATGGATATTCGGGAGCTGCTATACGACAGCATACGCGCCGTGGAGCCGGCAGCCGCCGGCGGCATCGCCATTGTGCCGGTTTTCCCCGAGGAACCCGTTATGGTCAGCTGCGACGATACCCGGCTGCGCAGAGCGGTCACCAATATCCTATCCAACGGATTGCGGTATGCCCGCAGCGAGCTGCGCCTGACCTGCCGCGCGGACAAGCGTCATGTGACGATACGGATACAGGACGACGGGGACGGCATTGCCGAGGAAGATATTCCCCACATCTTTGACCGCTTCTATATGGGGCGGAGCGGAAAATCCGGCATCGGCCTTGCGCTGACCCGGGAGATCATCCACCTGCATAAAGGTACGATCCGCGCGTATAACGGGGACACCGGCGCCGTGTTTGAGATCACGCTTCCGATGGGCAGATAAATCAGGGTATTTCAGGTAAAACAGTAGGATGTAAAAGCATTTTGACAGAGAAATTTCGACTTGTAAAAGCGTTTTGATAGACAGCGCTTTTCGCATAGGGCATAATCCAGATGAAGTTCATGTTGGGAGGGCAAGCGTGTGGATATTGGAGGCAAGATCAAAAAGTCAAGAACGGATGCGAAGATCACGCAGGAACAAGCGGCACAAGCCCTTGGCATCAGCAGACAGACCATATCGAATTGGGAGAATGAGAGATCCTACCCCGATATCGTAAGTGTGCTTAAAATGAGTGATTTGTATAGCGTCAGCCTTGACTACCTCTTGAAAGGAGAAGGCCCTATGAAAGACTATCTGGATTATATCGAAGAAAGCACAAATACGGTGAAGAGCAAGACAAGGTTATCAAAGCTGCTGTTGGTTTTGTCCTATCTGGTAATTTGGGCGTTCAATATTATGGCGTCATGGCGTTTTTCCGCGGGAAGTATTACGGAAGCACAGGCAGGTGGAGCCCAATGGATTATGCTCCCGGCCGCCACGATCGTTCTGTCTCTTTTGATCGGGAAAAACAATTATTGGGGAAAGTACAAGTGGCTGGCACCGATTGGATTTGGCCTTATGTTCATGCTTTCCGTCTATGCGAGCTATGGCATGAGAGAAAGCTTGATCTTTGATCGGGTCGATTTGCAAACGCTCAGCTGTTTCTTTATCGGAACGATTGCTTCGATGATAGGGATGGCGCTTGGCCATGCGCTTTTCGCGGACGAAAAAAGCAAAGAAAAGAGCAAGTAATATATGCTTGCCGATACATGAACTTTAATGGGCTGTTCTGGCAACAGCCCATTTCCAACGGACGAGAATGGGTTTTCACGCAGAGCCCGGAAGCATTTGGGATGGTAAGGTCGTGCATCAGAAGAGCCTTCCGGCAGGCGCCTTGACAAAGGCACATCGGAGGCATCCCTTTGAGAATTCGAAAAACTTAATGTAGGCCTTATTTTCGGTATGGTAGAATAAATAAGCGACAGCTTATGCTGTCCGGAGCGGCTGCGAAGCACCGCCAGCCTGCGGGTGCAGAATTACTTACAACGGAGAAAATGAATGACTTTTGAAATTCGCAGCGATATCACGAATCGCTCTATGACCATAGCCTCCCGCGCGATGCGCAAGGTGCTGCGGCGAAAACGCAGCATTCTTTGGGCCATCTTCGGCTGGACCGTCTTTTTCATCAACGCATTGCTGCTGATCCCATTCGACGGAGAGCCTTTTACGCTTGATGCCAGCACGGTGATTTCCCTGCTGGTAGAGGTGATGCTGCTGTCCGTTCTGCTGTTTCAGGACCGGTTCAACGGCATGATCGCCCGCAAAAACGCGCTGGCGGGCACAAAGGAATATCATGTCGCATTCGGCGAGGATTCCTATACCGTCGTTACGGAGGTCACCACCTCCACCTTCCGCTATGAGCTGATCGACGCACTGGCTGAGTCGCAGGACTACATCATCTTTCTGATGAAAAAACGCTATGCGCAGCCTCTGGACAAGCGCACTCTTACCGGCGGGACGGTGGAGGAATTCAAACGATTTCTTGATGAGAAGACCGGAAAGACGTTCCGGCGTGTGAAATGAACGAATTTACTATAACGCCCTTTCGCGGGCTGCATTTGATTCTGCTTTTGCTTACGGCAGCGGCGGTGCTGCTCATATTCTTGCTGCTGCGCGGAAAACCGGAAGCACGGCGATCCCGGTATCTGATCGGTGTGTGCTTTTTTAATCTCGCGCTGTTTGCCGGCTACAAGCTCTCGCTGTCCATGGACGTAGCGTATATCCGTGCGTACTATCCCAATGGCTTCAGCATTTTCAATGAGCTGCCGCTGCACCTGTGCAACATCAATCTGTTTCTGATCCCGCTGGGCGTGTGGAAGAGAAACCGCTCGATCATGGGTTTTTCCTTCTTTGTAGCGCCCCTTGGCGCACTGATGGCGCTGCTCTTCCCGGAGCCGCTGTTCTCCGGCTTTTCGCTGTTCCTGCCGCGAATTTTTGGCTACTATGTGACGCACGCTCTCCTTGTTGTCTGCGGCCTGAGTCTGGCGACGCTGGGCTTTTACCGCCCCGACCCCAGGGATATCCCGAGGATCCTCAAGACCTTTGGTTTGCTTGCCGTAGGCGCGCACCTTATCAATCTCCTGTTGCGCCTCACGCTCTGCCCGGAGGCAAACTACTTCTTCACCTACGGCGCGGAGATCGGTGTGCTCAAGTTGTTTTGGCGTATCATCGCGCCGCTGCTCTACGGGCTGCCGGCACCACTGATCCTTGCAGGCTATATGTACGCGGTCTGTGCGTTGTCCCGCCTGACGCGAGGCTCATGGTTATCTCAACCACCACTATTCCGTAAAAAAGAGTGAGGAAGTATTTTGAAACTTCCCCACTCTTTTCACGAACCAAGTATTTACATGATAGCATTTTGCACGGCTTTTCTAATATTATCCTACTTTATAAATCCACACAGATTCGCATGAATCATAAATTGTCCGTAACGATTTGCCGGGTTCCTCAAATTGGTCTGATGTGTGACAGGCGTACTTCATGTTGGATGTGCTTGTTCCAGATACCGAAGTGATAATTAGGGTGTGCTCGGGAATGTTGTCTCCGCCATAATCAACACTGAACGGATCGCCTTTCTTTGCATCATTTGTACTTGATCTTACCCCGACCCTATCCTTCCAATGGTTAAAGAAGTTGGGCGCGCCGCCCCATGTGTGAGAAGGCTTTGAATCACTGTAATACCAATTCTCTGTTTTTTGATGAGGAAGAAGCCATCCACTCTCAATCTGTTCTGCTCCTCCTGCCGCTAAGCATTGCGAAACATAATTAGCACAGTCTTGCCATGTTCTTTTATTATTTCCTGTACCACCAGACCACATATTATTATTTTTGGGGGTTGGATGATTATTGTAAGGAAAACCGTCGAGCACACAAGAAATATTTTTTTCTTTTTCCAAGCGTTTTTGAAATGTTCTAACAGCTTTATATCACCCTCAACAGGAATTACTACCGTGCTTTTCATATTTTCATATTTTTCCCGACATTCTGCACATTGCTCTAAATGTTCCACCATCATAGCACGAGTATCCTGACTGACTACTTCATCAACATACAATGGCAGGAGATCTCTAATTATATTACAAGATATTTTGTTCACTTTCTAATGCCTCCATATATTCTTTGATTTGGACTTTTGCCCGATAGAAAACGACACGCGCCCAACCGGGACTTTTGTTGAACAGTGCGGCTATTTTCTCAAATGGTAGCTCACCAAATACACGCAGCGTGAATACTTCTTTATATGGTTCTTTCATTTGGTGTAAAAATTGATGAATGCAGGACGCAAGAAGCGGCCGTGGGCTCAAACGCGCCCACGGCCGCTTCTTTTCGATGGTTGGCAGTTAAATGCTGCCGGCCGCTTTTTATGCATCGGACAAAGCGGAGCGCTTCTGCGCTCCGCAGCAGGATATCAGAAAAGGCGGGCTGAGGCGCGCCGGGGAAGGAACAAGGTCAATAGAACCGAAGAAGGAGCGCGATCAAAGGCTCACTGGGGCGCTTCCGGGAAGAATTCACCGTGCACCGCGTGCACGGCTTTTCATATTCCGGCTCGCTGATGCCAACGGTGATGTTGATCTCGCGCGTGCCCTGCACGATCATCCGCACGTTGATGCCGGCGCATCCGAGCGCACAGAGCAGACGGCCGGAGACGCCCGGCTTTCCCGCCATGTCCCGTCCGACGATGGACACCATGGCAAGCCCGTCTGCAACGCAGATGCTGTCCGGGCGGACGGCGGCGGAAATGTCCGACAAAAGCGCCTCGCGGCAGGCGGAGACCGCCGCGGCCGGGGCGATGAACGAGATGCTGCCAAGCCCCGTCGCGATGTGGTCAAAAGGGACTTCGTGCGTTTCGAGCACCGAGAGAATCCGACGGCAGTAGCCTACGGCGCTGTTCATGTTTTCCTTCTCCACCTGTATGGAGCAGTAGCCCTTGCGCCCCGCGATTCCCGTGACGGGACAGGGGGAGGGAGGGCTCTGCGAGGAGACGAGGGTGCCGGGCGCGTCCGGCTGCATCGTAGAGCGGATGTGAATGGGAATGCCCATACGCCGGGCTGGCGTCACCGCGTCCTCGTGCAGCACGTTGGCGCCCATATACGCAAGCTCCCGTACCTCGTCATAGGCCATGGCGGGAATCGCCCTTGCGCTGGGCACGATCGCAGGATCGGCGCGGAAAATGCCGGGCACGTCCGTCCAGTTTTCGTAGGCATCCGACCCGGAGGCGCTTGCCAGCAGTGCTCCGGAGATATCCGAGCCGCCGCGCGGCAGCGTGTGGATGCGGCCGTCCGCGCCGCCGCCGTAGAAGCCGGGCATGACGGCACGCTCCATGTCGTGAAGCCTGTGCATTAGCGCCTGCTCCGCCAGCTTGTGCTGCGGGACGCCGTCAGCGTCAAAGAAGTGCAGTTCCGCCGGGTCGAGAAACGGCCAGCCCAGCAGGGCTGCCAGCATCCGCCCGCTGAGGTATTCGCCGCGGCTGGCGCAGTATGCAGCAGACGCGCCGGAGCGCAGGTCCTTTTCGATCTGCCGGAGTTCCGCCTCCAGATCGATGCCGAGACGGAGCTCCTGCGCGATCTGCCGGAACCTCGCAGCGACAGGTGCAAAGGCAGTCTCGGGGTCTGTGCCTGTTTTACAGCGGCATGGCAGTCATACAGCAGATCCGTCACCTTTTTGTCCTCCGCAGAGCGCTTTCCCGGGGCGGAGACCACGACAAAGCGCAGCTCCGGGTCTGCCGATACGATGCGCTTTACCTGCCGGAAGCGGGCTGCGTCTGCCAGAGACGTGCCGCCGAATTTTGCTGTTTTCATAGGGCGTCTCCCTTCAAAAGATCGTCCATATCGTAAAGACCGGGCTGCCTGCCGCAGAGGAAGACTGCTGCCCGCAGCGCACCCTCCGCGAACAGCCGCCGGTCATGCGCCTCGTGCTTCAGACTCAGCGTTTCGGCTCCGGTCGAGATCAGCACCTCATGGATGCCGGTCACACTGCCGAGGCGGATGGAGGATATGCCGATCTCGCTGTGGTTTCGCGGTGAAAAGCCGCTGCGGCCGCACACAAGCGCTGCCTCCGGCCGCTCTTTTTGAATGGTGGCGGCGAGCATACGCGCCGTGCCGCTCGGAGCGTCCGCCTTGCGGCTGTGATGCGTCTCCACGATCTCGATCTCCGCCTCCGGAAACAGGCGCGCGGCCTCGCGCACAAGGCCGCAGAGCGCCGCAATACCGAGACTCATGTTGCCGGAAAAAAAGACGGGGATCTGCTCTGAGGCGCGCTCGATGCGCGCGCTCTCCTGCTGCGTGTGTCCGGTGGTGCCGATCACGATGGGAAGGCCGTGCTCCAGCGCAAAGTCAAGCGCGCCTTCGGTCGCGGTGTGAAAGGAAAAGTCGAGCACGATGTCGGCAGGCTCCAGAACTTCGGAAAAGGACGCAAACGCGCCGTTTCCGCTGCGGCTGACCATGGGCCCTGCGGTGCAGTCCGCAAATCCGGCGTCCAGCAGCGCGCGAAGCGCTCTGCCCATCGCGCCGTTTGCGCCGTGCAGAAGGATCCTTGTCATCTCAAACACCCCATGCTTCGAGCGCGTTCAGAAGGACGACCCGGCGTCCTTCCTCCATCGGGGTGAGCGGAAGACGCAGCGTGTCGGTGCCGTAGCCCATTTTTGCCAGCGCCGCCTTGACCGGAATGGGATTGACCTCGGAAAACAGCGCGTCTATGACGGGCAGCAGACGGCACTGGAGCGCCGCAGCGCCGCGCACATCGCCGGAGAAGAACAGCTCGCACAGCCGAACCGCCTCCTTGGGCAGCACATTGGAGAGCACGGAGATGCAGCCCTCGCCGCCCATGGCGAGGATGGGCACGATCTGATCGTCGTTGCCGGAATAGACGTCCAGATGAGCCTCTGCCTTGTGAAATAGCGATACGATCTGCGAGAGGTTTCCGCTTGCCTCCTTTACGGCGGCAATGCGCGGATGCCCGGCAAGTGCGGCGCAGGTCTCGGGCAGCAGGTTGCAGCCCGTGCGGGAGGGAACGTTATAGAGGATCACGGGCTTATCTGATGCATCCGCGATGGCGGTATAATGGGCAATCAGCCCCGCTGTGTGGCCTTGTTATAATAGGGCGTCACCACCAGACAGGCATCCGCTCCGGCGGCGCAGGCAAACCGTGTCAGCTCGACGGCTTTTTCGGTGCAGTTTGCGCCGGTGCCTGCGATGACCGGCACGCGCCCGGCGGCCCGCTTTACGGCAAAGGCGATCGTCTGGCGGTGCTCCTCAGCGGTCATTGTGGACGCCTCGCCCGTTGTGCCGCAGGTGACAAGCCCGGCGACGCCGCTTTCGATCTGCCAGTCTATGAGTCTGCCGTAGGCGTCATAGTCGATGGCGCCGGAAGATGTCATCGGGGTGGCAAGCGCCGTGGCGATGCCGCGGAAAAGTGTTTTCTGTTTCATTTGAGCTACCTCCTGTTTCTGTAGGTCGTCAAGTTCTTCTTTCCTGTTTGAGCTTTTCCAGAAATGCCTCGAGACGATCCATGCCGCGTTCGAGCGTCTGCTCGCCGCAGCAGTAGGATATGCGGATATGCCCCTCTGTTCCGAAGCAGCTTCCGGGTACTGCTGCGACCCCGGCCTCCGCGATCAGACGAAGGCAGAACGCCTCGGAGCAAAGGCCGAAGGCACGGATATCCGGGAAGGCATAAAACGCGCCTCCGGGACGGGGCAGCAAAGCCCCATCGCATGGAGGCGGCGCAGCACCAGCGCCCGTCTTTTTGCGTAGGTCTCGCGCATTGGCGCCGTGTCGGTTTCCAGCGCCGTCTCGCAGGCGGCCTGGAGCATGCTGGGCGCGCAGGTCAGAATATGCCCGTGGAGCGCAGTGAGCTTTCGGATGACCGGCGCACTGCCCATGAGATACCCAACGCGCCAACCCGTCATCGCCCACGGCTTTGAAAAGCTCTGGGCGATCAAAAGCCGCTCCCGCAGGCCGGGCAGGGCTGCAGGTCCGGACAGGGACGCGTGCACAGCCCGCGATAAACGTCGTCGCAGAGTATAAAGATGGGCTTGTCTCCGACTGCGCGGCGGACGGCGGCCAGAGAGGCCTCCTCATATACCGCGCCCGTCGGGTTGTTCGGGCTGTTGAGCACGAGCGCCTTTGTCCGCGGCGTGATGGCGGCGGACAGCGCTTCATACGTCAGCTGAAAACCTGTCCGCGATGTATCCAGATACACAGGGACGGCGCCGGCAAGGCGCGTCACGGTCTCATAAAGCCCGAAGGCAGGCGTCGGGATCACGACCTCGTCGCCGGGGTCGAGGACGCCGGTCAGCGCGCAGTAAATGGCTTCCGTTGCACCGGCAGTGACGATAATCTCGTCCGGGGCATAATCAAGATGGCGCGTTTTTGCCTCATAGGTGGCGATTTTCGCACGAAGCGAAGCGCTGCCCTGATTTGCGGTATAGTGGGTGCTGCCGCCTGCAAGTGCGCGGACGGCGGCCTCGCATATGGGTGCGGGCGTGGGAAGATCCGGCTCACCGATGGTGAGCACGATGCAGTCCTCACGCTCTGCGGCGAGGGCGGTATAGCGGCGAATGGCGCTCAAAGAGAGCCCCGCGAGCGATGTGCAGAGCCTGTCTACCATACCGTTCCTCCCGCGACTGCCTCAAAATAGCGCACGCCGGTCTCAAGCACGCGCTCGTCAAAATCGAACGCCGCCGTGTGCAGCGCCGATGTCTCGCCGCAGCCCAAAAACAGAAACAGGCCGGGAAGCCGCCGCTGATAGTATGAAAAATCGTCGCTTGCCATGGTTGGCGCGGTCAGCGCCTCGATGGGAAACAGCGCAGAAGCCCTGCGGAGCAGATTCGGCGGATTCACAACAGCGGGGTAGCCCTCGCTGAAATGCACGGCGGCCGCACAGCCGCTGGTTTGCGCGACATGGCGGCTGATCGTCTCCAGCGCCTCCCGGATGCTGCAAAACGCAGCATCATCGAGCGCGCGCAGACTGCCTCCAGCCGTGCGCTTCCGGCAACTGCATTGCGGACGCTTCCGGCCTCCACGCGTCCAAAGCCGAGCAGACTTTGCGGAGCCTGCGGAAGCGGCAATGCCGCGGCGCGGCTGTAAAATGCCACGCAGGCGGCAAGCGCGTCGCGGCCGGAGCCGGCGGAGCAGAAATGTGCGCAGCGGCCCGTGGCGGTGAACGTCACCTCGGCCGAGCGCGCCATCATGGCGCCGGGCAAACCGGCGAGCGTCCCGGCAGAAAGACCCGGCCAGAGGTGCAGGGCAAATACGGCTTTGACGCGCAGACGCTCCAAGACCCCTGTTTCGCAAAGCCGTCTGGCGCCGCCGGTCGTTTCCTCAGCGGGCTGAAACAGCAGCAGAATGTTGTGCGGAAGCGCCTGCTTCGTGCGGATCCTGCGGCCAAGCTCCAGCACCATCGCCATGTGCCCGTCGTGTCCGCAGGCGTGCATTTTTCCGCTGTGCTGAGAGGAAAACGGCAGACCTGTCTGCTCCGCAATGGGCAGCGCGTCCATTTCAGCGCGAAACGCCAGCGTATCCGCCGCGCCGAAGTCAAAATAGGCGCATACGGCGCTGTCAAGCGGGAAAAACACCTCGCAGCCGAGCGTGCCGAGGACGTTTTGTAAATAGTCCATGGTCTTGGGCAGCTCGTCGCCCAGCTCAGGGATGCGGTGCAGGGCGCGCCTGTCCGCTGTCATGGGGGTGAGCGTTTGCATATTTGTAAACCTTCCTTGCTGCTTTTTGAATGTCGTGCGTCCGCGGCTCAAAGCTCCCGCAGGGCGTCCACCAGCGCCGTCTTGGCGGCGGAGGTCTCATCCTTGCGCTTGAGGATGCGCGCGGGGCATCCGGCAACCACGGTGTCGGGAGGTACGTCCGAGATGACGACGGCGCCCGCCGCAACGACCGCACCGCGGCCGATGCGGCAGCCCTCGATCACCACTGCGTTCGCCCCGATGAGCACCTCATCCTCCACGACGACGGGCAGTGCACTCGCAGCTCAATCACCCCGGCCAGCACCGCGCCTGCGCCGATGTGGCAGCGTGCACCGACCATCGCCCTGCCTCCGAGCACCGCGCCCATGTCGATCATGGTGCCCGCGCCCACGCTTGCGCCGATGTTGAGGATGGCGCCCATCATGATGACCGCGCCCTCTCCGATCTCGACCTGCTCGCGAATGATGGCGCCCGGCTCGATCCGGCGTTCAGCCCCTTCGTGTCCAGCATGGGAACGGCGGAATTGCGGCAGGTGCTCTCGATCACGATATCGGCAATGGCGTCCTGCTGCGCCTCGATGGCGGGGCCGATGTCCCGCCAGTCGCCAAATACAATTTTTGCCCCGTCCCCGGCCGGAAAGATCTTGGCGTTCGGAAAGCTCGTCGGAAAACGCTCCCAAATGTAGACCTTGACTGGCGTTTTCTTTTCGGCAGTGCGGATATATTCGATCAGTTCCGCTGCGTTCATGTATGCGCTCCTTTTCATGCTTATTTACTGTAAATTCATCATATCGGATACTTCGATGCAATACAATGCACAACAATGCGCAGATTATTGCAAAAAATGCTCATTTCTTTGCCACAATGTCAAGTGATGAATTAAGAAAATAAACATACAGCCATCTTCTCCACAAAGAAAAATAAATCACTGTCGATTCCAGTGTAGATAGATTTTCTTTTGCCTTCTTCATAAGGAACTTTTCTGTGTTTGTAGGCGGAAAAACATTTACATTCTTAACCTTGAATACAACTTAAAAAAATGCTATACTTATATATCAATATCTGCCTGCACTTTCGGCAGATTGATTTTTGCGCATTAGTTAGAGGCAGCTAACCGCAAGGAGGTGTTGACTTATTATTATTTCATACCCTGAGGCTCGTTTTGTTCCCACCGCTGTAAGCATTGCTGCATCAAGTCAGATTATGCAGGCGAATAAAACAGCCGATAATCAATATCTCATTCCCCTCATAGATGGTACTATTGAAAACATTGATATTACCGATGGAATATTGTTGACAACATCAGAGTTTGTTTCACAGGAAGATATTGAAATGACAACAACACACGACGATTTGAGCCTGTTTCAGATTTCCTTTTGCATTGATGGCAATATGGAGTGGTCTTACATCAATAACGAGGTTGTTCATCAATTTCAAATTGCGGCACAGCAGAGCCAAGTACGCTATGGAACATTTAAGGAGTGCCGAAGTAGAATAAGCGGAAACAGGAAATTCAAAGGCATCAGCATTACTTTGGATGAAAAAATCTTTGAGCAGATTTTCACCTGTATCAAAATAAGGGGGGCATTATATGATACAAGAAAAACAGCGCCCGTAAGAGTATACGCCTACACACCAAACATCAGTAAAATTCTCTCTGAAATCCTTGCTTGCCACTTTTGTGATGAAATGAAAAAGATCTATCTGCAAGGAAAAATTTTTGAGTTAATTGCTGTTTACTGCGACGAGGTTATTTGCAAATCTCCTACAAATGACTTTGGCATCCGTATTAGTGTGGAAGATTACAATGCGCTGTTGAAGGCGCGGGAATTTATTGGTGAAAACTTCGCCCACCCCCTCACAATTCCAATTGTTGCAAAGGCGATTGCTATCAACGAGCAAAAACTAAAGGATGGATTTAAGCGGTGCTTTGGAGTTACAGTTAATGATTATGTTGTAGAAAAACGGCTGGAAGCAGCGATACGATTATTGAAAACTGGAAAACATACTGTGCAGGAAGTGACATGGATGGTGGGGTATTCTCATACGGGATATTTCATCAAGCTTTTTCGGAAGCATTATGGAATATCCCCCGGTGAAATGTTAAAAAACAACAGATAAGAACTTCATGTAAGTCTGAAAAGACCGCATGAAGTTCTTTCTTTTGTGATATAGGAACTTCCGATAGTGATACTATGCAGAAAAGCATCGTGCTATAATAATAGCAGTTAGTGTTATCTAACCAAAAAACTCGGAGGTTATTGCTATGAGCAGAACAAATGAAAACAAATTAAAAATGAAGGACATTGCGACCATAGGCATCTTTAGCGCACTCCTTTTTGTGGTGACAATGGTAGCAGGAGCTTTGATGGGAATTAGCATGGTGTTGAATATGTATTCCGTTGCGGTTGTTGCCGTTTTATCTGCGCCACTTTATATGCTGATTATGGCAAAAGTACATAAGAAAGGCGCAGTCTTATTGACTTTTGCTATTGTCGGTATTCTATGGGGGCTGTTTGGCGGTATTTTTGTCTTGATTTGGATGTTGGGGTTTGGCGTTGTAGGCGAAGTCCTTGCCAGCAAATCAAAGTATCAGAATTACAAAATGCTTACCGTTTCTTTTGGATTGTATTCAGTTGGATATTATTTAGGTGCCATCGCACCCCTCTATTATTATCCCGCATTTTGGTATGGATTTGACCGTCCAAAGGAAACCGTGGATGCAATGATTGCAGCAGCACATTCTACGGCTGGGCTTGCTGCAATTCCGGTTACATTGATCGCAATTGTGATAGGTGCTGTAATTGCAAAGAGAATGTTGAAGAAGCATTTTGAAAAAGCAGGAGTGATTTAATGCACCGCATAGACCCCCGGATAGTGATTATTCAGATTGTGCTTTCAGGGATATGTGCATTTTGGATTTTTAAGCCGTTAGCCATGCTTTGTGAAGTGATTTTTCTGATGAGCTTTCTGTTATATTTGCAACACCCGAAGGAGGCTTTGCGGCTGGGCGTATGGTTTGCGTTCCTTGTCGGATTGTATGCCTTACTGAATGAGAGCAACGCTCCGCAAATCATAGTCCAGCCCGTTTTCCTATTACGCAAGCTCTCTCCCTTACTGGCGTAATGGTCCTGTCACTAAAGGCGTTGACCGTGAGTGAGCTGTTTATGGGGCTTCAAAAATTACATTGCCCTAAATCAGCTACGCTTGCGCTTGCTGTCGCATTGCGATTTATTCCCACTATTCGCCATGAGCTTGAACAGATTAGAAACGGCATGAAAACAAGGGGCGTCCCCTTAAATGTGATTACTTTTGTAAAAGCTCCTGCCATGACCACAGAATACATGATTATTCCCTTTATCATGCGCTGTATAAAGGTAGCGGATGAATTGTCTGCGGCTGCGGTCACTCGTGCAATCGAAAATCCTGTGCCAAGAGGGATGAGAGTTCCTCTGAAAATCAGAATAAAGGATATTGTGTATCTGATGATGGTGATTTGCGCTAATATCGGAACACTTCTTTATTCATTGTGCGGGTAGCGCGGAGGTTCAGAATGAGTATGATCACAATAAGAAATTTACAATTTCAATATGATGCCGCCCCGGAGATAAACGCTCTTTATGGAATTGATTTGGAAATTCGTAAAGGAGAGTGCGTTATTTTAACGGGAGAAAGTGGCTGCGGGAAAACAACTTAACACGATGCCTCAATGGTTTAATACCCAACTTTTTTGAAGGAACGCTTACAGGAGCAATATTGTACGAGGGTGTTCCAGTAAACAAATTGGAACAGTATGAGCTTAGTCGCAAAATTGGCACAGTGTTTCAAGATCCCCGTTCACAATTTTTTGCAGTAAACACAACGGACGAAGTAGCTTTCGGGTGTGAAAATCTTGCCTTTTCCACGGAGCGGATAAATCAGAACGTGGACGCCGCATTCTCCCGAATGAATATTGACGTACTGCGAGATCGGAGTTTATTTGGGTTATCCAGCGGCGAAAAACAGCGGCTGGCAGTTGCTTCTATCTATGCAATGGATACCGATGTCATTGTTTTGGACGAACCGACGGCAAACCTTGATGGAGAAACAATACAAAATCTCCGTGAGCTTTTATTTACACTAAAAGCCGAGGGGAAAACTCTCATTATTTCTGAACACCGCCTTTCCTGGCTTGTAGGAATTGCCGACCGATATGTATATATGCGCAAAGGGAGAATTGAAAAAATATGGGATGCGGCGGAGGCTGCTTGCCTTTCGCCCGATGTGCTGCGAGAATACGGTTTACGCAGCATACAAAATGTGCTTTTTCCTACAAAGAAAACTCCTGCAAGGTCTGATGCAAACGAGCTGACGTGTCAAAACCTCTGTATTTACTACGGAAAGCAGGAAATTATCCATGATTTGAATTTTCACTTTACATGGGGCGAAGAAGGTCGGATTATTGGAATTGTCGGTGCGAACGGTTCCGGGAAAACAACATTTTCTAAAGTGCTGTGCGGACTTATGGCACCGCGAACTGGGGAAATTCGTCTGAACGGCAAAAAAATGACCCATAGAGAGCTGCTGAAAAAAACATACTTTGTTATGCAGGACGCGGATTATCAGCTTTTTACGGAAAGCGTTACACATGAAATGGAATTGGCGGCACGAAAAAATAAGCAAAAAAACGTTCATGCTTCAAAAGAGGAAACAACAAACATTCTTGACAGGTTCGGCTTGGCCGAATATTCCGAAAGACACCCGCTATCCTTGTCCGGCGGACAAAAGCAGCGGGTCACGATTGCTGCTTCCATCGCTGCAAAATCGGATATTCTTGTTTTGGACGAGCCGACGAGTGGGCTTGACGGACGGAATATGATCCGTCTAAAGAATATTCTGCGTGAACTGAAAAAACAGGGAATGCTGATTTTCATTGTAACCCATGACGCAGAATTTCTTGAAGGATTAACAGATGAATTACTGACTATTTCAAATAAGGAGGAAAACATGGACAAAAGAGAAAAACAGCAATCGCCTTTAAGGGGTATTTTGCAGTTTGCCAGTCAGAGGAAAGGACTTTTGAGGATTTCTGTTATCCTTTCTGTTCTGTCCTCTGCGTTTGGTATGGTTCCATACGCTGCTGTAGCTGTGTTGCTTGGGAAAGCGTTAGACAATGCTTTGACCATAGAATGGGCAGTCAGCTTGACCTTGGTAGCTTTAGCAGGATATTTTCTAAAACACTTTCTATATTCAAAATCAACCCTATGCTCCCACAAGGCAGCGTATGAAATCATACAGAATATCCGCTGCGCAATTATGCGGAAGATGTCAAAAATGTCTATGGGGACAATACAGGAAAAATCTTCCGGCGAAATTAAGCAATTAGTCATTGATGATACGGAACGACTTGAAGGACAGATTGCTCATGCCATTCCCGAAATGACAGCAAGTATTCTCATTCCGATTTTTGTGTTTGCCTATCTGCTTTTTGTGGATTGGCGTATGGCGCTTGCTTCTCTTGCTTCGGCTGTTTTGGGAAATATTATCTATTATAGCATGATGATAGGGCGCAGCGAGAGGATGAAAGAATATATGTCCGCGAATGGAGATATGAACGCAACCATTGTTGAGTATGTAAATGGTATGGAAGTTATCCGTATGTTCAATCAGACTGCTTCTTCGATGGGACGGTTTAAGGGAGCAGTATTGAAAGTGCGGGATATTACTACCGCATGGTATAAGCACTGCTATCCTTTTATGAGTATCAGTCAGGTTGTTATGCCCTCAACGATTGCATTTGTTTTGCCCGTCGGCGTTGTACTTCTTTCGGGTGGTACTACGACATTAAACGAGGTTATTTTATGTATTCTTCTCTCTATGGGGCTTGTTGGCTCTTTACAGGCAATGATTGAGTTTTGGCATGACATTGCCGCAATTTATGAGATACAGCCCCGTATTATGGCACTTTTAGAAGCAAAGGAGTTGCCCGAGCCGATAGAAGCACAACACAGTAGCGGCAATGATGTGGAGCTGAAAGATGTTCATTTCAGCTACGGAGCAATCGAGGTTATCCATGGCGTTTCCTTTACGGCAAAGGCTGGGACAGTCACAGCGTTGGTAGGTCCGTCCGGTTCGGGGAAATCAACTCTGGCAAAACTCATTGCCCGCTTTTGGGACGTGAGCGCGGGTGCGGTAACTGTGGGCGGCGCGGATATTCGCAATCTGCGTTATCCGAGCTTTCCGAAAAAATCAGTTATGTTTCACAGGATAATTTTCTGTTCAATATGAGCCTGAGGGACAATATCCGAATCGGTAAGCCGGATGCTACGGATGCAGAAGTAGAACGGGCTGCGTCACTGGCGAGATGTGATGACTTTATTGCCCGCTTCCCTAAGGGTTATGATACCAACGCCGGGGATGCAGGTGCCCGCCTTTCGGGAGGGGAACGGCAGCGTTTGGCGATTGCGAGGGCAATTCTAAAGGACGCTCCGATTATTATTCTTGATGAAGCTACGGCGTTTACCGACCCGGAGAATGAAGATAAATTGCAGCAGTCCATTGACCATCTGACAAAAGGGAAAACGCTGATTGTGATTGCGCACCGCCTGTCCACTATCATGTACGCAGATAAAATTTTAGTGTTGGAGGATGGTGCGATTTCAGCGGAAGGAACCCATGAGCAGCTATTATCTTCTTCACAGACCTATTTGGATATGTGGAAAGCCCATATATCGGCAATGGATTGGAGTATGAACAAGGAGGCGGAAATATTATGCTGAAAGTAATTAAACGAGTATTGCGGTTGAGTGGTGATTTGTCAAAGCGTATCTATGCAAGTTTTGTATTCAGCTTTATAGACTCAATTGTGGCAATGTTCTGTCGGGGCTGTGTTCTATACCCTCACAAAAATACAGAACAACAAAGCATTTACAGGGAATGACTGGCTTGTACTTTTTGGAATACTGATAATCTCTCTTGTTGTCCGCATGGTGTTCAAATACTTGGTGTATAGCTTTCAAAGCACAGCGGGATTTGAGTTTGTTTCCAGAGAGCGAATTACTTTAGGAGATAAGCTGCGTAATGTGGGTATGGGGTTTTTCCATGAGCGAAATATGGGGGACATTACGACAACAGTTACAACTGACCTTAATTTTTGGAAAACTACTCCATGCACCTTCTTGACCGTGTAACAACCGGAATGGTAAACATGGTGGTGACCAGCATATTCATTCTGATGTTTGACTGGCGGCTTGGTGTGATTTTTATTTTAGGTGTTCTCTGCTCGTTCCTGATTTATGGGCGTATGCAGGAAAAGGGAGAAGAACTGACTGCAAAACAGCGGCAGGTACAGGCTGCTTCTGTTGAGGCTACGTTGGAATATGTGCAGGGAATATCCGTCATCAAATCATTCAATATGGCAGAGAAAAATTTAAGTGGCATTGAAAAGGCTTATGAAAAAAGTATGGAAGCGTCTTACGCTCTTGAACGGGATTTCGCACCTATGAATGTGGCATATTCTATGGTTTTCCGTGTAGCTGCCTGCGCTATCATATTAGTATCACAGATTTTCGCTTTAGGCGGGGAACTGGATTTTTCAAGCCTTGCGGTTATCCTCATTGCTTCATTCTCTATTTTCAATTCTGTAGAGGTAATGGGGCAAATGACCGCCATGATACGCTCCATGGAAGCAAGCCTTGACCGTGTGGAACGGATTAAGGGAGAAAAGAATATTGATGACGGGGGCGGGGATATTTCCTTAAAAAGTTATGATATTGTCTTTGATCATGTTAGCTTCTCCTACGAACAGGGAACGAAAATTCTTGATGATGTCAGCTTTACCATTCCGCAGGGAGGAATGACCGCCATAGTCGGGCCTTCCGGCGGTGGAAAGACAACGATTACCCGTCTGATCTCCCGCTTTTGGGATATTCAAGGCGGTAGCATTACCATAGGTGGCAAAGATGTTCGGGAATTTACATCTGACAGCCTTTTGAAAAATATGAGCATGGTATTCCAAAATGTCTATTTATTCAAAGATACCATTGAAAACAATATTAAGTTTGGTTGCCCGGAAGCAAGCCATGAGCAGGTTGTAGAAGCAGCTAAAAAGCACGCTGCCATGACTTTATTTCCTTATTACCAGAGGCTACAATACCATGATTGGAGAGGGCGGTTCTACTCTGTCCGGCGGTGAAAAACAGAGAATATCCATTGCCCGCGCCATGCTGAAAAATGCCCCTGTCGTCCTTTTGGACGAGGCCACCGCAAGCGTTGATCCCGAAAATGAAGTGTATTTGCAGCAGGCAATCAGCACTTTAGTAAAAGATAAGACACTGATTGTAATTGCACACCGCCTGTCTACCATTCGGGACGCAGAGCAGATTTTAGTCATCGACAACGGGAAACTTGTTCAGCATGGAAAGCATGACGAGCTTGTTTTACAGGAGGGTATTTATCAGAAATACTGGAATATTCGCCAGAACGCAAAGGCATGGAAAGTAGCACAGTAGATTATGATCCTCAATTCGTTAATCTGAAAGATTTTGCGAGCACCAATCCATGAGAAAAAAGTAACGGTGGGTAAGGATCGTCCCTTGCCTCCATTTTCCTGCACAAAAGTACAATTGCCTAAACCTTATCTAAGAAACAAGGACTATATCTTTGTCATCTGCTTCTTCACCGTATATGAGCATTGACTTTGCAGCATTCAGCCTATAGCAGGAACTTTCAAGGTTCCACTTGCGAAATGGTAGAATCCCTGCTATAATGTTTATGTAAGTTTCAGAATTGCCACCGAGCAATTATAGTGAATGAGTAACACAGTGCCTGAGGATGAAAGTCTTCAGGCACTTTTTTGTTTCTTCTGCCTCTCACAAACAGAGGCACAGACGGGGACGGCGGGGAGTATGCCCCCTCCCTGCTGACAATTTCATATCTGGGATCCTTGGGTCCAAAAGCGCTTAGAGAACTTCGGTTCTTTAAGCGCTTTTTTATATAGATCGGAGCCTAACCGCTCCCTTACCCTTTGCTCCGGGGAGCCTTTCGGCACACCCGTACAGATAAATATTACATGCAGGAATGCAGAAAGGAAATGCCAGTGGAAGACGATTACATGATGGTGATCATCCCGTGTATTGCGGAGATTGCCGCCTCAGATACGCCTGAACGAGTCAAAAAGCTCCGCCTTGGAGCCGTTAGCGAGCTTCAGCGGTATCTGCATTATTACCGGCAGCTTGGCTATATGCCGAAGCTGCTCTATGCCATTGCAGACAAGAAATGCCGGATGATAGGTTCCGCCACAACCAAGGCGGAGCTGCAAAAGCTAGTCCGACCCAATTGTCCGCACTATGACGGAGCCGGATTTATCCCAGCTGCTTACAGTGTCCCGGAAGAAGAACTCATCTGTTGGAGCGAAACATCCCTGAAAGGGCCGCTGACCGCAGAGGGCTTTCAGCGGTATATGCAGCTTTTTAAGCAGGTGCTTCCGGAGGAAAGCCGCAGACTCGCGTTGTGAGGTGATGCAGATGGATAACATCGGGAATACCGAGCATGCGTTGACCTTTGCGGATCTGCGTGTTCACTACTATACCGGACGGAGCTACCTCATCTCCGGCGAAGGCGAGATAAGGTGTTCGGCTATCGGCACGGTGTGATGACCGATATCGGAGATCTGCCGGAAGCCGAGTGGACCCGAATGGCAAAACAACTGATCCGGCAATCCGGCGAGCAGGAGCTATATCAGCAGCTTTTCGCATGGGAAAGAGAGCAAAGCCATTGGGAACAAAGTCCTTCTCAGTTTGAACTGGATGTGCTGAGTTTGCATATGCGCGGCTGCCGGACAATCCGGCGTGGTGCGATTTTATTCCATTCAACCGGAAATATCGCCCTGAAGTGCTTTGCAAT
>ENA-OQEN01000210-OQEN01000210.1-human-gut-metagenome-genome-assembly--contig:-NODE-210-length-25690-cov-8.576028_pt1 | contig 25690 bp, 28 predicted proteins | sample MGYA00242791_ERZ504627 | MGnify/ENA primary metagenome ERZ504627 (study PRJEB26092, sample SAMD00036316) | human gut metagenome | host: Homo sapiens | study: EMG produced TPA metagenomics assembly of... | reverse complement strand
CGCTTTGCATCTTGCCGATGGCAGCGCAGGTGTCGGCGTCGGACAGGCCGCGCGAAAGCGTCGCGGGCGTCACGTTGCGCAGGCGCGCTCGCCAATCTGGTCGCACAGGTCGCGGTTGCGGTCGGCTAGGTCGCGCACGGTGGCAAAGTCGAAGCCGGGGTCGTCCTCGGCGGTAAAGTACTCAGTCTCGAGCACCTTGAGGGCCTCTTCGCCTTTCTGACGCTCGGATTCCATGGCGCCGTGGTCGCCGTAGATAAACATGGGGATAAACGGCTGGCGCTCGTATTCGAGTGCTTGCGAAACGTTCATATGCTGCTCCTTGGACGGGCCGCGTCGCGCGGCTCGGGTTTGTCGAGTTATGGCGAGATGATAGTTTACCATGGGCAACTATTGGCATCACGCCTAGGACAATTACAATACCCTAGTTGACCGCTAGGACTTTTACAATGCTGCCGAAAGACACGAAAGGTTCCATCCGTCATGGATTTGCTGATTGATATTCTGCTCGACGCCGGCAAGGACACGCTCTCGCTGGTGCCGTTCTTGTTGGTGACATATCTGGTCCTCGAGACGCTTGAGCATGTTGCGGGCGACCGCGTTAACGGCGCCATTAAGCGTGCCGGCGCCGCTGGCCCCGTGGTTGGCTCGTTGCTGGGCATGGTGCCGCAGTGCGGCTTTTCGGCCATGGCGGCAACGCTATACGCCGGTCGCGTCGTGACGCTGGGCACCCTGGTGGCGGTGTTTCTCTCGACCTCCGACGAGATGCTGCCGCTGCTACTTGCCGAGCAGGTTCCCGTGCAGACTATGGCGATGCTTTTGGCTTCGAAGGCGCTGATCGCGCTGGTCACGGGCTTTATCGTGGATGCTGCCATTCGCGGCCTGCGTCGCAACGCCCGTGCGCATGTGGCGATTCGCCGTACCGTGTTGGGAACCGCTGTCAATCCGGCGCACGTTAACTGCGCGCATGACGATCACAGCGGCGGTGACATCATCGATGAGGTGGCCGAGGCTGGCGTGAGTGCCGATCACATCCATGAGCTGTGCGAGCGCGACCATTGCGGTTGTGATGAAGACGAGGACGAGCACGAACATGGACATGTCCACGATCACGGTCATGAGGGCGAGCATGAACACCATCATGGCCATGGTCACTCTCACTCACACGAAGGTGCGCCCGTCCTGTCGATTATCCGCAGCGCCATCTCGCATACCGTGCAGGTATCGGTATTCATTTTCCTAGTGACGCTGATTCTGGTCGCCGTGCTCGAGACCTTTGGCGAATCTGCGATCGAGCAGTTCCTGCGTGGCAACGAGACGCTCGCCGTCCTGGGTTCGGCGCTTGTCGGCCTGATCCCCAACTGCTCGGCGAGCGTGGTCATTACGCAGCTGTATCTGGAAGGCGCACTGCAACTGGCACCGATGCTCGCCGGCACGCTCATTTCCGCCGGCGTGGGCTACCTGGTCCTGTTCCGCACCAACGCAGCGCTCGCGAAAATGCCGTGTTCCTGGTCATGATGTACGTCATCGGCGTGGGCTGGGGCCTCGCCCTATCTGCCTTCGGCCTCTAAGTAGCCTAACAAAACGGGCTTCAAAATAGCCATGCACGGCGTCTGCACAATGCGACGACGCATGGCATTTTGAAGCCCGTTTTTTTGTTGAGCCACGGATCCTGAGCGCTCACACCGTCCAAAACAAAAAGGCAGATTTCCGGGCATGTCCCAAAAATCTACCTTGGTTAGCGCAGCAGCTCGGTGAGGTTGCGCTTAAAGCGGGCGCGGTCTTCGCTGGTGAAGGCTGCTGGCCCGCGGGTGCGACCGCCAGCGCGGCGCACCTTCTTTTCTTCGTGACGAATAAACAGCTGCATGTCGATGGTCGCCTTGTCGTACACGCGCCCGCGCACGCCGATGGCGGAGGCATCGCGGCCGAGCACCATGCTCGCCAGGCCAATGTCCTGCGTCACGACCACGTCGCCCGCCTGCAGACGTTCGACAATGGCAAAGTCGGCACTATCGGCGCCCACGCTCACATCGAGCGTGGTGACCCAAAAGCCGCGTCGCGCGTGCTCGGCATCACGTGGATCTCGCGGCGAATGTGCCGCTCCAGGTTCTGCGTGCTGTTGCCGGCAATCACCACGGCGACGCCCGCCCGCCGCGCGCAGTCGATCGACTCACGCGTGACCGGGCAGGCGTCAGCATCAATAAACAGCGTTCGCGGCATCTAGCGCACCAGCTTGCCAAAGCGGATAGCGCGAATAATCAGCGTCACCCCAAACACCAGGAGCGCGGCGCCGCTAAAGATGACGAGCATCTTTGCCGACCACAGTGGATAGATAAACACGAACATGCCGGCGATGATGGAGAGCGCGCCGCTCAGGATGGCAAGGGCGCGGTTAGACGAAAGCTCGGACTCCAGAATGGACATGACGCCTTCGACGATCCAGCCAAAGCCAGCCACGACCACCACGAGCGTGGTGAGCGTCGCGGTCGAGAAAGCCTGATTGCGCAGGATTATGACGCCGCCCAGGATGATGAGCAGGTTGGAGATGATGCTCGTCACGCGCCAGCCGGCGGGCAGTAGCGGCTCAAAAATGGCGGTGAACAGCCTGACGCCAGCCGTGATCACAAAGTAGAAGCCCAGGACGGTCGTCAAAAAGACGAGGGACTTGGCGGGCGCAAACAGCAGCGCGATGCCGGCAAGCAGCGCGATGACGCCCGTGACGGCGTAGATCCAGCGCACGGCCTTGATTGCCTTGCCTGCCATGCTTTTCTCGTCAAATCCAAACAGGTTCGACTGCTGGTCGTCGTTCTTAAAGATGCCCATGAGGTCTCCTTTCCGCGCGGCGTTTGCCGTCATTGTTGTTTTTGCGGCGTATGCCGCAGTTGCTACAACAAGTATCGCCTAAAGGCACCGGCGTATGGGTCGGGGAGGGCGAAGTGTAACCCAAAGGTCCCGATTTGTTCTCGTTGTTCCCCATGTCGCGTTTTTCTATTCAACAGGTGTAGAACATTGCGGCTCTGTTCGTTATTGCCTGCGTTTTAGGTTAGATTTTCCTAAGAACAATTGGCTTGTATTGGGGGGTTCCTATGAACGAAGCAGTTCCCGAGGCACCGTCGAGTGTCGAATCGATGGCAAAGCAGGGCTGCGAAAAGCTCGGTCTGGAATCGTTTGACGCGCTGGTCCGTCGTGCTCGCACATGCCGTCGCTTTGACGAGTCCATGCGCGTGCCGCGCGAGTTTTTGCTCGAGCTGGCAGAGCTGGCGCACCTGGCTCCCTGCGGCGCCAATGCTCAGCGCCTACGCTTTCATGTGGTGAGCGACGCCGAGGAGTGTTCGAGCTTATTTGAAAAGCTCGCATGGGCTGGTGCGCTCAAGGATTGGTCGGGTCCTGTCGAGGGCGAGCGCCCGACCGGCTATATCGCGATCCTTGCCGAGCGTCCCGCTCCGGGCATGCCTGCCGCGCCAATTACCGAGGCAGACGCTGGTATCGCCGCGCAGACGATGATGCTCGCCGCCCGCAGCGCTACGCCCGAGGTGGCGGCGTGCATGTTCAAGGCTTTTCCGCCTCGTGCGATTGATGTCATGGGACTTGACGGCGACAAGTACGAGGTCAAGCTGATCATGGTCTTTGGCGTTCCCGCCGAGACACAGGTGATCGATGCAATTGATTCCAACCCCGACGGCTCTATTAATTACTGGCGTGACGAGGCACAGGTACACCACGTACCCAAGCGTCTACTCGCCGACGTACTGGTGTAGTTGAGCGTCGCCGCGGCGTGATCCGGCGGTAAACCACCACAAAGGTGCCCGTCCCCTTTGTGGTGGTACGAGGGGAGGGCATGTGGCCGATCTGTATTTGGTGCGGCATGGGCAGACCGAGCTCAATGTGCAGAACATTTTGCAGGGCTGGCACGATTCGCCGCTTACGGCGCGCGGGCGCGAGCAGGCACTGGCGACGCGCGCGGCGTTTGAGGCGCGTGGCATCTCCTTTGACCATGCGTATTCGTCTCCGTTGGGTCGGGCACGCCACACGGCCGAGCTTATTGTTGGTGAGGGCCTTCCCATAGAGCCGGTCGACGACCTGCGCGAGTGGCGCCTGGGCTCGCTGGAGGCACATCAAACCGCGAGATGCCGGCGCAACCCTGGGGCGATTATCCGGTGGCCTTTGGTGGCGAGTCGGAAAGTGAGCTTCGCGCACGTATGGTCGCGGCGCTGTCTCGTATTATGGCCCGACCGCAGCACAACTGCGTGCTGGCCGTTTCCCACGGCTCAGCCTGCCAGGAGTTTCTTGAGTATGTGGCCGGCGGGGGAGAACAGCCCGACAACGGCGCCGTGCTTCATTTTAGCTATTGTGATGGGGCGTTTTCGCTCCTTGATTGGTAACGAGCGAAAGGACCCCCCTATGAACAAGGATCTGTATCTGGTCCGTCATGGACAGACGATATTCAACCTTAAGCGCATTATCCAGGGCTGGAGTGACTCGCCTCTCACGCAGCTGGGATGCGACCAGGCGGCGCGCGCCGGCATGTTCTTGCGTGCGCGCGGCATTGAGCCCGATCATGCCTATACCTCGACGCTGCACCGCACCGAGCAGACTATCGCCAGCCTGTGGCCGGGTCTTGCCTACGAGCGCCTTGATGGCCTGCGCGAGTGGTTCTTTGGCGACTTCGAGGCCGAGCGCGTGATGCTGATGCCCGAACGTCCGTGGCGTGACTTTTACCGCCAGTTCGGCGGCGAGGGGCAGATGCAGGTGCGCGAGCGCATGGTGGCGACGTTGACCGATCTTATGCGACGCCCGGATCATTCGTGCGTGCTCGCGGTAAGCCATGGCTCGGCTATCAAGGAGTTTATGGATTACGTGAAGGGCGCGGCGGCAGACGAGCGCGACCGTGTGCCGGGCAACTGCTCGGTGCTGCATTTCGTGTTTGACGATGCGATCGATACGTTTGACTTGGTCGAAGTCTTTACGCAGGAAGATTATGCGCGCGAGCTGGGTCTTGAGCCGCTGGTGGCGGCAGCGGGTCCGCAGCGCGGGTAGCCTGGGCGTGGCGACGTGGATTGCCGACATCATTGCTCAATGTGAAAGGGGCGGGGATGCATGCGCATGTATCCCCGCCCCTTGTTTGTTGAGCTGCCGAGTCTTTGTGCTGGGCGTTTAGACCCTGTTAGAACCGTGCGATCTGGTGGGTGAGCAGACCCGTCGGAACCTGCGGCGCGCCGCCGGCGACCTGTGCGGCGGGGAATAACGCAGCAACGGTAAAGTTGAACGGCTCTTTGCCCGTGTAGGTGCCGGCTGTGCGGGCCTCGTCCGCCAGGAGCTGCGCCGCCCCTGCCAGCGCGGCAGCATAGGTGGGGTCGTCTGCCGGCGTCGGCTCCGGTGCCTGGTCGAGCATGGCTCGGATGGCGGCAACGGCGTCCTCGCGCTTGACCTCCCACACACGGTGCGTAATGCCGGCGGGGTCGGTGACGGCATAGAGCGACGCGCCCTCTTTGGCGGCACCGAGGATGATATCCATGACGGGCGAGGCTTCGTAGGCGAGCGACACGGGGCGCGGCTGCACCTTAAGCTCGGCGATTGTACGGGCGGCTGCGGCCGCATCTGCGGAGGGCGCGTCGTCGCCCGTCAGTACACCGACCGGGCAAATTGCCACAACGCCCGTTACGCGTCCCGGCTCTCCCGAACACTCGTACACGTAATACGCTGCGCCCGGATCCTTGAGCATGAGCCCATCGGCAATCGCGCCGCGCAGGGCGTCGTTGCCGCTCAGGATGCCGCCCATCTGCGGCAGCGCTTCGAGCACGCGGTCCTGAGCTGGGCGGATGCAGGGAAACGGAAGTGCTTTCATGGGCGGTCCTAACGTGCGAGTCGGTTTGTTCGCGGCTTATTATGCCCCAACTTGGCCGCTTGCGCTCCAGAGCGTGTTGTCGGCAAGTGCGATGAGCACGTTCTGGCAGCGAACGATATCGGCATGGGGCACATACTCGTTGGGCTTGTGCGCGAGCGCTAACGAGCCGGGGCCGTAGCTCATGCAATTGCGGTTACCCGTCTTGCCGGCAATGACGGCGGTGTCGGTGTGGCCAGTAAAGAAGCCGACGGTCGTGTCCGCGTCCGTCACGTCATCGGCGACACGCTTGAGTGCAGCTAGAAGGGGAGAGTTCGGGTCGCGCTCGATGGCGGGCGATCGCCCGTCACGGCGAAACTGCCATGCAACCGGGAACCGCGGCCTCGGCGGTGGCAGTGGCCTGCTCGACCATGTTGATCGCGGCGGCCGTATCGGTCGGCGGCGTCGGGCGCATGTCGACCCAGACCTTGGCGTGGTCGGGCACGACAAAGGGGCGATAGCCGCCCTCGTCATCATCAACCATATGAAACCTCAGAATCAGTTTGCTTTGCAAACCGATTGTAAGTCACCTGCAGATTCGCGACGTGCACGTAGCAGCATTTACCGTTCGCAGGCCGAGCCATCGCGTTTGCCGTCCGGGCGGGTTTACAAACGACGCGGTGGGTACGTACCTTTCATGGACGACATGCTGTGCGACATATCTGCCTTTCGGTATCACCGGATACCTCCACAGGTTTTGGCAATAATGCCGGACCTGCCCGATTCTGTGGACGATCCGCGCAGGGAGCGCCTTTGTGAGCATCCGCTTGTCAAGCATTTCCTGGGCACCCCGTTACATGTGTTGGCGCAGGGCGGCTGCGGACGTAAAGGCGGTCGCATTGTAAGACATGTTTGGAACGGGGGGAGGCCGTTTGACTCCGTGCGGCAGACAGAGTTTGGCCTTGATGCCGCGTCCCCGCTCTTTACGCTGCTGACCCTGGCTTCCTCGGTCTCAAACGAGCGTCTGATTATGTGCATGTATGAGATGTGCGGCACCTTTGCCGTTTGCAAGATTGCGTCCCAGGTAAAGTTGGCGCTTAAGCAGGCATATGGGGGCCGGTGGGGTGATGCACGGTTGGGCTGGGAAAACGTAAAGGACGCCTCGGGGAATCCAACGGACTTGTGGAAACGACCTCCCTTGATCGAGCTCTCTGACCTTACGGAGTTCGCCAATAAGATCCAGGGACTCCGCGGTGCTAAATCATTCACACGTGCCGCGAAATGCATTACGGGGGTTGTGGCATCGCCGCTTGAGGTCCAAGCTTCGATGCTGTTTGGCCTTTCGAGGCTGCGCGGCGGCGAAGGGCTGCGCCTTACCAATAATGTTGAGATTCGCATGACGCGCAGCGCCCGCCTGATTTCGGGGCTTGATAGGCGCTACGCCGATATCTTGCTGTCAAATAAGGACGGCAGCCGGGAGTGCCTGGTTGAATGTCAAGGTAAAGCCATTCACGGATCCATAGAATCCAAGATCTCGGACTCCGATCGAACGACGGCCCTTCAGACGATGGGATATCCCGTCGTTCTGATGACCTATGGTCAGCTGGTTGACTCCGATGCCTTCCGCGTGGTGATGGAGCTTATCATGTCCTATCTCGATATGCCGCTGAAAGACAAGACACCGCGGCAGCAGGAGCTCGAACGGCGGCTTCGTGAGGAGATTTTTATCGATTGGGCGGGAATGTAGCCGCGCGGGTGGAAAACGGTAGCGGAAGCTAAGGTTTTAGTTGCGAATAGCCTTCAATTGCTCCTTGGAATTGGCTTGAAAAGTGCTACCCAGAACAAGTTATTTCGGAAAATGGACAGTCAACTTTAATTTGGCATATAGAGATCGATTTTTACCTACTAAAACCCCTGATAAAGCTGTTTGTAAAAGCAGTTGTGCTTAGCGACTAGGGCATAACTGTCGATTATCCGAAACAACTTGTTCTGGGTAGCACTTTTCAAGCCGGCGGGAGCACACAATTCGCCCCCCGTTCCATGAAAACGGGGGGCGAATGGACTTCGTGGTCTGTCTGGCAGGCTTGGCGCCGACGCTACTTGATCACGCGCACGCGATACATCGACGGAATCTGCTTGAGCGCCTCGATGGTGCTGCTGTTCAGGTGCTCGTCGGTGTCGAACATGGTGTAGGCGTTCTCGCCAGCGGACTCGTTGGTCATACGCTGCACGTTGGCGTTGTCCTTGGCGAGAATGGCCGTGATCTGGCCGATCATGTTGGGCACGTTGGCGTGCAGGCAGGCGATGCGGCTCGCGGCGCGCGCCTTGCCCATGCTGCAGGCGGGGTAGTTGACGCTGTGCGCGATATTGCCGTTTTCCAGGTAATCCTTGAGCTCGCTGATCGCCATGTCGGCGCAGTTGGCCTCGGCCTCGCCAGTGCCGGCGCCCGAGTGCGTGGTGATAAACGTGTTGGGCATCTTGACGGTCTTGGGCGTGGCAAAGTCGCAGCTAAACCAGCTCAGCTTGCCCGCGCGCAGGGCGGCGTCAACGGCGTCCTCGTCAATGATGGTCTCGCGCGCGTAGTTGATGAGCACGGCGTCGGGCGCCAGCAGGTTAATCTGCTCGGTGCTGATCATGCCGATGGTGTCGGCCTTGCTGGGTACGTGCACGGTGAGGTAGTCGCAGCCGCGGCAGAGGTCCTCGAGCGTGCCCACGCGCTGCACCTCGCGGCTCAGCACCCACGCGTGCTCGACGGAAATGAACGGATCGTAGCCGTAGACGTCCATGCCCAGGTCGACACAGGCGTTGGCGACCTTGGAGCCACGTTGCCCAGACCGATAACGCCGATGCGCTTGCCCTTGAGCTCGCGGCCCACAAAGGCCTTCTTGGCCTTTTCGGCGTCGACCTGAATCTCGGGGTCGTCGGCGTTGTCGCGTACCCAGTTCATCGATTGCACCACGCCACGGCTCGAAAGCACCAGCATGCCCAGGACGAGCTCCTTGACGGCGTTGCTGTTGGCACCGGGGGAGTTAAAGACGACGACGCCCTTCTTGGCGTACTCCTCGACGGGAATGTTGTTGACGCCGGCGCCGCAGCGGGCGATGGCGCGGATGCCCTCGGGCAGCTCGTAGCCGTGCAGGTCGGTGGAGCGCATCAGGATGGCGTCGGCCTTCTCGGCGGTGCCCACAAACTCGTAGCCCTCGCCAAACTCGACTTTGCCGTCTTTGGTGATGTCGTCGATGGTTTTGATCTTGCGCATGGAAAACTCCCTAGCAGGTTTGTCTAAAACAGATGGTTTGAAGTGGCTGGTCGGCCCGCGCGTTGCGGGCTAGTTAGATCGCGGGCTCAAACTATGCTGTGCTTCGAAGTCCTTCATGTACGCGGCCAGCGCCTGCACGTCTTCCATGGTGACGGCGTTGTAGACGCTGGCGCGCATACCGCCCACCAGGCGATGGCCCTTGACGTTTTGAATCTGGTGCTCGGCCGCGCCCGCGACAAAGGCGGCGTCGAGGTCGGCATCGCCGGTGCGGAAGGTGACGTTGGCGATGGAGCGGCTGTCGGCCTGCGTGGTGCCATGGAACAGCTCGCTTTGCTCGAGCAAGTCATAGAGCAGGTTGGCCTTGGCCCAGTTGCGCTCGGTCATGGCGGCAAGCCCGCCGGTTTGCTCCACCCATCGGAACACCTTGCCGCACACGTAGATGCCAAAGGTGTTGGGCGTGTTGAGCATGGAACCCTTGGCGGCCTGGGTCTTGAGGTCCATGTACTGCGGCGTCTGCGCAAAGGCGGGGCCTTTGGCGATGAGGTCGTCGCGCACGATGACCACGGTGACGCCCGCGGCACCGGCGTTTTTCTGCGCACCGGCATAGATGAGCCCGTAGCGCTCAACGTCGAGCGGCTGCGACAGAAAGCAGCTCGAGATATCGGCGACCAGCGGCACGTCGCCGCAATCGGGCAGCTCGTGGTACATGGTGCCAAAGATGGTGTTGTTCTGGCAGATGTAGACGTAGTCGAGCCCGTCGCCCGCGGTCTCGGCGGCAATGCGCGCGTTGACGTCGGCCATGGCGGGAATGCGGTCGAAATTGGTGTCCTCGGAGCTCGCGAGCAGCACGGCCTCGCCGTACTTGGCGGCCTCCTGGTACGCCTTGTTGGCAAAGTTGCCGGTCACGACGTAGCCGGCGCGGCCGCGGCGCATGAGGTTCATGGGGATGCCCGCAAACTGCAGCGTGGCGCCGCCCTGCAAAAACAGGACACGGTAGTTGTCGGGGATGCTCAGCAGGCGGCGCAGGGTTGCCTCGGCGTCGTCGATGATCTGCTGGTACATGCTAGATCGATGGCTCATCTCGAGCACGGACATGCCGCAACCGCGGTAGTCCATCATCTCGTCGGCGATCTCGGCGAGCACGCTGGTAGGCAGCGCGGCCGGGCCAGCTGAGAAGTTGTGCACACGTGCCATCTTCTAGTTCCCCTCGTAGTCGTTTGAACGTTCGGGATACTTTAGCACAGTGGAGCGCCAGGCGCGACCGCATCACGGTAAAACTCGAGTGCGCCGCTATGATTTACAGGATGGTTACATGGGGGAGGGTTTTCTTGAGGCTCGCATCTGATCCGCCTCGATCTTCGCTTGTTTCCAGGGGCGTACGCGACCGTTTACCAGATCGTCGTAGCCACGCGTGATGGCACGTTGAATGCGATACTCGCGTTCTTGGATGGCGGTTAGTGCGCCCGTCTGATCGGAAATAGGCTTTACGTCTGGCATATGAAGCTCCTTACATGGAATCATATGTATAACTCAATGTTGAGCGTAGTGGAGGGTGGGGGTCCGATGCGAGGTGGCTTTGGGCGTGTGCGTGTCTGCATTCGCAAGCGAGTTTATCTGGCAAGTGTGATTTGGGGCGATCTCTCAAAGCTGCTGAGCTGCGAAAATAACCGTTAACCGGATTTAATTTTGTTGCTCAACATTTGACGCGCTGGTCGTGGTAACTTTTTTACCAACAGGTATGATTATTGTCATGTGCGCCGCGCCTGCCTGCCGGGCTGCGGCGCACTTGTGACAGCCTTTGACACCCTTGGAGCGTGCACTGTGGATGTAACCACAAAAAGCGTTCGGGGGGGGTGCTCACCCGCGAGCAATTCCTCCCGCATGAGATGCGCATCGTCGCTGCTCTGCGCACGCAGGGCGCAAGCGACGAGCAGGTCATTGTACGCGTAAAGAGCGATAACCTCTTTCAATATCCCACGGAGCGCATGGTCGCCAACCGCGCGACCGTGTGCCTTCGCCGCCTCGACGCCATGGTGCCCACGGACGCCGCATGCGCCGCGCACGGCATCGATCCCAAAACCGCCGTCGAGGCTGCGTTATCCCTAACCGGCCTCATAGCATCCGGCACTCCCACGCAGGCGGACCAGGCCATCTTCTACAGCATGATCTGCCGCTACGACATTGTGCGCGAGCTCGTGCACGTCGAGGTTGGGGAGCGCCTGCAAAACTTCGATTACGCTTTCACGGCGGCTGACCTCAACGCCTTTATGACGCGCTTTACCACGGAGTATCCGGACGCCGCCCGCTGGACCGAGTCCACGGTCACGCGCATCAAGGGTTCGCTCCGCCAGACGCTCCGCCACGCCGGTCTTATCGCCGAGGGTCAGGGTCCGGAGTCCGAGCGTCTGTCACCACTTTTCCTCGATTCCGATGTCGAGCGAGCCTTGATTCAGCTGGGCGAGCAGTCGCTTATCGCGGCCCTCACCGGCAGGGCGGTGATGTAGCGTGGCTCCCGTCAGCACTATCGTCGACCCCGCAATCACCCCGGCAACCGACATCACCACCAATATCGGCATCCATTCCCGCCAGAGCGTCGTGGCGGCGCACGCCCGCTCCGAGCGCGCCCGCCAGGAGTTTGAGCGCCGCGCGCAGCTGCTGCATGAGTGCCTGTGTAGCGAGAACTTTTTGGCCAACAAGGGCATCGGCAATGAGATCGGCTTCCACACCTTTTGCTATGACCCCGCGCTTGAGTTTGAGGCGCGCGCGTTGTTTGACGCCCTTTCACGCGATGCCGAGGCCGGCAAGCTCCCATGCACGCTCAAGGTCGTAAGCCTCTACGACGCCGTGCTGGCAATTCTCGAAAAGCGCCGTGTCCTCAAGGCCATTCCGCGTCAAGAGGAGCGTCGCGGCTCCCAGCGCGTGCTTGAGGACGTGGCCAAGTTTTGTTCGCCCGAGAAGATCGCCGCGTACATCCTCGAGCAAACCGAGCCTCATGCACCTGGCGACGTCATTCTTCTGACCGGTGCCGGCGAGTCTATCCCTTTTTTCGTATTCACACCCTTCTCGACTGCATGCAAGTCGATTTTTCCGACCTGCCGGTGATCGCCGCCTATCCAGGCAGCTTCAACGGCTCTTCCTTCCAGCTCTTTAACCGTCTGCCGGCCGATAACTACTACCGCGCCATCGATATCTCGTAAGCACGGCTCCCCGCAGACAAGGCCTGCCGCCGGTAACAACCCTTTGCCATAACGTTCCCAAATCCAAAGGAGCACCCATGGACAACACGATCGTTCGCGACCTCTTTGCAAAAGACATCAACCGTTCCATCAACGGCGTGGTCAAGGTCCAGGATTCAAAAGACGAGTCCATCCGCCAGGAGCTTGACGAGTACGTGGTGACGCGCGAACTGCAGGGGCACTTTGCCACGTTCTTCAAGGCATACGGCGATGCCATCGATGTTCACACCGACAAGATCGGCGTGTGGATCAGCGGCTTCTTCGGTTCTGGTAAATCGCACTTCCTCAAGATGCTGAGCTACCTGCTCGAGAATCGCCAGATCGGCGGTAAGAGTGCCATCCGCTACTTTGACGGCAAGATCGTCGACCCCATGGTCGCGGCTGCCATGGAGCGCGCGTGCTCGGTGCCCACGCAGGCCATCCTCTTTAACATCGATAGCAAGGCGGGCCAGTGGAAGCAGGGTGATACGGCTCCCGCGGCGCTGCTTCGCGGCTTTGAGCGCATGTTCTACGAGGCGCGCGGCTTCTACGGCGAGGACCTCAAGCTCGCAAAGCTCGAGGACTACATCGATTCCCTGGGCAAGACCCAGGAGTTCCGCGAGGCCTTTGAGCGCATCAACGGCGAGTCCTGGCTCCAGACTCGCGATACCTACAGCTACTTTGAGGATGACGTCGTCGAGGTGCTGCAGAGCGTGCTCGGCATGAGCGAAAAGGCCGCATGGAACTGGCTCGAGGGTTCTGAGGACGAGGTTTTGGCCCCTGATGTCTTTGCCAAAAAGGTCAAGGACTACGTGGACGCTCAGGCAGCGGCCCACGGCGGCAACTTCCGCCTGCTCTTTATGGTCGATGAGGTGGGTCAGTTTATTACAAACGACCAGGACCCAAGCCTTATGCTGAGCCTTCAGACCATCGTCGAGGAGCTGGGTGCCGCCTGCGGTGGCCGCGTGTGGGTGATGGTCACGAGCCAGGAGGCCATCGACAACCTGAGTCTGCCCGTGGGCAACGACTTTTCAAAGATTCAAGGCCGCTTCAATACCCGCCTTTCGCTTTCCAGTTCCAGCGTGGACGAGGTCATCCAGCGCCGTGTGCTCGAGAAGACCGCGCCGGCGGCCGATATGCTTGCACGGGTCTACGAGCAAGACACCGCCGTGCTCAAAAACAACTTTACCTTTGAGGGTGGCTCGCGCTCCGACCTTGCCGGCTACGCCAACTCCAAGGATTTTGTGGCCAGCTACCCGTTTGTGGGTTATCAGTTTAAGCTCCTGCCCGACGTGATGACCGAGGTGCGCAAGCACGGTGTCAAGGCCAAGCACATGTCCACGGGCGAGCGCTCCATGCTGAGCGCATTCCAGGAGAGCGCTCAGGTCATCCAGCATGACCAGACCGGTGCGCTCGTGCCGTTCTGGCGCTTCTTCGACACTATCTCCAAAGATCTTGAGCACGGCATCAGCCAGGTGGTTGACCGTGCGGTCCGTGCGGCCGAGAACGCGGAGGGCCTTGAACCCTACGACGTTCAGGTGCTCAAGCTCCTGTACCTGATTCGTTACATCGGCTACGTCAAGGCCACGGTCGAGAACATCTCCATCCTCATGATCGATAGCCTCGACGTGGACAAGCGCGCCCTCAAGGACCGCGTCAAGGAATCCCTCGCCCGTTTGGAGCGCGAGAACTACGTGTCACGCCAGGGCGATACCTATAGCTTCCTCACCGACGAGGAGCAGGAAATTGCACAGGAGATTGCGCGGACCCCGATCGACAACGCGAAGGTGATCGAGTACATCAAGAAGCGCCTGTTCGACAGTATCTACAATGCGTACAAGTTCCATCGCGATCCTAATGACTTCCCCTTTGACCGCTACGTGGATGGCTCGATTCATGGATCCAGCAAGGGTGGTATGGAACTCTCCGTGGTGACCATGGCCGGCGACTTGGCACGCGCGGACGATGCCGAGCTAGCATTGAAATCAGTGGATAAGGCCATCGTGGCCTTGGGCGACGAGGTGGATTATTGGGCCCCACTCGTCAACGCCGCTAAGATTCGCATGTACGCCCAGACGCGCAATCTGCAGGAGCTACCGCTGAGTACCCGCCAGATTGTCGAGGCAAAAATGCGCGAGGCAGCCTATAACGAAAAAGAGGCCGATGCCCTTTTGAGCGAGGCTGTGCTCCATGCACGTTGCGCGGTCAACGGCCGCATGGTTGAGGTTCGCGCCACCAAACCCGCCCAGGTTTTTGAGCAGGTGCTCGCGCAACTGTGTGACGTTGTTTTTGAAAAGGCTGGCTACATCGGCGCGCGGTTGAGGACGATTCCGATATCCGCTCCACGCTGGCGGGCAACGTTCAAGCGGGTCTCGATGGCATGGACGCGGGCAACACGCGTGCGCTCAAGGAGGTCGAGGACTACCTCAAGGTGCAGCATCAGCGCCATCTGGATACCGCTATGGGCGATATCCAGCGCCAGTACCAGCAAAGGCCCTTTGGCTGGCGCGAGGTCGACATCGCCAATGTGGTGGCGCAACTTGTGGTGGAGCAGCGCGCGCAGGTGCTGTTTGGCGGCCAGACGGTCCAAGCTAACGACAGCCGCATGGTGGCACTCCTGCGCAAGGATGCCGATAAGGCCCAAGTGCGCCTTCGCGTGCGCATGAGCGACCGTTTGCTGCGCGCCACGGGCGAGCTTATGCGCGACCTATTTGACCTCAAGACCGTACCCTCCAACGAGGATAAGCTTGTGGCCGAGCTCAAGGAGCATCTTGAGGGTTTGCGCGAGACGTGCCTTGCTATGGCGCGCGACTACTACACGGGCATCAAGCGGCCTACCCGTATCCCGGTGAGGGCGAGTGCGAGAAGATGCGCTCGGAGGCAGCCGACGTCCTTAAGGACAAGAACGAGGCCGAGGCGTTCTTGACCACGTTCACCAAGCACGAGGACCGCCTGCTCGATGCCAAGGAGGACTTTGACAGGGTGACTGAGTTCTTCGATTCCAACCAGCGCGCAACGTTTGACCACGCCAAGGAGTTCTTGAGTCGCACGGAGGGCATCGAGTACGCCTCCGACGACATTCCCAGCGCGGTTGAGAACGTGGCGAAGGTGCGTGAGATTCTCAAAGACCCCAAGCCCTACGGCCGCATCAAAGACCTGCAGCCGCTGATGGCGCCCGTCGAGGAAGACGTTAAAAAACTCCTGGGCATGCGCCGCAACGAGTTCTTGCATCGCATCGAGAACGACCTGCAGGACCTGCAAAAGCAGGCCGAGAGCCAAGAGGGTTTTGTCAAGCAGGCCAAGGATGCCATAGCGGACGCCAACACCAAGTACGAGCCGTTCAAGAACCGCGCCCACGGCGTCCAGAGCCTCAACGAGCTTAACGCCCTCGCGGCAAACTGGGAAAGCTGGACCATCACGGCGGCCAACAAGATATACGACGCCGTGGACGCCGCACGCGAACGTATGGAAAACGAGCGCCGTTCCACCGAGGTCACCAGCACGGGCGAGGTGGTCAAGAAGATCACCAACAAAGGCGCTGCAACACCAGGTTCCGTGCCCGTGCCCAAGCCCCAGCGCAAGGTCAAGACCGTGCGTCGCACCGACCTGGCGAAGCGAGTCGTCTCACAACCGCAGAGGACGTGGAGCGCTACGTGGACGACCTGCGAGCCCGCCTTATGCAGGCGCTCGCTGCAAACGACGAGATCCGTATTAACTAACCCGCGGAGCCACCGGTGCCAAAGCGCGCACCGGTGGCTTATGGCGTTTAGAAAGGCTCATCAACCATGAATGATTCTGATCTTAAGAGCTTCTGCACCTGGGCCCGCACGGAGCTCATCAAAGGCGTGGAGGCACAGATGGTGCGCTACGGCATCACCGAACCTGCACCCGCACCCGTTGGGTCTGAGACCGTCAACGGCCAGCCTCTGAACCCGCTCGAGGTTGAGCAGCGCGACGAGCTGTTGCGCTTGCAGACTGCAGAAGGCCATGACGCGCTCTGCGACCGTGCTGCCTACACTTGGTTCAACCGCATCGTGGCCATTCGCTTCATGGATGCACGCGGATGGCTCCCCAGCCGCATGCGCATGCTAAGTCGTGCGGACGGCAGCCATGGTAGCGAGGCCGTGGAGAACGCCCTGGACGTGGAGATTTCCACGGCCGACCCCGAGCGCGTGGCGGAACTCAAAATGGCGGGTTCCGACGAACCGCTGTGGCGCTATCTGTTTGTGGCGCAGAGCGAGGAACTTGCCGATTGCCTGCCAGGGGTCTTTGAACGCGTGGGCGGTGCCATGGAGCTGCTGTTGCCCCAGGGCCTCATGATGGCCGACGGCGTGGTGGGCAAACTCAACGCGGTCCTCACTGACGAGGACTGGCGCGAGGGCGTGACCGTTCTGGGCTGGATGTATCAGTACTACAACGCTGACGTTAAAGACGAGTTCTTCAAGTCCAAGCGCAAAGCAGCGGCGGCGGACATCGCGCCCGCCACGCAGCTCTTCACGCCCGAGTGGATCGTGCGCTACATGGTCGAGAACTCGCTCGGCCGTCTGTGGATGCTCAACAATCCCGGGAGCTCACTGCGCGAGCGCATGGAGTACTACATTGAGCCCGATGCTGAGCACGAGGACTTCATCCGCATCTCGAGTCCCGAGGAGATAACCCTCTGCGACCCCGCATGCGGCTCGGGCCATATCTTGGTCTACGCGTTTGAGCTGCTCTTCCATATGTACGAGGAGCGCGGCTATCGTGAGCGCGAGATCCCCGAGCTCATTCTTACTAAAAACCTTGCGGGCATGGAAATCGATTCCCGTGCGGCGCAGATCGCGGAGCTGGCGCTTGCCATGTGCGCCCGCGAGCACGATCGTCGCTTTTTCAAGCGCGCAGTGCGCGCCGACGTTACCGTGCTCTCGAGCATTCCGCTGGGGGATGACGAACTGCCGGGCAACAAGAAGCTCGCCGAGGAACTGAGCCATTTGGGTGAGATCGGCTCGCTGCTTAATCCTTCAGAGGGCGAGATCGACGAGCTCAAGGCTGCCGCCGTGAACTGTTCCGACGACCTTTTTGCCTCTGCGACCAAAACTAAGCTCGAAAACGCTGCCGCCATCTGCGAGAAGCTGTCCCGTCGTTTTACCTGCACCGTGGCGAATCCTCCGTATATGGGAAGCAGCAGTTTTAACCCCTTCATGTCCAAGTGGGTCAAGAAGAACTATCCCGACGTGAAGAGCGACCTGTTCTCTTCGTTCATCGTGCGTATTATGGACTTTGCTGGCGAGCACGGCGAAGTTGGAATGATGACTCCGTTTGTTTGGATGTTTATTGGTAGCTACGAGAAGCTTCGAAATAGGCTTATCGATGACAAGACCCTAACCACGCTCATTCAGCTCGAGTATTCTGGCTTTGCAGGGGCAACCGTGCCTATCTGCACATTTACCTATCACAATTCGCATATCGATGGCTATAAGGCGGATACGTTCGTCTTGCCGATTTTACTGGTCCCGCGGTTCAGGCTCCCAAGCGCTGGAGGCCATCCAAAACCCCGACTGTGGCTGGTTCTACCGCCGCGACGCCGAAACCTTCAAGAAAATTCCCGGCACTCCCATAGCCTACTGGGCCAGCGACGCTCTTGTTGAATCGTTCGCAAAAGGAAAGAGGCTCGATGCCATTGCTGCTCCGCGACAGGGCTTGGCGACGAGCGATAATGGCCGTTTTTTGAGGAAATGGTGGGAAGTGGTGCCTTCCAACACATCGCGAGATTGCGGCGGCAGGCCCGAGGCAAAGCAAAGTGGTTCCCGTTGGTTCCCGATTATTCGCGGCGGCTCCTATCGAAAGTGGTGGGGTGACTACGATGAGGTGGTTAATTGGTTTGATGACGGTCGGGAGATGAAGGAAGCAATTCTGTCCAAGTACACCTATCTCTCTACACCTGATTTTGTGATCAAGAACCAGAATGACTATTTCAAGCCCGCAGTTTCCTGGTCTAAAATTTCTTCCAGCCTCGCCTCCTTTAGGTTTGCGCCTCGAGGGATGCTTTTTGAGGTAGCTGGAGCATGTCTTTTTGCGGAGCCAAACGAGCTTCGATACATCCAGGCTTTTTGCAACTGTTCCATTGCCGAAATTGATTTGGCCTTTATGTCGCCGACTCTAAACTTTGAGGTAGGCCAAATCGGTCAGTTGCCGATTATCCAAGATGAGGATGCCGAACCGACTGTCTGTTCACTCGTCGAAGGCTCTCGCTCAATTTCCAAGGCGGACTACGATTCGTTTGAAACCTCCTGGGATTTTAAACGTAATCCTCTTGTCTAGGTGATCGTCATGGCTGAAAAGAAGAGGCGCAAGCCTGTTGATAAGACTAAAATTGAATATGTCGAACCTAAGCCAAGCTGGATAAAGGCTGTTAAGGTTGATGACCATAACGACGTTATGGATTCTATTATTCAGTTTTTTCTGGTTGAATCTCCTTGTAAAGGCGTGAGTAGCAGAGGGCTATCGCTTCTTGATTATGGATGGGCCGATAGCACTCCTCCTAAATCCGGGTATCTTCACCGAAGATTATTGGAAGCGGCCAATCTCTGCGATGGGTCGACGCTATTTACGGCCACACGAAAAGAAGAGATGAAAAATAGGTTTGTTGATGCTGGTATGCCTGGAAATTTTGCTTCAACTTGTACCTCAAATCGCGTTGCGGCGCTCATCAACAGCAATTTTGTGCTTGATTTATTTCGGATTATTAGAAATTCGTTGGCACATTGTCGCTTTCAATTGGTCGATAAGAACGGTGTAGATTTCATTGCTTTTGAAAACGGTATGCCAGGAAAAGATCTCATTGGAGCGGATTCATTTGAGGTGAGTTCTCGTCTATTTCTTAAATGCAGCACTCTCATTGATTGGATTGCTGTGGTTAAGTCCGAGGCTATATACGAGGCGGAAGAAATTGCCCGCAAGAAAGAGACCTCAGAACGGGAGTGGGAAAACAAACGCCAATTGGTTTTGTCTCGAATATCGAAGGGGACTTACTCAAATAAAGATGATCTCGGGAAGGACTGTGAGCTATCTAAGCGTAATTTAGATAAATTACTTGGTGAGCTGAAGGCCCAAGGGCTTATTGCTTATTCACGTTCTAATCGAAAATGGGAACTTACTGGTGACGCAAATCAGTGAGTAAGAGATGTTTCATCTTTGATTGCGAAGAACGGTGTGTCGAATGAACTTCCAACGTTTTTTTATCGCAAAGAGGCTCGCTGTCTCTCGAAAGTGACCTTTTAAATGAAATTAGTCGGCGTTTTTAAATGAGAGGCGGTCAAATATGGCCACTTTACTTCAAGAAAAATACGAGGCCCGCAAGGCCGAGGTCAATGCTCGCTTTGAGCAGCTTCGCGCTAACGAGGAGGAGCTCAACCGAATCTTTGCCAAGATCTACAACATGGAGGGCGAGGTGCCCATCGAGGTCGAGGACAAGTACGTATCGGTTGCGCGCATCTTCGATACCGCCGACGAGATTCCCGAGAGCTACAAGGGCAACAAGTACGTGCGCACCAAGCGCGATGAGATCACCTCGCTCATTAGCTATGCCGTGGGCTGTATGTTTGGCCGCTATTCGTTGGACGTGGACGGTCTGGTTTTGGCCGATCAGGCGCCGCGGTCAACGATTATTTGGCCAAGATGCCCGATCCCGATCACGTGACCTTTATGCCCGATAGCGACAACGTGCTGCCGATTACCGACGACGAGTACTTTGACGACGACATCGTGCGCTACTTTATCGACTTTGTGCGCACTGTGTATGGCGAGGAGGCGCTCGAGCAGAACCTAGCCTTTATTGCCGAGGCACTCGGCGGCAAGGGCACCTCGCGCGAGTCATCCGCACCTACTTTTTGAAGGACTTCTTTAAGGACCACTGCCAGACCTACAAGAAGCGCCCCATCTACTGGATGTTCGACAGTGGCAAGAAGAACGGCTTCAAGTGCCTGGTCTACATGCATCGCTACCAGCCGACCTGCTGGCTCGCATCCGCACCGACTATGTGCATGAGCAGCAGGAGCGCTACCGTGCCCAGATCGGCTATGCCAATGATGCCCTTGTCAATGCCGAGCGCGGCGAGCGCGTGCGCCTGGATAAGCGCGTCAAAAAGCTCAACGACCAGCTCAAAGAGTCTATTGCCTACGAAGAGAAACTGCACCACTTGGCAGACCAGATGATCAAGATCGACCTGGATGACGGCGTCAAGGTCAACTACGCCAAGTTCCAGGATGTGCTGGCAAAGATCAAGTAACTGCAGATACGGTAAGGATATTCATGCCCAAGATCGATGTAGAAGAACAGCTCAAGCTGCGTTTTTTGCAGCCGTTGCCCGCATGTATGCTGCGCCGTGTGGTGATTTGGCACGATGCGGACGGCGAGTTTGCTCCTGAGTTTGAGCGATTGGCCGCCGAGGGTTTCGACGGCGCGGGGGCCGATGCCGGCGTTATGCTGCTCACGGTGACTTTGAGCGTCCGGTGCGGTTTGTCGAGGCCTGCGAGGGCCGCATGTTTGCCGTCAAGAAGCTCATCAACCGCGATGACCCTGCGAGCGATATCTTGCTGTATCGCCGTTGCCGCCCGGCAGGCTTGAGGGCGATTGGCTTGCCGATGTTGAGCTGTATGCCGATCGGTTCCAGGCTGACTATCTTTCGCTTTTGGCCGATCAGCTGGGTATTGAGAATATCGACGCCGTGCGCGAGAGTCTGCGCGAGCACAAGGCGTTCTTTGACGCCAAGACCCGCTGCGCTAAGTTTGCCGCGTGTGTTCCGCATGCCTCGGGCGCATCCGATATCGAACTCGGCATCCTTACGGTGATTTTTGGCGGTAAAGAGCCTGGCGACGCGCGGCCCGCGTTTGTGCTGCGCGGTTGCATGACCACGCTGCTGCACGAGGGCCCCGATGCACTGGCCGAGTTGGCGGACAAGTACTGCGTGCGCGATGTCCTTTCTGCCTTCATTGTGCGTTGCTATGGGTTTGAGGGGCCGCTGTATGAGCGTGATTCGCTGCTTGCACTGGCATCCCATGTGCTCCTTACGGCGGCATCCACAGCGCTTCCCGAGGGAGCGCTCAAGGGACTCGAGCGTTTTGTGGCTCCTGCCTATGGTCCCTATTGTCTTGAGGCGGTGCGCACGTGGGACCAGGCTGCCGATGCCCAGGTGTCGAGCGAGGATTTATTTGAGATCTGCCGTTTGGTGGAGGACGCCCGCGGGCTCTTTGCGCGGTTTGAGGCCCTGCCGATCGATGTGATAGCCTCGCTTGATGTGTTCCCGTGCGTCAATGAGGCCGTGCTCTCGCAACTGTTCTGCTCGTTTGCTCAGGGCGCGGACCGTGTTGAGGACGCGCGCACCTTTGCGGCGCGTCGCTGCGACCTGAGCTGGTACCGCCGTGTCGAGAGCTACTTTGACCTGCTTGTCGCCGTGGCCGATGTGTGTGCGTTTAGGCAGGCGCACGCGGGCGGGTTCCATCTGGCGCAGCCCCAGCGGGTGTGGGATGCCTACACGTCCGATTGGTATGCCATGGACGCTGCCTATCGCCATATGTGCACCGCGTATTTGCGGGCACGCTCCGTCGAGTGCGATGTGCTCGAGGAGCCTGCCCGAGCCGTAGTGGACTGGGCGGAGAATCTCTACAGTAACTGGTTCTTGGCCGATGCCAATGCCTGCTGGACATCCGCTGCGCAAGGGGAGTGGGCCGATTGCGGCTACATCGAGGGGCCCGAACGGCAGGATGAGTTCTACTGGCATGTACTGCCCGCCTTTGTGGGCTCTGCCAAAACGACGGTCGTTATCGTGAGCGACGCGCTGCGCTATGAGGTGGCCTGCGACGTCGCGGCGCTGCTCGAGCGCGAGCGCGGCGGTAACGTCAAGGTCTCTAGCATGCAGGCGGTCTTTCCCTCCATTACCGAGGTGGGTATGCCTGCGCTGCTGCCGCACCAAGCGCTTAAGCTTGCAGCGGATGGCTCGTTTGTGCTGGCTGACGGCATGCCCACTGCGACGACTCCGCAGCGCGAGGCTGTGCTTACCCACGTTGAGTCCACGGCTCGCGCCTTGCGCTCGAGCGCATACCTCAACATGGCGGGAACCGAGCGCAAGGCGCTGCTCAAAGACTCCAAGCTCGTTTATCTCTACCACAACAAGATCGATGCCACGGGCGAGAAGGCCGCTACGCAGGATGACGTCTTCGATGCTGCGCGGACACCGTGGAGGAACTTGCCGCGTTGGCGCGCCGCGTGTGCACCGACGCCCCGGGCGCGCGTGTTGTTATAACGGCGGACCACGGCTTTATCTACACGCGTCGGGAGCTCAGCGAGTGCCAGATGCTCGGCAAGCCAGACCTTCCCTTCCTTGACGCTCCCGTCATGCACGGCAAGCGTCATCTGGTTGTGCCCAACGAGGCCGTGACCAAGCTTTCTGACGAGGTGCGCGGGGTGTTTGTTAATGTTGACATTGGACGTTTGGGTGCCGGCTTTGAGGGGTTTGCCCCGCGCGAGAACGTGCACTTCAAACGTCCCGGCGGTACTAACAACTACGTCCACGGCGGCATGAGCTTGCAGGAGCTTTGCGTGCCCGTTATCGGATTTTGGCGTGCGCGCTCGGGTTCCAAGGACTTTGTCGATACGCGCGCGGCGACGCTGCGCGTACTGAGCGAGGGGCGTCGAGTGACCAACTCGCTCTTTTCGGTCAACCTGATCCAGGAAGAGCCTGCCCAAGGCAAGGTCTTGCCGTGCGAGTACGAGCTGGTGTTTACCGACGCAAGCGGCAACGAGGTGAGCGATACGGTCAAGGCGCATGCCAACAAGACATCTGTTAACTCGCAGGAGCGCGTAGTGCATGCCAAGTTTGCGCTGCGTGCGGCGGATGGATTCTCGGCCAAAGGTCCGTACTATCTGGTCTGCCGCGAGCGCGAGACGGGCAAGATCGTTTGGCGCGAGACGTATACCATCGCCGTTTCGTTTGCCCCTGTTGCTGACTTTGGTTTTTAGGAGTGTGCCCTATGTTTGATAGCCATGACGACGATCTGTGGGAAGTTCCTCGATTGATGTGAATGCGCCGGCGGAGGCTGCGGCGCCTGCGTGGAGGCTGCGCCTGCCCCGGAGCCGTTGGCTGCCGCTGCGCCCGTTGAGGCCGTGACGCCCGCCGAGGACGAATCCTCGGCCGATGACTATGCCCAGGCCGTGGCCGAGGCTCCCGAGGACGACGGCTACGACATGGATGGACTGGACGGCAAACTGCTCGAGCACTTTGGTGGCAAGATCGTGCGCAAGGACCTCACGGCCCTTATGAAGCGTGGCGCCAACGTGCCCACCTTTGTGCTGGAGTACCTGCTGGGTATGTACTGCTCAACCGACGACGAGGACGCCGTGGCAGAGGGCCTGGAGCGCATCCGCAAGATTCTCACCGATAACTACGTGCGACCCGACGAGTCCGAGCGCATTAAGTCCAAGATCCGCGAGCTGGGTCGCTTTACCATCATCGACAAGGTGACGGCCAAGCTCGACGAGTACAAAGACATCTATGTGGCGTCGTTTGCCAACCTGACCATTGAGCCGTTTGTGATGCCAGCCGAGTACGTGCGCGACTACTCCAAGATTCTGCAGGGCGGCATTTGGTGCATTATGAGCATCGAGTATCGTCATCCCATGGAAGAGGAAGACGAGTTTGGCATGGAGGTCTTTGGCGACGATGCGCCGCGCCGCTCCAAGGCCAAGCGCAAAAAGCGCGGACCCGAGGACTCTCCGTTTAGCGTAGCTTCGCTCACGCCCATCCAGATGCCCAACTTGGACCTGGATGCCATGATCGACGAGCGCCAGTATTTCTCGCGCGACGAGTGGCTCAACATGCTGCTGCGCTCTGCCGGCTATGAGCCCAGCGAGCTTTCGGAGAAGGAGCGCCTGCACTTTATCGAGCGCATGGTGCCGCTGATCGAGCGCAACTACAATCTGTGCGAGCTTGGTCCCCGTGGCACCGGCAAGAGCCATATCTACAAAGAGGTCTCGCCCTACGCCATCTTGCTTTCGGGCGGGCAGACCACCACGGCCAACCTGTTCGGCCGTATGAACTCCATGCGGACCGACCGCGTGGGTCTGGTGGGCCACTGGGACTGCGTGACGTTCGATGAGGTCGCCGGCATGCGCTTTAAGGACACCAACGCCGTGCAGATCATGAAGGACTACATGGCGAGTGGCAGTTACGCACGCGGCCGCGACCAGATCAACGCCGATGCCTCCATGGTCTTCGAGGGCAACATCAACGACACCGTGCAAAACGTCCTTAAGACCACGCACCTGTTTGATCCGTTCCCGCCGGAGTTTAACAACGATTCGGCTTTCTTCGACCGCATCCACTATTACCTGCCGGGCTGGGAGATTCCCAAGATGCGCTCGAGCCTGCTGACCGGGCATTATGGCTGATCACCGACTGCCTGTCGGAGTTTTGCAAGGAGATGCGCCGCAAGGACTTTACGCACCATATCGACCGGTATTTCCGCTTTAACAGCGACTTTAACAAGCGCGACGAGATCGCCGTGCGCAAGACCTTTAGCGGCCTGGCCAAGCTGCTGTTCCCCGATGAGGCCATGGACAAGGGCGACGTGCGCTGGCTGCTGGACTACGCCATCGAAGGCCGTCGCCGCGTAAAGGAGCAACTCAAGATTATGGCGGGCGTCGAGTTTATCGACGTCAACCTGGGCTATATGGATGCCGACAACCCGCAGGACGTGCACGTGGTGCGCGTGCCCGAGCAGAGCGAGGACACGCTGATTCCCGACGGGCCGCTGCTGTCCGGTCACGTGTTTGGCGTGGGCAGGTCGCAGGGCGGCGAGGTTGCCGTGTACAAGCTGGAGAACAAAGCCGTCGCCGGCGAGTGCAAGTTTAAGCACGAGGGCGTGGCCTTTAACAAGCCGGTGCGCGATACGCTGGAGGCGGCGTTCGACAACTTTGTGAACCTGGCGAACCGCGTGGCGCCGGGCATGCACATTGGCTCCAAGGATTACCTGCTGTTCTACAACGACCTGCAGAGCAAGGGCCTGTCCGAAGAAGTTTCGCTCGCCGAGTTTGTGGGCCTGTGCTCCGCGGCGTGCAACCGCCCGGTGATGCCCGCGCTGGCGATTCCGGGAATCTTGCGCATGTCGGGCACTATGGACGAGATCCGCGGGCTCGAGGACATTATGCGCGTGGCCAAAAACGCCGGTGCCAAGCGTGTGATTTTGCCGCTGAGTGCCATCGCGGGCCTGCAGAGTGTTTCGTCCGAGATTATCTCGGGCTTGAGCCGGTGTTCTACATGGATGGCGATCCCGTCGACGCCGCGAAGAAGGCGCTGGATCTGTAGGAGTGCGGGCGCGCGGGCTTGCGTACGCGTGGGCCCGCGAGCGTGTTGGCGTGTTCGGG
>ENA-OQEN01000209-OQEN01000209.1-human-gut-metagenome-genome-assembly--contig:-NODE-209-length-25856-cov-3.386840_pt1 | contig 25856 bp, 22 predicted proteins | sample MGYA00242791_ERZ504627 | MGnify/ENA primary metagenome ERZ504627 (study PRJEB26092, sample SAMD00036316) | human gut metagenome | host: Homo sapiens | study: EMG produced TPA metagenomics assembly of... | reverse complement strand
CCGTTTGCAGCAGTCCCACACCCTTTGCATGCAGCAACAGCATTATGTACATGATGGTCTTCCCCGCAATTCGCGACGACCGTTCTCTGAAAATCATCAGAGCAACCGTGTTGCTCAGTTTATATTCGGCCGCTCCGTACGGAATTGGGCACAAAATGATACCAAAAAGCAAAGCGGTCTTTTGCGGGCTGCGAAGTATTGGTGTGCTGTTGTTGAAGATACACAGGATTGCCCCGAGAATTTGCATATATGCCTGAATTTGTGTGTTGTATAATTTTCAAACAACGTGTATAATTCTCCAAAAAGAAGCCGATGACTGATACACATTCACGGCAAAAAACAACAAAACACGAGGAAATGAAATTTGGCTATTAAGTACTATGAAAAAATGCCCGTTGTGCCTCTGCGCGGCTTGGTTGTGATGCCCTACACACTGCTGAGCTTTGATGCAGGCAGGGACAAGAGCGTTGCCGCGATCGAAACCGCCGCCGAAAACGACGGGTTGGTGTTTCTTACCGCGCAAAAAGATCCGAAACTTACCGATATAACCGCAAAGCAGCTGTATGAGATCGGCTGCATTTGCAAAATCAAGCAGGTAATTAAACTGCCCGGAGATACTGTCCGCGTCATGGCGGAAGGTGTATGCCGTGCGCTTGTTGACGGTTTCACGGGCGAGGAGCCCTTTTTCAGCGCGAACCTTTACAGTTGCGACGATGAAGAGCAAACCGACCCCGAAGCTTCGTCACTCCGTCCGCTCGTTTCGAAAAAATGCCGCGATTACCTTGAACTGATCGGAGTAAACAGCCTTTCCGAAGCATTTGAGGTTATTGAGAAAAGCTCCGATGATACTGCATATATATTCAGGCTTGCAAACATAACCTTGAAAAAATACGAGGATCGGCAGTGTTTTCTTGAACAGGAGGACAGTGCATCGCGCTGCATAACGCTTTTGAACATTATTGCACGCGAGCAGGAGTTCACAAAGCTCAGTAAACGCATTGAGGCGAGTGTCAAGCAGCAAATAGAAAAGAATCAAAAGGAATACTTCCTCCGCGAACAGATAAAGGCAATTCGAAAAGAATTGGGTGAGAACGAGGAGACGGAAGCCGATGAGTTTCGTGCAAGACTGAAGAAACGTACGTTTCCCGATGAAATTCGTATCCGACTTGAAAAAGAAATCGACAGGTTCGCAACCCTTCCTGCCGGTTCACACGAAACACCGTCCCTGCGAACTTTCATCGATTGTCTGTTGGACATGCCTTATACCGAGATGAGCGAGGATAATCTTGATATTCAAAATGCACGCAGGATACTTGACGAGGACCATTACGGGCTTGAAAAAGTCAAGCAGCGTATTCTTGAGTATCTTGCAGTTGCGAAACTTACCGGAAAGGTGAACGGTCAGATCATTTGCTTTGCGGGCTCCGGGTGTGGGCAAAACATCCGTTTCCGCATCAATTGCAAAGGCTTTGGGCCGCAGCTTTGTTCGAATGAGTCTCGGCGGAATCAAGGATGAAGCGGAGATTCGCGGACACAGGCGCACTTATATCGGAGCTATGCCGGGTCGCATTATTTCTGCAATGCGGCAGGCGGGAACCGTAAATCCGGTCATTCTTTTTGATGAAATTGATAAATTATCCCGAGATTACAACGGTGATCCGGCCGCCGCAATTCTTGAAGTGCTTGACGGAGCACAAAACTTTGCTTTCCGCGATCACTTTTTGGAGATGCCGTATGATTTGTCCAAGGTTCTGTTCATAACAACAGCAAACAACCTTGCCGATATCCCCCGCCCGCTTCTGGACAGAATGGAAGTTATAGAGGTTCCGAGTTATCTTGCGACCGAAAAGATCGAAATTGCAAGACAGTATTTGATTCCGAAGCAGCTCGAAAAGCACGGACTGAAGAAGAGCATGCTGACCATCGGGGATGAGGAAATTTCCGAAATTGTCAATTGCTACACACGCGAGGCAGGCGTTCGCAGCTTGAACGCTGTATTGCCGCAGTTTGCCGAAAGGTGCCGTTGATATTGCAAACGGAAAAAAACGGATTCGGCTCAGCAAATCGAAAATAAAGGAATATCTCGGTGTGTCTCGGTACAGCTTTGAGCCTGCGGATAAGGAGCCTGAAATCGGACTGGTGAACGGACTTGCGTGGACAAGCGTTGGCGGTGAGCTGTTAGAAATTGAGGTTGAAGCGTTGAAAGGCACGGGTCAGCTCCAGCTTACCGGAAGTCTCGGCGATGTTATGCAGGAAAGCGCACGCACTGCTATTACGTGCATCCGCGCACACGCTTCCGAACTGGGACTGAGCGATGATTTCAATCAGCATACGGATATACATATTCATGTTCCGGAAGGTGCTGTTCCAAAGGATGGTCCGTCCGCAGGGATCTCACTCATGACGGCTGTTGCGAGTGCACTGACAGGCATTCCGGTGCGCGCAAGACTTGCAATGACAGGCGAAATCACTCTCAGGGGCCGAGTGCTTGCAATCGGAGGTTTGCGTGAAAAACTGCTTGCTGCAGCACGCGCAGGCATAACAACGGTGCTGCTTCCGGAGCAAAACCGCAAGGATATTGCCGAAGTTCCCAAGGATATTATTGATGCACTGCAAATTGTATTTGTGCATAACGCCGAGGAGGTGCTGAATCAAGCTCTCGTCCATATGCCCGACAGCAAAAAAATCCTTCCCGTGCATGAAGCAATGTTGGTCGGTGCACCTGCGTAAACATACGGACAATATCTAAGTTATCCGCTTTCAAACTGTGAAAAAAGCTCTTTTTCCACACCGGAAAACGAGCTTTACTATTTCACAAATAAAGAATGTTTGCACATGTTTAATTTAAATCATAGCGCCCACTCGGGCAATGCAAAGCTTGCACAGCAGGCAGCGGGAAAAACTCAATCCGATGTGTTGCCCGCATGGGCGATATTGTTCTTGATGTTAATGCTGCGGTTAACTCTAAGCAACAAGCATTTCGCCCAAAAGGCCGAATGCTATGCCGAGAGCAGCGGCAATCAAAATCATTAATATTGGATGAAGTTTTTTTCGGCAGGCAAAGAGTGCAAGCACAAAAACCAATGCGGAACTCACGGTTCGAAACCAGTCCGATGCGGTGGCGGGAAAGCCTGTCGGAGTTGCCGAATTCAAAAAAACGGTTTTGCCGACTGTTAACACGGCGGCTGCAATAAGCCCGATCACCGCCGGCTTCAAGCCGGACATCAGTCCCGCAACTATTTTGCTGCTCTTAAACTTTTTATAGCATCGCGCAATCGCAAGAATAATCAGAAACGACGGAAGCACAACTCCGAGCGTTGCACAGACTGCCCCTGCTGCCCCGCCGCGGACAGAACCGATATAAGTTGCAATATTGACTGCGAACGGCCCCGGTGTGCTTTCGCTCACGGCAATGAAATTCACAATTTCCTCCGCCGTCAGCCAGCCTTGCTGAGAACTTCCGTTCTGATAAGCGGGAGCATTGCATATCCGCCGCCGACAGTAAACAAGCCAATCTTGAAAAATGTGAAGAATAATTCGATGAAAATCATTTGCCTTCCCCCGCCTTTCCGTTTTTTGTATTAAATACCAAATGTACAGCAAGGCCGACCGCAGCACAGCCGAGTATGATAAAAATCGTGTTGATGCTTGTAAATGCTGCAACAAAAAAAGCAGCTGCCGCAATGATGTATGACAGGGGCGACTTAGGACATTCTTTATACATTGTCGCAAGTGCGCGGATAATGAGCGCAAGAACTGCGGCGCGAATACCCGTGAATGCATACTGAACGATTTTTATGTGTTCAAACTGTGCAATTGCAAACGAAACGGCAAGTATGGTTATAAATGACGGAAGAACAACTCCGAGCGTTGCAAAAAGAGCGCCAAAGAAGCCGTCGATTTTGCTGCCGATAAATGTTGCTGCGTTCACGGCAATGGGACCGGGCGTTGATTCGGCAATTGCAATTATATCAAGCAAATCTTCATTTGTTGCCCATTGTTTTTTATCTACGATTTCACGTTGTATCAGCGGGATCATTGCATATCCCCCGCCGAAAGTGAAAGCTCCGATTTTGAAAAATGTTGCAAACAAGCCTAAAGCTTTTCTTTTCACAAATTCACCCTCCGTTTTTTAAGATTAACTTATTTATTCAGACACGGCATAAGTTATTCAGGCTTTGCCATGCGTATTTTATCATGCGGCAGAGTTAAAATCAATGCTTTGAATCATACAGTAAAATCTTTATCGAACCGTAGGCGAAATTGTCATTTGGTTATTTGTGCAGACAGCGGCCCGCCGTACTGCGAACCGCTGTTTTTGACAGGTTTTGTTTTTACTTTTGATACTGCGGCCGTGCTGCCGAATTAAAAATCAGCCGATAAGTGCAGCTCGAAGTATCATTATCGCATCGGTAACATTAACGGAACCGTCGCCATTCATATCGCCAAGCGTAAGCTGCTGCGGGGTAAGAGTCACAATTCCATTCCGCACCGCAATGCAAGCAATGCATCCGAAACAGAAACTATGCCGTCCATATCTATATCACCCTGCTGATACTCCGGTTCATCCGCCGGAACATAGCAAAGGCCTGCAACACTCTGATATGTTATGTAATCGCCGCCGGGATAGCCGATATAAACAAGCGTTCCGTTTGCGAGATTGACCTCGAAAAATACGCCTCCGTTATCATCGGATTTCATCCAATACATTTTGCCATTTGAAGGACAGAACACCATGGACTGTTCATGGTTGATATCCGAAACGGTTGTATGTGCAATTTTTGTGCAGTTTGCATTGGTTTTGTCAACGGAGCAGAAATAGCCGAACATATCGATTCCGTAAGTCTGCCGTCCGCCGTGCATTCAAGAACCGAAAGGTATCGGTTTGTTTCACCGATAAGGTTGAAGCTCAGAGTTTGCGGGTTTACCGTATAAATCCCGAAATACAATGAGTAGATAGTTGCGTTGGTTGCCATCATGCAGTAAATCAGTCCGGTTTCGGGATCATAGGTCATATCGCGGCAATAGTAACATGACCAAATGTTTGTCGTCCGTCTTTCGAAGGTTTCGCCGTCGATAATAACGAAATCATACCCCGTGTTTTCGGTTTCACTCTTTGCAAAACCGTAAAAATCGCCTTCCACATAACACATTGCGGTGAGCGGTTCAAGTCCTGTTTGTGCATCCACAAGGTTGAAGTCGGAAACATCATCCGCCGAAAAATTAACGATGCCGTTTGCACTTGAGTACATTCTGTAACCGTACAGGACGGGCACTGCGGGATTTGCACTTGCGACCGTCACGGTGCAGGTATCGCTGAATTCGCCTGTTCCGTCGTAAACAGTTATCTGCGCGATTCCTTCGCTGCCTGTGATAAGCGTGCCGTCGGGATTGATGCGTGCAACGGACAAATCCGAAGACGTGTATGTAACGTTTTGAATGGTTGCATTTGACGGGAAAACCTGCGGCTGGAATGTGTGAGTGCTTCCAAGGTCAAGCTCCAGTGCATCGATTCCGATGCTGACGTCCGTCGTCGGTACGAATCCGGTCATATCCCGACGCTCATAAAGGCGTATATTGCATTGCTGATAAGCGTTGAAGCAATCGAAATAAGTCTCATCGCCGTTTACGCGATAGAGGATGTAGCCCACACCGGTGGTCACATTGTGCATGACAGGTTCATCGCCGATGCTGCTGTCGTCGTTGGTATGAACTATGTGCTCCCAGCGATGCTGAGTTGCTGCGCTTGTTTTAAGCGTGTTCGAAAGCTTTGCAAGGTATTCGCCCGACTCAGCATTGCGAACGGTGTAGCCCGATTCGGAACTGCCGTTAAACTGCCAAAGCACGGAATCGTTCACTCCGCTTACAACATAGTCACCTGCAACTCCGACTTCAACAGGCACCAAGCCTTCCCCGTCGGGCATCGCTGTTCCGGAAACAGCAAAATTGCTGCCGGACTGTTGGCTTATCATAAGGTAAACCCCTCCGTCGGTGGTTGGTCAACAAGCACGTAAGTGTGCCCGCTGTCGTTTGCGGCAGGCTGTGCAATGACTTGCAAACAAGCGAAAAGCATGGTTGCTGCAACAAAAAAAGCTGCAAAACGTGTCAAAGATTTGTTTCTCATTTGTTTTCTCCGCATCATGATATTATCCGTTATATTATACACGGATTTCCGATTGTTATTGTAGCTTTAAAGTTGACAAATGTCAAGCAAGAATTTGTCGGAATGATGTTGATTCAGTTTTAAATGATTGCAATATACTTTGTTGAATGCCTTGACAGCCGCCTGCGAGCCTGATAAAATAACTGCAATCTTTAAGGCGATCCCGTGAGGTCGCGTTGACACCTTGATGTCGGCAAGATTTGCAACTCAATATTCTCTGCGTTTTCAGCGTGAATTCGTGGGTTTTAATTGTGCTGTCCTGCCGCATGCGGCAGGATTTATTCTTGCAGAAACCGAAGGAGGCACACCAAATGCTGTCTGAAAACAAAACTGTGCGAAAAAACGCCGAATATCCAAACAACAGAATTGACCGTTGCTGCCTTTCCGATTTGAAATCGGATACATATTCGAATTCATTTTCTCCTTCCGATATTCATTCAGAAAAAATTTCCAATATTTCTTCGGATATTGTTCTTGTTCCCGGATTCGTTGATGTTCATGTTCATCTTCGCGAACCGGGTTTTTCATATAAAGAAACTGTCAAAACGGGAACGCTTGCCGCCGCAAACGGAGGGTATGCTGCGATTTGCACCATGCCGAACCTTGATCCGGTGCCTGACAGCATCGAACACCTTGAAAGGCAGTTTGAAATCATTCGTCGTGATGCCTGCATTCCCGTTTATCCGTACGGTGCAATAACAATCGGTGAAAACGGTCGGGAACTTTCCGATATGGACGCACTTGCCCCGTATGTCGTTGCGTTTTCGGATGACGGAAAAGGCGTTCAGAATGAAGAAATTATGCTTGCGGCAATGAAAAAGGCAAAAAAACTTCACAAGATTATTGCTGCTCACTGCGAAGACAACAGTCTTGTTCGCGGTGGATGCATTCATGACGGGAACTACGCCGACAGGCATTCCCTGCCCGGAATATGCAGTGAAAGCGAATGGCGCCCTATTGCACGCGATATTGAGCTTGTCCGTAAGAGCGGATGTCCATACCATGTTTGCCATGTTTCGACAAAGGAGTCCGTTAATCTTATCCGTAAGGCAAAATCTGAAGGCCTCGACATAACATGTGAAACTGCACCGCATTATCTTGTTCTGTGTGATGAAGATCTTGTTGACAGCGGAAGCTTCAAAATGAACCCTCCGATTCGTTCCGAAGCGGACAGAGATGCACTCATTGAAGGCATACTTGACGGCACGATTGACATGATCGCAACCGATCATGCGCCGCATTCGGAAAAAGAAAAGTCAGGCGGACTGCGCAGCAGTCTGAATGGAATTGTGGGACTTGAAACCGCCTTTCCGGTGTTGTACACTCGGCTCGTGCGCAGAGGAATACTGTCGCTTAACAGACTTATTGAACTGATGAGCACCGCGCCCGCCCGCAGATTCGGCATAGATATTGGAAACAGAACTGCCGAATTTGAAATCTCCACCCCCTATATCGTTGATTCCGCCGAATTTCTGTCTCTCGGGAAAGCATCCCCCTTTGTCGGCATGCAGGTTTTCGGCAAATGTATAAAAACAACCCGCAATGGGAAAACAGTTAAGGAAGATAAGGTTAATTGAGGAGTAATTTGCTTTTGCGCGACGGCCTGATTAATCGGCGACAATACGATTAATGAACACTGAATATAGGAAAGGAACTTGAACATGATTCAATCACTGTTTCAGATTGTTTCAAACGAGTGCATAGCACGTAATACGTATAAAATGGTGCTTTCGGGTGATGTATCGTCAATAAATCGACCCGGACAATTTGTGAACATAAAGCTTAAAGGCTTTTTCCTGCGGCGTCCGATTTCCGTCTGCGATATTGACCGGAGTGAAAACACGCTGACGATTGTTTACAAAGTTGTCGGCAAAGGCACGGAGTTCATGAGCCGCCTGCCGATGAATGAACAGCTGGATGTTTTGGCCGGTCTCGGAAACGGTTATGATACTTCACTCTGCGGCGAGCACCCGCTCCTTATAGGCGGCGGAGCAGGCGTCCCTCCGATGTTCCTGCTTGCTAAGCAGCTGATTTCGGAAGGAAAAATACCGATGGTTATAGCGGGTTTCAACACATTTGACGAATGCTTCTTTGAAGATGAATTCAAAAAAATCGGAGCAAGGATCATTATTGCAACAGCGGACGGAAGCTGCGGAGTGAAAGGGTTTGTTACCGATGCAATGCGCTGTTTTAATGCCGAAAGCAATGACGGCATCACTGCTTACACTGATTACTGTGTGTGCGGTCCTGAACCGATGCTGAAGGCAGTGTTTGATATTGCGGAAACAAGTGGACAATTGAGTTTGAGGAGCGCATGGGCTGCGGCTTCGGTGCATGTATGGGTTGCAGCTGCAAAACAAAATACGGTTCGAAGAGAATCTGCAAAGACGGCCCCGTTTTGGTCTCCGAGGAGGTAATATGGTGATGAGCGGCAAAATGCAGGATGGAATGAATATAAGTTTTAACAAATCCCTTGTAATGAATGAGCTTCCAAGCGGTGATGCGCTCAAAGTTCGTCTCGGAAATTGGCTGCTTGACAACCCTGTCATTCCCGCAAGCGGAACATTCGGCTACGGTTACGAGTTTGCGGAGCTTTACGACATCAATTGTCTCGGCACGTTTTCATTTAAAGGGACAACACTTGAACCGCGTTTCGGCAACCCCACTCCACGAATTGCAGAATGTCCGGCGGGTATAATCAACTCCATAGGCTTGCAAAATCCCGGAGTTGACGCAGTAATAAACAACGAGCTTCCGCGGCTCAAAAGATGCTTTTCGAAACAGGTGATAGCAAATGTCAGCGGATTTTCAATCCATGAGTATACGGAGGTCGCGGCACGTTTCAACGAATGTGAGCAAGTCGGCATTATCGAAGTCAATATCAGCTGCCCGAATGTTCACAACGGCGGAATGAGCTTCGGAACAACATGCGACGCTGCTGCCGAAGTTACAAAAGCAGTCAAAGCCGTTGTGCAAAAGCCGATATTTATTAAGCTCAGTCCGAATGTTACGGATATTGTGTCCATTGCAAAAGCCTGTGAGGATGCCGGTGCGGACGGACTCAGCCTTATCAACACACTCATGGGGATGCGAATCGATTTGCACAGGCGGACACCTGTAATCGCAAACAAAAAAGGCGGTTTTTCGGGCAGTGCGATTTTTCCCGTTGCATTGAAAACGGTTTATGATGTTTATGAAGCGGTGAAAATCCCGATAATGGGTATAGGCGGGGTATCAAGCGCAGATGATGTGCTTGAAATGATGCTTGCAGGTGCCGCCGCAGTTCAAATCGGTGCAGCCAACCTTATCGAACCTTATATATGCCGCGATATAATTCGCGAGCTGCCGTCAACAATGAAAAAATACGGAATAAATAAACTTGAAGATATCATCGGAGGAGCACATAATGGGTAAAGACGTAATCATTGCCTGCGATTTTGCAAAAAAAACTGAAGTGCTGGATTTCCTTTCCGCATTTACGGACAGAAAGCCTTTTATTAAAATCGGTATGGAACTCTTTTATGCCGAAGGCGCGGATATTGTTCGCGAGCTTAAACGGCGCGGACACAAGATTTTCCTTGATCTTAAACTTCACGATATTCCAAACACCGTCAAAAAAACAATGCGTGTTCTGTCCGCCCTTGATATTGACATGTGCAACGTTCATGCAGGCGGCACGATTGCAATGATGCAGGCGGCAAAAGAAGGTTTGACACGCGAAGACGGAACACGCCCGCTTTTGATTGCGGTAACTCAGCTTACTTCAACCGACTCGAACAGTTTAAAAAAAGAATTGCTTATTGATAAACCTATGGATGAAGTTGTGGCATGTTATGCAAAAAATGCTGAAATTGCGGGGTTGGACGGGGTTGTTTGTTCTCCGCTTGAATCAGGAAGAATTCACGCTGTTTGCGGAAATGGTTTTCTGACAGTAACTCCCGGAGTGCGCTTTGCGGATGGCGCGGTCGGAGATCAAAAGCGTGTTGCAACACCCGCGGATGCCAAAGCACTCGGATCGGATTACATTGTTGTAGGTCGCCGATTACAGCCGCAGCGGACCCGGTTGCTGCATATGAACGCTGCCTGAACGATTTTGTCGGCTGAACCGATGCTTTATAAGTTCAGCAGGTATTACTCTTAAAATCAGTATACACTAACAGGAAAGGACAGTTTATACACATGGATAATAAAACGGATTATACAAACATTGCAGCGGTTGTTGCGGACGAGCTGCTTTCGATCGGAGCAGTTTTTCTGAGTCCGGACAAGCCGTTCACATGGGCAAGCGGAATCAAAAGCCCGATTTATTGCGATAACAGATTGACTTTAACGGCACCCGATGTTCGAAACAACATTGAAAACTCTCTTGCAGAAATAATTCGCACCGACTATCCCGAGGCAGAGGTTCTCATGGGAACAAGCACGGCCGGAATTGCCCACGCTGCAATAACGGGGCATATTCTGGGATTGCCCATGGGCTACGTTCGCAGTTCTGCCAAGGATCACGGCAGGGGTAATCAAATTGAGGGCAAGCTCGAAGCAGGACAAAAGGTTGTTGTGGTTGAAGATCTGATTTCAACAGGCGGCAGCGTTATTGATGTTGTTGAAGCTTTGCGCGAAGCGGGGGCGGAGGTGCTCGGCATTGTCAGTATTTTTACATACGGAATGCAAAAATCAATCGACAGGCTTGCAGATGCAAAAGTTAAAAACATCAGCCTTACTGATTTCGATACTGTCGTTCATGTTGCGGCAGAAAAAAACATCATTAAACCCGGGGACATTGCAAGGCTTATTGCTTTTCGCAACAACCCGTCAGATATTTCATGGATAAACGGAGGAAATAACTAATATGAAAAACCTTATCGACATTCTCGATCTTTCCACTGCGGAAATTGATGAAATGATTGCAGTTGCAAACAACATCATTGAGCACCCTGAGCTTTATCGCGAAGCATGCAAGTACAAGACTCTTGCGACTCTGTTCTTTGAACCCAGCACACGCACCCGTCTTTCCTTTGAAGCTGCAATGCTTGAACTCGGCGGAAGAGTTCTCGGTTTCTCCGAAGCAAGCTCGAGTTCCGCTGCAAAGGGCGAAAGTGTCGGCGACACCGTTGCGGTTGTAAGCGGTTATTCCGATATAATTGCAATGCGTCACCCGAAAGAAGGCGCACCTCTTGTTGCAGCAGCGAAAGCCACCGTCCCGATTATCAATGCAGGTGACGGCGGGCACAACCATCCGACACAGACTCTCACCGATCTTTTGACAATTAAGCGTGAAAAGGGTCATTTTGATAATCTCACAATAGGTGTATGCGGTGATTTGAAGTTTGGACGTACGGTGCATTCACTGATTGCTGCAATGAGCCGCTATGAGGGAATCAAGTTCGTCTTGATTTCTCCGGAAGAGTTGAAAGTTCCAAGCTACGTAAAAAATGCATATATCAAAAACAAAGGTATTCCGTATGAGCAAACCACAACTCTTGACGGTGTTATGGACAAGCTTGATGTTCTTTATATGACGAGAGTCCAACGTGAACGATTCTTCAATGAGGAAGACTACCTGCGACTTAAGGATTGCTACATTCTTACGCCGGAAAAAATGGCTCTTGCGAAGCAGGACCTTATAGTTTTGCATCCCCTGCCCCGTGTCAACGAGATTTCCGTCGCGGTTGATGACGACCCGCGCGCGTGTTATTTCCGTCAGGCACGCTACGGCAAATTTATCCGTATGGCACTCATCATGAAACTGCTTGACATCGCCGTCGAAGTCTGAACAATGAAAAATGAATTTTGAAAGGAGCAAACAATGAATATTGACGCAATCAGAAACGGTATCGTTATCGACCATATCACCGCAGGCAAGGCTATGCAGGTTTACAACATGTTGAATCTGGACAAGCTTGATTGTCAGGTCGCGATTATACGCAATGCTGCAAGCACGCGCACGGGAACAAAAGACATTATCAAAATTGCATCCGACAAGGATCTCGATCTCGGTGTTCTGAGCTTCGTTTGTCCCACGGCAACGATAAATGTAATCCGTGACGGAAGAGTTCTTGAAAAACGCAATGTTGAACTGCCCGAAAAAATCGTTGACATTCTTAAATGCAAAAACCCGCGCTGCATTACCACCACCGAACAGGAAATTCATCACGTTTTTGTGCTTACGGATGCGGAAAAAGGCGAGTATCGCTGCATGTACTGCGACACGAAAGCTTCCAACTAACTGTTAATCATCGAAAGTTTGAACCGTGTTAATACTAATCACGGTGAATAAGTGAACAAAAGACTGCAAAACTCATCACATGGTTTTGCAGTCTTTTGTTGTTTACGATCGTTTCCGAAATTCTATTAATGGCTGTTGCGAATTAACCTTCAATACAAAGGTCAAACAGATAACAATCGGTTGTTCGAGGTCGGTTTTCATTTCATTCCCCCGGCTCTTCCGGCGTCACGGGAGGTTCGGTGGGAGCTTCCGTCGGTTCGGGTGCAGGTTCTTCCGTCGGAGGTTCGGGTTCATCGGTCGGCACATCCGTCACAACAGGTTCATCGGTCGGCGAATCCGTTATGGGTTCCGTCGGTTCGTCTCCGGGTGTGGGGCGAACGATCGGTTCATCTGTTGAAGGTGCCGTTGTCGGTGTTGCGGGCGGATTTGTCGGTCTGCCGCCTCCGCCGGGCGTTGTTGTGGCCGGTGCGGGTATCTGTGTTTTGGGTGCATCGGTAACCGGTGCCGAAGTAGGCGCGCCGGAAACAGGTGCGGACGTGCGGAAATCTCCGGGGCCCGGTGTGCCGTTAGGATTTTTTGTTATCCCGGGCTGAGCCGTTGAATCCGTGTCTTTTCCGTCGACCCGCGGAGTCGGCGTGCCGCCTTCCGGAATAGCGGTACCGCTCAAGGTCGGCTGCTCGCTCGGTGTCGGGTTCGAATCATGTTTTTTATTTACAGCAGCTGTTTTGGCCATTGAAACAAGACTTACAACAAGCAGAACACCTGCTATTGCAAACAGAATCACGCCGACAGTTCGACGCGAAAACGGAACGAACAGGCTGCGGATTTTTCCGCCGAAACCGACTGCATTTGAATCACCCTGATTTTTGGATTCAACGGTGTCGGGATCGTCATAGTCGCGATCATAATCCGCGATGTCGCTTTCGAATGCATCCAAAAGCACGTCGCTGTAGTTATTTCCGACAGTTCCGGATCTGTCGGATGTATACTGCTGTTCGGTCGATTCGGCATTTCGGCTTTCGACGGAATCGAAAAATGCGTTCATTTTTTTGTCCAACTCGGCGGAAGGTGTTATCTCAACCGAAGGATCTTCGGCTATTGCACCTTCGTTTGCAGCTTTTTGCAAAGCCTGTTTCAATGTTTTGTCTTGTTCTTTCATTTGTCGGAACCTCCGTCATTGTTGATTGCATATCTGAGTGCGGCAAGTGCATAACGGATTTTTGCCGACATCTCGGGCTGAGTCACCCGGAACAATTCGGCTGTATCCTGAACAGGCAATTCACAGCAATACCTCAAAAAAAGGATCTCACGTTGTGAATCATCGAGTTTTGATACCGCAGCCGCTGCCCTGTCGACCGAAAACTCATCAAAGTCAAGTTCCGATGCACTCAAAACTCCAAGATCGTTCACTGCATTCATACTGTCGATGTGTGCTGTGCTGCCGCCATTGTATCTTTCTGCGATGTTGGCTGCGCAATGCTTTGCGCAAACGGCAATATAGCTCCGTAAAACTTCGTCGGAATCAATGCGGCACAAGGAATCCGCCGTGCGGTATATGAAGCGGAAAGTTTCCTGTACTGCAAGCTCGGAATCATGTCTGCTGCGCAAAATATCGTAGCAAATCCCAAGCACAGTTCTGCCGTATTTATCATACAGCTCTTTCAGCAGGCTGCGATTTTCCGATGAGCCTGCATTTGTTGAACAAATAAGCATTTAAGTTCGTTTCCCTTGCTCTTTTTTTTGCACATGAAGCGCATGCAAATGTACCGAATAAATTCTATCATTTTTTTCGCCGGGACGCAAGGGAATATGCGTTTTTTTTAGATTATTTTTCAGCTTCCTGTTTCAACTCGTCCTGAACGATATTGGTGACCCATTTCCCGCTTTTCAGCAGAATATAGCCGAATACACATTTTATCAATTCCAATCCGTTGCAGATTGCAAAAAGAGCAAGCACGGGCAAATCCGTGAAACGGCTGAGCACGTAAGCCACCGGTATGCTTATGCACCACATATAACAGCTGTCAAACAACAGTGTAATCTTTGTTTGTCCGCCTGAACGCAGGGTGAAATAACATGCGTGCGTGAATGCGCTGAACGGCATGATGCAGGCTGATACGAGAAGAAATGACGTTGAAAGCTGCTTTACTTCACGTGTTGTGTTATAGAGTTCGGGTATAAAACGCGATGCCAGCGCGAGCAATCCGCCGAAAACAAAACAGCTCACAACACTCAGCGCAATAATCTTCCGATCCGTATCCTTGGCTTCTTCCAGCTTATTCGCTCCAAGCAGGTTGCCGACGATGATTCCGATTGAGCTGCCGATTGACATAAATACTACATTAAAAAGGTTTGAAACCGTTGAAGTTATGTTGACTGCTGCAACCGCCGCAAGTCCGCGAACGGAATAACGCTGGTTCATTACCGAAACACCTGCCGACCACAAAGCCTCGTTTGCAAGCAGAGGAGTTCCTTTAAAAACTATGTCTTTTGCAAGTCGTTTCGGCAAATACAAAGACCGATACACGCCCTTGAAAAACGGGAATCGAGCAGTGTGTGTATGCGCCCAAAGCATCATAATTGCAAGCTCGACAAAGCGCGAAAGCACGGTTGCAATTGCCGCACCCTCAACACCAAGCTTCGGGAAACCCAGCTTTCCGAAAATCAGAAGCCAGTTAAACACAAGGTTTACAAGCACAGCCGCACCGCTGCCAATCATGGGAACTACGGTTTCGCCTGTTTCACGCAAACTTGACGCATAACATTGCGAAAGGGCATACGGAACAAGGCCGAAAAGCATAACTCTGATATATGTTCTTCCGCTTGCGAGCGTCAGAGCCAGATCGCCTTCCTCGCTGCCTTCGTGTAAAAACAGATTTATCAGCGGTGCATCCAAGAAGCTCAGCAGAGCAACGGACAAACAGCAAACGATGATGCAGACAATGAGCTTGAAGCGAAAGACATAACGAATACCGTCATTATCTCTTTTCCCCGCGAACTGCGCACCGAAAATACCTGCCCCGGACAGACCTCCGAATATGCAGAGATTAAAAACGAATATCAATTGGTTAGCAATCGCAACGCCGCTCATTTGCTCCGTGCCTATTCTTCCGACCATTAAGTTGTCCAGCACGCCTACGAATTGGGTGATTCCGTTCTGCGCCATTACAGGCAGGGCAATCGCAAGAACTGCGGCATAGAATGCTTTGTTGCCCACAAAACGTTTAATGAATGATGATTTTTCTTTCAATTTAAACTCCTTTCACAATAACTGTCCGCCGTATTCAACGAACACTGCTGAAAATGCCGGCAAAGTCGCCCGTACGGACAACAGCGTCATTCAGCAATTCGATCGGAACAAAAACTCGTCCGCCGGTTGACGAACGAGTTCTGTATGCAATTACGATGGTGTCGCCCATATGCACGACAATATTGCCGTGCGAGCATCGCATGTCGTCCGTACGGGCGAGCAGCGAGTCAATCTGCTGAAATCATTTGCGTCCGTAAATCAATTCTCAGCATTTGTTTGCAGCAATAACCGATTCAACTTTAGCTGCAACATTAGCAGCCGTAAATCCGAAATGCTTGAACAGAACATCGCCGGGAGCAGAAGCTCCAAAGCCTTCCATTGAAACAATTTCTCCATCCAAACCGACAAGCTTGTACATGCTCATGCCGCCGAGTGCTTCAACCGCAACTCTTGAACGTACTGCTTTGGGGAGTACTGTTTCACGATAGGCTTCATCCTGTTCAAAAAACAGCTCCATGCAGGGCATCGAAACAACGCGTACGTTTTTGCCTTCTGCGTCAAGCAGTTTTTTGCTTCGAGTGCGGTTTCGACTTCGCTGCCGGAAGCAATCAGAATTGCATCAAGATTCTTTTCTGCATATTCGTGACCGATTATATATCCGCCCTTCATTGCCGATTTGCCGGAACCGTCGAGTTGCGGCAAATTCTGGCGGGAAAGCGCAATAACGGAGGGAGCCGCCAACCTGAGCGCACTGAGGTATGCTGCCGCTGTCTCTCTGCCGTCCGCAGGACGGAAAACATATGTGTTCGGTTCTGCGCGGAACATATCCAGCTGTTCTATCGGCTGATGTGTGGGACCGTCTTCTCCGACGCCGATGCTGTCATGTGTCATAATGTAAAGCACACGCTGCTTCATCAGTGCGGAAAGACGCACTGCGGGCTTGAGGTAGTCGGAAAAAACAAGGAAGGTTGCACAGAAAGGCATCAAACCGCCGTAAAGCGAAATGCCGTTGCAGATTGCTGCCATAGCAAATTCACGAACACCAAAGTGGATATTCTTTCCCTGCGGTGTTTCTCTGCCGAAAAACTCGAATCCTTTCAGTTCTGTATTGTTGGACGGTGCAAGATCCGCACTGCCGCCGAACATGGACGGGAGATACTTCACAAGTCTGTTGAGCACAGTACCGGAGCAGGACCGTGTCGCTGTTTTTTTGTTTTCGAACTCGAAAATGCTATCATCGTTATAAAGTTCTTCCGGCAATTCTGCGGAGTTCCAGCGGAGCAGCTCGGCATAGAGTTCCGGGTAACGACGCTCATATTCTGCAATCATCGAATTGTAGGCATTCTCACGCTCGCGATTATTTGCCGCAAAGTCGGCAAGATAGTCATAAACCTCGGCAGGCACGGTGAAAGGTTCATAATCCCAACCGATGGATTTTCCATTCGGAAATATTATCTTCGCCCAAAGGTGAACCGTGAGAAGAGGCACTTCCCTGCTTGGGTGTGCCCTGTGCAATGTTCGTCCTGACAATGATGAGCGAGGGCTTTTTGTTTTCATTCTTCGCGCTTTCAAGAGCATCGGCGATAAGCGTCATGTTTTCACCGTCATCAACGCTGATTACCTGCCAACCGTAGCTCTCAAAACGTTTACGGACGTCTTCGCAGAAAGTAATGTCCGTGCTGCCTTCAATAGTTATCCTGTTGCTGTCATAAAGCGCAATCAGCTTGCCAAGCTCCAGCGTCCCCGCAAGAGATGCTGCTTCCGAAGCAACGCCTTCCATCATGCAGCCGTCACCCATGAGCACGTATGTGTTATTGTCATATACACGGAAGTCATCGCGGTTGAATACCGAAGCGAGATGCTTCTCTGCCATCGCCATGCCGACAGCCATTGCAAATCCCTGTCCGAGCGGGCCGGTTGTGGCTTCGATTCCCGCAATGTTGCCGTACTCGGGATGCCCTGCCGTTTTGCTGCCGAGCTGACGGAAATTCTTGATGTCGTCAATTGATACATCATAGCCGAAAAGATGAAGAAGCGAATACTCAAGCATGGATGCATGACCTGCGCTCAAAACAAATCTGTCACGGCCGCGCCATGAAGGATTTGCGGGGTTGTGCCGCATTTGCTTGAAAACGGAAAGAGCCATCGGTGCTGCACCGATAGCAAGTCCCGGATGTCCGCTGTTCGCTTTTTGAACAGCATCTGCAACGAGAGTGCGGATTGTGTTTACTGTAAGCCTGTCAAAGTTAGTACTCATGCTTTCGTGTCTCCGTGTCATGTTTTTACGTCGCATTCTGCGGCAATTATAATTATACAGCCGTTTTCGCGCCTTTACAACCGAATTTGCGATATATTTATTTGAATATCGAACGTATTACAGTCAAAGTACGTATATATTTCAAAGATAAATGCTTTAAAGATTTATGTGACCGTTAATTCCGACTTTAACGGAAAGAGCATTATTCTGCTTCCTTTGCGCAGGCTCGGATTTCTCATGGAAAAAAGTCTTGTTTTGTTGTATAATAGAAACAGTCAAACAAAAGATTCGGGGTGAATCCGTGAAATGAAAAAAACAGGGGCTCAAATCACTCTTTGCAGAAAAAAGCTTCCGCGGCTGCCGGCAGCTGCCTTCGGTCGGTGCGCCTTCCCGCACTGCTTGTTCTGTTTTTAATGCTGTTTTCATTTATTTTTATAAATAAAAATTATCGGAATCTTGATGTTTCGGCATTGCGGAACGCGGCTGCAAGTCCCGACAATGACCTTTCGTTTTTCGATACGATGCCTGCAACGCCTGCACCAAACAATGCGGGTTCGGTGTATCAAAGCAAATACGAAATAATTCCGGGCAAGGTATACAAACTCGGAGATTGTGATAAACATGTAAGCGATATGCAGCAAAGACTTATGCTGCTTGGGTATCTGCCTTCCGATGAACCTTCGGATGTTTTTAACAAACCGCTCGAACAAGCCGTTAAACTTTTTCAGCGTGCGAATCATTTGGCACAAAGCGGTGAGGCAGATGAGGCTCTTCTCCGTCTGCTGTATTCGGATGCACCTGCCGAATATGTTATTGAATACGGCAACGTCGGAAACGATGTTCGTATGCTTCAGGAACGTCTGATGCAGCTCGGATACTATTCCGAAAAAATCAACGGTTATTTCGGAACGGCAACGCGGACTGCTGTTGAGCAATTTCGGCTGAGCAACAACCTGCCCGAAAGCAGCGTTGTGGACACCGAAGCTTTTAATCTGATTTTTTCCGCTTATGCTGTGGATGACGGCAATCTTCCTTTCGAGACCGGTGAACCGTATTATACCGTTTCCCCCGCTCCCTCCCCGGTGCTGTCATCATTGCCGACGCTGCTGCTTCTCCGACACCCACACTGCCGCCCGCGCCGGCATCAACGCCGTCGCCGAAACCAACTGCAATTGCAACTGCGTCCGCCGCACCGACCGCAGCCCCGACACCGTCGCCGAGACCCACACCGACGCCAAAGCCGACGCCGACACCAAGTCCGACACCGTCGCCTGCACCGACCCCGACAACAGCGCCCGCACCGTCACAAGGGCTTGAACAATTCATAGATGCGTTGTATTCGCAACTTGGCAAGCCGTATGTGTTCGGCAGCTCAGGTCCTGATTCGTTTGACTGTTCCGGCTTGTTTACTACTGTCTGCGTCAGGCAGGACTGAACATAGGCAGACTTAACGCCGCCGGTTATTCAAACTATGCCGGATGGCAGCGAATCGACGGCAAAGAAAACCTTATTCGCGGAGATCTCGTTTTCTTTTATGATGATGCTTATTCCCGAATTTCGCATGTAGGCGTTTATCTCGGAAACAACAGTTTTCTCCATGCTTCCGCAACAGCGGGTTCGGTTGTGATTTCCAATGCAGGCAATTGGTTCAATACTCATTTGGCATGGGGCAGACGGGTTTTTTAAGTTCCGGCAGTTGTTCTGCAACTGTAATATCGATATGAAAAAGCAATCCCTCCTCGGCGTGAAATGAATGTTCGGGGGTTGATTAAAATCAAAGAAGATGTTATACTTGCTTAAAGAAGCACACAGACAGCTTCTGTCTGTTTTTTGTGTGCATAACGTTGATGAGGAATATTTAATATCGGAGGTATTCATGAACACGGCATTCACCGAAAAAGAACTCAATGAAAACTATCTTTTCCTTACCCAACTTTCAAAAACTTTCCCGACAGTCGAATACGCAATGACCGAGATCGTTAACCTGAGCTCAATTCTTGCGCTGCCGAAACCGACGGAGCATTTCATGAGCGATCTTCATGGTCAGGGTGATGCATTCGAACATATTTTGAACAATGCATCGGGCGTTATTCGTCGTGAAATTGAACGACTTTTTGTTGACAGGCTCAGCTATGACGAGCGTGAAACTCTTGCAACAATCGTATACTATCCAAAGCAAAAAATTAAGCTCGAACTGGAAAACGTTGAGGATACCGACGCATGGTACAAAGCAACACTGCGCAACCTCATCGTTCTCGGGCGCAAAATCAGCAGCAAGTACACCCGTTCGAGGCTGCGTAAAACGCTTGACCCCCGATTTTCTTATATCATCGAAGAACTCCTCACTGCCCGCGTAAATTTCCACGATCTTGACGGCTACTACGACGAGATTTGACTCCATCATCCGCCACGATTACGCTGAGCGCGTAATTGTTGCTCTTACTGATGCCATCAAAAAGCTTGCTGTCGACAAACTTCATATCGTGGGAGATATTTACGACCGAGGAACAGAGCCTCATCGTATCCTCGACCTGCTTTTAAAGCATCCGTCCGTTGATATTCAGTGGGGTAACCATGATATCCTTTGGATGGGCGCAGCGCTCGGCGAAAAAACATGTATTGCCGGCGTGTTGACGAACAGTTTCCGCCACGGCAATCTGGACCTTATCGAGAACGTCTACGGAATCAATCTGCGTCACCTGCTGATGTTTGCACAAAGCACATATAAGAGCGCGCTGCATTTTCGTCCGCGCAAGACTTCATCGGAAGCATACTACGATAATCCCGAAGTCAATATCCGCGCAAAGCTGCATAAGGCGATTTTCGTTATCATGCATAAACTCGAGGGGCAGCTCATAATGCGAAACCCGAACTATAAGCTTGACCATCGCCTGTTTTTGGACACGATCGACAGAGTGAACAGCACAGTCACGATTGACGGCATCACCTATCCCATCAAGGATGCAGATTTCCCGACAATCAACCCGGATGATCCGTATACCCTGTCCGATGAAGAGGAAACCATAATCAACGAGCTGCGCGATTCTTTCCTCAACAGTCCGACCCTGCAAAAACACATCAAGTTCTTTATCGACAAAGGCGAACTCTATCGCATTGAGAACAACAACCTGATGTTCCACGCACTTGTTCCGCTTAATGAGGACGGCAGTTTTAAAGCTGTCGATTTCGGCGACGGCGTTCCCCGCAGCGGCAAGCAGATGTTCGATTATATTGATGCTGAGGTAAAGCGGCTTTACTTTGCCGAACCTTCAATGCGGAAAACCCATGAGCTTGATCTGATGTGGTATCTCTGGTGCGGACCCGATTCCCCGCTGTTCGGCAAAAACAAAATGACAACTTTCGAACGCGTTGAGATCGACGACAGTAAGTCCCACAAGGAAAAACGCAATGCTTACTACAAATATCAGGACACTAAGGATCTTGCAATTCGAATTCTTAACGAGTTCGGCATCACGGATACGGATCGTGCCGTAATTGTCAACGGACATATTCCGGTTGAAAAAATCAACGGCGAGAATCCGATTAAAGCGGGCGGAAGCCTTATCGTCATTGACGGCGGCTTCTCAAAGTACTATCAAAAAACCACAGGTATCGCCGGATACACCCTCGTTTATGATTCACGCGGGCTGTATATCGTTGCGCATGAACCTTTGTAAGCTTTGAAAAAGCCATTCGTGAAAACATGGATATCCACTCAACCACCGAGGTTGAAAACATCCTTGCAACAAAAGGTCAAATGCGTGTCAGCGACTGCGACAAAGGTGTTGAACTTCGCGACAGATTCGACAGTTGGAAATGCTGATTGCCGCTTTCGAATGTGGCCTCATAAAAGAAAACAACCGCTATCGAATGGTCAAGGTGCCGCTGAATAACAGGTAACTGAAATTACAAAATAATACCCATCGGGAATGCCCAATCGGCATTCCCGAGTTTGGAAAGGAACCTCATGTTTACCAACGACAGCATTCTGCATATTGCCATGCAGCAATCTGCAATTGAGTACAATTGCGCTATCGATGCTTTTATGCAGCAGCAGAGCATTATAACCCTGCCCTGCGCATCAACTTCCGCAAGAAAATACCTCGACGTGCCGTTCCGCTGCTCGCTCGTTTCATACGGAAAAACGTTGTAGCTTGTGCGGAAAAAGTGCTGCATAATGAGCTCAGGCAATACCTCGACGGGCATAAGTTCTATCGTTGCCTTACAAGCCCCGCCGTTTTTGAACTGAACGAAATCCTTGCCTCTGCCGGATTAAAGGTCGGATACATGAGCGAGTATTTCCTGCCCGATGTTTCCAAAATGCAAGCTTTTTTGCCCGTTGATGACAAATTTGAATTGCGTCGGCTCGGACAAGCGGATTTTGCTTCTTTGTATCTCCCCCAATGGAGTAATGCTCTTTGCAGCGAACGCAAAGAACTTGATATTCTCGGCATGGCCGCGTATGATTTGAATACCTTAGATAAAACAACCGGTGAGCCAAAGCTTATCGGTTTAGCAGCCTGTTCCATGGATTGTGAAGACATGTGGCAAATAGGTATTGATATTCTTCCCGAATACCGCGGATTGAAACTTGCCCCCGCATTAACAAGCCGGCTTTCGGGCGAAATATTCAAATGCGGAAAGATACCGTTCTATTGCGCTTCATGGGCAAATATTCCGTCCGTCAGAAATGCTGCCGCAAGCGGGTTCCGCCCGGCGTGGACGGAGCTTTCAACTTTGCCGATACCCGAAACCGTTTAAAAGCCGTTATTTTATTCAACAATTAAAGCCGACACGGGATTTTCCCGGGTCGGCTTTTGAAAAATCAATGTGATTTCCGAATTCCTTTGCTGAAATAAATCATTCGGATTGCTTAAATTATCATCACGCCCTGCGCCTTCTGCGTCGTCCGCCTGTGGACCGGAACGTCGAAGCTCTGCGACGCTGCCGCGACGTCCTCCGCCTATGCGCTGCACAAGAATGCGGATGAAGATTATTATCACAAGCAGCAGGACGAACACAAGAATCCAGAAAATGACACCGCTGCCTGCCTTACGGGACAGATATTTCGAACCGTTGCTTATGTAATATCCGTTGCTTTGACTGTTAAACTGCCAGACCATCTTGTCTGTAACACCGGCTGTTATCGTATCATTTGCACCGATTTGAACAGCAACAGCCGAGCGCGTTCCGTCGCGGCTGTCCGAACAAAGGGCCATGCCGTCCGAAACAACAACATATGATGCACCATCCGTTACAAAGTCAGTCAATACATAATAAGCAGAACCGTTGCTGTCGTAAAAACGACGGTAAAGATCGATGCGTGAAGTTGTGTCCGCAGTTGCTGCAGCACGAAAAACCCCATTGTCACAGTACAGATAATGCCACTCAATGCTATTCATTGTGTATAATGTGTGATCGTAATAAACCCAAACACTGTATTGATCGCTGCCCGGCGTGCGCTGAAAACTGAGATTGCAGTTTTTGCCGCTTCCCGGCGGAGGTGTTGATGAAATAAACGCCGTGACATGCGGTTCAATTGTTGTTTCCGATGAAGCTGCAACATCACGCATTGCAACAAGATCAACTTTTATTGGATTCTGTGCGTAAAAAAGGTATTCAACCGATCCCACAACATCGCCTGCTTTAATCGGAGCAACGGCCTTATCGGTGTTTATTTTGACAATAACGCCGGACGGATCGCTTTTTATTGCGTCAAGGTACTGTTTGGAGCCTTTAATCATTAAACCGCCGAGATCAGCTGTTGCTTTCAATTTGCCGTAGTCCGAGTCAAACGGTGAAAAACCGGCCGTTTGGATTTCGAACTCTGATTGCAGCCCGAATTCCGTTACGGGCACTGCGCAATAATTCTCATATCCCCAATCATAAAGTTTTTTTGCAACTTCGTAACGATAAAATTTGCTTGTGCTGTTGTTGCTGTCACCAAATTGAACGGCAATCAGTGTAATATCATCCTTTCGGCATGCACTGATAAGGCAATAACCCGCATAGTTAGTCTCGCCTGTTTTGCCCCCGATGCAGTATTGATAAAGAAAGCTCTGATTATCGCCTGTTTTGTTTGAAATCAGTCTGTTGGAGTTTTCAAAGTGCATCCCCTGTGGATGTTGGTTCGTGGGAGCAACATCGTATTCGGCCGTGGCAATTACCTTTGCAAAAACAGGGTTTTGCAGTGCATAACGCATCAATACCGCAAAGTCATATGCCGTTGTGTAATGATTATCATCATGCGCCCGTCAACAGTAACAAAATGCGTTGAATTCATGCCGAGTTCCGCTGCCTTTTGATTCATAAGGTCAACGAATTTCGGAATCAACTCAGACGATTCGGTATCCTGCCCGAAAACCTCATATGAAGTCTCCATTGCAAGCGCTTTTGCGGCATCATTGCCCGAACGCATCATCAAGCCGTAAAGAATATCCATAAGCGGAATGGTTTCATTCGCTTTAAGTCCCATTAAGGAGCTTGTTGGGCCAAAGCCCGAAACCGGACGCCAGCCAAGTGTAACAACACGGTTCATGTCTTTGATGTTTTCAAGCGCAACAATCGCGGTCATAACTTTTGTTGTGCTTGCAGGGAAAGCACGCGAATAGGCATCCCGCTGATACAACAAGGCACCTGTTTCGGCTTCCATAAGCGCAATATAGGGCGTTGACACATCCGCAAAAGCATCCTCTACTGTGACAGGAACCGGAGTTGCCTCGGGTTCATCTGTTGCGGAGGGTTCCGACGTCGGTGTCGGTGCGATTGTTGCTGTCGGTACATCCGTTGCCGTCGGCTCATCTGTTGATGCTGCAGTCGAAAACATCGGCAAAGCAAAAACAGCTGAGATAATCATTGCAAAGCTAAGAAAGATACAAAAAAACGCTTCATTGGATTTATATTTGATTTTCACTTCCGTTCACAGCGCAGAGAACAGAAGAATTCCTTTCAATTTAATTCGTTTTTCGGAATCCGATATGCAGCACAAATGCGCATATCATTTCCCTTCGGACATATGAAGCAATTATACCATTTAAAAAGCTTTTTGTACAGACCCAATCCGCCTTGTTTCGATATAAATTGCATGGATTCGGCAGTAAGACCCGAAGCAAAGCCCCCGCACGCCATTCCGAAGTCTATACAGGTTCTGCTTTTTTGAACCGAGCGGATAATATTACGGCGTAAATATACCTTTTTCTGCTTGACAACGGTAAACCGGCGGCATAAAATCATGTTGCGTGTCCGACCGGCAAAAATGCCGTAAATCAGCTGAGCGTTCGATTTATCTGAACTGCGGCTCGGAATTTTCGCAAAAAGCGGATTCTTCAGCAGAATCTCTCTATCGGCGCAAGATTAAATGATGAGGAGGGTTTTAATAACCGAAATGGATTCATCTTCAGTTAATGCGGCAGCATCGTCTGCCGAAAAAGAGTATCTTTTCACAGCAATGCCTGTCAACAAAGCTGTCATTTCGCTTGCCGTTCCGACAGTTATAAGTCAGATTATAACCGTAGTTACAACATGGCGGATACATTTTTCATTGGCCAGATGAACGATCCGAATCAGGTTGCGGCAGCAACAATATCCATGCCCCTGTTTATATTCATGACCGCGCTTGCAAACCTTTTCGGCATCGGCGGCGCAAGCCTGATTTCACGCAGTCTCGGCATTGGAAACAGAAAAAAAGCTGCATCATGCTCTTCATTCTGCATTTGGACGGCGGCAGGTGCCGCTTTGCTCTACGGAATTGCAATACTCTTTCTTCGGCCCTGTTTGCTGCCCGTAATCGGAGCTGATTCAAAAACATGGAATTACTGTTCTGACTATATCTTTTGGACAATATGCATCGGTGCAGTGCCCACGGTTCTGAACCCCGCACTTGCGCACCTCATCCGTTCGGAAGGTTATTCGAAACAGGCAAGCCTCGGGGTTGCTTTCGGAGGTATTCTGAACATTTTGC
>ENA-OQEN01000208-OQEN01000208.1-human-gut-metagenome-genome-assembly--contig:-NODE-208-length-25862-cov-2.260346_pt1 | contig 25862 bp, 29 predicted proteins | sample MGYA00242791_ERZ504627 | MGnify/ENA primary metagenome ERZ504627 (study PRJEB26092, sample SAMD00036316) | human gut metagenome | host: Homo sapiens | study: EMG produced TPA metagenomics assembly of... | reverse complement strand
ACAATCACGGTGGACGGCGTGGAACACATGCGCAGCGTAATGGCAAAGGTTTCAAAGATTGACGGCGTGTTAAAAGTAGACCGGTCATAGCTTGCCATAAGGAGAAAAAAACATGTGGAAATTGCTTGCCGTCGGCCTGGGCGGCGCGTTGGGCGCGATCCTGCGCTACCTGATCAGCCTGCTGCCTTGAAGGGCAGTTTTCCGGTTTGGACCCTGCTGACGAACCTGCTCGGCGCTGTGGCCATCGGGTTTATCGCGGGAGCATCCGCCCGTGGCAGAATGCAGGATGTAGCGGCTCTCTTCTGGAAAACAGGGTCTGCGGCGGGTTTACCACCTTTTCCACCTTTTCGCTGGAGGCGTTTTCTCTTTTGGAAAACGGCAACAGAGGGTTAGGGGCTCTCTACATCCTGCTCAGCATTCTGCTCTGCTTGGGCGGAATTGCCCTTGGACAGGCTGCCGCAGGCGCACTGCTGAAAACGGCCGCTACATAACGGCAAAAGCTGATATTCAAAAAAGAAGGGAGCTGCGCCATGCCGCAGGAACGCATTGATAAACTGATCGCCTCCCAAGGCGCGCTTTCGCGCAGCGATGTGCGCAGGCTCGTCAAAAGCGGCGCTATTGCCCTCAATGGCAGCCCCGTGCGGGATGCCGGGCAAAAAGCCGATCCAGAAGCGGATCAAATCACTGTTTCCGGCCGGCCTCTTTTTATTTCCAAATATCTTTATCTCATGCTCGATAAACCCGCAGGCGTCGTGTCCGCGAGCCGGGATGCAGAACAAAAACCGTGATCGATCTGGTGCCCTCCGCGCTGCGTCGGGATGGATTGTTCCCCGCCGGGCGGCTTGATAAGGATACGACCGGCTTTGTATTGATTACAAACGACGGTGAATTTGCCCACCGGATTCTTTCGCCTAAAAAGCATATCTCCAAAACCTATCTCGCGCGGCTCGCGCGCCCTGTGGACGGCCGGTCGATTGAAGCGTTCCGCTCAGGGCTTGTGCTCGCTGACGGCACGCGCTGCATGGAGGCGGGGCTGCAAATTTTAGAGGACGATGAAACTCCGCTGGCCGAGGTGGTGCTCCATGAGGGGAGATATCATCAGTCAAGCGGATGTTTGCCGCCGCTCGGCAACGAGGTCATCGCTCTGCGCCGTGTTAAAATGGGCGACCTCCCGCTCGATGAAACGCTTGGGCCGGGCGGGTGCAGAAAAATAACGGCAGAAGAATTGCAAAAAATAATCCAGGCGGTTAACGGATGAATCCGGACCGGCATCCAAAACGTGCCCGACACAAGTGAAAGGAGGCCCATGGCGATGAAATGTATTCCATCTGAACATACCTTGAAAAACGGATCTGTCATTATCGCGCGCAGTTTATGCGCCGCAGACGCGGAGCAGGCGCTTGCGCATCGAGTTCGCGTCTGTGGAGAAAGCGACAATTTATCCCGTTATCCGGACGAAATCCGAATAACGCCGGAGGAGGAACGTACCATTCTGCAAAAGCAGGAGGAAAACCCGAAAGGCATTCTGCTCGGCGCGTTTGTGGAGAACCAACTGGTTGCGATGGCAAGCGTGCTTCCTGTGTCCGATTCGCACGAACGATACCGGCACCGGGGCGGTTTCGGCATCAGCGTCCTCCAGGGCTATTGGAATCAGGGAATTGCCAGTCTCCTGATCCCTCGGGTGTTAGAATGCGCCCATCAGGCCGGTTATGAGCAGGTCGAGCTGGAGGTGCTAACGGACAATGAAAAGGCCATATCTCTTTATCAGAGACATGGCTTCCGAGAATATGGATGCAGGCCCCATGATGTGAAAATGCGGGACGGCTCCTACCGAGACGCGCTTTTGATGCTCCGGCCGCTGTAATGTACACATTGGATCACGGCGGCGTTCCACAAAGCGCAAATCACAAAAAAAGAGAGGGCAAAGCCAGCATGAAACTCTTTCTCAACGGCGGTGGGGACGGGCCCCAAGCGCCCTGGCATACCAACGCTTCAGCGAAATCATCGACCACGCAAAGCCCTTGTTATATATTCCGCTTGCTATGGAGCCGGAGCGATACCCTGGCTGCCTTGCATGGATTACAGAGGAATTCAAAGAGCTAAGACTTGCGGGATCAACATGGTCTCTTCCATGGAAGAACTGTATCGGACGGATTTCGCGAATTATTGCGCGCTTTTTCTCGGCGGTGGAAACACCTATCGGCTGTTAGCCGGATTGAAAGCAAGCGGCTGCTTTGAAAAAATTGCCGATTATATCCGTCACGACGGCGTTGTATTCGGCGGCAGCGCGGGCGCGATCCTCTTCGGCGCGGATATCGATAGCTGCGCATGCGACGACAACAATGGCACTGATTTGACGGATACCGCAGGCTTCGATGTGCTAAACGGCCTCTCCCTCCTATGCCACTATACAAACCGTTCGGCGGAAAAGGACCGGCAGAGCACAGAGTATCTTCTGGCCCTCTCAAAGCAGAGAGCCATCCTTGCGCTGCCGGAGGAAGACACGATTTGCATCAACGGGGCAGAAATCGAAGTGATCGGCGCCCGACCCTATTATGTATTCAAAAACGGAGAGCGAATCCAAAGAAAAATTTCATCGCATCAGAGAACAGTGGAATCAAACGAATCGTTCGCCGCCTGTGTAAAAGATGCCGGCCTCCAAAGCTTCTCTGGCTCGACAAGTTGAAAGCCGGGAATTTATGTATTCCCGGCTTTGTCTTCTCTCTCCCGCGGGCCAAGGCCAAAGCTGACGGACAGCGCGCGTTGATGCGGTTCATATCATCGGGTGCAAGGTTTCCCATTCGCTCGCGCAGGCGGCGTTTGTCCAGCGTGCGCACCTGCTCCAGCAAAACAATGGAATCCTTGGCCAGCCCACAATCGTTTGCATGCACCTGAATGTGCGTAGGCAGATTGGTTTTATACTTCTGGCTGGTGATGGCGGCGGCGATAACCGTTGGGCTGAACTTATTGCCCACATCATTTTGCACGATCAGCACCGGACGGACGCCGCCCTGCTCGGAGCCGACCACAGGGCTTAAATCCGCGTAATAGATATCTCCCCGTTTGATTGTCACGTTTCATCACTCTCCAAAGGAATTTGGTTTTTGTATTTCTATTTTTGACCAGCCACGGCGCAATTAAACATTTGGATTGAATTTCGGGGAGCAAAAATTCAAGCGCCGATTTTTCCTATAGATTTTGTGCAGCGTATATTCGATACAATACAGTGTATTCCATCCGGCCGGAATTGTGAAAAGAGGGCTGTTGCAAAATGCTTTGCATTTTGCAACAGCCCCTGGTCTCTGCGTATTTTTTTATGAAGCGGAGTAGGGGCGCACTATGTGCGCCCGCGGGCGGTCAAGGGCCGCCCTTATTATGGTAAATATTGCTGTGAATTCTGCAAGGCTGTTCATCTGCTAATTCGCCTTGATCTCCTTGAAATTGGTAAACGTCGCCTCCAGTTTGCACACTGGAACGGAAATAGACAACAGCGCGCCCGTTTCCCCATCCTGTACCAGCTCGAACGCACCGGATTTCGACTCACCCTCATAGTGCCACTGGCCGTCCTTTTCCGTAATTTCAAGCGATTCCAGCCGCGCGAGCGATTCAATGGAATTCACCACCGCCGCGCCTAAAGCGGATTGCGGAAATTGTGACAGATCAACATCGAACGCCATCGATTGATATTCAACACGATAGGTGTCGCCATTCCAAATGATCGTAACGCCGTTAAACATTTTCGGCTCTGTCACCCGGATTTCACAGGAGAGCAGCGCATGGCGGACGATATGCGCTTTGATCGTCTGCTCGGAGATCACCGCCGTCATATCCGCCTCAAATTCCGCAGGCAGGGCGGGCGGCTGACCCTTTCCTCCACCCTCGCCCTTGCCGCCGCATGCGGGCAGCAGGAGCAGGCAAACAAACAGCAGGCAAAGCATTTCGCCTTTTTCATCACGCAACCATCCTTCCAAAAGGCGGCTATCCGCCAAACCGTTTGAGCAGAACGGCCAATTCCTCCGCCATCAGCGAGGGCGTCATGCCGCACATGGAATAATGCTTTGCAGCGACATCCCCTGCCAATCCGTGAAGATAAACCGCTGCTGCGGCCGCTCTGAGCGGTTCCATTCCCTGTGCCGCAAGGGAGGCAAGCATACCCGCGAGCAAATCGCCGCTGCCGCCCTGCGCCATACCGGGATTGCCCGTTCGGTTGACGAAAAGGGAGGCTGCGTTTTCTCCGGCAATTACGGTATTCGCGCCTTTCAGCACCAGTGTAACGCCATATTCCCGCGCGAACCTGCGCGCCGCACCCGTGCGGTCCGCCTGAATTTCCGCCGCTGTGCAGCCACACAGCCGCGCCATCTCGCCAGGGTGAGGCGTAAGAAGCAACGGAGCCTTTCTGTTCTTTAGCATATCTATATGCGCGGCGGCGATATTTATGCCGTCCGCATCGAGAATGACCGGGCAGGAAGCCTCTTCCAGAAGCCTTTCCACCAGGAATACCGTATCCTCATTTACACCGAGCCCGCAGCCAATGAGCACCGCGCTCGCTTTGTTCAACGCCGCGCGTAGTTCGGGCAGAGCCGCCTGTGCAAACGTCCCCTCACGGTTTTCATGCAGCGGCAGCAGCAATGGCTCCGTCAGCTTTGAAGCAACCGCCGCATATGCCCCTTCCGGAAAAGCGGCAGTAACCAGCCCTGCGCCCATGGCAACCGCGCCTTTTGCCGCCAAAACGGCAGCCCCCGGCATCCTGCGGCTGCCGCACACGCTTAGCAGATGGCCGTAATCACCCTTATTAGAAATCGGATCGCGCGGCGTAAGCACTTGCGCACCGCATCTTCCTCAATCGAAAAAAGCATACCGTCCTCATCCTCATAGCAGCCCTCCGGGATGCCAATGCGCACCACGCTCACCTCCCCGCTCAATGCAGCCGCCGGATAGAGCACATGGGCTGGTTTGAGCGTGGAAATTGCCGCCGTGCAGTCGGCATGGAACGCGTACTCCGGCGCAAGGCTCACGTCGCAGTTGACGCCGCTTGGCAAATCCACAGCAATCTTCAACGCAGGCGAAGCGGACATCGCTTCAAACAGCCGGGCGGTCTGTGCATTCGGATCCCCGTAAAATCCAATTCCAAACACCGCATCCACAAGTACCTGCGCCGTGCGCAGCTTTTCCAACGCCAAATCGCGCTGCGTTTCATAGTTCACGACTTCAATCGGCAGCGCGGTCATGCGCGTGTACATCTCCAGTGCATCCGCAGCAACCGGATGCCCCGCCGCAAGAACAACGCTCACCTCAGCGCCCTTGTCATACAGCTTACGTGCAATCACGAAGCCGTCGCCGCCGTTTTTGCCTTTTCCACATACAACGGTGGCAGCTGTATTGGATTCCAGCGTAATCTGTGCTTTTTCTGCAACAAAACGCGCGCAGGCGGAGCCCGCGTTTTCCATCAACCGCAGATAGTCAAGCCCCGTATCCACGGCTCGCTCCTCAACCGCGCGAATCTGCGCGGCGGTTAAAATTCTCATGACGTTACCCCCTTGCGATTTAGAACAAGTGTAGCACGGTTATGATAAAAATGCAATTGGCACACATGGGAATAAAAATGCCGGGCGAAACCGCTCCATTCAAAGCGGCTCCACCCAGCAGGGTATCGTATCCTATGCTATTGCATATTACGCTTCGTATCTCCGGGCTTGCAGGTATAAACCCATTCCATCCGGTCGCCCGCCTGTAGCTTATATTGATTGGCGGCCATATTCGGGAACACACCGTTCACCTGATAAAGCCATCCGCTTTGGGGAAAGCTCTGTTCCCCCCGCAGCTTTTCATTCAGGCCGTTGATGGAGCGGACATAGCCATGCTTTTCACTAAGCGGAATTTTCTGCTCTTTCAGCACTTTTTTTAGCACGTCGAGCACAGTTTCACCCTCTGCAATGGGAACCGCGCTGTTTTCATAAATCACGCCGTTGGCCGGTACGATTCCGCTGTAGCCAGGCCAGTTCTGAATGCCGTTCGCCACAGCATTGCGGCAGGTGACGGCAAGCGCTACCGTCGCCTGCTTGGGTGAAACGGCGGCAGTTTCCTGCGGCCTTTCCGTGGTGGGCGCCACAGCCGTTGGCTCAGGCTTCACCGCCCGAGTTGCCGTTTCCCCTATACCCTGGCCCGCGGTAACAGCGCTGTGCGAGTCGGAGCTCCGATGCTTTCGCTGGGAAAGGTGGAAGCGGATACGGCCGGCTTGGCATCCGCTTGCGAGGTGATCTGATATCCAAAATCAGAAACAGCCTGCGTATCCGCCTGCGTTTCCGGCCCTTCCATGATGCCACATCCCGCCGCCAACAATAGGAGCAGCAGGGTAATGCATAGCGCCAAAAAACGCCGGTAGCTTCTCTCTTTATTCATCGCCGCTCATCCGCTTTCTGCTCACCATCAGCGCACCGGCAGAGAGGAGCGCCAGCGAAGCAATCCCTGCCACTGCCAGGCCGGAGCCTGTGGATGGATTTCCCGGATTATCCATTTCCGTTCCGCTTTCCTGCACACTGTCTGTCTGGGGTTGGGTAGCAGGCAATGCTGTTGGTTCTGCTGTGCTTGCCGTTTCAGAGGATTCTGGCTCTCGTGTTAAATCGGACAAATCATAAAACGCTGTGCCGTTCTCCACGAAGCGCGCATAAGCCTCCAGCGCACTCAGCGATTGATAGGTTGTCAAGCTGTTGGAGCTGCCGTCCCATGCGCGCATACCGCCATCCGGGTTGACGAAGGTAAGCAGCGCATCCAGCATGGTTTTTCCGTTTTTCACATATTCCGGCCCGCAAGGGTCAATCCTCAGTGCGGTCAGGCCTACAATAGCCATCGAGATCGTTTCCGCGCTGTCGCTTCCCATAAAGCCAAAACCTGCCGTCTCTACATTTTGATTGGCCTTCAGGAAGGCGAGCGCCCGCTCAATCACACCCGCAGTTTTCTCCTCCGCCTGATAAGCGCAAGCGCTGCGAGAACCGGCCCCGTCGTGTCTATGCTTCCATCAACCGAATAGGGGTCCTCCGGATTGACACGAAGCGCATAATTAAAGCCGCCATCCTCCCGTTGTGCACTGCAAAGCGCGTCCACCGCGGCCTTGCGCACCGTTTCCGGAAGCTCATACCGCATGGAATCCATTGCAAGCAGCGCAAAAGAAACGCCGTCCGTATAAATCTCCCGCGTGAAATCCGTTTGGGCGATGGCTTCTATCAAATCATGCCCGCCCACATTGCGGGCATCTCCTCCCGCCGCGGCAACCGCCAGCGCGATACGCGCATAGTCGCTTAAATAGAGCTGCGAAAAATTCGCCCTAACCACGCCGTCGATGTACTGCAAATAATCCCCATCAATTGGTAACCGCCTCTTGCAAGGGCGAAAGCCGCCCAATCCACGATGTTGTCCGGCTCCTGATCCGCCGGATCTACGGCCACATTTTTCAGCAGCCAATTGGCTGCTCCATCCGCTGCGCTTGCACGCCCGATAGCGATTGCGCCCGCCGCTGTGCTAACGGTGATGCACAGCGCGAGGAGCAAGGAGAGAATGGGTTTCCATGTCTTTTTCATGTTGTCCGACTCCTTCAAATTATATTACGATAAAGGAAAAGCGAGCCCTTTTCGGGCTCGCAAAGTATTGGGACAAAGCCTGGAAAGGAAAACTCCTCCTGTGCTCCATCACCGCATACTTCCTCTCCCGCCGAAAGGATGATACATTTCTAGGAAACAGCGGTTTCCCCGGGCGCACGGCAGGTCTCCTGGCTCGAAATCATCCGCCTTCTCCATGCCTTCCCAGACAGGTTGTCCAGTGGCCAGGATCTGTGGCAAGCATAAAGCCGGCCGCAATCTCCTGAAAAGCGTCTGCAAGCCACGCATGGCGGCCTGCATTTTTCATATCTCTACGGATACAAAATCACGCTTTCCCGGCTTTTATGCATCATACACATGCGCAGCAAGCCGGTGGGGAATTTGTCCTTCACACAGTAGCGGGGGCTGTCACGGATTCACACCGTGTTCCCTTTTCATCCGCCCCCGCCGCATTGCGCAGGGGCGGAACCGATACGCCATATTCTATTTTTCATCTATCATTGCCGCGTAGAATTCCGTTTTATGGTAAACTTTTGCCCCAACACATTGGCACATCCCTGGGGAACGCACAGCGGCGCATTCGCCTGCTGCGGCACATCCTTCTCTGCAACAGGCGTGAGCACCGGGCTCTGCCCCGCAGGCCAGAAGGCCGGATGCTTTCCACAGCCTGCACAACGGTTTGCGCCGCGCAAGCCTCTACCTTCGCACAGAGATCGGCAAAAATCTCCGCCGGGCTTTCATAGTCCATGCCACGGCTCTCCATGCAGTCGTTCGCCAGCGCCTGAATCATCTGCCAGCCCTCAAACCCACACAGCGGCCGGAACGCTTTGCGCACCACGCCAAGCTTTCGCTGGGCGGAAAGATAGGTGCCGTCGGTTTCCGCAAAAATGCTCCCGGGCAGCACAACATCCGCGCGCCAGCCGTATCCGTCAGGTAAACATCCTGCACTGCCAGGAATTCCGCATTCTGCGTGCAGGCCTCCGGCAGCATCTCCCCAAAGGAGATAACTGCTTGATCGTTGTCCAGTCAATCTGGGAAGCGGGCTTCACCCCCAGCAGGGAAAGGCCCTGGCTGTTTGCACCAGGTTTCAGGACGATTAAGCCGTCGCGCGCATGGCCGATATGGCCGGATTTTTTGGCGAGTGATGCTGCCAGCACGGCAGCCTGCCGCGACACCTGCGCATCGTGATAAACAATCATCGCTTTTTTTGCACCGCGATAAATTGCGGCCGCTTGCGCCGCCTCGCCCGTGGCCTCCGGATTTTGGAGCGCCTCAAGCATCGCTGTGAGGAAAGCTGTTTCATCCGTCTGAAAATGCCACTGTGCGAAATCGTCAAACCAAGTCCGGTTCGGGCCGATCAGCATGAGCTTTGATCCCTGCTTCACCGCTTTGCGGATACGCACACCCGCCATTGTTGTGGAAAGCGCCGGAGTCGCCCCAATGAGCAGGATCACATCCGTGCCGTTGAGCTCCTCGAAGGTGTTCAGGGAAGCGTCGATGCCCAGCGCCTCTTTCACACCGCTCTCCATTAGGCCGAAGGAGCAGAGGTTCTCGGTGCCGAGTGCTCGTTTGCATAGCGCTTGGCCAGATACGCCTCCTCGCAGGTAGAGCGCTCGGAAACCGTGACGGCAACCGCTCCACTTCCATACCGGCTGATGATATCCGCCATGCGCTCACTGACGCAGCCAACCGCTTCATTAAACGGCACCTGGATCAACGCCCCATTTTCCCGCAGCAGCGGCATTTTCAGCCTACCCTCTTCCTGCGCCGCGCCAAAGCCAAAACGCCCACCGGCGCAAAGCATGCCGCTCTCCCCCACAGGCAGAGCGCGCGTCATCATATCGCCGCGCGTACGCAGGTCGACAGGGCAGCCCATGGAGCAGAAGGAACAAGTGGTCAGCGTGGATTTTTCCCCCACCGGCACACTCTTTTGAATTGGCTGAAGCTCCCGCAGCGCACCCGTCGGGCAAACCGCCACACACTGGCCGCAGGAGATACAGTCCGTCTGTTCGAGCTTCCGGCCAAATTCCGGCGCGACCACCGTATCAAAGCCGCGGCTGACAAGGCCCAAAGCCGTCCGCCCCATTGCCTCGTCGCACACGCGCACACACAGGCCGCAGAGGATGCATTTATCGGCGTTTCGCTCGATAAACGGATGCGTCTGCTCCTGTGGACGGGTATGCTTTTCGCCCTCAAAGCGGGCGGGCGCAACCTCGTATTCGTTCGCATAGTGCAAAAGCTTGCATTCAAAAGAATCGTGCAGCCGCATTCCAGCATCGAGAGGCCTCCCGCTTTGCCAGCTCCTGCGTATAGCCAAGATCAATCTCTTTAAAGTTTGTTCTCCGCTCTTCGGGGGAAAGGTGCGGCATCTGCACGCGTGCTTTCCGCTCCCGGTCCGCAAGCATTTCCGGCGTGACGGTGCGCTCCACCACATAAGGCTTGCGGTAAGCAACGGCAGCGCCTGGAGGAAGTGATCGATTACCTTCGCCGCCTTCCCGGCCTCGCCGATGGCCGCAATCGCAATATCCGCGCCTTTATTCGTCGCGTCGCCCACTGCGAACACGCCGGGGAGGGAGGTGGAAAACGTGCTTTCATCCGCAGCGATCGTGCCGCGCTTTGTCAGCTCCAGCGCTTCAAAGCCCTCCGGATTCGTCCATTGGCCGATCGCCATGATGACGGTGTCGAGCGGCAAATCCTCAAACGCGCCCTCCACTGGAACCGGCCTGCGCCGGCCGCTCGCATCCGGTTCGCCGAGCGCCATCTGCTGAAGCCGCACGCCGCGCACAGAGCCGCCCGCACCCAAAATCTCCACGGGATTCGTCAGAAATTTGAAGGCGACACCCTCTTCCTCCGCCTGTGCAATCTCTAACGCATCCGCAGGCATCTCATCGCGCGTGCGGCGGTAGATGATATACACTTCCTTTGCGCCCATACGCACCGCGGTGCGGCAGGCGTCCATCGCCGTGTTGCCGCCGCCAACGACCGCTACGCGCTCGCCGATCCCAGAGGCTCGTTGAGCGCCACATGGCGCAAAAAGTCGATGCCGCCCATCACGCCGTTGAGGGACTCGCCCGGCACGCGCATAGAGCTCGACGTCCACGCGCCGATGGCGACCAGCACCGCATCGCTGCCCTCGCGCAGCTCATCGAGCGTTACGCCGTCGCCAATTTTGGCGTTGTTGATCATGGTAACTCCTAGATTTGCGATCGCTGCGATCTCCTGATCGAGCACCTCCTTGGGCAGACGGTATTGCGGGATGCCGTAGCGCAGCATGCCGCCCATCTTGGGCATAGCGTCATAAATTGCCACGGAATGGCCCATCGTCCGCAGGAAATAGGCCGCGGTCAGGCCCGCGGGACCGCCGCCTACAATGGATATTTTTCGATGTGTATCCGGCGCGCATTCGGGTTGATACGGTGCCCAGCTGCGCAGATCAAGATCCGCCGCAAAGCTCTTCAGATGTGCGATCGCAATGGGATCCTCCACCATCTTGCGGCGGCAAGCCTGCTCGCATGGATGCGGGCAGATGCGCCCAATAGAGGCGGGCAACGGCACCTTCTCCTTGATAAGCTTAACCGCTTCCCGATACTGCCCGTTTGCAATCAGGCCGACATAGCCTGGCACGTCCGTCCCCGCAGCAGTTGAGGGAGCAGGGCGCTTTGCAATCGCCCTCGTGGTCAGAGAGCAGCAGCTCCAGCGCCACCTTGCGCGCCTGTTTGGCCCGTTCGCCCTGCGTATGGATCACCATGCCGTCCGCCGCCTTGGTGGCGCAGGCGCGGGCAAGCTTCGGGCTGCTTCAACTTCCACCACGCATAGCCCGCAGCGCCGTAGCTCTACGCGCGCGTCATGGCACAGCGTGGGGATTTCAATGCCGTTTTCCCGGGCAATCTGGAGGATTGTCGCGCCCTCCTGCGCTTCGATCTCATAACCATCTATGTTCACACGAATTTTCATGATAATAACCAACCTTTCTCCGCAAAACGGCTAGTCTACAAGGACTGCGCCAAACCGGCAGGCTGCCTTGCACTTGCCGCACTTGATGCAGATCTCCGGATCGATCACATGGGGCTTTTTGACCTCGCCGGAAATGGCCTTGACCGGGCAGTTGCGTGCGCACAGCGTGCAACCGGTGCACACATCAGGTCAATCCGGTAGGAGATCAGCGCCGCGCATTGGTGCGCCGGGCATTTCTTTTCCCGGATATGCGCCTCATATTCCTTGCGGAAATACCGGATCGTTGTGAGCACCGGATTCGGCGCCGTCTGGCCGAGGCCGCAGAGCGCGCCGTCCTTAATGCTGGCGCACAGCTCTTCGAGCAGTTCGACATCGCCTTCTTTTCCCTCTCCATTGACAATACGGGTGAGAATTTCGAGCATCCGCTTTGTACCCAGCCGGCAGTGCACGCACTTGCCGCAGGACTCCTTGGCGGTGAAATCGAGGAAAAAGCGCGCCATCTCTACCATACAGGTGGTTTCATCCATGACGACCATGCCGCCGGAGCCCATGATCGCGCCTGTCGCACCCAAGGCTTTATAATCAATGATGGTATCGAGCTTTTCCGCTGGGATACAGCCGCCGGAGGGGCCGCCCATCTGCACAGCCTTGAATTCCCGATCACCGCGAATGCCGCCGCCGATGCCGAAAATGACGTCCCGCAGGGTTTTGCCCATCGGGATTTCCACCAGACCGCCCTTTTTAATCTTGCCCGTGAGGGCGAAAACCTTAGTGCCCTTGCTGTCCGGCGTGCCCATGGAGCAAAAGCCTCGCCGCCGTTTAACAAAATCCATGGGACGTTTGCAAACGTTTCAACGTTATTAATATTCGATGGCTTGTGCCAATAGCCGCTCGCCGCGGGGAATGGCGGCTTGAGCCGCGGCATGCCGCGCTGGCCCTCGAGCGATTCGATCAGCGCCGTCTCCTCGCCACAGACAAACGCACCCGCGCCCTCCTTGATGCGCATCCGGCAGGAAAAGCCGGAGCCGAGGATGTTGTCGCCCAAAAAGCCTTGTTCCTCCGCCTGGCGGATCGCATTGCGCAGCCGCTTGACCGCAAGCGGATATTCCGCACGCACATAGACAACCATCTCGGAAGCCCCAATCGCATAGGCGGCGATCAGCATGCCTTCAATCAGGTTGTGCGGGTCGCCTTCGATCACCGCGCGATCCATAAACGCACCGGGGTCGCCCTCATCCGCATTGCAAATGAGGTATTTCGGCTGGGCCTGCTCTTTGCGCGCCGCATTCCATTTAAACCAGGTGGGAAAGCCCGCGCCGCCGCGCCCCTTCAGGCCGGAAACCTTGATGGTTTCAATCACATCCTCCGGCGCCATGGAGGCGAGCGCTTTGCGAATGGAGCTGTAGCCGCCGTCCGCGAGATAATCCTCGATTTTCTCCGGGTTGATCACGCCACAATGCCGCAGCGCGATGCGCGTCTGCTGGTCGAGAAACGCCTTGTCGTCATCCGTGATCATAAGCGCGGCCAAGGCGCTTTGATCGCCTGTTTCCACCGCCTTTGCAATGGTAGGAACATCCTTTTCCTGCACGCGCACAAGCCTTGTGAGCGCGCCGCTCTCTTCATAAATATCTACAATCGGCTCGAGATAACACATGCCGATGCAGCCTGCGATCGTCAGCTCGTGCGCTGTGCCTGAAAGCGCCTGTGCCAGCGCGTCATAAACGCGCCCAGCGCCCGCCGCGATGCCGCAGCTGCCCTGCCCGACTACAATTTTCATGATTGCGGACCTCCCTTTTGCTCCGATGCACGCGCCTTCAGCTCCCGCAGGATTTTTTTTGTTTTCTCCGGTGTAAGGGTGCCGTAGGTCTCATCGTTTATCATCATCACGGGCGAAAGGCTACAGCAGCCAAGCATGCCACATCTTTGAGTGTAAATAGCCGTCCGAGGTAGTTTCGCCGTCGTGAATTCCCAACTCCTCCACGATCGCCTGCTCGATCATCTGAGAGCCATTGACGTGACACGCCGTTCCCTGGCAGAGCATGATCAGATATTTCCCCACCGGCTGGAAACGGAACTGCGCGTAGAAAGTTGCCACGCCAAACACCTTCGCAGGCTTTACGCCCGTCTGCTGCGCAATATGACGCAGCACATCCTGCGGAAGATACCCATAGATTTCCTGCGCTTTTTGCAAATGGTAATCAGGCTGCCCGGCACACTGGCATATTCGTCCAGCACGCCGTCCAAAAGCGTCAGATCGCTTTCCTGTTTCTGTTCACAGCAACAACTCAAAACAAATTGCCTCCTTCAAAAAACGGCTTATTTCGCCGTTTGCATTTCAAAAAAAGCGAACAATCCGCATCCGGTGGGCAATACCGCAGGGTGCGCATGGATTGTTCGTCTCTAGCCTCGTGTTTTATTATACATAGTTTTAGGGGCGCTTTCAAGCATTTCGGCATCAATTACCAGAACCATGGCCGATTTTAGTAGACCTGTACGGAAAAGGCCGTGTTTGCCGCCCCATGTTTTTCACATCAGATGGAATCAGGGGCTAAGGTGTAGGAAATTGAACTTGACCGAACCCCATCGGGGGGTGCAAAAAGGCCGGATGCACGCCCGCTTGCGCACATCCGACCCTTTCACAGGCTCACAGACTGGCTATGCCGTTTTCTTTTATTTTTTGGAAATTGCGGAATTCTTGCTCGTTGGCGGTGAATGGAATGCCGTCTTTCCGCAAAATTGCCTCCAACGCATGCTCCACACACCGGTTCTGCGAGGATGCGCTGATGCACAGGGATACCGCTTGCCCGCAACCGACTGCGGAAGCTGTCATCCCGCCTCCGCCCGCACCAAGATACATCTCAAAACGGTTGAGCTTCTTTTCCACCACCGGCGCCGGCTTCTGAAATCCAAGATTCGATAGCGTTGTCGTCATCCCTGTGCCCGCAATCACACGGTAAACCCGGCGGATCATGAATTCCTTCACCACACGCGGCGTATAGCGGATAAAAATATGATTGGCCGTTTTCACCGTGGCGGCGATGCCGGAGAGCAGCCGGTCGCGTTGCGTCGCCTCCCGCACCTGCCGATGTATGCAGCGCAGCGCCTGCTCCATATCAGCTACCACAGGGATGCGCACATTGACATAGTATGAAAAATTGCGCTGTGTAACGGAGCCGAAAAACGGGCGCAGATTGATCGGAATGGAGAGGGAAACATCCGGCGCGCCTTTTGGGATTTGCACACCGAGCGCAATCGCCAGGAACAACGCCGCGGCCAAATAGTCATTCACTGTGAAGCCCTCCGGCTTTATCCTGCCCTTGATGCCGCCCAGATCAATGGAGAAGCAGGTCAGCCGCACATAGTCGCCATCCGGTAGAAGACGGAAACGGTACGCCTGCTTTTCCACAAAGGAGGCGTTTTTCGTCCTGTCAAAGTTGCGTAGGTAATCGTCGTCCAGCTCGGCCTCTGAGGCCGGGGCCGCCGCGCATGGCTCTCGGCCCTCCATGCGTACACAATAATCCTCTAACAACTGCTGTAAATACGCAATTGCCGCGCCTGCATCCGCATTGGCGTGGAATACGTCCATGGTAATTCTGTTGCCCTCGCAGTAAATTCGAAAGGCGGGCTTAGCGGTATCATACAGCTCTGGCAGCGTGAGATACGGCTCCTCTCGCCCGATAATATCCAAATCTTTTGCCGGAACATGCACATAGCCCAAAAACGTTTTTTTTCAGATGCGTATACAGGACGGGAAACCGCGGCCTGAGCGCCCGGACGGACACACCAAGCACCTGCGCATCCACCGCCTCAGTTAAAACGGCGCACAAGCGAAATAGATACCCGCGCCTACCGAAGCTCAGCGCCGGATAGAGCATCGAAACGGCATCCAGCCGCTCATACGGCACAGACATATGACCATCCTTTCACCCGGCAGCACAGAATCGGTCAGGCAGTCGTGTCTGCCTGGCGAATATACATGGAGCGGTTGCCGGACTCTTTTTCCACCATCGTTAAGGTGCTATCCTCAATCGAATAGGTATAGCTTTTCGTGATGCTCTTGCTGTAAATGGAATAATTGATCGTAAGGGTATTATCCTCCCCGATGGAATATGTTCCCTTTACCGAGCCTGTAAACGGGATGTTGACGACCGGCACGGTGAAATTCGCATAGGTCAGCTCCACAATCCCCTCTTCCTGAAATTCATAGCCGCTCATATTGGAGGAATCCATCCATTTGCCCAGCAGCTTCTTCTCCGGGCCAGCACAGGCGGTCAGCGCCGTCAACATCAGGATTGCAGCTAGGAGCAACGCAAGCAGTTTCCATACTTTTTTCATTTCATATCCATCCTTCCAGCAGCGGAGCCCCGACCAATAAAAGCAGGGCTGTTCACCGCTTTTTCTTATTTATTATACGGGATACATACAAAAAAGTCCATCCATTTCTAAGCCTGTGCTTTTCAAGAAAAACACAAAACTCCCGCAGAAGATTTCTGCCGGGAGGGAACAATAAAAAGGCTTTTATACCGCTTCCATGGAGGCACAAATCGCATCCACCATTGCATCCACATCGGGCATTTGCTCCTTTTTCAACGCAGAGCGGATTTCCAGCGGCTCGCAGACGAGCGCCATATTCTTCATGCCCTCCACCTGCTTTTTCATCAGGTTCGCCGCCGCAGGCGCCAAGAGCCGTTGCCGATGATCGCCACCTTACGGTTTTGCAGGTTGAGCGCCGCCATCTCATGGAGAAGGCCGTGCATTCCGTAATAAATTCCCATGTTATAGGTGGGCGAAGCGAGCACCATATGGCTCAAACGGAACATCTCTGCAATGATCTCGGAGGGATGCGTTTTGGAAACATCGAAAACGCTCAGGTTTGCAATCCCGCGCTGCGCCAGCTTGCCTGCAAGCAGATCCACCGCATTTTCCGTATTGCCATACATAGAGGCATAGGCCAGCACCACACCGGGCTCCTCCGGGATATATTTGCTCCACCGATCATACTTATCCAGAATATAACCGAGATCCTCGCGCCAAACTGGGCCATGCAGCGGACAAATCATTTTTACATCGACACCGCCAAGCTTTTTCAGGGTGGCCTGCACCTGCGGGCCATATTTGCCCACAATATTGGCATAATACCGGCGCGCTTCCGAAAGGTAGATCCGCTCAAAATCCTTTTCGTCGCTGAAAATATCCCCATCATGCGCACCGAATGAGCCAAAGGCATCCGCCGCAAAGAGGATGCCCTGGCTCTCCTCAAATGCCAACATCACTTCCGGCCAATGCACCATAGGGGCAAAATAAAACTGCAATGTGTGCGCGCCCAGCGGTAGCGAGTCGCCCTCGCGCACCTCTATGCAGCGATCGTCCAGTGAAAAATCATAAAACTGGCGGATCATTTGAAATGTTTTTTGATTGCCTACAATTTTCATTTCCGGATAGCGGCGCGCAAGCTCCTCAATGTTAGCGCAGTGATCCGGCTCCATATGGTTTACCACTAGATAATCAATCGCGCGCCCTGCCAGCAGACGATCCATATTCTCAAAAAACTGCCGGGTGATTGCCGCATCTACCGTATCCATTAAAGCTACTTTATCATCTAAAATCAGGTAGGAATTATAGGCTACGCCCTGCGGCAGTGGAAACATATTTTCAAACAACGCTAGACGTCTGTCGTTGCCACCCACCCAGTGAATTCCAGGTGAAATTTCCCTTGTGTAATCCATACGATTCAGCCTCCAAATTCAGCATGATCTCTGTGCATTATGTTAGCTTATCCTAACAAGGCTCATTTTACGCCAATTTCAGGAAAAAGTCAAACTGTAATGCGTAAAAACACAACCTCCCGCAAAGAAAAAATATACAACAGCTGGCGTTTCGCGCCGACAGGCATTTTTCCAATGCTTCAAACTCTGTTTGAAGCTCTAACCTCTGCGAAATGAGCGGCGTAGCCACAGGCCATCAGCCCGAATCAATGGCTCAATGTTCTTCACAACCCTCAAAATCTTTGATTTTGCCAGCGTTTTGTAAAGTTATTATGCCACACTCCCCCAGCCCTCAATCACGCCCAAGCCGGTTTGCGGCAAAAATAAACCACCGTATTTTCCGAAGAAAAACGGCGGTTCACTTCCACTGCGCGCTGGGGGCTAAGAGAGAACCGGGGCAAGACTGTTTCCGCTTTTGCAAACGAAAACACGTCACAGTTCTTCTCGCGCAGTTCTTTGGCTGAAATACACACAACATCGCGGCAGGCGCCGCCGGCGAGGCGGACGCGTTCACGCAGCGTATCCATTGCTTTTGCAGCGTGCCGCCCATCATATAAAAGCAGGCCTGAAATCGCCCTGCCGCGCAAGTCCACCTTATGCAAAAAGGCGTTTACTGCGGGCACCGGGCTGCCATGCCAAACAGGAGTGGCCAAAATAACCGTATCATACGCATCAAAATCGATTTCAAACGGATCGATTTGCGACCCCAGGCCCCTGGAGGCCAGATAGGAGCCAACCGTAGCGGCGGAAAGCACGCCTCGATCATAGCGCTCGCGCAGTTCCAAAACGTCCACTTCCCCCTCCCGTGCAGAAGCTTCACAGAGCGAGCGAATATTTTTTTGATTGGAATAGTAAACCAATAATGTTTTCAAAAGATACACTCCCCTAATGAGAAACGTTTTTTACAGGACGGCCTAACGGATGGCCGATCCCATTCTTCCCATATTAATCGGCCTTCGACGCGTTTGCGGGCTCCCCTTCCACAACGCGGCGCGCCCACTCACCGATGAAGCAAACACAGCCTTCCGATCAGTCTCGTTGAGGATTTCATGCCGATCACCAGGATAGAGCTTAAGCGTCACATCGCCATGCCCCGTCTTTTTGAGATCCCGGTAAACCTGCCGCACACCCTTTCCATAATCGCCCACCGGATCCATCTCACCGGAGATGAGCAGGATCGGGAGCGGATAGGGCACTTTTTGATACCATTTCGGCGCAGACACATGCTTGAGCAGGCTGAACAAATCGCGGTAACCCGCCGCGGTAAATAAGAAACCGCACCAGGGATCTTGAAGATAGCGATCAACGATCTCCTCCTCTTTTGTCAGCCAGTCGAAAGCCGTGCGCGGCGAATCGCATTTTTTATTATAGCTGCCAAAGGCGAGGCGTTGATGAATTCGCTGCGGTAACGGCTGCCACGGCGCTTCGCCACAAAGGAAGCGAGGCCCACCGCAATCCCGGCCGCTGGGTTTTCGCCGCTTGTGCCGCAATAAATGGCGCCGCTGATCTCATTGCCATAGAGCTCTGTATAATAGCGGGCGGCAAAGGAGCCATGCTGTGCCCAAAAATAAGGATGGGCCGCCCGGGGTATGCCTTGCGCGCCAGATCTGTTACCTGCTTTGCATCCCGGGCAAAGGCCTTCCAGCCGTTTTCCTCGCCAAAATAGCCCAGCTCCTCGTCGCTTTTCGCGCTTTTACCATGCCCTACATGGTCATTTGCAAACACAGCAAAACCCTGCCCGCATAGATAGGATGCAAACGCATCATATCGTGCGATATGTTCCGCCATGCCGTGCAAAATCTGAATCACAGCGGTTACCTCCCTCTCCTCCGAGGGAGCCCAGCTCTTCGCATAAATATCGGAAAGGCCGGTAACCGATGGAAAGGAATATTCCCTCGTAACAATATCCATGCGGAATGCCTCCTAAAAAATCTGTTTGATCCATGTGATAAGATAGGCACAATCCAACTTGTTGAGCAGATCCGGTGACATGCTCATTGGAACCTTTTGTTATTATAGCACGCGATTACAAAATTGTAACCCTTTTGTTACAAATTTGTAGTAATAGACAAATTAAAGGGCTCTTTTTTTACAAAAAAAGACCCGTTTCATGCCTTATTCGCATAAAACGGGCCTAAAAAATTACAATCCGTTACAAATGTTCTTTTCCCTTTTGCAGACGCTGCGCCAGCTCCCCGGAGACGAACGCTGACCGTCCGGTAAGTATCATAAATCACTTTGCCGGGCCGCGCGCCCTGCGGCTTTCGCAGCATGCGCACCGGCGTATAATCCACCGGCACGGAGGAGGATTCCCGCGCCCGGCTGAACCATGCGGCAAGCTGGGCGGCCTGAAGGAGCGCCTGCTCGCTCGGCTCCCGCCCGCCGGTAACCAGAATCACATGCGAGCCAGGGATGTTTTTGGTATGCAGCCATAAATTCTCTTTTGCTGCCGTTTTTAACGAGAGCTTATCGTTCTGCACATTATTGCGGCCGACTAGCACAGTAAAGCCGTCATCCGTGCAAAATTCCATCGGCGGCAGCGCTTTGGGGGCTTTTTGTTTTGCGCCGTTTGCGCCCCGCCTGATTTTCAGATAACCGCTTGACGCAAGCTCCTCCCGAATCTCCAACAGCTCCCGCTCCGATTGGGAGCGGCTCAGCGCGTCAAACACGCTCTCCATATATTGCAGCTCCTGTTCGCCGGCGGCAATCTGCCCGGTAAGCACCTTCTGAGCCGTCTGCGCCTTGCGGTATTCTTTATAATACTTTTGCGCATTGTGCGCGGGCGACAGGGCAGGGTCCGCCGGGATGCGCAAAAGGCGGTTGCCATCATAATAATTTTCCACTTCATAAAACGGAGCGCCCTTTTCCAGCGCATATTGGTAGGCATTGATCAGCTCCGCGCGAATGCGCAGCGCTTCCCGGTCCTCGCTGGCTGCAAGCTCAGCGCGCTGCGCGTTGAGGCGGCGCGTAATGCGCTCCATGGTGCTCGTAACCAGGCGAAATAAATCCTGCGCCCGCTGTTTAGTGCGTTCCGCACGGTCGCGCTCCGTGTAAAAATCATCGAGCAGCGGGGAGAGCGCCGTATACGCACGAGTCCGCATTAGCGCACCATATTGACGAATGGAAAAAAACGCAAAATCAACAGGCTTTTTCTCCTGATCGAGCACCATCTCCGGCTCCGCCCGGCCTTCCCGCACCCGTGTGCATAGCGCCTCCAGCTCCTGCGTCAGCGCCTGCTTCTGCTGCAAATCCAAAGAAGAAACGGGAAGATCCTCCCTGCCGTGCGGAACGCAAGCTCCCGGCAAACGATGGGCGAAACACCCTGTAGGGAATGCAACAGCGCCGTGGAAAGGCGCGTATCCCCCTCCAGCAGGATTCGCCTATAAGCATCCTCCGCTCGCTCCTCCAGGAAATTCCCCTTTTCTTGAGCGGGCGGCAACTCATAAGGCGTGCCAGGCAAAATCTCGCGGACGGAAGATTTCGTGGCGTCAATCCGTTTGACCGCATCGACCACAACACCGTTTTCATTCAACAGGATAATGTTGCTGTGGCGCGCCATGATCTCGATGCACAGGCTCGGATGCACCGGTCGCCAATCTCGTTGCTCGCGTCGAAATCGAGAAATAACACGCGGTCCAGCCCCACCTGACGCAAGCCGGTGAGCACTGCGCCAACGAGCGTTTTTCGCAGGAGCATGCAGAGCATCGGCGGCTTCTGCGGGTTATCCGGCGCATAGTTCGTAAAATGCAGCCGCGGGCTATTGGAGCGCACGCTGAGCAGCAGCTTCAAGGCCCCGGTATGGGAGCCTGCGCCCGCCCGGCTGCGCAGCGAGAGCACCAGCTCCTCCCGGGAAGGCTGGCTGACCTTTTCCACCCGGGCGCCGAGCGCCTCGCGCTCGATTTCCTGTTTTAAAAAATGCAAAAAAATTCCATCAAGCGCCATTACAATGACTCCTTGCCATCAAATTGAATCCATGTCACCGGATTCTCCTGCCGGATGCGCACCACACGATGCCAGAACCGGCGGATAGCTTACGCGCCAGCACGTCAACTATAGGATTCTCTGTTTCATAATGCCCCGCCGCAAGCAGCGTAAGCCCTCTCTGCTGCGCCGCCAAAAATTCGTGATGGCTTGCGTCGCCGGTCACATAAGCATCCGCGCCTGCCGCCTGTGCATCTGCCATCAAATCGGCGCCCGCGCCGCCGCAAACTGCTACACGGGTGATTTCCCTCCCTTTGTTGGCCGCAGCATCCGGACCGCCGCGTGCAAACGGCGGCTGACAGAGCCTGCAAGCGCCTGCGCATCCATGGCTCTACGCTGCCAATCCGCAGCAGGGGCGCTCCTTCTTGGGCGGGAACCGCCTCCACGGCGGATAACCCCAGCTTCTCCGCTAACACATCATTTACGCCGCCTTGCGCCACATCCAGGCTGGTATGCGCACAAACTGCGCTCATCCCTGCCTGTGCAAGCAAATAAACGGGCTCTTGCGCCAAAAATTGCTTTTGCGCATGAAAGATCACTGGATGATGGCTAATAAACAGCTGCGCGCCGGCCTCCCGCGCCATTTGAACCGCCTCTGGCGTCATATCGAGAGCAACGGCGAGCGTATCCACCCGCTGCTTCGGATCTCCCACCAGTAGGCCGCTATTATCCCAGCTTTCCTGCCGGTCAAAGGGCGCGATTGTATTGAAATAATCATAAAAATCCTTTACACAAAGCATTCTGCCAAACCCGTTCCTTTCGCTGGTCATTGACAAAGCCCCTTACAGAGCGTTTATTCCATTGATCCAATCACTGGTTCTGCCATTTTACGCATTGCCCCGCCTATCTCGGCGGCCGCCGCTTCCAGCCGGGCGCATTCTTGCTGCGACCGCGCGACCTGCGCAAAGCCTCTACGCGGGTGAGCAGGCGCTGATGCTGCCTGTTCAAATAGATAAGCGCTGCTTCGCTATGGCACTCCGGCAGCCTGCCCAAATACGGAAGGCCGGGTGAACAAGCTGTGGGCGCCCCCGTATATTGCGCGCACAGGGCAATATAGAAATGGGAGCCATCCTGCACGGCGTTTTCCTTTAAAATTGAAAACCCATTTTTATAGAGAAACCGGCGCACATCCTCCGCGTGCGTCATCGGCTGGAGGATCAGCGCTTCCCCTCATTTCGCAGCCAGGGCGCACGCGCAAGGATGGCTGCAATCAATTCGCCGCCCATCCCGGCAATGACAATATCCTGCGCCCAATCCGGAGCAATTTCGTCAAGCCCATCCGACAGGCAGGCGACGATCCGATCCTCTAAATGATAGCGCCGGATTGCCTGACGCGCATTTCCAGCGGCATTTCACGCAGATCGGACACAACCGCGCGAGGCATTTGCCGGAAAGAACCAATGCCACGGGCAGATAGGCGTGATCCGTGCCGATATCGGCAACGGCGGCGCCATCCCGCACAAAATCCGCTACCATTTGGAGCCGAGGGCAAAGGGGCCGGTTCAGAGGAAACACATGCATTTCGCCGCCTCCTTTTATTGTCTTCCGTATAAATCCAAAAACTAGGAGCCTCATGATACAAGGAAAAACCGCCCGGCAAACGTCGGGCGGTTTCAAAGCCTTGCTGCCTATGGCCATCTTTTTTGCACCGGGCAGTTTGGAACTTATTCCTTACCGGCAAGATACGCGTTGATCTCCTTCACCAGCGCGTCGGCGTCTACGCCATGCACCATACAGGCCTGCTCCACGGTTTCGCCGCGGGAGGCAGGGCATCCGAGGCAATGCATGCCCATATTCAAAAAATAAACAGCCGTTTCACGATCCAGATCCAAAATATCGCCAACGGTCATATTTTTATCAATCTGCGCCATTTGGTATTCCTCCTTTACTTACGTGCTTGTCTTATTATAATCCCTTGGCGCGCCGAATGCAATACATTCTATTTTCCTGTTTTTCGGCTTTGTCATACTTTTGTCATCCGCTTTTCTCATAATCTTTTATTTTTGCACACAAAATCGTAACATTTTGCAGGTATACTAAAACCAAGTTAAATACAAGCGCTTTTCGCTTACGATCCCTCGAAAGAGGGTTCTAATATTTCTACTTTTTCATTTTTTCTCTCCTTTTTCCCTCATTTTGCAAAATGGGCGCCGATTTTTCGGCGCCCATTTTGTTTTTTGTCGCTTTCAGCATGAGCCCCCCGGTTCTACCGGGAGTAGGTAAAAAAGCTTGGCAAATAAATTAATGGAAGCGAGTAGTAAATCAAAAGAAACGGATTTTCCTCCAGAAAAAATTTCACAAGAGGAAATATACAAAAACCTGAGAATCGTTGTAAGCTTTAAACCAGACAAGTATAACTGATTTACCAGTTGCAGGGCGAGCGATGCGATGATATTTTTCAGTGCCCCCTCTGGGGTCTGTGCAAACCACTAGTTTACTAATGGTTTTGATTTTTTAATATATCCCAATAGTAGATAATACTGTCTTGCAAATTGAACATGAATTCAGAATTATGTTAGTGCATTTCTACAAAATGTGTGTTCAGTATAATTTTTTATAACTTTTAGTGCAACGTTTTGGTCTCTTTTTACGTTATATAGAATGAGAGGGGTTCTCTCAAACGTAACAATTGAGAGATGTTGAAATGAAAAAAGTATTGCGGATCATTTCTATGGCGTTGGCAATCCTACTAATTGCTGAAATCTTGCCCGCTCAGGCAATTGCAGATGGCGTCCAACGGCAAGCACAGGCGCAAACCACACAAGCACAAGAATCCAATGTCGGAAACGAATCGGGCATTCTTTATGAGGTTGAGCAGGAACGCAGTGCAAATGCCAAAATCTTTCGAAGAACCGATGGTACTTATACAGCACTCATAGCAGATGAACCGCTTCATTACTTAAAAGATGGAGTATGGGAAGAAATTGATAATACCTAGAAGAGCAACCCGGGGGAAGAAAAAAATGGTTTTCGCAAATAGGGAAAACTATTTTCAAGCGTCATTTCCAAGCGAGCTTTCCGATGATGAAGCGATTGCGATTACCAATCGGGGATATACCCTTTCGTTTAACATGATCCATTCCTCGAAGAAGGCTTTTAAAGCAAAAATAAAAGCAAAAACCAAAGAAGAAAAAGAGCTTCGCAAAAAACTCAGCGAAGCCCAAAAACGCTCTAATTTATCAGAAAGACAAGCGACTATCACCTATCAAAACATTCAGACCGATGTGGATTTAGAATACACAGTGCTTCCTCAATCGGTGAAAGAGAATATAATATTCAAGAAGAAGCCGAAGGAGGACGCTGTCTATGAATATCAGGTTTATGCCCCAAAACTAAAAGCCAAATTATCAAATACGGGCGAGATCACCTTTGCCGATGCGGACGGTATTCCGGTTTTCACACTCCCCGCTCCATATATGTATGATGCGAACGGCGCACACTCCGAGGAGATACAGGTTTCCCTTTCTCAGCAAAAGGATACCTATCTTTTGCGTTATACACCGTCTACAGAATGGCTGCACGCAAATGAACGCGCCTATCCGGTTGTATTAGATCCGGTCGTCGAGGCGGAAATGTCACTTCTAGCTGCTGCGGAAGAAGAAAGCGAAACGCCGGATGACGATACCTATACGATCTCATCCCTGCCAACAGCGAACTATCAGAGTGCCACGGAATTAAAAATTAAAGGCGGCGGAACAATTGCGCGGGCATTCTTATTTCCACAAAGCCAGTATATTGTCAGCAGCGGAGTTACCTCTGCCCGGCTGAATCTATATGGTAAGAATTTGGGAAGCACCGCTGCGAAGCTTGCGGTATATGGAATCACGCAGACTTGGGATCCTGCGGCGGTTACTCATCATGCGCAGCCGTCATTCCATCCCTCCCCGATGGATTATGTAACAATCAATGCGTCCAGCGCTATGCAGCACATCGTGTTGGATGTGACAAAGTTTTGTGCGCCGAGCGGCTCGGATATCTCCTATTATGGTCTGCTTCTTAAAGCGTTGGATGAGTCTGTCAACACAGATTTAAGCGTCATATCTTCAAACGATCAGAATAATAGCGATTACCAGCAACGCTTGAAATTGATTACGCTGGCAATCAGGGAATTGACGACCGGTACGACTACCACACGCAGTCTGTCGGCAGGGCGGGCACAATGTATGTCAACGATTTTTCTAGCAATATCTGCATTGAACGTGAAGATATCGGTCTGGGTGGAAATGTGATGCCGGTACAGATCAAAGATTACTGTAATTTTATCAGTGTGCTCCCGATCCAGCTCATAATCGGTTCCTCCTGGAATATGAACTATAACCAGAACATTCATTATGTGAGCGACAGTGCGGACGCAAAGCCCCGGATTTCCTATAAAAACGGCCAAGGTAAACAAATAAGCTATATTGCTTCCGCGGAAGAAAATGAAGCCCACACGAAGGTGAAATGGATCGAGGAGACGACGAATTATGTTGGAGACACGGGCACAGCCCTTTGGATGCCCAAAACCGTGACTTCTAATTATGGCGCACATTTAGCGGAAATAGAGATTACGGATAACGAAAATCATATA
>ENA-OQEN01000207-OQEN01000207.1-human-gut-metagenome-genome-assembly--contig:-NODE-207-length-26037-cov-2.706214_pt1 | contig 26037 bp, 35 predicted proteins | sample MGYA00242791_ERZ504627 | MGnify/ENA primary metagenome ERZ504627 (study PRJEB26092, sample SAMD00036316) | human gut metagenome | host: Homo sapiens | study: EMG produced TPA metagenomics assembly of... | reverse complement strand
TATCTGTTTTGGAGTAACAGGTTCTTCTTCAGGCTGATCTTCTTCAAAACCAGTAGCAATGATAGTAACGATGATCTGGTCATCTAACTGATCATTAGTTGCAACACCCATAATAGTATTGACTTCTTCACCTACTGATTCCTGAATAGTTGCAAACGCTTCATTTGCATCAAATAATGACATGCTTGGTCCACCTGTAATATTAACAATCGCATCCTTAGCACCTGCGATAGAAATATCTAATAATGGTGAAGAAACGGCACGTTTTGCAGCTTCCTGAGCCTTGTTTTCACCATCAGCCATACCAATACCAATTAGTGCATCTCCACGATCCTTCATAACTGAACATACATCAGCAAAGTCAAGGTTGATTAATGCCGGAATCGCAATTAAGTCAGTAATTGTCTGCACAGACTGACGTAAAATGTTATCTGCTTCTCTGAACGCTTCATTCATTGGACGTCCACCAATAACTTCAAGAAGACGATCATTTGAAACAACAATAATAGAATCTACATTCTTACGTAATTCTTCAAGTCCAGCCAAAGACTGTTTCTTTCTTCTTGGCCCTTCAAATGTGAAAGGAGAAGTCACTACACCTACTGTTAAGGCACCTAAATCTCTTGCAATCTTAGCGATGACTGGTGCACCACCAGTACCTGTTCCGCCACCCATTCCAGCAGCAACAAAGACCATGTTGGCATCAGATAAAGCTTCTCTGATTTCATTTTCTGATTCCTGAGCTGCTTTACGTCCAACTTCTGGATTTCCTCCAGCACCTAATCCCTGAGTTAAATCCTTTCCTAAGAAAATCTTATTAACACCAGTAATTCCTTTTAATACCTGAGCATCTGTATTTGCAACATAGAATTCAACACCTTTTACTCCATCAGTGACCATTCTATTTACGGCGTTATTTCCACCGCCACCTACACCAATAACTTTTATTTTTGCAACTTTCACAAAGTCTAAATTTTCATCCATTGTCCTACCCTCGCTTAATCATCATTAAATATCGAATCAAAAAACTTTCTAAACTTGCCTTGATGATGAGTTGTTTCTGTCTTAGCCATCGTTAAGCCTCTCACTTTCAAACTCATCGTACTAGATAGATCAGGAAGAACCAATGAAACTTGGTCATCACCAATCAATCTTTACGATCATCTAAGCAATATAACATACCCAAACAAGGAACAAGAGACATATCTCTAGCCCCTACTGTTTCTGGTCGATAACATCTTACAGGTGTACCTAAAACATCTGTTGCGATTAAGTTCAGGCAAGGCAGTTCGCCTCCGCCACCTACGACAACTGTTTCATAAGTACGTCCATCATTGATGCTTCCAAACAATTCTTGATTTGTGCCATCATTTCCCAGACTGCTGTCTGTAATACTTCAGCCAAATCTTTCTGAGTATAGTTCTTTTCAACTCCATCTACTATCGTAGTATGGATAACATCTTCTTCACCAAGATCATTTTCACATGTACCATATTTCACTTTATAAATCTCAGCCTGTTCCATTGAAATCTGCCATGCATCCGCAATTGCAGCAGTGAGTGTATAACCACCCATTGGAATAGTCTTTAAGTATTTAAGGTATCCTTCTTCAAAGAAAGATATTGTTGAATGATCATGTCCGATATTGATCATCACAGCACCTTCTTGAAGATAAGCTGCATCAAATGCTTCTTTTGCAGAAGCATAGGCATCAATAGTAATATCAATAACATCTAATCCTGCTTTTTCTACAGCCGTTAAGTAAGAATACAATACTTTCTTGCTTGTAGTAATCACAAGTGTTTCTACCTTCAATGAAGCTGAACGTAAGCCAAGAGGTATACGATCTACTTCTTTAGTATCCAAACGATACTTTACAGGAATAGTTGATACAATTTCCTCTTTCTTACTCTTTTCAAAACGCTGTGCAATCTTTAATGCACGCACAACATCGCTGATTTCTATCTTATCCTGAGGTGAGTTCACCTTGGTAATACCTTTAGATTCATATGTTCTTGCATAATTACTAGGAAGAACAAGAGCTACAGATGTAATTGTTGTATTTAGTTCATCATCTGCTTCTTTTATGATTGATCTGATTTCATCAACCAGTACTTCTTCATTCTTAATCAAGCCACCTTCAATAGCATGACTCGCTAGTTTTTTCGTGAAGAGTATATTAATATTTGTGCTCATCAACTCTGCGACAAGTAACTTCAGTGTCGTAGAACCGATGTCTAAAACAGCATATATTCTTTTCATAGACACTCTCCTTATATATAATCTTATTTTATCATAATTACATACTAATGAAAACGATTTATAGATTACTTATCACAAGTTACATTTATATGACTACTTAAGTCATTTCTTACTCACATTTAGTCATATATAAATTTCTTCCCTCAAACGAGAATACACAAATATCCCTTTTACTTTGCATATAAGCCGAGTAATTGAAGCGTGATGGTGATAATGTATCCTTCATGTCTTCAATATCTACAATCAGTTTTTTTCCATCATCAAGAATCAAGGCTACTCGTTCATCATATCCCTTTTCTGGATAATAAACGATATCACTTACAGCATTTCTAATAGTAACAGGAATAGAAGCATACTGACCTGCGAGTTCTTCTACTGCCTTTAAATCATTAAATCCTGAAATCTTAGGAATCTGTTTAAGACCTGTATAATTCATACCTTCAACAACTTCAATAAGCTTTCCTTCTTCAGTCACCACATAAGTCTTGTTGTTAAGTTCCATATAAGCCACTAAACCTGCTTCCTGGATTTCAATAGAGACACCACCTAAGATGTTATGAGTGACATACGCCTTAGTAACGAGCCCTGTCTTTTTCAACTTCTTCTTAATTGTGTCATTGTTCAACAACAAGTGATAAGTATGATTTGTAATACCTGATTCCTTCACAATCAGATCCTTTGATAGCTGAGAATTACCAGTGACATGAATAGACATGACTTTTGATAATGGGGATACAATATATCCTAAAATAACTAGAAGAATTATACCGATAAGCATCAAACGACGCTTTCTTCTTTTTCTTCTTCGTCTGCTCTTTTCAATCAATTCACGTGATGGGCTGCGATCATATTCATTGAATAGAAAATCGGGCTTCTTATCCATATTTAATCCCAATTCACTAAAATAACTTCTTTATGAAGCTTAACTCCAAACTTCTCATAAACAGTCTTTTCAACAAGTCGAATAAGATCAAGTATATCCTTAGCACTTGCATAGCCATTGTTTACGATGAAATTTGAATGTTTAGGTGATACCTGTGCACCACCAATTTCATAACCACGCAACCCAGCTTCATCAATATAACGCCATGCAGGTTTTTCATCTGGATTTCTAAAGACACTTCCTGCACATGCGAAATTCCATGGCTGTGTACTCATACGACGTTCTTTACGTTTATCAAGCACTTTACGGATTTCCCCAGGATCTTTCGCTGTCATTTCAAATGTTGCATCAAGAATAATCCAATTTGGATGCTTCTGTAATACGGAATGACGATAAGAGAATTCCATATCTTCCTTGCTTAATGTAATCACATTGAGTTCATCATCAAGTACGCGTGCGCACTTGAATACATCTGCCATACAATACTTATAAGCACCAGCATTCATAAAAATGCCACCACCCATATCTCCAGGAATACCACCCATGAATTCAAAGCCTGATAATCCTGCTTTGGCACTTGAATAAGCTAAGGCAATCATAGAAACACCTGCTTGTGCCACAATAGTGCTGCCATTCATCTTAACATCATCAAATGATTTCATTGAGATGATCACACCATCATATTCTTTATCACTAAATAGGAGATCACTGCCATTACCAATAACCATGTGTTTAATGTCATGATCACGGCAATATTTTAGAGTCTGAATAAGTGAATCGATATCCTTTGCTTTAACGAATATCTTGGCAGGTCCACCCACTTTATAGGTTGTATGCTTGTACATAGGTTCATTTTCAATCACCTTGCCTACTTCCATAGACATAAGATCTTCATATACCTGCTTCACATCCATATTAGCGTCCTCCTGTTAACTTTAAAATTTCTTTATAAATATCCTCACATGCATGAGGTTTACCTAAAGCAAGTGCTTTTTGTGATAATTCTTTACGCATTTCCTCATTGTTCATATACTGATCAACGACTTCTACAAATGCATCTGCATTTAAATCCTTTTCAAGGATAAGATGTGCTGCACCCTTGTTGACAAGTTCACGGGCATTATATTCCTGATGATTTGCTACCACATATGGGCTAGGAATAATAATAGATGCAGTACCTAGTGCTGTCATTTCAGCAAGAGTTGTAGCTCCTGCACGACTGACTGCTAAATCACAACTATGTAATACGCTTGGCATATCATCAATATAAGGTAATACATGAATAGAATGACTTAAGTCCTTAAGTTCTTCCTTCATCTTTTCATAATAAGTCTTACCCGTAACATAAAGCACATCATAATCTTTATGATCCATCTTATGTAATGCATCCTTCATAACTGTATTGACTGTTGCAGATCCTAATGATCCCATAACAATCACCATAACTTTTCTATCAGGAGCAATATTATAAAGATCATGCACATCTTTAAGTACACCTTCAGATACAACAGAAGCACGAGGGTTACCAAGTAGCTTAGTCTTATCCTGAGGGAATGCTTTTAAAGCTTTTTCATAACAGCAAATGATTTCATCTACACGTTTAATTAAGATTTTATTTGTTAAACCAATGATGGAATTCTGTTCATGAATCATTGTCTTATAACCCTTCTGAGTTGCCGCTAAAACAATGGATGCACTTGGATATCCACCAAACCCGATCACGATATCAGGGTTGAATTCTTTTAAAATCTTCTTAGAAGACTTTAAAGACTTTAAGAAAATTAAAGCATTCTTTGCCTTCTGCAAAGGATTACCTACAAGACCTTTTACATGTAAACCACGATAATTAAGTCCCATCTGAGGTACAATCTGAGACTCTAGTCTATCTGTTGTTCCAACAAATAAGAATTCTGTATCTGGATCACATTTTTTAATATAATCAACTAAGGCAAGAGCAGGATAAATATGTCCTCCTGTTCCACCAGCACTTACTATAATTTTCATTTAACCCACTCCTATAACTTGTTCACGATGTCCTTGAAGACATTTCCTCTTTCAACATAACTATGGAATTCATCAAATGAACTTGTTGAAGGAGAAAGCAATACAACATCGCCTTCTTTGGCAATTTCTTTTGCTTTTAAAACAGCATCTTTCATATGATCTACAACAATAGTATGAGGATGTGCCATATCTTTAGAGAAACGTTCCTTTGTTTCACCAAAACAGATCAACGTCTTAATAAGAGGATTCAGTTCTCTCACATCTTTTAAATCAAGATTCTTTTCATGACCACCCATCAATAAAATAACAGGTTTTTCAAATGCTTTAATCGCAATCACTGCGGCATCTGTATTTGTTCCTTTAGAGTCATTATAATAACGTACTCCATCAAGTTCTCTTACAAATTCAATACGATGCTCTACACCCTTGAATGCTGCAAGTGTATCATGTATAGAATCAAGTGAGACACCTACTGATGCGCATGATGCAATAGCCACCATCATATTGGCTACATTATGCAAACCAACAATCTTGATTTCATCACGATCTATAACCTTCTGACCTTTGTAATAAATGGCATTGTCTTTAAGTTCTACATCTCCCTGTCCCTTGACAGAAAATGTTTCAATACGTGATGGAACTGGATACTTTGCTAAATATGACTGTAAAGTCTCATCATCGCTATTATTAATAAATAAATCTTTCTCATCCTGGTTCATATAAATACGCATCTTAGATGCATAATATTCATCTAAAGAATCCATATAATCAAGATGATCAGGTGTTAAATTTAATACAGTAGCCACTTCAGGCTTAAATTCTTCAATATCAATTAACTGGAAGTTAGACATTTCAACAACGATATCATGTCCTTCTTCTTCATATAAATGTTCATTTAATACAACTTCACAATAAGGAATACCGTAGTTACCGCAAATATGTGCCTTGCGACCTGCAGCTTTTAAGATTTCATAAATCAAAGTCACAGTCGTAGTCTTTCCATTTGTTCCTGTTACAGCAATATAATGCTGCTTTTTAGCCACCTTATAGCCTAATTCAATTTCTGTATAAACAGGAATACCACGTTCTTTTAAACGTAAGATAAATGGCGCATGATAATTAATACCTGGATTCTTAACTACAAAGTCAAAATCTCTTTCAAATAATTCATCTGGCTGTCCGCCACATACCATTTCAATTCCTTCACTCACATATGTGTCATATTCAGGAATATCTTCTTTTTTCTTTGATTCATTTATAGTGATATCAGCATGCATGAACTTTAATAATTCAACTGCTGCCTTTCCACTTTTTGCAAGTCCTAATACAAGTACTTTTTTGCCTTTAAACATTTATAACACCCCTAACAATAATCCAATAATACCAGCAATAAATCCGACAGCCCAGAAAGTGACAACAACCTTATTTTCACTCCATCCGCACATTTCAAAATGATGATGAATAGGTGCCATCTTGAAGACTCTCTTACCTCTTGTCTTAAATGAAATAACCTGAATACATACAGATAAAGTTTCAATTAGTGGCACAATACCAACAATAAGCACAAGAAGTTCCTGTTTAGTGATGACGCAAATGCCGCAAGAATACCACCTAAAGCAAGAGAACCACAATCACCCATGAAAATCTTAGCTGGATGTGCATTGAATACTAAGAAACCAGTCAAACCACCCATTAATGCAGCACCAAATATTGCTGCTTCAATATTCTTGCTTAAAATTGCAAAAGCGACAAATGGTGTTAATGCAATGATCATAAGACCTGTTGCAAGTCCATCTAATCCATCTGTTAAATTTACGGCATTAGATTCTGCAGTAAACATGAAATAAACAAAGACTGGATAGAACCATCCAAGATTCATACTAATATGAGCAATAGGAATAATAATTTCTGTTGAGAAATTAGGTAAGAATTTTTTCGCTAAGAAATAGAATGCAATTGCCACAACTGACTGCATTGCATATTTATAGCTTGGCTTCAACCCTTTATTGCTGTGCTGCACAACAATGAGATAGTCATCAATAAATCCAATGATACCGAATCCTAATAATGAGAATGTCAATAAGTTGACATAAGGATTCATGAAATTCTGATAGTGACAGATATAAGCAGCAATCACAGTAGCTACAATGAATACCACACCACCCATTGTAGTGTACCACCCTTTTTCTTATGAGAAGCGAGTCCCCTCTTCTCTTTCCACCTGTCCAAACTTTAATTTATGTAAGTAAGGTATAACCTTAGGCATTGCGACAAGTACGAGCGCTAATGCCACTATAAAACTGATCATTAATAGAAACATGAAAATTTCCTCCCTCTATTTTACCCCACAAGTGTAGCATAATATGGGTGTAAATACAATGTCACTTTATTTTGCATAAAGCTCAATGACAGTGCCTTGTTTCAGTTCAGTTCCCTTTGTAATACTCTGAGCATAAATAGAACCCAGACCATTCATCTTAATTTCAACACCTGTCAATGATGCAAAGGCTTCTGCTTCTTTACGAGACCAGCCAAGCATTGAAGGCATTGTATATTTCTGTCCATCTGTTAACACGAGAACTTTAGACCCTGTTGTTACTTCAGTTGTACCAGATGGATACTGTCCAATAACAGTAGAACCATCACCAATTACAACAGGTGTTAATGAATGCTTCTTTAAGATGCCTTCCACATATTGTGTACTCTGGTTCATATAGTTATTTAATACATAAGGTGCTGTATTCACCTTTTCAGTATCTTTACTTAAGATATTTAATGCCGATTTAATAATACTCTTAACAAGTGTGCCAGAATAATTTGTACCGCTCTTTTCATTCTGGAACCAGACAATCACTTCTACTTCAGGATCACGATAAGGTGCCATACCAACAAAGGAATGTGTATGTTTTGTAGATGAATAAGCACCATTTTCCGCAATCTGACCAGTACCTGTCTTACCGATGATTTCAACTGATGAATCCTTATAATCACGACCTGTAGAACCATCAATATTAACAACACCATAAAGAAGTGTTCTAATCTGTGCAACTGCTTCAGTAGAATAGATTTTCTTAGAATAAGAAGTCTTGGCACTATAAAGTGTTTTACCATTTGTTGGATTAACAACTTTTTCTACTAGATAAGGCTCTACTGTACGTCCGTCATTCGCAAATGCTGAATAACCTCTTAACAGCTGTAATGTCGTGATAGAAGACCCTTGACCAAATCCAGTTGTGAAATATTCAAGACTCTTTGTTTTACCATCAAAGCCTTTTACACCACTTCCTGAAGACAAGCCATCCACCTTACTTGTCTGGAATAATCCAAGATTCTTATAATCTTCAATAAGACTGGACATATTTGTATGTTCAGCAAGAATATGACAAATAGCTGTATTTGAAGAATGGTACAAACCATCACGATAAGTAATGCGACCCCATCCTATTCTATTATGGTCATGAATTGTTGCAATCACACGGCCATTAGATATATAGTCATATGTTCCTGAGTTATATTTACTATCTAAGTCTAATACACCATCCGTTAAAGCATTCGCATATACAAATGGCTTGAAAACCGAACCACATTCAAATGCTTCGTTGAGGAATGTATCATTATAATTTGAAAAATTACGTTTATTAGGATCAAATGAAGGGTAGTTAGAAATCGCCAGCAATGCACCTGTCTTCGCATTCATAACAGCAGCACAGGCTTTAGTTGCATCCGTATTTTCCTGCATATCTTTCATTAATGAATCCAGTTCTGTCTGAAGAGTAGAATTGATTGTCAAATAAACATCATTACCACTTACTGCCTTCTTATCAGAAATAACACCATTAGGCAATGTATTACGTTTAGAATCTACCAAGTAGATTTTTTCACCATTTGTACCTTTAAGCCAGTTATTGTAGCTCTTTTCAATACCCATCTGTCCAACGATATTGTAAGGATCTGTTTCTGCAGCCACAGCTGCATATCCTACTTCATAACTTGCAAAATCACCAAAATGATAATTACGAGATGTAATTTCATCAAATTCAAGACCTGGCAATCCTAATGATTGAATCTTTTCTTTCGTGATTGAAGAAAGATTACGACCATAGTTACCAAATTCCACCTGATATGTTTTCTTAGTCAAGCGGGATAAAACTGTTTGTTTTGAAACACCTAAGATAGGTGCTAACAGTTCTGCTGTCTTATTCTTATCCACAACATAAGCAGGCACTTCTTTACTTGTATAGCACTCCTCTAGAACCACTTGTAGAGTGTATGTATCAGCAAATCTATTTTTGGTGAATCTAAAACCCGGAAGTTCTAACGCTTCGATTTTTGCTTTCTTTCCAGCTGAAAGCTTACTACCACACTCACCAAGTTCTACTGAATCAGCTTTTTTATTTAAGCTCTTCATAATTGCATCTTTAGATACACCTAGAATAGGTGCGAGCTGTTCTGCCGTCTTATCCTTATCTAGAACATAAGCAGGTACCTTTTCTTTACTATAACGTTCAGAAAGAACTGCTCTTAACTTATATTTTTTTACATCCGAAGCGATGATTTCATTATCACTTGTATAAATAGTACCGCGGGCTGCCTGAACAACCTTAGTCACTTGTCCTCCTCCACGATTTTTCGCAAAGTCTCTCACGTTGACATTACTGATCATTGTCTTACCTGTTGTACACAAATAACAGACATTGATTCCTAACACAATCATCATAAAAAGGAATACAAGCATAACAACCTGACCACTTCTATTTCTAGATTTCTTCATTATTCTTCAGCTCCTACTACTGCAGCAGCTGCAGAACTAGCTGATAATCATAACCTTTCTTTGTTGCAACATCTTTCATACGTGAAAAAGAAGCCAATTCCTGTTTAGACATTTCTAAAGCATCAATATCTGATTGTACTTCAGAAATTTTATCCTGTGTCTCTTTGATATTTGCATTTAATTGTGATTCATAAGAATTCAAATAAATACTACCTACCAAAAATAGCACAAAAGAGAAAGCAAGCAACACTTCTGTCATTTTTAAAAATCTTGATTTTCTTCTTTTCATCATTCATCACGTATCCTTTCTATAACCCTTAATTTAGCTGAATGAGAACGTCTGTTCTCAGATAATTCTTTTTCATCTGCCACAATAGGTTTTCTTGTTACTTTCTTAAAATGAGGCTGATATTCCTCCGGAATAACTGGCATACCCATCGGCAAGTCTGGTACTGCAGTCTTTTCATTAAACATATACTTAGTGATCTTATCTTCTAATGAATGGAAACTGATGACTGCAACACGTCCACCTACGTTCAATAAATCTAATGAATCTGTCAAAGCACGTTCAAATACATTTAACTCATCATTGACTTCAATACGAATAGCCTGGAATGTACGTTTAGCTGGATGACCACCTGTACGTCTTGCACGTGCTGGAATTGCCTTTTTCACAATTTCCACTAATTCAAAAGTTGTTTCAATAGGCTTAACCTGTCTTTCTTTTTCAATCATTCTTGCAATCGATTTTGCAAACTTCTCATCTGCATACTTATATAAAATAGTCACTAAATCCTGGTAAGAGTAGTTATTCACCACTTCATATGCACTTAATGGCTGTTCCTGATTCATACGCATATCAAGTCTTGCATCTGTATTGTAGCTAAATCCTCTTTCAGCATTATCAAACTGCGGAGATGATACACCCAAATCAAATACAATACCATCCACCTTATAAACACCTTCCATCGAAAGTCTTGCTTTAATTTCCTTAAAGTTCGCATGGATGATTGTAAAGTTATCCGAAATTTGAGACAGTCTTTCTCTTGCTGCCTCAATTGCATGTGCATCCTGATCAAAACAGTATAAATGCCCTGTTGTCAGTTTTTCTAGAATACGAGAACTGTGTCCCCCTCCTCCTAGAGTACAATCCACATAAATACCATCCTCTTTTATATTTAATGCATCAATTGTTTCATCTAATAATACACTATAGTGTTCAAACATATTTATCATTCCTCATTTTCTGATATTCTTTCTGACAATTCATCAAACTGGTCATCATATTCATCATAGAATGCTTCCCACTTGGCAGTATTCCATATTTCAATATGTTCACCAGCACCAACAATAGTACACTCCTTCTCTAAATGAGCATGTGTACGTAATACCTGGGGAATATTGATACGACCTAATTTATCAAATTCGCTGCAATTCATACGTGAAGTCACCATACGCAAATAAGCACGTTCTTCTTTCTTCTTATTAGAGAGTTTCTTTAACTCTTCATAATAAGTCTGCCAGCCTTCTTCTGTATAAATATCAAGCAGCCTTCGTGGCCTCTCATGATATAGACATGGTCTCCGCATTCTCCGCGGAACTTAGCAGGAATGCTCAAACGGCCTTTAGTATCTAGATTGTGCTTGTACTCGCCATAGAACATACCTTACTCACCACACCTTTCCACGATTTTCCACCTTTTTACACTTGTTACCACTATTATAGACTTACAATCCACATTCAGACAAGAAATTTATGGAAATAAAACAGAAAAAAAAGATTTCTAGCACAAAACGCTAAAAATCCTCTTAAAAATAAAAAAAGAGAGACTTTCATCTCTCCAAAGGAATTATTTTACATCCTTAACTTTAACGCCATTATAATAACCACAATGACCACAAACTCTATGTGCTAATTTGAATTCACCACATTCTGGACATTTAACAACTGCAGGAGCTGATAATTTGTCATGAGTTCTTCTCTTGTCTCTTCTTGTACTTGATACTCTTCTAAATGGTACTGCCATCTTGTTCTACCTCCTTATTCCTGATCCTTGAAATAATCTTTGAGTTTTGCTAAACGGGGATCGATTGTATCCTCTTCTTTTGCGACTACTTCGCTTTCATCCATAACTTTCCAGCCTAAGCCGCTTGTTTTCATCTTTGCGCCTTCCTTCACAACTCTCATTGGAATAGCCATCATGATTTCTTGGAATATGACAGAAGTAAGATCAGCAACATTCTTTCTTGCTTCTACAACATCTTCGTCTTCATCAGGCTTATAAAACGCAAACACAACATCTGTATCAATAGAAAATGGGTAATCAACATCTTCCAATGATATAGCACAAGGAACAACCATTGTTCCCTGAACATGGTAGGTTACATAAAGACGTTCTTCACTACTATTGAAGTTGCCTGATCCTGTAACTTCCACATCCTTCAAATCATTGATTCGAGATAAGTTATAGAACATTTCTTTAGGAAATGTTATCGTTTCTTCGAAATCAAATTTTCCATTTTTCTGTTTGACTAACCAATTACGATTCCATTTCACCTTGATCACCCTCTATAACTGCATCACCCATTATAATGAAAACGAGATTATAAGTCAATCAAAAAAATCATTTTCTAATGGGCATTAATCGCATATTTTTTTTAAATGCCTTTGCGACCGTGTGTATTCTAACATAGTTATTCAAAAAAGATAGATAAATTTTCAAAAAGCCATTTAAAACCTCTAATCATTCTTTGACCTGGTTCAGTGAAATGACCGCCATTCTCTTCTATATATATACATATGTTATTCTTGCTTAAGTAATGGTAGGTTTCTATTGTATTTTGTCCTACTGTACACATTAGTTTATTCTTAGTCTTTGATTCCTTTCTACCTAGAGATAAATAAACAGTTCCTTTTCGATGAATCGTATGAAGATAGTTCATCCAGCCTGGAAACCATAAGGAACCCGATGCACTTATACATCCTATAAAAGATTGATGTCTTCCATACATCCATAAACTAAACAAGCCACCAAGAGAATAACCCGCAATAAGATAATGATGAGAAGAAGTCATAGTTGAAAGAATCCACTTTTCCAAGTTCCTTCCCCTTTCCGCCAAAACCATCAGCAGCCCAAGGAGATAATTCATCATTCCAATCCTTGATGACCGGTGCAATGAGACAATAGTCTCTTGTAAATGATTCTACAATTGAAGTGCAATCATGAAAGAAACAGAAGATATAAACATCAGCATCTTGATTGCCATAAATCTGGCATTCTCTTCCATAATAGATCATATTAGTTTGTAATGCTCCATTGCATTATATATTCCATCATTATCCACTGTATCAGTCACATAATCTGCAACAGCCTTTGCCAATTCAGCCCCATTGCCCATTGCAATAGCAGTACCAGCCATTTCCAACATTTCTATATCATTTGTAGAATCACCAAATGCATAGGCATTTTCTATTGGTTCACCAATAGACTCCATGAAATTTTGAATAGTCGCCCCTTTAGATACACCTTTAATCATCATTTCTCCAGCCTTTGCACCAAATATTGATGTATAGCCTCCAGCTGGTATAAAAGTCAAACTTGGGTCTAATTCTTTCATGAATCTCTCAGCTGCTTCTACCGTATCAAAAGTCGCATCAATCTTAAGAATTGGATTATTCTCTGTTTCAGCCATTGTCTTCATACTCTTTTTCTTGAACACTTCTTCAACAGGTTCATCAAATTTCTTTTTGAACTGTTCTTCAAACATAGCATGTGTATAAGGATTCTGGTAACCATATTTCCAGTCTATAATTTGATAGCCTCCACCTAATTCTTCAATAAGTTCAAGTGTTTTCTTTACAACATCTTCTGAAATGATTTTCTGTAATTCTGGTTTACCATCACGAATCACTGCTGCACCATTCGCAATAATTGCATCTTCTATTCCTGTAAAAGAAATTTCCTTTGTCATAAAATAACTTCTTCCTGTGCAGAAGAAACAATGATGTCCATTCTCTTTTGCTTTCTTAATAGCCTCTATTGCACTTTGTGGCACAGTATGTGTGACATCACTTAATAAAGTACCATCTATATCAAAAAATAAATATTTCCCCATATGTTTTCTCCTATATCAATAGATTATAGTGTAATCTCTTTTAAGTATTATAATATAAGAATCCATAAAGAAACATCATTTTCTAATTATGAACAGCTTTTCAAAACTATTTTGACAAGAATCTAGCATCATTTTTCAATATATTTAAAAAATCTCTCATTTCAGCATCGTTCTGATATACTATTGTTGAGGTGATTATTATGGATGAATTTTTAAGAGATATACATACATTATTATTCAAGGAATGGATTCTCATTCAGTCTATTGAGGGCTGTGATATTAAAGAAGAAAATAAAAAAGTTATTCTCACAACGCCTTATTGTCATGCCGAAGTGGTATTTAATGACCATAACCTGATTGAATTATCCGTCACAAATCTCGTCACTGATAAGATAGACTTCTATCTTCATTTTCAGATGCATACTATGAGTCATGCCATTTCTTTATATGAAGAAATGCTTCAATGTGTTAAACAATTGATCAATGAACCTCCTGTTCGTGTTCTTTTAACATGTACAAGCGGCCTCACTACAGGTATGTTTGCCGCACAACTCAATGAAGCGACTACGCTTTTATCTAAGAATTATGAATTTGATGCGATTGCTTACCATGAACTCTATGATATTGCGAAGAATTATGATGCGATTCTTGTGGCTCCACAGGTGAGCTCTAAAAAGACAAAACTAGAAACATGCTTTAAAAAGAAGATAGTACTGACTATCCCCTCTACAATATTCGCAAAATATGATGCAGGCGCATTATTAGAATTCTTAGATGAACATCTATCGTCTCGTCGTCATCCAACTACGGCTCGTTTACCTGTCATTAGTCGTCCAGTACTCATCAGACAAAGATTTTAACCATTGCAACAGTTCGCACAAGTCATCGTACAAGAATGATATATCGTGTTTTTGATCCTAACAACAAAATATTATTAGATAATGAAGTCGTTAAGTTTGATTTTCAAGTGAATGACCTCTTTGATATCCTTGATACAGTATTACTCTTTCATCCAGATATTCCTATTATTGGAATTAGTCTTCCAGGTATAATTCATGATGGTTATATGGACTTCCGTGACCAAAGAATCAATGTCTTAGGACCGCTTAATAAACGTTATCCAAATAAACGTTTCTATTTATTTAATGATGTCAATGCCCTTGTATCTGGTTATTATATTTCACAGAATGAATACCAGACAATCTCTTTTCTTTATCAGCCATCCATGGGCAGACCTTGTGGTATAGGTTCTGTCTTTAAAGGACAATTAATAGAAGGAGCGCATAAGATAGCAGGAGAAGCCAAATATCTGCCATTTAACAGAGAACAATTTCAAAAGACACCAGAGGAACAATTAAAATTCCTTGCCTATCAGGCTGCTGCAGTCATTTCTATCTATGATCCTGAAATATTGATCGTATCATGTAAATATACTAATAAACATGAGTTAAAAGAATTATTAAAGAAATACTTTCCAGAAGAATATCTTCCCGATATTCACTTTATTGAACATTTCAAGGAATATGGATTGCTAGGTGCTTTGATTCTTTCTATCCAAGAAGAAAATAAAGGTTGTGATTATTGAAAAACTCAGTTTTTATGGTATAATCCTTATCAACATATCTAGTTAGTATGTTGATAGGAGGGGTTATTATGTCTTTAAGTTCTGTTAGAAATTATTTCAAACAATATAATATGGATACACATATTGTAGAGTTTCCTGTATCAAGTGCGACCGTGGAACTTGCAGCACAAGCTATTGGCTGTAAAGAACAGGAAATTGCGAAAACAATGTCTTTTCATGTTGGGGATGAAGTCATTGTAATTGTAATGGCCGGAGATGCAAGAATCAACAATAAGAAATATAAATCATTCTTTCACAAGAAAGCTAAAATGCTTCATGGAGATGAAGTAGAATCTTTGACTGGTCATCCAGTAGGTGGTGTTTGTCCTTTTGGATTAAAAGAAGGTATTAAAGTCTATCTTGATGAGTCTCTAGAACGTTTTGATCATGTTTATCCAGCATGTGGCAGTCCTAATAGCGCTATTAAGCTCACTATTCCAGAATTAGAAAAATATGCCCACCAGGAATCATGGATTGATGTCACTGATATCATCTAATGATATTTGTTTATGAGAACCAAGGACTTCTAAAGAGTCTTTTGGTTTTTTTGTATACTCTTCCTTCATTAAGCCATAAATCTATATCTTCAAATGAAACAATGACAGGCATTCTTGTATGAATGTTAGACATGATGTCTTCTGCTTCTTTTGTAAGTATTGTAAAATAATTATCATGATAGATACCTGCAAGATAAAGAATATGATTATTAGTAAAGCGATATTGCGCATGCGCTCTATCCCATTCATAGAAACCACTGATTGGAATAATACATCTTCTTTTTACTGCATCTTCTTTAAACATCTTCTTTTCCAATACTGTTTCTATGCGTGCATTAAAGACACGTTTTTGATTTAATGGATAACCCCATGTCTTATAGTCTCCATAATGACCCTTCAAAATAATAAAGCCTTCCTCTCCTGGATGAATATCTCCATAAGGAAACATATGTCCATCAGGAATAATGACCCATCTTGTTAAATCATATTTCAATTGTTCATCTAAATAATAACGTCCACACATAATAATCCTCCAAAAAATCATAGAAAAACTATGACTTAAACATTGTATCTAATATATGCTTACCTGTTTCTGTTTCAAAAAACTCTCTTTGGCATGCTGAATAGATTCAATAGAAGCATTCCCTTCAAATGCATTGACTAAAAATCTGCTTCCAACAAGATACGATAATCCATTCCTTCTACATTAGTATATGTATGATGATGCGCAATCAAGAAACATATTCTTTCTATATCATCTTCTTTAAATCCTAAAGAAGTACATATTTCTCTTGCAGGTGTAGGACCTTCCTGTTCCTGCAGTTTTCCATTTTGAAAGCCATATTTCTCTTCTGATACACGTATTCCAATATCATGTAAAATACTGGCTGCTTCTAATACAAATAGTGTATGTGCATCTAATCCTTCTTTTTCACCAATTAATTTAGAGAAGCTATGTACCTTTATAAAATGCTGGATACGCTTAGGATCTCCATAATCAAATTCAATCATCTTCATCATTAATTCATTCAACATATTTATCACCTATATCTATTGTAGCACAAAAAGAAAAAGACCCGTAGGTCTTAACGTGATAATGTATACCCTTTTCCAATGACTGAATGAACATCACTCACAAAAACAAAGGAAGTAGGATCTATTTCTACAGAGATTTTCTTAATTGTCGCAATCTTTTTATACTGTGTGACCACAAGTATCACCTGCATATCTTCTCTTAAATAACCTGTTTCCGCTTTTAATAACGTGAGCCCAACATCAATTTCTTTATAAATGCGTTCTCTGATTTTTTCATATTCATGACTCATAATCATGATTTCACATTGTGATTGACCATATGCCAATACTTTATTGACTGTTATAGTACAGATCATAATCGCAAGAATACCATATACATTCTTCATAAAGGGATTAGATGCCACCTGAATCAAAATAACTGTAATATCACATACATTCATAACGATAGAAACAGGAACTTTGAAATACTTCTGTAAGATGACACCAATAATATCAAAACCACCAGAAGATCCATCACCTAAAAGTACAAGTCCTACCCCTGCCCCAATGAGGACACCTGCAAGAATTGCACTCATTAAAGGATCAGAACTCATTTCAGATAAGAGATTATATTTTTGACATAGATCTAATCCAAATGGAAAGATAATACTGACAATTAATGTCTTGAAAATGAATTCTTTACCAATAAATATATAACCTAATATAAATAATATCGCATTACAAATTAATACAAGAATTGAGACTGGTAATGGAATCATCTTACTTAAAATAACACATAAACCTGTTACGCCTCCTGCAGCGAAGGATTGTGGTAATACAATCATACCAAGTGCTATATCAGTCAAAGCGACACCAACCAAGATTTTTACTATTGATAATACCTTTTCCTTCATTTTCATCACCCAGGAATATTATAATGATAAAAAGAGACAATACAGTAGCCTAGGTACAATGGAGGACATATGAATATCATTATTCCAGAAAACTATTTTATTTTTTGAATCAGTAGGTGAACGTTGTGTTTTGCCTTCAAAGACAGTCATCTTTTATGAGAGTGATGATGCGAATGATATCTATCTTTTAATCAAAGGTCGTGTCCGTGCTTATTTAAGCAGTCCACAGGGGAAACAGATTACCTTGGAGGTATTAAAGAAAGGACGTATTTTTGGTGATGGTTCTTTTTTAAACCATTCTGTACGTAAAGCGAATATGGCCACAATTACTGATGTAGAATTCATCCGTTGTCATATTACTGATTTGATGCCTATATTACAGAAAAATAATGATCTCATGATACTTATGCTTCAGCATCTGACTTCTACATGCAACTATTTAACACATACAATTGAAAGATTAGTGAACTATAATAGTACACAAAAGGTAGCTGACTTCCTTCTTATTGAAACAGACAACGGAAAGAAATCCATTCCTTATACACACGAAGATATTGCAGGATGTTTAGATATGAATAGAGTGACGGTATCACGTATTATGAAGAAATTAAAAGAGGAAAATGCTGTAGAGTATGAGTATGGGATTGTTTCTGTAACGGATTCTAAAACATTGAAACATATTCTAGAACACACTAAATAGAGGTTATTGCATTCAAGTTTTGTTTTAAATATAATTATGAGCGAGGTGTAAAAAAATATGAAAAAGAAAAGAATTGCGATTATTGCAACAGGTGGTACGATTGCAGGAAGTGGTGCTGCAGGTAAAACAACAAATTATGAAGCAGGCACTATTTCTGTAGATGAAGTATTGGATTCTATTCCAGATATAAGAGATCGTGTTGAGATTGTTTTAGATAATCTCTTTTCTGTTGATTCTAATGAAATTGATGATCAAAGATGGTTGATCTTAACTGAACATATTAATAAACTTGCAGATCAGCAGGATATTGATGGAATTGTTGTCACTCATGGAACTGATACAATGGAAGAAACATCTTACTTCTTAAACTTAACAGTCAATACATTAAAACCTGTTGTTTTAACAGGTGCGATGCGTCCTGCAACTGCAACAAGTGCCGATGGACCATTTAACTTATTCCAGGCCATTATGCTTGCAAGTCATAGCGAAGCTTGGGGTCGTGGTGTAATGTGCTTATTTTCAAGTACTATCTTCTCTGGTAGAGATATCCAGAAGATCAGTAATTATAAGATCGATGCCTTCGACCAGAGAGCTTTCGCCAATCTTGGTTATATGAAGGATGATGAAGTCTATTTCTCTTCTCAGCCATTAAAGAGACATACTACTTATTCAGTCTTTTCACGTAAACCAATCAACGATTTAGCTCATGTCGCAATTGCCGACTACTATGTGGGTGCTTCTCCTGATATTCTTGACTTTTTAGCAAAAAATAATGAAGGTATTGTGATTGTCGGAACAGGGAGCGGAAACTATTCCAAGGCGTGGCGTCAACGTATTGAAGAATTATCTGAACAGGGTATTGTCTTTGTACGTGCGAGCGTGTAACGAACAGTATTATCTTCCAGGATGATTATTTTGATCCTAAGCATGTATGTCTAGGGGCTAATAACCTATCTCCTTATAAAGCACGTATTCTATTAATGCTTTCTCTAACAATCACAAAAGATAAAAAAGTAATTAACGATTACTTCTTAAACTACTAAAAAAGGCTCGAAAGCCTTTTTTATTTTTTTCTTACAATTTTATAATATGTACGACTTGTACAGAAATAAACAATAGTATAACAAATAGTAAGTACTATCACTGATACAACAGTACATGTAATAAATGTCTGAGGGGCACTAAGAATCATTACCTTAAACACCTTTAAGATCATATTATATGCCATGGACATATGAATCACAGCAACTACAAGAGGAAGAAAGAAGAAAATCAATACCTGTGAAGATACAGCCTGTCTGACTTCTTTTTTACTCAATCCTACGTTCTGCAGTATTTCATATCTTTTCTGATCTTCATAGCCTTCAGATAACTGCTTATAATACATAATCAATACTGCTGCCATCATAAAGAGTACACCTAGAAAGATTCCTAAGAATAATAATGAACCATACATCTGACTAAATTCCTGGTAGTTTTCATAGCGAGTCATATTAGAACAACTGATTTCACCATCATTCTTTTCACTGACTTTCAAAGTGAAATTCTGTGTTGTTTTACGCACGACTTCTTCAGCCTTTGAATTGAAATAACCACCTTTATAATCCACTAATATTTCATAAACATAAGAAGGGGAAGAACGATGTTCAAATGTAAGTGCCTGTTTTAAGGCTGCATCATCCTTGAATACAAATGTGATACTATCTGAATCTACATTCGCAATATCATCCTTTACAAACCAAGGATCATTCTTAACCATCTTCAATGAATACAATTGATTATTCAACATCATTGAATCATGATTAAAATGATAATTAGAATTATAAAGCACTTCATGATCATTTAAAGTGACATGATGATTATAAATACGATTGTAATCAGCTAATGTCATTCCAAGAATTGTAAGAATCTTATTATTACCACCTTCTCCTGGCGCAGTGAAGACTGTACCATTTGAGAAGCCAATACATGACAATACTTTAAAGAAGCCATTCGAGAAATATCGATATTTTTAGAAGCAAGAGATGTTTTAATATCCTTTTCAAGGTTGATGATTTCTTCATCCATGTTCACCTTTTCCATATTCCCTACTTTATAACTATAGTCAGCACGAACACTTTTTTTCGCAGTATCAAAAACGCCACTATAAAGAGTATATGTAGAAGAAATCATGACAAGAATACATGTACATAAAATACAGATACTAGCGAGTCCAACTGCATTCTGCTTCATACGATACATCATCTGAGACACACTGATGAAGTGATTTGTCTGATAGTAATACTTCTTATTCTTCTTTAATATTTTCAAAATTACAATGGAACCAGCAGTAAAGAGTGCATATGTACCAATAATAACAAGTACAACTGCCACAAAGAATAAGACAAGTGCTGTGATTGGATCTTTAATTGTCAAAGCAATCGCATAACCAGCACCTAGTGTGATAACACCTATTAAAGTCATCAACCACTTTGTCTTTGGTTCCTTTTCTCCAACCTGTCCACCCTTTAATAACTGGATTGGATTAGAGAAACGAATAGATGCTGCATTGATCATAAATGAGACAAAGAAAATAACACTAAAGAGAAAAGTTGTGTTCAAAATCGCATTCATATCAATACTAAATACAATCGATGTATGAATAGCCAATATCTTCACTAAAATAAGCATCATGAGCTTACTGAATAGAACACCTGTTAATACACCAAATCCTAAAGAAATCAAATAAACAATCAATGTTTCAAAAAAGATGATCAACATCACATGACGCTTTTCCATTCCTAATATATTATAGAGTCCAAGTTCCTTCTTACGATTCTTCATGAGGAAGCTATTTATATATAATAGGAATATGACTGAGAATATAATCACAACATACACGCCAAGACCCATCATCATGCTGCTGATTCACTGTCTTTTCTTAGGCCATTATCTCCACTTAGGAACTTCACACAATAGAACATCATAACTGTAAAGATACTTGTAATAAGATATGGGAAATAGATTTTTCCATTCTTTTTAATATTTGTCAGAGCAAGTTTTAAATAAAACATAATTACTTACCTCCTGTCTGGAGTAGTGTAAGTGTATCACTGATTGCCTGATACATCTCTTCGTTTGTCTTATCTCCTTTATAGATCTGATGATAGACCTGTCCATCACGTATAAATAAGACACGTTTCGCAAAGCTAGCTGCTTTGGTACTATGAGTAACCATCACAATGGTCTGTCCTTCTTTATTTACATGATCAAAGATATTTAATAAATCATCTGTAGATTTAGAATCTAAGGCACCTGTTGGTTCATCAGCTAAGATAATCTGAGGATGAGTAATTAAAGCTCTTGCAACAGCCGCTCTTTGTTTCTGTCCACCTGATACTTCATAAGGGTATTTATCCAGTAGTGATTCAATACCTAACTGTGGTGCTAAGTGATTCAATTTAGTTTCCATCACATCATAGTTTTCTTTAGACAAAACTAAAGGTAAAAAGATATTATCACGTAAAGAGAACGTATCTAATAAGTTGAAATCCTGAAATACAAATCCAAGATTTTTTCTTCTAAACTGTGAAATATGCTTTTCACTGATTTTAGTAATATCTTCTCCATTGAGTAATACTTCTCCACTTGTTGGTGTATCTAGAGATGCGAGGATATTTAAAAGTGTTGTCTTACCACTTCCTGATTCCCCCATAATCGCTACATACTCCCCTTCTTCTACTGAAAAAGAGACATTAGACAGAGCAGTGACCTGCTGAGATGAAAAACGTGTTGTATAGACTTTTTTCAAGTTTTTAACTTCTAATAATGACATATATGTTTTCCTCCTTCGTTACAACTATAGTTTAATTATTTTGAAACATATCTGCCATTGATTCACCTTACAGAATAAGTCTCTTATCTTACATTTCTGTAAGTTACTCTACGATAAGAGGTTTCTTCTCAAAACAGATGGAAACAGTGGTTCCTTGGTTGATTATAGATTCTATATGAATAGGATAACCTAGAGTATCACATATATTCTTAACAAGATATAAGCCTAATCCACTGGCCTTCTTATCAATACGTCCATTTGTACCGGTAAAGCCTTTTTCAAAGACACGAGGCAAGTCCTCTTTCTTGATACCAATTCCTGTATCTTCTATATATAATGTATATCCCTTCATATAAATATGAATAGAACCTTCTTTAGTATACTTCAAGGCATTGGATAAGATCTGTTCAATAATAAAAGAAGTCCACTTCTCATCCGTAACTATTTCTTCATCTAGCTCTTCTAGATTCAAAGATATTTCTTATGAATAAAGAATAAAGATTGTTTCTTAACAACTCCATTTACTATATCCCCTATTTTATAATGACCAATCTTCAAATCCTGATTCATATGTCCCATCTTGACATAGTACATCATCATATCCACATACTGTTCAATACGTAATATCTGCATGGATAGTAGATGTGGTGATGACTCACCTGATTGTATGAGTAGTCGAAGTCCTGCAATGGGTGTCTTAATCTGATGAACCCAGAGTGTCATATAATCAGATAACTCATGATAATTTGTATCCTTTTGATTATTAAGGACAATATTAGCCTGGATAATCTTCTCTATAAGAGAATAATAAGAGTCTTCTAAAGCATTCTCTGGAGTCGAAATATTTTCCAAATAAATATGATCTAGATGCAAGGCATACTTAAGTGCTTTGATCTTGTTATTATACTTGTAATAGTCATAACTAAAATAAACAATCACAAAAAAGAAACATAAACAGGTAGGATAATAAAGCAATGAAATAGAAACATCGCATAATAAGAGAATCAGATCAAATAAGAAGATCATGACTAAATAGACAAGATAGAAACGATAATGGTCTTTAATATATGTCTTCATAATATAACTGATACCCTATCCCTTTCTTTGTATGAATAAGCTGTGGTAAAGAAAAAGCATCTAATTTCTTTCTTAAGCGATTAATATTTACACTTAATGTATTATCATCTACAAAAGCTTCACTTTGCCAAAGAGCTTCCATGATTGTATCTCTTGATACAATCTGCCCTGCATGTTCAAATAATATCTGCATGATCTTAAGTTCTGTTTTAGTGAGTTCTATAGAGTCTTCATGATAGCTAATGACACCTTTTAATAAATCAAGAGTCAGTGAGTGATAGTTCAAGACATTCTGTGTTTTATTAAATGAATAGGTACGTCTAAGTATTGCCTGTAACTTAGCCGTGAGTACCATTAAGTCAAAAGGCTTATTAATAAAACCATCTGCACCCATATTCATCGCCATAACGATATTCATATTCTCACTTGTAGAAGAGATAAAGATAATAGGTACTTCTGATTCTTTTCTTATTTCCTGACACCAATAATAACCATTATAGTAAGGCAGTGAGATATCTAATAAGATAAGTAATGGTTCATAGAGTCTAAAGTCTTCTAAGACATTTTCAAAATCATTGACTACAAACACATCATAATTCCACTTTTCTAGATGTTTCTTAATAGAAGATGCAATGATGTCATCATCTTCTACGATCATTATTTTCTGCATATATGACCACCTCTAGTTCATTATACACAAAAAAGAGACAAAATGTCTCTTTATAGTTGTTTGATCCATTCTTCAATTGTATCAAGAGAAGTAATAAGAGTATCTCCTCCATTTGAATCAAATTGAACTTCTATTGATGTAGGAATAATAGAATCCTTTAATTCTTTTTTCATATCCTTAATAACTTTTCCTGGCCATCCTCCATGAGTCATAAAAGGAATAACAGTTTTCCCTTTGAAATCATGCATATGAATAAATGTCTTCATCGCAGGAGCCATCGTATACCACCATGTAGGTGTTCCTAGAAAAATACGATCATAGTCTTCAATAGAGATTTCTTTAATAGGTGGTTCATAGCCTTTCTTTACTTCTTTAAGGCCTAAATCTACCACTTCATCATAATCATCACTATAAGGTTGAATTGTTTCTATTACCTTTAGATCAGCCCAGTTTTCTTTTGAATCATTTTTGCAATATGTATTGTATTACCATGAGAATAACTGAATACAACGATTAAATCTTTCATAAAGTCCTCCTAAATAACACTAAATTGCGTCCATTTATCTGATTTATAACGAAGATGAAATATGATAGCACGCATTGACCAGTCAGCGCACATTGCTAAGGCAATACCAATCACACCTAGATTGAATGTGATACCAAATATAATAGAAAGTATTCCCCTTACGACGACTGTACTCAAGATTGATACAATCATTGTATATTTAACATCTCCAGTGGCGCGTAATCCATTAGAGAGTGGTCCAGAGAATGGAAACGCAATTGTATTAAAAATATTATGAATAATAACCAAAACAAAGACTAGATGCTTAGTTTCTGATGATAATTGATAATATTGCAGAAATAGAGGTGTAATAAGAAGAATGAATACATTCCATATAATAGAGAAGATAACTGTGATCTTCATCAGCTTCTTAAAGTAATAATGTGCATTATCTATATCCTTAGCTCCCATGCACTGTCCTATAACTGTAATAAAGACGGGTCCCATTGTAACACCCACTAGGGCTGCAAGTGACCAGATACTTTGGGCCACACCATTAGCTGCAATCTGATAAGTACCAAATAAAGCAACAACTGAACTCAAAGCTACTTTAACTAACTGAAAGATTCCTTGTTCAATCCCATTAGGAACCGCAATATTCAATACTCTTTTCAACATCTTAGCATCAAATACAAATATATGCTTCTTTTCATAATAAGTAGTCAGCGTCTTATTGAAGCATAAGAATGTGATCACTACTGCAGAAAAAACTCTAGCAATCAGAGAAGGATAAGCAACACCTGCGACACCAGCGTGTAAAACAAAGACACCTATGCAATTTCCAATACAGTTAATAATATTAGATGCAATAGAAATATACATAGTTGTAGATGTTTAGCCATAGAGCGATATAAAGCAGCACCTGCATTATAAATAGCGAGAGCTGGATAAGAATAGGCTGATATCCTTAAATAAGTGATACAAGCCTGCATTACTGAGTTTTCTACACGGCCAAATAAGAGTCTTAAAAGTGATTCATTGAAAATCAAGACAAGAATCATCAGAACAAATGAAAAGATAATAGAAAACATCAATAATTGTCCTGATGCACGATTTGTATCATCATTTCTTTACGTCCAATATATTGCTGATAACAACTGCCCCACCTGATGCAAGAGCTGTAAACA
>ENA-OQEN01000206-OQEN01000206.1-human-gut-metagenome-genome-assembly--contig:-NODE-206-length-26042-cov-7.300367_pt1 | contig 26042 bp, 41 predicted proteins | sample MGYA00242791_ERZ504627 | MGnify/ENA primary metagenome ERZ504627 (study PRJEB26092, sample SAMD00036316) | human gut metagenome | host: Homo sapiens | study: EMG produced TPA metagenomics assembly of... | reverse complement strand
CTAAAAATGGCGATTCTCTCGATCCACTTCTCAATGTGCAAGCGGAGCATCTTCCACGAAGCAGTATTCACCTTGAGCAGCTTCCTGAAGGAAGGCGTCGTCTATGTTTAGGTTCGGAATGCTCTCGGTATCAAACTGGCTTGCGGAGTAGTGATTCATCCAGAGAGGGACATTGGCAACCAACTTAGCAACATGCTCTCGGAGAACGCTGTCTTGGCTCTGCCTGCGATGGTTGAACATCATGCCATTCTTCTGGTCTAAACAGGTTATTACGATCATGGGAAGAGACCTCCTTCCAGTTATTCGTCCTGTTCCGACTCAAACTGTGTGAGGTCGCTGTAACCTTTCATGACAAGCTCTTCAATAATCGAATCTGCATTGGCTCTCACAACCTTTGAAACCGCATAACAGGTCTCGCTGGTGGTGTAAAGGAAAAGCTTGTTGTCCTTCGGATCGTATACGGCTTCCTCTACTTCAAGGGCAATGCGGGTCTGATCCTGCACGTCTCTAAGCAAAGCTCTCATTTCTATTTCCTCCGGTATTTTCAAATTTGTTGGAATAGGTTTCATTTCATCGTAAAAACAATGATCCAATAGCAACTCCAAAAACAGTCAAAAGAAGTCCCAGCCCCTTTGACATTGAATTGGGGTTTATCAGAAGATAGAGCCAACAAAGGCATGGCAACGAGTAGCAGCAGTAACTGAACCAAACAGCCAAGTGTTTCAGTCTCACCATTCCTGCGATATCTACCAGCCACTATGACCACCTCAACCTTCTAATAGGTCTTCAATTTCCTCAATTTTCTCGTCGAGTTGTTCGCATTGTTCTTCCCACTCTTCGTATGCCTCACTATCAAGATCATCTGGTTCCTCGCACTCCAAAGTGTCTCGCTGGGTGTGAAGGTCATCCAGACGCTCTTCCAACTCATCGTGAGTCATGCTTTCATAGTCCTCGTCTTCGTCCACAGTCACAGAGATCTCTACATCCGGATTGGCCTCGGAAAGAACTGCAGCAAGTCCTATGATGCGCTCGAGGTCGCTCACTTCACCATCGTGGTTAAAATCGAATAGATCCATATGTTTTCTCCTCTTATAAGGTACGTTCCTTTGTTACAGTACGCATCATAACAGGAGCTTGTCCAATAATACGGACAAGGCTCCTTCTGAACAACAAAAGAAGTGGAGCACCCCAGGTACTCCACTTCCTTTGCTTTGTGTTAAATTTGTAGAAATAGGTAAAGACAATTTCGTTAATTTGCTTCTCTTTCAAAACAAGGAAAATACCCTTGTTGGCTAAATACTTCCGATAATCATTCGGTCAGTTTCCCGAGCAATCCAGCTAAGAGTGGTGCTTCCAAATTCATATTCTCGCGGATAATCCTCACCGGTAACGCAGGGTTTTCACCATGCCCAACTTCTGTTACAGTACCACTTTTGAAGTGCAGAAAAATACGATATCCCTGATCAAAGAGATGTGTTGAAAGGAAGCAGGACTGATCCGTGTGGATGAATGCCACATGATGATGGACCGCGCGCTGCGTCTGGTAATAACCAATGAAGAATTCATGACCTCTCGGCAGATTGCGCGGCATCGCCCAATAATCCTCATACCAATGGTATTCCATCTCTCAGCCCTCCGTTTCCAAGCAGACCTTCAGAATTAGCTCGTGCATACAATCAAAGATTTTTTGAGAGCACTGCGCACCTTTGGAACGCATATATCTGAGATGCTCACACTTGCCATTTTCGATTGTGACGCTGATGAGCTTATCATTGATCCAGCTGCGTGCGAAGTGGCACATCGACTTGATATCGGCGCATGAGGTGATTGACAATGGAATAAGTGCTGGAATCATAGCGGCTTTTGTAAAGGCTGATAGGTTCATTTTTGAGCGTACCGCCGCCACGAATAGTGCGAATGGCCAAGTCAATCATCTGCTCAGCCTTGCGGTTCCGTCTTCACAGAAAGCGCGATCTTGTTCTTCCTGCTCGGCTTGCCGCTTGAGCGCTTCCTCCTGCTTATACGCACGATACTTAGTTCTCAGCGCAAGGCAGGACGAGATCTCCTCCAGAATGAGTGCTCCAACGAAGTCGGGGAAACTCTTGCCGTCGCATTCTTTCGAATCAAGGAATGCGGCGACATGCTGATCTAAAACACTCTTAATGTAGTCCGCCTGACGAGCAGAATCATTGCCAAGCTCTATGATCTTTTCCGTCTCGCGTGCCATCGCTTCCGTGAAAGCTCCTGTGCCTGCGGCACCAGAATCCCTCAGGTGTTTGAAATATTCCTCTCTGCCTTCTTCGGAACCATACAAGGCAATCGTTGCGGGAAGTAATCCACAATGATTCACCAAGGCATAGTCCGTCATCCGGAGGGGAACCAGATGGTCATTGACCTCCACATGGAGAATGTACGCATCGTTTGCGGCTCTCGGATACTCAAGATCTGGCTTGCCATCGCTACGCCAAAGGCGGTACGACACGGCGCCGTTAGAAACCTCACGCTCCAGAACTGCTCTCATCCGTTTCTTTTCCACATTATAGTTGCCATCATAGAATAATGGCGTCATCAGCTTTGCTGTACCCATCATTTACCTCCGTATCTTATTTGTCCTGATCTGAAATGTTCTTGAACTCGATGAGCTGTGTGTAGTCATCTGCATTCCCGTCACCATAAACGATGGCCTGAAGGCGACGCTTCTCCGGAGAGTATTCAATCCATGCAAGACGGATCGATCTTCATTGAAGCAATCATTCATACCGTTGCCACAAAAAGCAACAGAAATGCCAGGGTAGTCAGGATCCGCTTTGATCCCGACTACCAGCTCCCCCAATGGGGTGCGTACAGTCAATTCGTCATTCTTCATGGTTCACCTCCGTTGCAGGGGTGAAGCTCGCGAACTCCGTTTCCACGTTTGGACGATGGAGGCTCAAATCCATGAGGTCTATACAGCTGTAGCAAGGTTCCTCCACGGTCATTTTGTTGCGATGGAGGCAGCGACTGCATGGCGGTCGATCAACGATCCTACCGTCCAGCAATTTCTCATAGAAGCCTTTCACGGTACACCTCCATCAGTCATTCTTCTGACCAAGTAGGTCAATCGAAAGCCTGTCTTGAACCGTCACGCCGCAGCGCTTCTGGAGGAAACCCTCTAAAAAACGCAGTGCAATGAGAGCCAATGCGGCATCATCCACATCCGGCCCGACAGGTCTTACTTTCGCCTGACGCGGAAGCGGGTGCAGGTCAAGAGAAGCCATGAGGGCTACATCTACCTGCGCCATCTCACGGTCTGTCAGGTGGCCTTTGAAGTCACCAAGACGGCTGACATCGACGGAAGAGATCTGCTCGCAAAGTGCGGTCGAGCGCTTGCCGGCACTTTCAATCCGCACATGCGTCGGCATAGGCTTTTTGTACTGGCAGGTCAGGTACACGACTTCTACAACAGGGCTGTGCTCATTACACAGCGGATTAGAGACGATGATGCCGGCCGACCAGATCGCTGCTCGGATCCGACCGTTTCGCTCGGATTGACATAGAAAATATCGCCACGATTGATACTCATAAACGTATCGTCCTCTCTTTGATCATAAAGTAATATCTTGCTCGATGTAGTAGAAGTCTTCATCACAGCGGAAGCACTGACAAGTGTATTCTGGAATGTCACTCAAGAAGAGTGGGTCTCCGCAGCGAAAGCAGGTACCGACACTCTTTCGGAAGACATATCTTCCATCTCGTCTTCGGTTACACCATGCTCACGCAGGTACACCTTTGCCGCTTCAACACCTGCAAAGTAGATCACTTCATCCGCATCATTCTTCAGGTATTCGAGTCCATTCAGGGATATCCCGTTGATGTACCGGCCAACAATGACAGGATCGGATGAACCATCTGACAACTGCGTTTGCCGATTGAGAATGGGTATCCCCAATTCCCGTGCTCTTCGGATTTCCTCCTTCATGCCACTACTGATGCGGTCGCCATAGATGACCAAGCGATCACACAGGGCAAGCAGCTTACGCCAAAAGATAGGGCAAGTGCTCGTTCTTCCGGGTTGGAATCGTCAAGCAGATAAGGTAAATAAGCGTGCGGGGCAACTGAGCGGCAGCCGAACTCCCGCTCACACATTGCCATATACGTGCGTGCTCTTTGGGCATTCACCATGATCTCAGCCCGTGTAGGGGCAGAGAGGGGCGAGCACACATAGGTAAGAGCCATTCTAAACAACCTCCTTCATACATAATGCGAAGGCCCGAAGACGAGGTGCTATTGCAACTCTCGTCTCCGGGTCTTCTTCAAAAATCAGATATGGCAATCGACGATGGCAAGGAAGTCATCATCTTTCGCCTCATTCATGAGCTTCTGGATCTCATCGTTCCAGGCTCGCTCGTCCTTGTCGTTGCTGGAGATCCCAAACCAGCCCATATCACCGGAGCCGATCCAATCTCCATTGCGATCAACAAATGCATAGGTATGGCACATGTATCGATCCAGATCGGTAGCGCCTTTCCGCGCCTTATACTCATCCAGAGTTTCACCTTTCAGATACAGCATTTCGCCCCAGGCTGAAATGCCCTCATCAAGGATCCTGCACAGAGGGCCGAAATCGGTAAGGTCTTTGGTCTCAAATGCTCTTACACACTTCTGATACCGTTTCTCGACCGTATCGACAGCGATCTTACGCATGACATCCCAACAGATATCCTTCTTGCGTGCGGCATCGGCATACTGATACCCCTCAGGATGAGTGGCAGATTCGCCATCATCGTCTTTCGCAGAAGGAATGCAGTCCTGCAGCCCTGCCGGAACTAAGAACCGATTCGGGAATCTACCGCCGATCTGCCACCAGTCCCATTTCGCGTTGGGGTTGCAAGTGTAGCCCCATCGTCCATCTGAAGCCTTCACAAAGCCGCGATGTTCATCACAATAAGCCTCGAATGAGGGATACCACGATTTGACGGGGTAATCAGTCACCAACTCCAGTGCTTTGGACTCCTCCGTCTGGAGTTTGCTCTTTCGATCCCGGTTCGGCCGAACGCATAGATCCTGTCCTCCTCAATGAAGAAGGACTTGTTGAAAGCATCATCGTAAATGGAGTGGATGCTGCCATCCGGGAACCGGACGACACGCATGGTGTCATTCTCAAAGTCGGCTTTTGCCTCTTCCGTGCGATCTTCGAATTCGCGATACTTCTCTTCCTCTGTCTGTTCATCGAAGGGGGCCAGAACAGGAATCAGGTGGTCTTCCAGATTATTGGCATGGATGTTGTTGACAACGCCATCGTCAGGAACAATAACACAAACAGAAAAGTGACTCATAATTCAATTCTCCTTATAATCTGATAGTATTTTGCGGATCCGGGCAAAGCGCTTTTCAATCGCTTTGCGACCGACTCCGCATAGTTCAGCAATTTCACGATTGGTGTAGCCTTGGTTGCGGAACTGGATCGCCTCAAACTGCTTATAGGTGAGGTTATCTTCGATCACGCGCCAGAGGCCATCATCAATCGGAGCAATTTCAGGTGCAGGGATCTCACAATAGAACTCGATTGGGATTTCCTGCGGTTTTCCGAATTGATCTCGTGCATAGTTCGATAGCTCTGAACGCAGATGGTACCAAACCACCGTGGAGAAGCTGTATTTACGCAGTTCCTCCTCAGTCAGATACCGCACCACCACTTTCAGATACCGCTGGGCTAGGAGCCCATAGTAGTTGTCATCGAGACTGTGCTTCTCCATAAAATCCAAGATGAGACCGTGATGCTCTTCAGCAAATGCCTGCTGCTCAGGGGTAAGAGGGGGCATATGAGACACCTCCTCACGCAGGGGTAGGCAGAGCCGCCTTAACACCAACCAACTCGTCATACTTCCCCGGTCGATCGGGCGGAACTGTTTCTCGCGGATGAAGAAGTACAAGCGCACTGTCATCACGATATATTCCACAAGATCGGCATAGAAGGTGGATAGATGGGTGTAGTCATAGCTCAGGGTGAAGCGATCCATGGCCTCACGCATGTCCACCCAATATGGTTGGTATCCTGATAGTAGAGGCAGTTGCCCTTGGCATCCCTTGGCTGCTCACCACCAAGATTCTCATTGGAGAACCAGGTTGTCGTGTGGCCAATGACCATGGCAAAAATCTGTTCCTCCGTCTGCCGGCACATAAACTCCGGCAACACCGAGATCATGGACATGAGCTTCCTTAGCGTGCTTACCCGACACTCCAGTTCCTTAAAAAGCCAGTGATACTTGGCGTCCTGTTGGTCAAAGCCTTTTGCAAGCGCCAGCGATAGCCGGCCCTCATAGTACTGCCGGAGTTGCTGCAGCAGATCGATTCCAAAATAGAAATCCATCTACTCCACCTCCAGCTTGACATCATTGATGGCCTTGCTGATCAGCTGCTCTCTGGTGATGTGAAACACTCGGGTAAAGAGATCCATATATCGATCCTGTGCCTCGGGTCGCAGCATGTTGTAGGGAGAGACGATGCCCCAAATAGCCAACTCCTCCTCCGGAAGCGCAAAGGGGTCTTCACGCCATGTTCCGAAGTCGTATTGAGGCCGATGTGGATTGGCAGCTCTCTCAACTTCATCTGCTGTCTTGGCAATCAGGATCAGTGCCAGTTTCTTTTTCAAGATGACACCGACAAGATCCTCGCGGATCCCACGCCGCACATATTCTTCAGTCAAACCCCTGGCCTTGCGGAAAGCATCCAGCTTCTTCTCAATCAGTCGTTTCGGCTGCTCGATATCTGCCAGCAACTCGCCAAGGGCCAGGAAAAAGGTCACCTCACGATCAGAAATCATCAATCTAACACCTCCTTGAAACGGCTAAGGGAGTGCCGAAGCACTCCCTTGCCAGAAAACAATTACTCATCAATGAAAATGACGAATGCGAAGTCGATCTCGCCATCCGAACCCTTGTGCGTGTAGCGACATAACTGCCATCGCCGAAGCCGGAGGAGGAGACGACGCCATAGGGCATGACGCCTGCCGACATCTCACTGAGCGTGATATCGCAGGCATGGTTGTACCAAAGGTCTCCGTAGTCATGCTCAGGCTCGGGCATACCCTTGAAGATCGAGTTGTCCTGATAGAACGCCTCGTCATAGAAGCCTGCCTGACCAGAGTCAACACCCACATCGATCGGCTGCTCCAACCATCCGTCCTTCATCTGATAGACTTTCCTCTGACGGATCACGCTGTAGTCGGGGCCAGTTTCCTTGTGACGTACTGCCAGGACGGCACAACGCACGCCCCAGTCGCCCATGTCAGTCTTCAGGACGCCAGCCTCCCATGTGCCGGTCTTGCACTTACCGAAAGTACCGCAGCACCAGACATCACGATCGTAGCAGGGATCACTGACACGCATGGTCTGGGATGTCATCTCAAAGCCACCGAGGATGGTCATCTCTCCGGGGAAACGCTTCCTCATATCCGGCACCTCCCTTACTGCTGCGCCGCAGCACGCTGGTCATCCAGCAGCTTCCTAGCGTCGCGGATCAGTTTCGGCCGAAGGTCAGCTCCCACGACTCAATGAACCGGGCCGTGCGGTAGACGATGTTGAAGAAGTCAGGTCATTGATGTTCACATACACCGAGCGCTGCTTCTTGTAAGTGCCAGACTTGATGTGAGTGCCACCGGTAGGTGTCTTCTCCTTCAAGGCACGGCCGTTCTCCACGATAATGCACCAGGGATAATTCCGGCGCTTACCGTCGTTGCCGACCGACGCACGCTTGATCGACAGTTTCGTCACAGTGCTCAGGCCATTCTCATCGGGGTCGCCGAAGATCTTCTCTTCAGTGAAATCGAAACGGTCCAGGTCATTCTGCATCCGGCTCAGCACGAAGGGGAAAAAGCCGGGAGACAGATTGGCCGTGACTCGGACGGTCTTATCGCCTTTACCGTTGGAGTAATCCTGCAGCACGACGCCAATGCAGGAGTAGGCCCGGAACCCGTCCGACTGCTCCTCGCCCTGAGCGTGCATGTGTGCGTAGTACTCAACCGGTGCCGGCTTGAGCTTGTCCGTGAACTCACACAGTTTCTTATTGGTCATGTAGATTGCGATCTGATTCTGAATACGGTTGTCTTCCACTTGGACATCCCTCACTTTCAATCTTCATAGAGCAAGTCGTTGAACTCGCTGACATAAGTAGCTTCCGGCGTGAACTCCGTCGAAGTCACCTTGGCCCCGTCCACCGTGATCGTGTAGTAGGACATGCCGCCCTCGACCACAGCGAACATCTTGCCGTCCAAGTGATAGCCTCGTTCAGATAACCACCCGGCAATGAGCTCGATCCAGTCCGTGATATAGTAGGACTTCTCAGCCTCATTCCATCCCAGATAGGAGCGGCCATTGTTCGGATCGTTGAGCAAGACAAGGTCACAGTACAGGCTCGGGCACGGATTGGGCGGCTTATTCATGCTGAATTTATTGTCGAGTCCTTCCGGATATGGGCCGGCCTCATGAAGTCTTCGATTGAGATCAGGCGTCTCCACGGGAATGAAGAATGCGCCTTCCTCACCGAAGTCTCCGTCGCCAAACAGGCTCATAGGCTTTCGGTCCTCCAGATCAGGAAACAGCGTATGGAGCGTCTTCACATTGCGCTTCATATGCCGAATATCCATGAATTGCTTGAGTCTGGTAGCCAGCGGCTCCTCAACGCAGGGTGTGATGCGGATCGCGCCGGTGAAATCTGTATTTGTTCCCATACCTTACCTCCCGGCTGTCCTGGAGTATCTCTCCAGGACAGCTTTGTCATAGCGGCAGATCGGGATCTCAACATATCCACTGCGGCGCTTCTCCACCACTTCCGTGATGAAGCCGATCGACTTCAGGAAAGCCAAAAGGCCAGTGTTTTCGCTGTAGTCCTTCACGGCAATGCAGCCCAGAGGGACTTCATCGCTCAAGTTCGCGGTTACATCCATCAGCGGCTCAGCACCTTCAGGCTCCTGCTTGGCGATACCGATATACAGCGTGCCGGAAAGAGCGCGGGAGTTGTAGAAGAAGCACTGCGGGCAATCCAGATACGGGGTCTTCAAATGAAACAATTCCATAATTGACGGGGCCTCCTCTCAATAGTGATAATCCAGGGTTCCGCCAAAATAAAAGGACCCGCTGAGATCTGTCTCGCGAATCCATTCATCAAGGCTTTTCAGTTCGTCATTGAAGTAGACATAGAGGCTGAACTTATCCTGATAGTGCTCGTTCAGCTTATACATGGCCATGCCGATGTCGTACTTGGCCTCTCCTACGAAGGCGTCCAGCGAGATGCCGGTCAGCTCACAGGCCTTATCCAGGAATGCATGGTACTGTCTTTCGAAGTACTTCTGCTTGGCTTTCGGCTTAAATGTGAAGCTCTTACCATCCTCCGCCACATCCACAACTCTGGCCACAGCATCGAGGAACCACTTGATGTCGTGATCCCGGTCCGTGTCAGCATCCGTGTAGTCAGCAATGGAGTGGTAAAACCAGTCAGGGACAGAACTCTCGCACATGCGCTCATTCTTCAAAATGGGATCCTTGCTCAGCTCAATGATTCTGCTATGCATGTCCTCACCCCCTCTCTTCAATATCCATATCCATCACAGAAGACGGCGCCTTCCGATAATCAGGATCGCTTTTGAAGATGCAATGGGGGTTATCACAACGATCGCCCAAATAGCACGGGAGCTTGTCTACCTCATGATAGAACGGGTGGCAGTAGTAGCCGATCCGCTCATCAATGGCATTGATAGCATTCTCCACGATGTTGGCGATCATCAAGTCATCCCACTGGGGAATGGATAACTCAAACTTCCTCGGTGGCGCTGACTTGGCCGTTAGAGCAACGATGAGCTCATAGGCAGCATTGTTGATGACATCCTTCTTGGTCTTGCAATACCAGTCAAAATCTACTTTTCTCTTCATCTGCTTTCTCCTTGTCTTCGACATCATGCCGCCGCAGGGGGCAGTGCTTGTTATCGCACTCGTCCGTCAGGTAGCAAGGCACCTCATCACAGTAGAAAGGATGGCAGGTATAGCCGACCTTTTCTATGATGATCTCCTTGACCGCATCAACACTTCGCCGATGATCGCCATATCCAGTTTGGGGTAGCAGGATCATCCTCTAAAGAGGCACCGGGGTCTTCCGCCGTCAGGACGCCGATCAGCTGGTAGGCAGCGTTGTCGATCGTATCATTTCGCTCGCACAGGTAATTCTCAAAGTTCTGCATTTCTCCACACCTCCCTTCTCATCGAGGGAGCTACGCACGATCAGGTTCGTCAGCATCACCGGCAGTTCTTGGAGATTGGTGATGTCCAAATAGCCATCACCATAGATCCGCTCAATTCGCGGGCGGTCTTCACCAATGGCTGCCGCGTAGATTTTGACACCTTTTCGCGCATACTCCAGTTTGATCCCACGCAGATCAGCTTCTGCTGCAGATCCGGAGTAACCGTCATCATTTGGCTGCCCATCGCAGATGATCATGAGGATTTTCACCTCAGATGTCTGCTTAGAGAGTTTTTCCGCCACAAAGCGCAACGCGGCGCCGTCGCGGTTACAGTCTCTGGCACTCATGTCCATCAGCCGATAGCGGTTATTCTTATCGTAGGTATCGAAATCCGAGTAGGAAAACAGTTCAACATGTGAGCTCCAGGCGGTATGACCAACGACCAGCAGCGGGATGCCAAGCGACTCGCAGAAGTCCTGGATCACAATGGCAGTTGCTCGGGCGCTGGTAATGCGATCATTTGAACACATAGAGCCACTCTCGTCGATGAGCAGGCCAACGGAAAGGTTGATCGGCTCAGTCGGAAGCCGGGAGTTGTAGAAGATGCGTCCGTCAGTCCGGTGCAAGGCGTGCTGATTCAGTCGCTTGCCGATCAGAAGACCGGTCTGCTTGCCGCCCTGCCGCTGATCACGAAGCGCTGTGCTAACACTACGCTGCAGGCGCTTTGAGAGCATCAAAAGATCGGGAGCCACGCGGTTATAGCTGTCAATGAGGTTCTGATCCACGCGAGCCATACGGTTGACCGTGATGTGGATATTGCGGTGCGCGTTGCCATATCGGATGGAATTTGCCTCACGCTGGAGTTCTTCAGAGAGTTCTTCCTCTAGTTCCTCTGTGACTTTTTCCTCCGCCATATGCTCCAAAAGCCGTTCAATGTCCTCTGCTGCGTGCTCGTAGTCATAGCCGTCATACTCGCTGTTCTGATCCACACCGCCACTGCCGCTGCTTGTGATACTATTCGTCAGATGGGCAGCAATGCGGTCACTCTCTTCCGAAATCACACGCTCGGCCTGTGCCCGGATGGCATTCATCTGCCCAGGATCGGGCGTGAAGGAGTCATTGCTCGGGACAGGTGTCGTCTTCATCGTGAAGTTAGGCGCCGCCTTAGGGAGTTGGCTGGAGAGGTCTTCCTCAACCGCTGCTTACCCTGCTGCAATCCATTATCGTCTTCATCATCCCCGCTACCAGACTGGCCAGGGGTAGGAACGCCTCCGGAACCACTACCGCTACCGACTCCTTTCTGCTGCTGAGCCTGCTGTTGCGCCTGTTTCTGCTTATCTCGCAGAGCGTCAAAGCAGCGCTGCATCATTGGCCAGAGATCTATCAGGATCTTGCTCACGGTCTCACAGCGGATCTGGCATCGTCGTCGTAAACACACTCATCGACCAGAGGAATGTACTGGTAGAGTTTGTCAATGAACTCACCGGTGTAGCCTGACAGGTTATTGACCTCGTGTGCCCGGATATACTGGATCAGGAGGTTGAGTACGATACTGTGGTCATAATACTTGCGATTGATCATCTCACTGATCTCCGGCACGGTATCTGCAAAGCGCAGGTTATTGAGTGCGATCCTTTGGCGGGGGAGCCAGGAAACTCATAGGAGTACCTGGCATCCACATATCCGTCTTCCAAGATGTTCTGCAGCGCGTGCGCCACACTCATGATGACCTGATAAGGAACCGTGTCGGTCTCATCGAGAACTGCTTCGAGGATGTCGCGTGCATGGAGCTTTTGCATACTGTCCAGACCGTCAGGCATCTTCGGGTAGAATTTGCCCTTCTCCAGTTTGCTGAAGTAGCTGTTCCAAATGCGGTTATCGGTGAACAGGTTGTGTCCACACTCATGCGCATTGAAGCCCTCCAGACTCATGGAGCGCAGCAGTCGGGTCGGTAAGCTCCAGGTGATGTGGTTGCAGGCATTGATATAAATGCCGTGGTAATCCGTAAAGGCCACGGTATCATCGTCATGGTCTGCCACAACACGCACGCGCAGCGGCCGCTTATAGCGTTTCGTTGCCGCCTCGGCAAGGTCGGTCAGATAGCCGTTATAGGCTCTTGAGGAGAAGAACTCCTCATCTGATATCTTGCTTTTTGCGTCAAGGATCCGCTTTCGGATCTGTCGATGTGATGTTCTCATACGCGGTTCCTCCAATCACGCCGGGACACTGTCACAGGTGACGGGGATCTCTTTGAGCATCGCTGAGAGCGTTTCACACATCTCCTCGAAGGGCTGCTGGGGGTAGAACCAGAACAGGTGCTGCTGGACGCCGGCCACGCTGATAATCAGCGGCATCTTCCGGAGGGAGGATAGTTCCGCATAGGCTCAACGAGCACGCCAGACGCAGCAGGGCCGAGTGCCATGTCGATGACCCACTTCACGAGCTTGCGGCCTCGTCGGAGGTCGTGGCCCGATCTGCGGGCAGGTCATAGCAGGCCAAAGCAACCGCGACGGCAAAACGGACAAAGGATTCTCTTTCGACTTCATCAATAAACACCTCTTTCGTCAAATTGTTCTTGAGTACTGGGGCTCCAAACACGAAGAGATCAGCTCGGCACGATTATCCGGATCCGCAGAGGCAGAGGAGATGATGGTGGACAAGGCAGACTCATACGGGTCATGAGTTACCATGGTGGACAGCACCCAACTCTTGAACTCACGCATACCGCAGCTGCCGTCCGTAATCATGGTCTGGCGGCAGCGCTCAGCGACATCACGCACGACAATGGCCATCTTCGTCGCCTCCTGCTCATCGGTAAAACCGGTGACATTAATGACGCGTTTCACCATCGTGTTCAAGTCGGGAGCTTCCATGTCATAGATCAGATCCATACGGGAAATCACACTCTGGTTCATGTCGCGACATCCGGAGTAGTCCGAGTTGGTCGTGACTACGATCACCGTATCCGGATGACGTTTTACACGCTCTCCGGTGGGCAGAGTAATCACCTGGCAGTTATCCAGCAGAGAGTTCAAGCCGACCAGAACGCCGGGGTTTGCGATACAGGAAGGCTCCTGCAATTCACAAACATAGCCGTGCCGGATCGCCTCAACGAGAGGTGTATCCACATAGCGGATGCGCTGGCCGGGTGTTTCTTCCTTCTCCACCAGATTTCCAACAGCAATCTCGATGAGCTTCTGCAGCACATCGTCTTCCGTCTTCTCCTCGTCGTACTCACCGGTCAGCATCATATAGACACTGGCGGATGCATGGTGATGTCGGAGATCTTCGGGAGATCCTCGATAGGAGTACTGCCATGAAAGCCGTTGGTATCAGGAATAAACTGTCCAACCAGGTCGGTGATCTCCGTGTTGGCGCTGCAGGTCATAAGCGTGTAGGGCAGATTGAGCCTGCTGCGATTGCCTGTGCGCCCATGGTCTTGCCGGTACCAGCCTCGCCCCGGAACAGGAAGTTACGCATTGGCTGGCTGGATGCCGTAGTGACTTTGGCGTGCTCACAGACACGGACGACCTCTTTGGGGATGATGTACCAGTCGGGCAGCGTGGGCACCATTGCCAGCTCTCGTGCCGTAAGAGTACGGTTGGAGAGCGCGTACTTGGCTACAAAATCCTCCTTCTGGAAGGAAGACGCTTTCGCCGTAGGTGTCCCGGACATCTGCATGATGGTGAACTCCCCATAAGAGGCGCCGGTGGGAGCGTAGTTGCCGCTGTCCATGGCCATCTGGGTAATGACGGAGATATTGCCAGTCGTAGGGATGGAGATCTTGACACCATCAGAACCCAGCTGCTTACTGTTCTCAATGCGACGGTAGACATTATCACAGAGAGTCAGTGCGCATTCGAATGCCGCATCCATATCTGCCCAGCCACTCTCAAGGAGGGAGACAAACTCCTGGAACTTCTGCCGGAACTCGTCATCCTCGTTGAGGACGGGCATGAGGCAGAACAGGAGGCCCGAACCGGTGCCGTTGCCGGCACCAACAGAATAGGGCTTCAAGGCCTGTGTGCCGTCCTCCACCTGTGCGGCATTGAATTTGCCGGTGACGGGGTTGAAGACCACACAGTCCGTCTTGTTGGCGGATCGATACTCACTGATGCGGTAAGTAGTGCCCTGATGCCCGATGGCGCCGAGGCCATCGACACTCTGCCCATTCTCCGTTGCGCTCACCAGCTTGGCGTACGCGAGCAAGGCCCGCATCGTAGGCGCATGGAGCGTGGACTTCTGAGCTGTACTGGATGTGTTGTACTGGGAAAAGCCCATCGACTTGGATCCGGCATATTTCGGGTCGTCAAAGGGCGCCGGTTGCTGGAGACGGAAGCTCCAAGCTTCAAACAGTTTGGTCTTAGCCATAATCACACCTCATTGAAAAATAAGTTAGGCCCAGGACACGGTGAGTTCCTGGTTACACACTTCAGCGGCAATGTCATCTTCGCGTGCCAGAACACACAGATCCTCCACGCAGGACGGGGCGGAAAGTCGGGGATGGTATCCACCGGCTGCTGCTTACCACTGGCTGTGACGAAGACATCTCCGTTCTCCTTGATGGTCAGGCGCTTGTGGCCTTGCACATTCAGCTCGTCAATCAAAGCGCTGAGCAATGCGATGCCTTTCTGCGTGTACCACTGCTTCACATCGCTGCGATCCAGGATGTCCTGCTCTTCCAGGTCCTCATCGTTGTGCGGCTGCAATTCAGCCTCCGCAAGAGGAACCATCTGGACCAGGGCGATCTCCAACTTTCCAGTGGCGCTCAGCGTCACCTCACCGAAGTTGAATGGATCACAGTGATAGAGCTTGATGCGTTTGGTGCAACCCTTGCTGATCTCCTCGGAGCTCGGACGAGCCTCCCAGAGCCATGCGACCGTGGGATAGCTCTGCTTCAGCTGCTCCATGATTCGATAATTGACCTGTCTGAGCAAGCTCAGTCGGGTATCATCATCTGCTTCTTGCGGAGTCTCCGTAAGCGGTTTGGTCTCCTGCTTCGCAGGAAAGGCCTTTTGCTCTGCGGGCATCTTTTTGCAGTGTTTTCTGTGCGAGCGAAATAGCTTCGAGATCACGAAACACACCCAGACAAAAAGCGCAGCGCAAGCGATCCATTGGAATATGGGGCGCTTGAAGATCGCGCAGAGAAACAGACAGGGTACAACAAGAACCCTCAGCAGGGTCCATGCGTCAATTCGGCTTTTGACAGCCACAAATAGTCAGTCCTTTCGTATGTAGATTTTGGAATGGACAAAACAAAATGGGCTGCAAGCATTCACAACACTTACAGCCCATATATGTATGTCCAGATCAGAGGGGGAGGTCGTCATCGTCATCGCCACTTGGAATCGTCTGCTCCGGGCGTACCTTACCGGTGCTCTTCTGTGCGGTTTTTGCCGTACCCTGCGAAGAGTCCGCCTCATCGCCTTTCGGCTTTAAACCAGTAAAGTGCCACTCGAGGACACCGACATCCGCAGAGATCTGACGGATGCCCTCATCCGTCTCGTAGGGACGCAGATTCAGATTACCGATGATCTCGATCAGACGGCCCTTCTTGATGCCGGCCTTCTGCATCCGATTGGCGATGTACTCGCTTGCGGTGCAGTTGAAGAAAGAGGCGTTGTCCTGATTTCCATATTTTGTGTTGACCACAAATCGGAATGTGCAGTAGTCTCCATTCTTTCCGCTCTTGATTTCCGGATCGGTGACCAGACGGCCCTCCATAATGATGGTTGCGTGCATAATCCTTTTCCTTTCTGCCTTACGGCTTAAAATATTCCAAACGCCTTACGACGCATGGTACAAAGTCATCCAGCCGAAGCCGGACAAAGAAAAAGACAGAGGCGGATGGCAATAGAGTCACAATCCACGATTCTGCCTGATATGCCTGCGTGGTTGGTCACAGGCTCACATCTTAAAAAGCTCCAGTTGGAGGATCAATCTAATAAAGAACACAGTAAGCATATCATCCGCTTCGGCACCCTTCCAGAATACCTAAATCTGCTTTCCTGACGAAAAAGGCAGCTCTTCATGACCAAGGACGATGATGGCCGGCTGGAGGAATTCTGGGAGTTCAATCTGGATCTCGGCGATCGGTTCCCGCTTGAGATAGAAGCGATAGTCGGTTCCAATCTTGAGCTTGTACCGGCCTTCCAGGATTCTCTGCTCCAACGAGCCGTCTTCCAAAGCCAGCACGATCGTGTGCCGCTCCTTGCATAGCCGGCCTGTTCCCGGACAAGCGTTCCTTCAATGCACTCATAGTGCTCCCCCTTGATCGTTCGATAGTAGTCGATGATCTTCACGCCTCCGGCAACAGCTACACCAGCTGATAGCATAAGGAGCGTATGGTCTTGTGAGATGAACGAGAGGATGCTGCCGAGAATGGTAATGGCAAGGATCGTAAGAACCAACTTAGTGAACTTGGTTGCTATGGGTGGTGGCATTTTCATAACAGGTTCCTTTCTCTGTTTATAAGACAGTGGTAAAATCAAGCGCCCAGAAAGCGATGAAGCTTTCTGGGCTTGTATCTATGCGTGTTCCAAAATGACCTGGCGTGTCAGGTAGAGATTCGCTGTCGCCTCCAGGACATCATGGCGGTGGTCTGAGAGGCTGGATGCGTTGTTCAGCCGCGCCTGATTGTCGGACTCCTCCGTGTAGATGGCGGAAATGACCTTGTCGGCCGAACTCACATCGTGCACATTGTTCTCAAAGCAGCGAACCAGCTCCGGTACGCTCAGCGGGGTCTGAAGCACCAGCTTCATGATCCTGCGCTCGGCAACCGAACTCTTCTCCGGCTGCAGCAGATAAACAGCCTCGAAGAAGTTTACCTTCTTCTGCTTGAGCAGCTTGGCTACATTCATGAGCTTCCGGGTACCCTGGACGCCTCGAAGAGGAATCACATAGGTGTCCGAAAGCATATTGTAGAGCGCATCCGCACCGGTGTATCCTACACCCTTGATGATGAGCTTGCGCTTAACCAGCATCTCCAGGGACTTATCAAAAGAGGAAGGTTCGATCTCTGTTTCCTCCATCTTGTCATAGAACTTTTTATGAAGCTCCTCATAGGTCAGTACATCCCACAGGAGCATACTCCAGAGACTGAACTCCGGAATGGAGACTGGCTGCAGCTTTCCCAGCCGCATGATATAAGGCATATTCTTGCCGTCTTCGCTTCTGATCTGATAACTGCCTGCAGCAGCATAAAATGTCATCATTGCTGTATCCTCCTTATCCGTTCTACACTTTTCTTACGAAGGTGGCTTGGGAAGAACAACAAATCAGCACAAAATTTCCATCAGGCAGGTTCGTTCCGGAGCTTGCTGCGGGCTCGCGAGATCCATGCATTGACATTATTGACGGTGGTCCCGTAGAGATCTGCAATCTCAACAGACTCATATCCCTGCAGCTTCAGCTCAATGGCCTCGACGCCTTTCCGAGCAACACCCTGGTACTTCTCCTTACAGCGCGCAACGCTGCCATAGCGGAATCGTCAGTGACCTCGGCCTCGAAGTCAACGGTGGTATGGGCAAGCAGATCAAAGAGTACCTCGCCCTCTTCAAAACCTGCATCTACACTTCTCTGGAGTCGGTAATTCATCGCACGGCAGTGATCGATAATGGCATTGTAGATATAGCGACATGCGAAGGGTGCGAATTCGCCGCTATCCGCCTGGTACTTCAAAGCGGCACGGCAGATGGCCTCACAACCGATGGCATAGAAGTCATCATAGGTCAATAGCGGTCTGTTGGGAACTGAGATTCTGGTTCGGATGACCCAGTTGACCAGATCCAGATGTTCCATTACAAGCTCATTCTGATAATCAGTCATGTCAGGCACCTCCTTTATGCGACACGATGGTTTCTTGCGAGCACTTCATCGCAAAGCCGGATGAGCTCCTTGCATCGGTACTCGCTGCACATTCCAATGTGGGCATCCTTCAGACTCAATCCAAAGGAGTCCGCAAACCAGCGGTAGGCATTCTCTCGTGTCATGATCGGTCTGCCAGATGCGGTCAAACTTCCGGTGCGCCTGGATGCGCAGGTTCCGGAGGTCTCCGTTCGCCGGCACGCCCATCGGCTGATTGGTGCGGGATGCGCTGCCACATAGGTGTTGCACGCGGGGTAGTTGTGACAGACATAGAGTTTCCGATCGTTCTGGCAGTCGCGGTAGATCTCCGCTGCTGGTCTCAAGATCATGGCTGCTCCGCAATGGGGGCAGCGGAAGGGCCTGCTGCGCTGTGCTCTGGTCTTTCTTTTTTTCAAAATGGTCATCTCCTTTTTTGCGTTCTACTAGAGTTCACTCAAAAAACAGGGGGGTACCCCCCGTCGCTTCGAAAATGAATTTGTAAACTTTTTGTGAACGGATGTGAAAAGAGCTATTGCACGCAAAATGCAATAGCTCTTGAAGAGAAATACAGAGTTTTGTAACGTGGTCATGTGAAATTTGACACGTTGACCAGATTATGCTATAATGTATCAAAATTAAATTAGTTGCATATATTCAATGCGAAGGAGGGGGAACAATGGACTATAGAAAGCTATGTGTAGAACTGTTCGGTACTGACGATGAGGCCACACTTCGCAAGATCGCTGCAGAATATAGGAAGAAGAACACACGCAACGCTGGCCGGAAACGCAAAATAGCCGACGAAGATATCCACAAAATGAGGCTATGCGCAACGCCGGCACATCCATGCAGGAACTGGCAAGGACATTTGGGCTCTCTCGTCAAACGGTTGAGCGATACCTAAACACAGCCGCAGGCGATGGCTGCACAATGCGCATCACTTATATGTTCAGAAGGCAGCCTTGTACGGTTATTGATGTAGACTTCCTTGACCAAAAGGTGGTCATCCAGAACAAAACGGATGACATTCTGCATCGTGCATTCGGTGTGCTGGAGCACCCCACCTGGAATGACTTTGAAAATTTCTTACGGGATCGCTGCTTTCCTCAGACACGCGGCAACTGCAAGGAACTGCTTCAAGAAATGGATCTAACGGATTATGATCCGTTGAAGATCGTAGAAAAGACGAGGGGTCGTTTAGCTGATGACGAAATGTGGTTAAGACTTCGTTATCTTCCGAGGAAGGAGATCATTTATGCAAGTCATTGATTTTACGAGCGCGGATAGAATTATGAGCGAAGGCCATACCTCAAAGGGTGACCAACCCAAATGGAAGCAGTCAGGCAATTGGTATAAAGCGGACCACATGGGATACGAAGCACTCTCGGAAATAATCGTTTCACGTTTGCTCACATGGTCAAATGCGGATGATTTCGTGGTTTATCAACCAGTGTTCATTCACTATAACGATAAGGTAATACCGGGATGCTCCAGCCGTGACTTCATGCGCAAAGATGAAATGCTGATTCCATTTGAACGGCTCCATCGCGCCTATGAAGGTCGCGGGCTTGCTCAGGCGCTAACAAAATTTGACTCTCCTGCGGCTCGAATTGCTTACACGGTTGATTTTGTTGAGCGCGTCACAAATCTAACTGGTGTGGGAGCATATCTTACCGCTATCCTTGAATTGGACTGCCTGACGCTCAATGAAGATCGCCACACAAACAATCTTGCTGTATTGCGGAATGAAGAAACAAAGGAATTTCGCCTTTGTCCGATTTTTGATAATGGGCTCTCTCTTCTTTCAGATCTGAATGACTACCCGCTTACCGATGATCTATATACCTGTATTGAGCGAGTACAAGCGAAGCCTTTTGATTCGGATCATGTGGAGCAGGTGACGGCGGCTGAGCAACTCTATGGCAGACAACTCATCTTTCGCATATCGCATGGAGAACTGAGGTCAGAACTGAATTTGCTATCTGAAGCCTATTCTCCAGATATACTCCAAAGAGCGGAGCGTGTACTGCTTGAGCAGAAGCGAAAACACAGCTGGCTCTTTTAGACTACTTGACCAAAGAGAGCAGCCTCGAGGAACATCCGGATAACGATGCAATATTGGATAATCATATAAAGCCGTGGGTTGGATATCTGAGAGTACTCAACCCATGGCTTTCCTTTTTGCGATACAAATAACCATTATCAAAGGTTGTCCTTTCTATTGGACAGGTTTTATGCTATGATATCATTGCCTTGCAGAAAACGGCTTGACCGAGTTGAAAGGATGATGAACATATGCCTCGCTCCTCATTTCAGAAGCTGAAGATTATCTACATCATGGAGTACCTGCTGAAAAACTCGGATGAAGACCATGCCGTAACCACCAGCCAGATCATTGCCTACCTGAAGTCTCATGATATTACCGCGGAGAGAAAGACGATCTATAGTGATATTGAAGCTCTGCGGGATTTTGGCTTGGACATCATTCAGGTATCTGAGGGGAACAATCACGGCTACTATGTAGCAAGTCGGGACTTTGAACTGCCGGAACTCAAGCTCCTCGTGGATAGCGTCCAATCCTCGAAATTTATTACCCATAAGAAGACGCTGTCCCTGATCAAGAAAATCGAGAAGCTGGCCAGTATCCACAGCGCACAGCTGCTCAACCGGCAGGTATTCGTGAAGAACAGGATCAAAACGATGAATGAGTCCATCTACTATAATGTCGATGAGATTCATAATGGTATCTCAAGCAATCGGAAGATCCGGTTCCTGTATTTCGAGTATAATGTCGCCAAGGAGCGCGTGTACCGCCATGACGGAGCTTATTATGTTGTCAGTCCCTTTGCAATGACATGGGACGATGAGAACTATTACATGGTGGCCTTTGATTCTGCTGCAGGGATCATCAAACACTACCGCGTCGATAAGATGGAAAAGATCACCGTTCTGGATGAAGAACGAGATGGTCAGGACGCTTACGAGGCGCTCGATATGGCCGTCTATGCGCGTAAGACATTCGGCATGTTCACCGGCGAGGAGGTCAAGGTTCATCTCCGTTTCGAAAATCATCTCGTGGGCGCCGTACTCGACCGTCTCGGGCGGGATGTGATCTTAGTCCCGGATGGAGAAGATCACTTTACAGTATGGACAGATGTGATCGTCAGCCCACAGTTCTTTGCGTGGCTCTGCGGATTTCAGACGGCGGCGAAGGTCATTGGGCCTGATGATGTAGTCAAGCAGATGGCGGAGCACGTCAAGTCGATCGCAGCACAGTACGAATAAAGCTTGAACCTTGGACGCGGAGGAACGGTATATGTCCTATCCAAAACCACTATCGGAGAAATCTCTAAACCGGCTATATATGCAGGCGGGTTTATCAACGGAAACATGTGCTTTCCTCCATTCTCTATTCGCCGCCTGTGCAAATCTATATGGCACCATCGCCCTTCGCGATGTATGGTCGGTTTATCAGGAGCTAAAAAGCGATGTGCCGCGGATTCATCGACGCGATCTTATCGCTTTTTCCTCTATTGTCCGTCGAGAGGTGCAACCCTATTGGGTTTATGAGATTGAAGAACTGTACACGGAAGAACCGCACAATGATCTGGATCGGCACATCGTATCAAAAGAATTGATTGGTGCTGGCTATGGTAAGATGTTTTCCTTCTATGCACTGATGGACGAGCGCGATGATCGCCCCTATTGTGTCCCCGATGATTTTCTCTCATATGCGGAACCAACAGCATCTGTAGAGGAGAAATCACTCGCAGATTTTATTGGGAACCTGAAGTCCACGGCGATGGAGTGCGCCCCAAAACAACGTAAAACCTATCCGAATGAGAATCGCGGGAAGAAATTAAACGAGTTTTCTTTTCTCAATTTGAACGAGCGGTTCAATTTGGATTATTACAAGAAAGTCCCCGCCACTTATTCTGCCCTGTTGGCAGAGTACAGCGGTACAGAGGCGGAAAAGATTATGCGGTTTCATCGGCGAGCCGAGAATGTTGGTCATCTGCGCACAACGGATATGATCCAGAATGTGCTGATTGAATTGTGCGAGGTAGGTGTCCGCCTGACGGAAAAGCAGCAAGATACTCTTATGCAGCTCATCGTGCAGTATCACAATGGAAGCCGCTTGTGGTGTACCTGCGGTTGGAAACCGGATGAGCTGGCAGCTAAGTTTAGCGGTATCGGAGCATTCCCTGGTCAGGAGGCATCATCTCCAGAGGGAATGATGGATGAGAAAGATATCATTCGCAAGATGAAAGAGTTGGGACTGAAGGTCTTGGAGTGAGCAACATGTCAACCATTGAGCAAACACTTTTACGCCTACAAAAGTCTGCTTTCCGCGCAAAGTTCCATTTGAGTGAAAAGGACAGGCAGTACATAATGGGCAAGGGCATGGAAACCATTCAGCATCATGCGGCCGACTTCATCCGAATGCGGCTTGCGCCGGCGAGCGTTCCAAATGACGGCAAACAGACACCGATGCGCGGGCATCCAGTGTTTATTGCCCAGCATGCCTGCGCCTGCTGCTGTCGCAGCTGCTTAAACAAGTGGTATCATGTCCCGATAGGGCGTGAGCTGACGGAGGATGAGCAGAAACGCATCGTAAGGTTGCTGATGGCATGGATCGAGCGACAGCTTGCAATGGGTGCGAAATAGCGAGGAATTGAGGTAACGACTATGTCTACGATTGGAAATATTCTTTGGTTCCTATTTGGAGGATTGATCGGCGGGCTTGCCTGGGTACTGGCCGGCTGTCTTTGGTGCATCACCATCATTGGCATACCCGTTGGCCTGCAATGCTTCAAATTCGCAAGTCTCGCCTTTTTCCCATTTGGGAAAGAAGTTGTGTATGGCGGTGGAGGCTTTTCCTTCCTCGTCAACCTAATTTGGATCATTTTCTTTGGCCTTGAGATGGCAATCGGATACTGCATTCTGGGCTGTCTCTGGTGCATCACGATCCTTGGCATTCCAATCGGAAAGCAATGCTTCAAAATGGCCAAGCTGTCTTTAATGCCCTTCGGGGCATCGGTCGTGTAAAGCAATATTGTATGCGACCGCTCCCACATGGCCTTTTTCCAATCCGCGAAAAAAGCAACGGCTCTAATGAGAACACTCTCAACCGCATCGATTTCGACACGGTTAGTACTATCTCCTAAGCCGCACCATGTAAATGGTGCGGCTTTTTCATTTGATGCATACTCGTCAGTTTACGCATGTATCAAAATATATATTAGTTCTATTGACACTTTTGCTCGTTGTGGATATAATAATGGTGAAGATCAAAATTGGAGGTCTATCATGAGAGATTACAGCAAGTACGAAAAGACACCCGTGTTATTCTCTGGGGCAGAAAAGAAGTTTGAAATCATCATTGACGGGTTTCGTTATATCGTCAAGTTTCAGAAGAACTCCGAAGTGGGCTTGACCTTTAATCATGTTTCTGAGTATTTGGGAAGCCATATTTTTCAACTACTTGGCATTCCCGTACAGGAAACCTTCCTTGGCACTTATGAGGGCAAAAATGTAGTCGTTATGAAGAATTTCTTAGAGCCAGAAGATGATCTTGTTGCCTTCAACGGTGTCGGCGAAAGCTCGCTGGAAAGGGACAAAGAGCTCTATCAGTACACTTATGAAGATATTACCGCAATGCTGCGCGAGAATATGAAGTCAACAAATGTCGAGGAGACAATCGACCGTTTCTGGGATATGTTCATCGTGGATGCTTTGATCGGCAATTTTGACCGGCATGGCGGGAACTGGGGCTTCATTAAGAAAGATAATCAATACCGGATCGCCCCGGTATATGACAATGGCTCAAGCCTCTACCCGAAGCTGAATACGGACGAGAAGCTGGAGGCCGTACTCTCCTCCGAGGAAGAAATTGACCAACGGATCTATAAGTTCCCCACCTCCCACATCAAGGTGAAGAATCGCAAGAGTTCCTATTTTGAAGTGATTAGTAGCTTGCAATTCGAAGCTTGCAATGATGCCCTAAAACGAATTGTTCCTCGCATCGATTTTAATCAAATCAATACTCTTATTGACGAAGTGGAAGGGATCTCAGAGGTGCGTAAGCGTTTCTATAAAGTCATGCTGCAGCAACGATATGAAAAGATCCTTATGTACGCATATCGCCAGTTGTGACATGGAAAGGAGTGGCTCATGAGGCCTGTTACGCATGATTACCAAAGCCTAAACGAATATACGCTTCCCCTGCAGGGAAAGCCCTATTACCGCAGCAGCGGCATAATCTATGCCGTGGACCGCAACGGCAATAAGTATGCTGTGGGTCAAGTTGATCTTGAGCGCTTTGATGATCAGAACTTCCAGTATGTCTTTACTCCTGAATGGAGTGTAATCGATACCCTGCCGTCCTCCATTTTCCAGGGTATTCCCGGACTCGACATGTCCATGCGGCTCGAGCGATACTATCGCGTTAATATGACGCCGTACTTCATTTCTGAGCGTACCCCCAGCGAAAGTCGAGAAGATCTCTGGGAACTCCTTGAAGCAGTTGGTCTGGATTACTATGACCGCTTTGAGTGGCTGCTCCGGACGGATATGCGCTGCGGTACCGATAACTTGATCGTTGAGCGGGCAGAAGCTGCTCGGACTATCACATTTGAATCGATCAATAGCCTGCCGCCTGATCTCCAGCCAACCGACCTTGTTACGATTCAGGGATTCCAAAGCATCGCAAAGACCAGCCACCAGCTCAGAAAGATCCTCCTTCAGATTTTGAGGAGTGGCGCTCATATCTGGGATGAAACAGACTCGCGTCAGCTCTCTGAAGAGGAATGCAGTCTGCTGCTAAACCTGCTCATGGTTCAGGAATCAATGGAAGCAAAGCAGAATAAGCAGCGTCACCAAGAAGGCGTCGCACTGGCAAAGAACAGCGGAAAATACGCTGGTCGGAAGAAGATTGTGGTCGATCCAAATCTGTTCCGCCAAATCGCTGAGGATTTCCGCAACCATAAAGTAACGGAAGAAGAAGCCATGCATCGCACCGGTATCAGATCGAGATCAACCTTCTACAGGCGCCTGAAAGAATATAGACTAAGAAACGAGAGGGTTCCCGCACATTACGCTGCAGGAATCCTCTCCTTAGTTAATACAATGTCCACCAGTAGTCAAAAAGGCGCCGATAGTAGTTTCCCTTTCGGGCAGATCCTGACAGTTCCGGGACTTTCGGCTGGTTTCTCGTTTCATCCACCGCTGGCAATTACTGTTCTTGGGATACTTGATGTACTTTCCCGAATGGAGCAGCGTGTCGCCATCAAAGCCGTAATCGATATAACCGGCATGAGGCACATACCTTCTTGTGACAATGCGCATGAGCGAGTCATTCTTGCGGATGCGCATTTCTCTTCGATACGCAGAGCCCGTTCGTCTGGATGGCTGCCCAGCAGCTGACTCAGTCAGCAAATTCTCGATCTCCTCGTTTAACTCGATTTCGGTCATAGGCTTTACCATTTGGCACAGTTCTTGTGACAGGGGAAATACCATACCAGCTACCGCGCTGCTTGGCATGTTGCTCCTTTTGCGCTTTCTTGCTCTGCTTTTTGAGCGGTATCATCTGTTTCATTGGTAAGAACACCTCCATTGTCTCGAACGGTTTGAACTTTCTTTTTAAGATCCTCGCAGAATGTAAGGTAGTCAGGATGCCCGCACAGGAGCATCTTGTTGGGCAATTCACGGATCGCTGCCAGGAAAGCATCGACATCACGCTTGCGGCACTTGCACATGATGACGCGATAGGGAGCATCCGGGCACACGAACTCAGGGCCGAACCCAACTCTGACCTGATGCTTGATAAAAAGCTGGTCTGCAAGGTAATCCGCTGTATCGATGATTGCGAAGTAGTTGTGGAAGAATGAGAACTTTTCAATCGTCCAGCAGCAGGATTCATTGTATTCTCGACTCACGATTGGACTCCTTATGTGACAGTTTCTTTACAAAATCGCGTTTGCTCTTG
>ENA-OQEN01000205-OQEN01000205.1-human-gut-metagenome-genome-assembly--contig:-NODE-205-length-26071-cov-2.834374_pt1 | contig 26071 bp, 38 predicted proteins | sample MGYA00242791_ERZ504627 | MGnify/ENA primary metagenome ERZ504627 (study PRJEB26092, sample SAMD00036316) | human gut metagenome | host: Homo sapiens | study: EMG produced TPA metagenomics assembly of... | reverse complement strand
CAATAACAGCAGGCGATTTGCAAGAGGGTCGTCTGCTGTTATTTTCACTGTGAGTCAGGGAGGCGTTTTATGGAATGGCTTCAGTCCGTGGGGGATCATTTTTATAACTTGCTGATTTATCAGGATCGCTATATGACGATTCTCAAGGGCCTGGGGAATACGCTGGTGATTGCCGCTGCCGCTGCTGTGATTGGCATTAGCTTGGGCATGCTGGTTGCAATGATCAAGTATTTCTGCAAGGATAAAAAAGCGTTGCGCCCGTTGGAATGGATCTGCAATATGTATGTCACGGCAATCCGCGGCACTCCGGTGATGGTACAGCTTTTCATCTGGTCCCTTGTCATTCTGGCGTCCTGGAAAAATGCTTTGCCGATTGCGTGTATTGGCTTTGGGTTTAATTCGGGGGCTTATGTAGCGGAAATTATCCGTGCGGGCATTGCGGCCGTCGATCCAGGGCAGGAGGAGGCAAGCCGTTCTCTCGGGTTGTCTAAGGGCGCTACGATGCGTTATATCATCATGCCGCAGGCAATCAAAAACATTCTGCCGGCAGCTTGGAAATGAATTCATTGTTTTGCTGAAAGAGACGTCTGTCGCAGGATACATAGCCGTCAATGATCTGACCCGTGCGGGTTCGATTATCAAAACGGTAACATATGATGGCAATATTTATTTTGTCATTGCATTAATTTATCTGGTTATGGTAATGGGGCTGACAAAGCTGCTGCGGCTGCTTGAAAGGAGGCTGGCGAAGAGTGATAAGGGTTAAGGGCCTGAAAAAGGCATTTGGAGATCACCTGGTACTAAAAGGCATTGACTATGAAATCAAAAAAGGTGAGAAGATCGTCGTCGTCGGCCCGTCCGGCTCCGGCAAAAGCACCTTTCTGCGCTGCCTGAACCTCCTAGAAAAGCCGACGGAAGGGGAAATCTGGTTTGAAGATCAGCTCATCACTGATCCGAAGGTGAAGCTTGATGAAATCCGCGAGCAGATGGGCATGGTGTTTCAACAGTTTAACCTTTTTAATAACCTGACAATCCTGAAAAATATTACGCTCGCTCCAGTTAAGCTCAAGCTCATGAGCAAGGAGGAGGCCGATGAAAAGGCCTTTCAACTGCTTGACCGCATCGGACTGAGGACAAGGCCGATGCGTATCCCTCCCAGCTTTCCGGCGGGCAGAAGCAGCGTATCGCGATCATCCGCGCGCTGGCGATGAACCCGAAGATGATGCTCTTCGACGAGCCGACGAGCGCACTCGATCCGGAGATGGTCGGCGAGGTGCTGGCCGTTATGAAGGAGCTTGCCGACAGCGGCATGACGATGTTTGTCGTCACGCATGAGATGGGCTTTGCCCGTGAGGTGGGCACGCGGGTCGTTTTCATGGACGATGGGCAGATTTTGGAGGAAAACACGCCGCAGGAGTTCTTTGCGCACCCGCAAAATCCACGCTTGCAGGATTTTCTTTCCAAGGTGTTGTAAGACAAATCGCAAATCAAAAAAACATGCGCGAGCGGTGCAAATCAGCTCGCGCATGTTTTTTAGTCCTCTGAAGAAAAAATGTATTTCTGTCAATAAGAATTTATATTTGCTGTTTTTCATAGTAGCCCATCCCTGGGCGGAATGTATCAGACGCAGTAAATCTGTGTTTTTCCAAAACAGGTATCCGTGCCTTCGTGTGCCCGGCTTTTGTATAAAGAATAGAAATTGCAAAGTCCGGCATCCAGCGATTGGCTGCGAGTGAAACAATTTCATTGAGTAGGGGGGCGGTCTCGTAGGGCAGGGCGAGGTCGATCCGCAGCACGCCGAATCCGCTGAGGCCGCCGCCCAATGTGCCGCCGAAAATTTCAGCCGTGCCAACCGCTTTTTTTACCGTTTTATCAATGATTGCAAAGCGGATATACGCTTGCTGCTGATATTCGCGCAGCCAGAATCGGATGCATTCCTGCATTTGTGTGAGCGTTTCATAATAAAAATCGCTCGTGCAGCAGTCCGCGTTCATGTTGGCGACTGCCCGCCGGTCGGAATAGCAGGCCAGCAGGTCCTTCGCATCGTCCAGTTGTACCAGCCGGAGTAAAAAAGAGGAGGTTTCATAAACCGGACATTTTTGATACGGGTTGCTCAAGTGCACCACATCCTTTCGGCTTTCCAGTATATCGGTCAAAAGCTGACAACAAGCCGTCATATTTAAAAAATGGGATTGCATTTTAAAACACGCCTTGTTATACTCAGTTTCATCATGAAAAGGGGGGAGCGCATGGAGCTGCAACAGGAGCTTCTGTGGAAAATTGTCGAACGTGAGCTGGGGACGGGCCTTATCTCCTGCGAGCCGCTGAATGCCGGGGGCTCGGCGGATGTTACCGGGCAACGGTAAAGGGGGAGCCGCATACTGCCTGTATCAAACTGTTTCGCTCGGAAGGCGCGGCGGGGATGGCACGGCAGGAGGCGGAGCAGATCGCACTTCTGGCGCAATACTCAATTATCCCGTTTCCGCGCCTCTATTTTGTGCACGATGCAACGCCGGAGGAACCGCTCGAAGCGCTTGGGATGGAATTGATGCCCGGCGTATCGGCGCTCAACAAAACATTTTACTGGAAGTCACCCGCCAAGCGCAGGCGGATGAGCGATCTGTCGGTGGACAGCCTGATCCGTATCCATCTGCCGAAAATGACCGCTTTGGCCCGTTGGACACGCCGGACTGCCCCACATGGAACGATTTTTATTACCCGCTGGCAAAGGAGATTCTGGAGAAGGCGCAAAAGGCAGTGCAGGATGGGCGTTTTCGCGCGGAAACCTGCGAGACGATGGAAAAGGCGTTTCGCCGCTATGAAGATATCTTTGGGGAAGAAATCCGGCAGGCGGTGCTCATCCATGGGGACTACTGGCCGGCAAACATCCTGATCGACCCCAAGAGCCTCCTCCCGCAGGCGGTCATTGACCCTTACAACAGCATGTGGGCGGATCGAGAATATGAGCTCTTTGCGCTGAACAATGTGATGGGGAGCTGTTTTAGGCTTTATGAGAACTATAAAAGCAAGGTGGAGCTGAGCCGACTGTGCGACCTCAAATGTGCATTTTACGCCCTTTACAGCGAGGTGAGGTGGTTTCACCAGCTCGGCGAAGGATCGCATCCGTTTATGTGGACGCTGGCGAAGCGGCTGAAACGGCAGATGAAGCGGTTTTCCCTAGGATGATAAGAGGCTCTCTCGGCTAATCTCTGTGGCATTCAGAGAGGAGGGGAGCCTATGGATTTTACAGCGGTCACTGCGGCAAACAGGCCGCAAGTCAATCGGTTTATCCGGGAGCGCTGGTTTTCAACAGACATGATCCTCCGCGGAGCAATCGTAGACATGACGAAGGCGGATGGGATTCTTACCCTGGATGATGGGCAGATTTTGGAGGAAAACACGCCGCGGGAGTTCTTCGGGCATCCGCAGAACCCTCGGCTGCGGGATTTCCTCTCCAAGGCGCTGTAGGATCTGATTGCCGCTCGAACAAAAGGGCGGGCGGGTCAATAGCAAATGGCGGCCTCATAAAACGCAAAAAGAAGGCGTTCCTCAAAGGCATAAAGCGTCAGCGAACACCCTCTTTTAATTCATAGTCCGTTGGGGAAGCGCCATATGGAACGATATCGCCGTTCGAGGAATAAGAAACTTTTTTCGGCGCGCACAGCAATTGCGTATCCAATTGGCTCAGCTTGCGCAAGGCAAGCGCAGGATCCTGCTCATATTGCAGCATAATTTTGTTGACGGCTTTTATATACGCTTCCTCAGAGAGGGGCTCGCTTGATGTATATGCCAATGTGTTTAGCGTATACCCGAGCAGTAGCACGACAACTAGCAGAGAGGAAAGAATTTTTTCATTTTAATTTTTCTCCTTTTTAAAATATTCAATGATTAATAATACGGAGCCTAAAGTCATAAATACAATTGATAGAGGGATCAAAAAAGCGATTAGTCCATCGTCAAACAGCATATCTGTACCTGCTACAAAGAAACTAACTAAACCACTCAGAAAAAAAACAATGCCAATGATCAAGTGCTTCAACGGATCACCTCCTCTTTATATAAGTTAGTATATATATGCATTATATATGTAAATAAATAGAGAGTCAACCACTAATGAAATTTTATATTATTTATTGCATCCAAATCTGTTTTTTGCGTTCAGAGCATTGTGAAGGCTCGGCTGGATCAGCCGATGATAGCCCTCAAAAATCTGATACGGCTTGCCAGTGCTCCAGCAATGCAAAATACTGATTGGCATTTGATAATGCCATATATAAAAAATCACCGGATCCTGCATGGATCCGGCGATTTTATATAGTGATATGCTTCTGACTGCCTTACTTTTTATGGATCAAGTCGCGCTTCTGCTCCTCCGGCAGGTCAAGGCCCAGCGTTCCGCCCGGATTCATGATGTGATCCGGATCGAAATGCTCCTTGAGCGCACGATAAACCTCCATCTCATTGTGGCCGATCTGGCCTCCAGCCACGGGGCGGTCATCTTGCCGATGCCGTGATGGTGCTCATGGAAGCGCCGGCCTTTTGGATGTGATCCATAATACCGTACTGGTATTCGAGATATTCATCAATGCTGTCCATTTTCGCCTGGAAGATGAAGTAGAGGTTTGCGCCCTGTGGTAGAAGTGAGACATATGCGTCATACACATCGTGTTCGGGCGGCTCTTACAGTAGGTACGCACGCTTTTGTAAACGTCCATGAAGTTATCCCAGTTGACGGAGCACTCCAGTGTGTCGAGCATCAGGCCGTAATCGCCAGATCCTCGCGCAGATACGGGTCGCGGAAGCGGCCCTTCTCCCAACCTCTTGTGACGATACCGGTAGTGTACATTGCGCCGTATTTATGGCAGATATCCCAAATGCGGCGTTTTACGTTTTTGCTAAAGTGGCGCTCTCCCTCCGTGAAGCCAAGCATCAGGCAACGCTTGTTGGATTCATAGCCGCGCGCTTTGAGCAGCGCGTCAATAGGCGTATCCGCCACGCCGTAGAGGTGGAAGGCGATCTCCGTTTCCTCCGCGTCGGACACACGGAACACGGATGGGAAGCCGAACTCGCCCTGCATGATCTCGCGGGCGGCGGTGACGGCGTCGTCCCAGTTGTGGAAAACATAGCTGAAGCGGAAGCGGTTTTCCGGCATGTATTTGAACACGCGCAAGGTCACGTGCGTCAGGATGCCGAAGGTGCCCTCGCTGCCCATCATGATCTGGTCGATTGACGGGCCGGTTGCGTTGCGCGGGCACTCGTCGCTCTTGATAATGCCCACGGGGGTGACATATTCCTGGCTGATAACGATATCCTCAATCTTTCCGTAGTAGCTGGAGTTCTGGCCCGCGCCGCGCGTGACCGTCCAGCCGCCGACGGAGGAGTATTCAAAGGACTGTGGGAAGTGCCCGCAGGTGTAGCGCCCCTTGGCATGTAGTTTCTCCGGCGCGTTGTTGAGCACCTCCTCAAGCTGCGGGCCGCTCATGCCCGCCTCCACGGTGATCGTCTGGTTGTGCTCACTGAAGCGGATGACCTTGTTGAAATTTTTGCGCATATCGAGCGTGATACCGCCGCACACGGGCTCTACACCGCGCGTGACGGAAGAACCGCCGCCGTAGACGTACATCGGGATTTTGTGCTCTGTGCAGTATTTGACAAGCCCTATGATATCCGCGCGGTTGCGGGGGTAGACCACGGCGTCTGGCACATTCTCGACAATGTGCTTTCTAAGGCGCATCAGGTCGATCATCGTTTTGCCATAGGCGACGCTCAGGCGGGCGTAGTCGTCCACCGTGACGTTTGCGCGGCCCACAATGGCGCGCAGGTCGTTTAGCTGCTCGTCGGTAAAGCGGGAGGGGTGGTCGTATTTGACCGGCTCTAGGCCCATCTCCTTCTTTTCCTGGAAGTCGTCATCCGTCATGTCGAAAACATCCTTCATCATGCGGTAGAGGGAGCGGCTGGGGCTTTGAATTCCTTTGGATCGCCCCATTTCAGGATGGAGCGCCAAGAATCGGCAGGCGCTTCTTCATGGTACCAGTCCGGATAAAAATCGGACACCTTTTTTTTGCTGAGAGCCATTGCTGTATACCTCCTGTTTTCTGAATTTGATTCGCTCGATGCCTGTTTATGCTTTTTCGCACGCTGCGCCGTGAACCCGGCAGGGCGCGGGGTTTCCGGTCATATCGCTGGTGGCGACGATCTTCACGCCGCATACGTTTTTGAGCACCACGCCGCCAATGGGCAGCCGTTTTTTCAGGATGACGGCATTGATCTTTTCCATGGCCTGCATGATCTGCTCTTTCGGCAGCTCGCCATCTGTTTTCACGCTCACATAGGGGCAGTCCGGGAAAATGGTTTTGACCGTGCTCGCAATGGAGCGAGTCGGGTTTTTCAGCTCATTTTCCGCGAAGGCCACGCCTTTTTTGCAGGTGGCGCCCGTCACCTCTATCTTACCATCCTTTTCCATCACCTGCAAGCGGCAGCCGTTTGGACAGACAATGCAGGTCATCTCCTGCACGGTATTTTTCATAAAGCACACGCTCCTTTACTGCCGCGCTTCCATCTTCAGCTGGAGGCTGCGGACCTTTTCTTTGGGCGTAACGGTCAGCGTTTCCATTTCAGAGGGCAGCAAACGCAGATAATTTTTCTTTTTTTCCGCCTGGTCGTTGACAAGCAGCGTAACGGACTGGCCGCGCCGGTCTGTTCGGCTGCGGAAATATACGGTGAAGGAGCCGGGCTGCTCCATATCGTAATACTGTGGCACCGCGTAGAGAAAATCCCCCTTGCGGTAGCTCAGGCGCACCCGGCAGCGGTCGGCGGCTGGTAGTGCGCCGCCGCTTTGCCCGCGAGCTCGCCGCTTTCGGAAACGTAGTCCACAAGGTCGTTGACGTGCAGGGCGTTGCCGCAGCAGAACACGCCGGGCACGCTCGTCATCAGCCTCTGATCGACGAAGGGTCCTTTGTGGCTGGGTCGAGCTCCACGCCGAGCTGCTCCGCAATCTCGTTTTCCGGCAGCAGGCCGACGGAGAGAATGAGCGCGTCGCAGTCGATAATGCGCTCCGTGCCCGCGATGGGCTGCATGGAGCCGTCCACCTGGCAGACCTCCACGGCCTCCACTCGTTTCGTGCCGATCACGCGCGTCACGGTGGTGGAGAGGTGCAGGGGAATGTTATAGTCGTTTAAGCACTGTGCAACGTTGCGCGCAAGGCCGGCGGGCGCGTCCTTGATTTCATATACGCCCTCCACCTGCGCGCCCTCCAGCGTCAGGCGGCGGGCCATAATCATGCCGATATCGCCGCTGCCGAGGATTACGCATTTTTTCGTAGGCATACAGCCCATAAGATTGACGAAATGCTGCGCCGTGCCCGCGGTGTAAACGCCAGCGGGGCGGTCGCCGTGAATCCAAACCTGGCGGGCCGTTTTTTCCCGGCAGCCGCAGGCCAACACAAGCGCGCTGCATTCCTCATAGAGGAGGCCGTCCTGCGTTTGGATTTCCAGCCGGAAGCCGCCGCCCGGCTGCTTTTTCGCATTCAGGACGAAAGCGGAGGTACGGTAGTCGATCTCCATCTGGAGCAGCTCTTTTAGAAAACGATCCGCATATTCCGGGCCGGTGAGCCGCTCGCCAAAACGCAGCAGGCCAAATCCGTCATGAATGCACTGCTTTAAAATACCGCCCATTTTTGCTTCCCGCTCGATGAGCAGAACGCTTGCCTTTTCTTTTGATGCGCTGATCGCGGCCGCAAGGCCCGCGGGTCCGCCGCCTAGGACGATCACGTCATACCGTTTCATGCTGACGACCACTCCTTTCTCCCTTGTGTGTGCGTTCCAGGATTAGGTTAGAATCCTCCCCGCTTTTGGTGACCTCCTCTGGGGAAAGCCCCGTCTCCTCGCAGATGATCTGCGTGACCAGCGGGGAACAGAAGCCGCCCTGGCACCGGCCCATGCCGGGGCGCACGCGCGCTTGAGCGCGTCGATCGTGGTTGCGGGGATGGGGGAATGGATCGTGTCCACGATCTCACCCTTGCTGATGCCCTCGCAGCGGCAGATGATCACGCCATAATCCGGATTCTTTCGGATGATCTCCTGTTTTTCCTCTGTTGTCAAATCGCTCATATGGGGAATCACCCTCCGGCGCGGGTTGAAGCCTGTATTCGGCTTTACCTCCATCTGCTCCTGAAGCGCATCCACCGTGATCCTGGAGATTTCCTCTGCGATCGCAGGGGCGGAAGCAAGGCCCGGCGACTGGATACCGGCCGCATGGATGAGGTTTTGCACATATTCGGAGCGTTCGATGATGAATTCCTCTTCATATGTAGCGGCTCGGATGCCGGCAAAATAGGTGATTACGTCCGAGGGGGCGAAGCCTTGATGAGCGGGAGGTGCTTTTTCAGGATCGCGTCGATATTCTCGCGGTGCGTGCTGAAATCCTCGCGCATCGGCTGCTCGTAGCGTCCGGCCCCACGAGCACGTTTTGGTCAATCGTGCGCATCACACCCGCCGCCCTTGGTGTCGGAGGTGGCCTGGCTGAGATCGATCAGCCCATTGAGCGAGTCACGAGCGGGCCCTTCTTTTTATCCAGAATCACCAGCTCTCCCTTGCGCGGGTGGATGGAGAAAAAGCGGTCGTTTGCCATCTCGCAATCTGATCGGAGAAAACACCCGCTGCGTTGATGACGAGCCGCGGATGGATGGCGCCGCGGTTAGTGAAAACGCTGCCGATCGCATCCCCCTCCATCTCCATGCCGGTGACGATGGTGTCAAGAGAAACCTGCGCGCCGTTTTCCACGGCGTTTTCCGCCAGCGCAACGGTTAGCTTATAGGGGGATAGTACGCCGGAGGAGGGGTATTCAAACGCGCCTAAGGCGCGGTCTGTGATATTCGGCTCAATTTCACGCAGCCGCTTGCGGCTGATTTTGCCGCCGACAATCCCCAATTTGCGCGCCCGCTCGCCGAGATAGGCTCTGCCACCGTGCCGAAGATATGGTCGGCATAGAGAATCAGATTGCCATACCTCTGGAAGGGAACGCCGAGCTCCTCGCAGAGCTGTGTATACATCGCGTTGCCTTTCACATTCATCTTACCGCGCAGCGTGTTTGCATGGGAAGCAATGCCGGGGTGGATCATTCCGTCGTTGCGGGAGGAGGCGTGCATGGCAACGTCGCTCTCCTTGTCGAGCAGCAGGATGTCGAGCGCATTTTTAGACAGCTCGCGGGCAATCGCGCAGCCGATCACACCGCCGCCGATGATGAGCACATCCGGCCTGCGGCCTTCCAGCGCGTTATCCCGCTGTTTCGGCGTGCGGATAGGGGGCGGTGTGAAGCCCTTGAGTGTAATATCGTTGATTACACCCTTATAGCCCGCCTTCGCGGCGATTTTTCCGGCTTTGACGATGGCTTTCCAATCGTCAAGCTCCCCCTCCAGCCGGATGGATTTGCGCCACTCGGTGCAGGAGACGCCCTCGTACCCTTTGCCGCGCAGCGTGCGTTCAAGCTTTTGAGCCGTTGTCATGGGAATCACCTCTCCATTTATTTCAATCGTATCTTGCCGTGGATTATAAAAGGGAAATGGTTCGGTTGTCCGAACCTCTTGACAGGATTGTATCAATTTATTATACTTTTGTCAATAAATATAATTCATTTCGTTTAAAAATTCTTTTGGATGGTGCGTTGAATGCTCAGTGTTTCACTTGTTCAATTGATGAGTTTGTTCAAAGGGCTGCAAGATAAAATAGGGCTTTGGCTCATGGTGGCGCTGTGTATTCTGGCATTGCTGGGTTCCAGCGCCTATTTTCTTGTGAAAAGCCTGATCCCGCCGGTGCCGGAATCCATCGAAATCGGTCAGGCGGACGCGCCGAGCAACCGCGGCAAAGCGGATTATGCGCTTATGCAGGCGCTTACGGCGCGCAAGGAGCCGGTCACCTGGGTGTTCGCGGGGGATAGCATCACGCACGGCTGCATGCACACAGACTATCTGCGCAATTATCAGGAGCATTTTACACAGGCGCTCAAAGCCACACCGGAGCGCGCGCGCGACACGGTGGTGAACACCGGCGTATCCGGCGCCACGACGCGGGAGCTGATGGAATATTTCAACGCCTGGGTGGCGGATTACCAGGCGGACGTCGTCTTTCTCTGCTTCGGGATGAACGACTGCGCAACGGATGGAATCACGCCGGAAAGCTATGCCGGCAATCTGCGCGAGGCGGTCAGGCGTATCCGGGCGGCCGGGGCAATCCCCGTGCTGCAAACGCCGAACACAAGCAACCGCCAGCGCAAGCTCAGGCCCTATCTGGAGGCGGCGCGGGCGCTCGTGCGGCAGGAGGAGATTCTTCTGATCGACCACAACGCTTTCTGGTCGTCTCATCCAAAAGAAGTGAAAAAGCTGATGGCGGACGGCATCCACCCGAACGAATACGGGCACCTGATGTGGGTTCGCTATCTGCTGCAATCGCTTGAGCTGTGCGTATCCGAAGAGGGAATCTTTGTATCTGGCAGCTATCATGATCTTTCACTGCCGGAGGATCCGGACCCAGCGCGGGCGGAATTTTCCCTTGACAAAGCCAAAAGCGCCTTGTTTGCGCCGTATTTTTCGCCCGGGCAGCCCTTCGTTTGGGTGTATCTCGGCGGCGGGACGACCGCTGGAACGCGTTTCAGTCAAAACGGCGCGCGGGCCTACCCGGAGCATATCCAGGAGGTATCCCGCTGGGAAATGATTGGCGACGAATTTACGAGCCGGATGCGTTATGCCATCAACCAAGCGCACAGCGGCGATACAGTTTCCGACATGCTGCTGCATTACGATGATTGGGTGGGCCGTTTTCACCCGTCGGTTGTGTCGATCATGCCGGAGTTTGAAGGAGAGAAATCAGGCCTGAATGTGCAGGCGCGGTTTGAGCATGACTTGAGCGCGCTCATTAGCAGGGCAAAGTCGGATGGCGCCCTGGTGATCCTGCAAATGCCGTTGACCCTGCGGAAAGATTTGAGCGGCTGCCTTGCCACGATGAGGAACCTTGGGCAGCAGGAGGGTGTGATATTGCTTGATCTTACGCGTTTGGCGCAGGAAACGGCACAGAACGATGCGCGCGTACAGGAGCGATGGTTTGATGAAAACGGCCGCCCGAACGAAGAAGGGGAGCTTGTGATCGCACGTTACTTTTGCACGACCCTCCTGGATGTGCCGAAAAACAGCCGAATTTTGACAAAACACTATTCCTGTGTATAATTAAGATATGGATTTTTTTGGAAGAAGGGTGCGAAACGTATGCTGGATAAAGCAAGCTACACTCCTTTATATATTCAGGTGAGAGAGTATATATTAAACCGCATTCGAATGGGAGATTATAAGGTAGGCGACCGCCTGCCCACTGAGAAGGAGCTTATGGAGCAGCTGCAAGTTGGACGGGCAACCGTGCGTGCCGCTCTCAATGAGCTGGAGCATGAAGGCCAGGTGGAAAAGCGGCACGGAATCGGCACGTTTGTAAAAGAGCCAAAGCGGGAGCTAGGCTTTGAACCGTTAATTTCTCTTTCCCACTACCTGGATAAAATGGGCATCCGTTGTGTCAATCGCGTGGTGAAGGATGAGCCGGTTACGGTGGAAGCCGGCGTCCTCAGCGAACGCTGGGCGCCCGGTAGGGTGGTGCGCCGCCTCAAGCGTGTGCGCTATGGCGAAAAAATCCCGGTGGCTGTGGAGGATAACTACTTTACACAGGAGCTTTATGAACGCATTGCCGGGAGCGCGCAGAGCGAGGCCTCGATTGCGCATGTGATCCTCACGCAGGAGGATTTGAGCGTGGGAAAAATCGATTATTCAATCGTGCGCCGCGTACCGACGGAGAAAGAGCAGGCGGAGCTGCGTGTGCTACCGAACCAGCGCGTGCTGGAAATGACGCGCTGGCTGTATTTTGAGGGGGATGAGGCGCCTTCCAATTTTGTGCGCTTCGTCATGCCGGAGCACTTTATGGATTATCCCTTCGCCGCCATGAAACGGGATTGAACAAAAAACAAATGCGCCGCGTTTGTTTTGCCGGATAGGAGGCGGTTGGCATTTGAACATACAGATAAACCCTGAAAAGCAGTTTCAGCGCATAGAAGGCTTCGGAGCCAGCGGCGCCTGGTGGGCACAAATCGTGGCGGATGGGAACACATTGATCCCGCAAGCGGCAAGCCGGTCCGCGCTCGTGAACACTCTTCTATTTTAATTGTTTGTATTCCACTGAGCACGCGCGCTTTGTCCGGCGGAAGCGATCAATCTCGTGAAAAAGCTTCTGCGGCACTCCTTGAAAAAGGGGAAGGCAAGGCCTGGCGATACACAGCGTTAGAAATGAGAGCTGACAAGGCGTGGTGGAGGGGGTTTATGAAAAAGCTGATTTGGATCGTGACGTTAAAATTTATGCCCATTTGCAGGAGAATGGCAATCACTATGTAATCCCGCCGCGGCTCAGCCCAAATCATTTGTGGGAAACGCGTTTTTATGGGCGCTGGATGAGGGCGAGGATACCTGTTCACTGCTTCAAACAACCGGAGGCTATCGGGTGCGGCACAGTCGGGCAGGGGTCGATATCTTTTTTGATGCGGATTACAGCACTGTCGTGTATAAAGGGGTTCCATCCTGCGATTTTCTTGGAAATGCGTTTTGTGTGCGGGTGGATGGCTCAGACGCCTTAGAGCGGGCAATGGCAAACTTCTATTGGAAGAGCATCTTAAACCAATGCGCCGAGCGCTCCTTTATGCGCAGAAAAAAGCGGCTGCGGGAGGGCTATGTTCTTTCAACGCTGGAAACAAAGTTTTATGGGGGCACTTACCCCGCTGTGGATCACGAATTCCATATTCGCGGCAGGGTAGCGATGGGCGACGCCTTTGATTTGCAGGTGGTCCGCAGAATGCTGGAATTGCAGCTGCGTCTCATGCGCACAGATTGGCGGCGGCAGTTCCGCATTCCGTGTTCTCTACAACCGAATGGGCGGAGGGAATACCGCGTATACCGCAAAAGCAAGGATAAAAAGGTAAAGGCCGTAATGTTTCTGCTCACAGGCGTAATCGAGCTGGTGGAAGAGCTATATCATTACTTCTGCCTGACTAAGGACCTTGGGTTTGTAAAAAAGCATTTGGGCACTCTGGAGCGCGGGCTTTGCTTTGCAGAGCGGTTTCTGGATGGGAATGGCCGCCTTTGGGGCGATGTGTATTATGAAGATCAAGTCATAAAGGATGGCGCCAATGCACAGGCGCAGGCCTTTGCCGTGCATTCGTTCGAGTTAATGGCGCGGCTTGAAGCCATTGCCGGAGCCCCGGAAAAAGCGGATCGTTATGCAGCGTTGGCCAATAAAATGCGGCACAATTATATACAGCCTATCCCGGAGCTATTGGAGTGAGCGGGACGGCCGCTATGTGGATTGGATCGACCGGCAGGGTGCGGCGCATGACCATATCCATTTGCTGAGCAACGCCTTGTCCGTCACCTTCGGTTTCAATGATCCCACCAGAAACGAAACGGTGAACGCCGTGATCGAGCAGTATGACGATGTTTTTCAAAAGTTCCCATCCTTTGTCGCGGCAAAAATTGAGGATTATACGCAGTCGGAAATTGGCGTGGGTGGCCCGTATGATTTGTGCGCCGCCGGGCGGTATTGGTGCCACGATGCAAAATACAGGCGGGAAAAGGCGGATGCAGCCCTGCTCAAGCGCCAGTTAGAGCGGGTTGCCCAGCAGGCCGGGGCCGACAATTTTGATATGGGCGAGCGGTATGATATGAATTATATTTACTATAACACGGGGGAAGAGAGCAAACGGAATTGGCACGGCTCGCCTTCCTATTATGAATACCCGAATGTGTTTCTTGATGTGCTGGTGCATGACTTTTTGGGGCTCCGGCCGGATGAAGCGGCAGATCTTTTGGTTGCCCCTTGCTGCACGGGCGATACACAGGTTTCCATGGCGAGCTTTGGCGTGGCTTATCGGCTATCTGGGCAAGGCTTTTCAATCCGGAATATTTCTGGCGTATCCAAAAAGGTGCGTGTTGATCTATCGAAGATTTTTGCCGGTTGGAAGGATTGTCACGGCGCATCCGGCGCCGTCTACACGCTGCTGCCGAATCAAAGCTGCATTTTTAAAAGCTTTCCATTCGGGCAAAGGAACTGTAGAAATGAAAAACAGCTTGTCATTGCTGGCCCGGCAGAGCGCTGGGCCTGTATTTTTTGAATCGATTGCTTCCTGACGCGTAGTTCCTCTGTGCTTCTATTTTTCTTTTCCACTCTTTTGGAATATTTGTGGTGAAAAGGCAAAGAATAACGACGCAGAAAAGCCGAGCGCTATCAAGTGGGGCTTTTCAAACAGGGAGGCCGCGCAGAGGCGCTGCGCGGCTCTGTGAAAGGAAGGAATCATACGCATGATCTTTTTGAAAGCGTTTCTGGTTGGCGGGCTGATCTGTGCCGTAGGCCAAATTTTAATTGACTGGACGAAATTGACGCCCGCAAGAATTCTGGTGCTGTTTGTTACGCTGGGCGTGCTGCTTGGCGCAATTGGCCTTTATGAGCCGCTGGTAAAGTGGGCCGGCATGGGGGCCAGCGTCCCTTTGACGGGTTTCGGTTATCTGTTGGCGAAGGGAACGAAGGAAGCCGTGGCCAGCCAGGGCTTGCTCGGTGTGCTGACGGGGCCGTTGACAGCCGGTGCGGCAGGCATTACGGCTGCGATGATCAGCGGGCTGTTTGGTGTCCTTTTTTGCAAAGCCGAAGGATAAATAAAGGCTGCGATGGCAAATGGGGACTCTGGCTTCACAATGCAGATGCAGCGCGCGCTTTTGTATTGCCTGTGCAGTGGTTTCCGATAAACGTTGCCTTCCGCGCCGAAAAAACTTGAAAAATCCGCCGGGGATTACTATAATTAAATTTACGAGTAATTTCATATTGAAATCCCTGGAAAGGCGGTTTTTTGGAAGATGGCAGAGCAGAAGAAAATGGTGGAGGAAATTACCTCCATGGAGGAAGATTTCGCCAAGTGGTATACGGACGTTGTGAAGAAAGCGGAGCTTGCCTCCTATTCCTGCGTGCGCGGCTGCATGGTGGTGCGACCTTACGGCACGGCGCTGTGGGAGAATATCCGCGATAACCTCGATCGGCGTTTCAAGGCGCTGGGGCATGAAAATGTGATGATGCCCCTGTTTATTCCGGAAAGCCTGCTCCAAAAGGAAAAGGATCATGTGGAGGGCTTCGCGCCAGAGGTGGCGTGGGTCACGCACGGCGGCGCGGAACAGCTTCAGGAACGCCTGTGTGTGCGCCCGACGAGCGAAACGCTCTTCTGCGATCACTATGCCCAGGTTATTCATTCCTACCGTGATCTGCCCAAGCTCTATAACCAGTGGTGCTCCGTTGTGCGTTGGGAGAAGACAACGCGCCCGTTTTTGCGCACCATGGAATTTTTTTGGCAGGAAGGCCACACCATGCACGAGACCCCACAGGAGGCGGTGGAGGAAACGGAGCGTATGCTCAACGTCTACGCGGATTTCTGCGAGCATGACCTTGCGATTCCCGTGGTCAAGGGCCGTAAGACGGACAAGGAAAAATTTGCAGGCGCGGAGGCAACCTATACGATTGAAGCGCTTATGCACGATGGCAAGGCTCTTCAGAGCGGCACGAGCCACTATTTTGGCGACGGGTTTGCCCGTGCGTTCGACATCCAGTTCACTGGGCGGGACAATACGCTCCAATATCCGCACCAGACCTCCTGGGGTATGTCAAGCCGTATCATTGGCGCGATTATCATGACGCACGGGGATAATAACGGCCTCGTTCTGCCGCCGGCCGTCGCACCCGTACAGGTGGTCATTCTGCCGATTGCAATGCATAAAGAAGGCGTGCTCGATAAGGCGATGGAACTGCGTGACCGTCTGGCGGCAACATTCCGCGTCAAGGTGGATGACAGTGATAATTCCGCTGGCTGGAAGTTTGCGGAGTATGAGATGAAGGGTGTGCCGCTGCGGCTGGAGATTGGCCCGAAGGACATTGCCAATAACCAGTGCGTTCTAGTGCGGCGTGATAACCGCGAAAAAACCTTCGTCTCACTCGATCAACTGGAAGCGGCCATCGCAGAGCAGCTGGAGGCCGTGCGTGCCGGGCTTTATGAAAAAGCGCTCGCCCGCCGCGAAGAGATGACTTACAGCGCCAAAACCTTGGAGGAACTTAAGGATCTTGCAGAGCACAAGCCTGGCTTTATTAAGGCGATGTGGTGCGGCGACCTCGCCTGTGAGGAAGCTCTCAAAGAGGAAGCGGGCGTTACCTCACGCTGCATCCCCTTTGAGCAGGAGCAGCTTGCCGATACCTGCGTTTGCTGTGGTAAGCCGGCAAAGCATATGCTTTACTGGGGCAAGGCGTATTAACAGATATCAGACATCCAAATTCAAGCAATCAGCGCCTGCGGCAGAAATGCCGCGGGCGTTTTGACGATATGACAGGATTGTCATGCAACCAAGCGAAAAATATGATATACTCGATTCAGATGAAATAAATAGGGGCGGATGTGCATGCGGATTTTGCTGGTGGAGGATGACCGTACAATCGCCGTGGGGCTCGTCTATGCGCTTGAGCAGGAGGGCTATGCCGTGCATCATGTGCCGGATGCTGCCGGGGGCAAATTGGCGGCGGAGCGGGAGCGTTTGACCTTGCCATCCTCGACCTGATGCTGCCGGATGGCAGTGGATATGACGTTTGCCGGGCATTGCGGGCAAACAGGGAAACCCCTGTGATTTTTCTTACTGCATGTGACGATGAAGTGAATGTGGTAATGGGCCTTGAGATGGGGGCAGACGATTATGTGACGAAGCCTTTCCGCATCCGGGAGCTCATGGCGCGCATCAAAAACGTGCTGCGCCGCCGGGGCCGCCCGGATACGGAAGCGATCCGGCTGGGCAATATATGGATTTATCCGGCCCAGGCGCGCGTGATGCGGGGCGGACAGGAGGTTTTTCTTACAGCGCTGGAATATCGCCTGTTGCTGACGTTTGCATCCAATGAAGGCAGACGCTCACTCGCGGGCAATTGCTGGAAAGCATTTGGGATGCGGCAGGCGACTTTGTTAACGACAATACACTGACTGTTTACATCAAGCGGCTGCGAGAAAAGCTTGAGGACGACCCGCAGAAACCGCAGCTGATACAGACGGTGCGCGGGCTAGGTTACCGGGCCGTAGGCAGCGCGAAAAATGCAGAGGAGCATCGTTGAACGCTTTTATCATATTGTATGCCTTTGGAATGGGGGCAGGATCGCGGCTATGCGCTGAAAACCGCTGTTGACAAAAATAAGCATCAATTTGATGAGAAACAGGAGACGCTATGAAAACAAGATGGTATAAAGACGCGGTTGTTTATCAGATTTATCCGCGCAGCTTTCTGGATTCCAACGGCGATGGCGTCGGTGATTTAAACGGCATTCTGCAAAAGGCTGATTATCTGAAGGAGCTCGGCATAGACGCCGTATGGCTGTCGCCTGCTACAAATCGCCAAACGACGACAACGGCTACGATATCAGCGATTATCGCGACATCATGGATGAATTCGGTACGCTGGCAGATTGGGAAAAGATGCTGGAGGCCTTTCACAACCGTGGAATCAAGGTGCTGATGGATTTGGTTGTCAATCACACGTCGGACGAGCACCCGTGGTTTCAAGAGAGCCGGAAGGATCGGACAAACCCTTACAGGGATTATTATATCTGGCGCGACGGCATCGGGTCGGATCACAAAACGCCGCCCAACAACTGGCGCGCTTGTTTTGGAGGCTCTGCGTGGGAATATGATGAGGCGACCGGGCAGTTCTATCTGCATCTGTTCAGCAGGAAGCAGCCGGATCTGAATTGGGATCATCCAAAGGTGCGCGAGGAAGTGGCGGCCATCTGCAACTACTGGCTGGAAAAAGGGTGGATGGATTCCGGTGCGACGTTATTACCTATATTTCAAAGCCGGAAGATCTATACCGCGCGTCACAGAACGACGTTGTGGTCGGCCCACGCTGGAAGGAATATATGCAGGAGCTTTCCGAACGCTCGTTTAACCAATTTGACACGATGATTGTCGGCGAGGCAGCAGGCATAGATTTTGCCCGCGCCTGCGAGATTACGCAAGAGGGCGCGGGGCTATTGGATCTGCTCTTCCACTTTGAGCACGTCGGTGCGCGTGCCGTCTGCGCCTACAACCAGAAATCTACCAATCTGCGCCGCTGGAAGCGCACGCTGTTCCGTTGGCAGGAGCTGCCGGAGGCTCTTGGGGCGCTTTGTATTATGAAAATCACGACCAATCAAGGAGCATTCCGCGGTTTGCCCCTGCGGGTGCGCACCGCGCGGCAGCCGCGAAGAGCCTCGCGATTTCCCTGCTGTTTCAAAAGGGGACGCCCTTTATCTACCAGGGGCAGGAGATTGGCATGACAAACTGCCCGTTTAAAAGCGCGGATTACCGCGACATTCAGTCCGTCAATCAGCTGGCGGCAGCTCGTAAAAAGCCGTTTGGCAGCATTGTTGCCTATTTTACCGAGCGATATTTGCAACGGTATGCGCGCGATAACGCCCGTACTCCCATGCAGTGGAGCGATACGGCAAACGCAGGCTTTACAAGCGGCACGCCATGGATGAAAATCAATGAAAATTACCGGGAGATTCACGCGGATGCACAGTTGAAAGACCCGGATTCCGTATTCCGCTTTTATCAAAAGGCATTGGCGTTGCGCAAGACATATGCGGATATTGTGCGAGACGGCGCATTTGTGCCCATTGATGCGCAGAATAGGGAGGTGCTTGCCTTTGCCCGGCGGCTTGGAAGCGGCAGCTTTTGGTTGTATGCAGCCTGTCGCCGAAGCCGGCACGCGTCAAAATCCCTGCGGAGCTCTGTACAGGCGGCGCGCAGCTTTTGCTGAGCAATATGGAAGCCCCGCCTGCGCTTACAGAAACAATGCGCCTTGCACCCTGTGCCAGCGTGGTATGGGAATTGTGCATGGATTGATCGGCGAAAGAGAGAGGAAGATTCACATGCAGATTCTGCGCAACCGTGAGCTGTGTCGGATGCTGGCCGTTATGCTGGCGGTCATGGCGGCAGGGAGTGTTGCAGGCTTTTGCTTCGACTGGCGGGCCGGGTGCCTTGCGTTTTTGGTAGGCTTGCTTGTAGCCATCTGTGCGATAGGGTTTGCAGGGCGGCAGTACCGTCGCCTGCGCCGATTGAGCGCATGTTTGGAGCGCATCTGCGCAGGCGATTATTCGCTTGATGTACGAAATAACGACGAGGGCGAGCTGAGTATCCTGCAAAACGATATCCATAAGGTCACGCGCATTCTCCGTGAGCAAAACCAGCGTTTGACAGAGGAAAAAACACGCCTTGCCGACTCGATGTCCGACATTTCGCACCAGCTGAAAACGCCGTTGACCTCTATGATGATGCTGGCGGATCTTTTGCAGTCTCCTGACCTGCCTCCGGATCGTCGGGAAGAGTTTTCAAGGGGATTGCATGCGCAGCTCGACCGGCTGGAGTGGCTGGTATCCTCTCTGCTGAAGCTCGCCCGGCTGGATGCGGGGGCGATTGTGTTTCGGCCTGCGATGCATGAAGCGCGCGCGGTGCTGGAGAAGGCGTGCGAGCCGCTCTCCATTTCAGCGGAGCTGCGGGAGCAGACGCTTCTCATCGATGTGCCGGAGGGGCTTCGCGTAAAATGTGATTTGAATTGGACGGCGGAAGCGCTGCTCAACGTGATTAAAAATTGTGTGGAGCACACGCCTCGGGGCGGCACGGTAACTGTGTCGGCTCGACAAAACCCGCTCTATGCGCTCTTTATGGTTGCGGATACAGGCGAGGGTATTGCAAAAAAAGATCAGCCGCATCTATTCGAGCGGTTTTACAGGGGCAAAAACGCCTCGCCGGACAGCGTCGGGATCGGCCTTGCCATGGCGCGCACCATTTTGCGGGCGCAGGGCGGTGAGATCAGCGTTCGGAGCAGCCCGGGGCAGGGCAGCATATTTTCGTTGAAGGTATTTAATCAGGCGCCTTAGCCAAAGGGGAACATGGCGTACAGTCAGCAGAAGAGGTGATCCAATTCATGAAATGGGATGCGAAACAATATTTAAAGTTTGAGGCGGAACGCACGCAGCCAGCCCGCGACCTTGCGGCCCGAGTCACGTTGGAAGAGGAGTGCCGCAAAGCGCTGGATATCGGCTGCGGACCGGGCAACAGCACGCGGATGGTAAAGCAACGATTCCCGGAAGCGGATGTGCTGGGGATCGATCAATCCCCGGAGATGATCCGGGCCGCGAGGGAGGAGAACCCGACGCTGTCTTTTCAGGTTTTTGATGTGACTCGGGATTTCACTGCGCTTGGTACGGATTATGATCTCGTGTTTTCTAACGCCTGCCTGCAATGGGTGCCGGGCCATGAACAACTGCTTCCCCGCCTGATCGGGCTTTTGCGGCCCGGTGGGATTTTGGCGGTGCAGCTGCCCAACAATTTTGAGGAGCCGGTTCACCGGATCGCCGAGCGCGTAGCTGCCAAGGCAGAATGGCGATCGTGCTTCCCGGAGCGGCGTGTTTTCTATCAGCTCACGCCGGAGCAGTATTTTGATTTGTTGAGCGCCAGCGCTGGGGACTTTACGATGTGGGAGACAGTCTATTATCACAGGCTGCCCTCTCATCAGGCGATTCTTGAGTGGTACCGTGGCACAGGGCTACGGCCCTACCTCTCCTGCCTGACGAAGGAAAACCAGCGGCTATTTGAGCGGGAGGTGCTCGATGGAATTGCGCGCGCCTACCCGGTGCGGCAAAATGGAGAGGTTATTTTTCGTTTCCCGCGGCTGTTCTTTACTGCTCGGCGGTAGGGTTTGGTGAAAGGCGGGAGGGAGTGATATCAAACGCATGTTTTGGAGCAAAGAGACGGCCGATCAAAAAACAAATTCCATTCTATTCAATTGGGGAATTGATCCGGTGAAAATAGCCCGTCTGCATCCCTCTGTATGGAGCGCTGATGGAACGTATGTTTTAAAACGTGGCGAATAGGTTCCTGAGATAGAAAACGGCATTCTGTGAGTGTGTTGGAATGGTCCCGACAAAAACAATCACACTCTTCCGCATCCAAACGGGGAAGTTCTCTAAAACAAAGGAAAGCCTGGTCGGCCTTGTTTGGTGACCCGATTCAGCTCATATGAAAAAACGCTTTCACCACGCTCCCACTTTACGCATAGGATAGGGGAGCGGGGAAAGCGTTTTTTGATGATGGATCCCGCTAACAGGGGGTGAGTGCCATTGAACGGCCTGTTTTATGCGGTGCTGGAGGCGCTGTTGCTCGTGGTGGCTCTTTCGATGGATGCGTTTGTTGCGAGCTTTGCCTATGGCGCGCAGCGGATCAAAATTCCATTTTCGTCCGCCGCGATTATCAGCGTGATCTGCACGGCAATGCTGGCGGTTTCCCTTCTGGCAGGGGCGTTGCTGCGCCCATTTTTGCCGCAGGGGCTGACCAGGGGGTTATGCTTTGCGCTCCTTTTTTTGTTGGGTGTTGCAAAGCTGTGTGACAGCGCGATCAAAACTCTGATTCGCAGGCATAAGCGGATGCACCGGCAGGTTTCCTTCTCGGTGTTCAGCTTGAAATTTATCTTGGATGTCTATGCCGACCCGGAGAAAGCAGATCGGGATGGCTCCCGGGTGCTCTCGCCCGCAGAAGCCGCCTCGCTGGCTGTTGCGTTATCCCTTGACGGGCTGGCGGTTGGCTTTGGCGCGGCGCTGATGCAGGTGAATGTGTTGATCGTAATGCTGTTTTCCTTGGCCGTTGGGATGCTGGCGGTCCGCTTGGGTGGAAAGATCGGTAACCGCGCGGCGCAGAAATTATCCTTTGACCTCTCCTGGTTTAGCGGGGCGCTGCTGATCGTGCTGGCAATCTTAAAGCTATAGTTACTTAAGCAAAGGCAGAATTTTTTTCTGTGATGACGGCATAGCCCTCCGCCGTGGGGTGGAGTCCGTCGTATGTAAACGCCCGCTTCAGATCGCCGTTTTCATCTGAAAGTTCTTTTGTTAGGTCAAGAAAGACTGCGCCGTTCTCCTGCGCGATGGTTTTGATCTTTTCGTTGATTGCTGTGATACCGGCATTTGTTCGCTTCCCAACCATAACGCGCGCATAGAGCGTTTCCATATGCTCGTTTACCGGGTAGATCGCCTGCACGATCAGATTTGTCTCCGGCGACTGCTCCCGGATCATTTTGACGGAGTCCGTGATGTTTTTCAGCAGTTCCTCTTCCGGCACACCCTGGCCAATATCGTTTGTGCCGATGAGCATCACGACGTTGCGCGGCCGGAGTGGTATGACAGTGTCGTTGAGGCGGTCTTTCATGTGGCCGCTTGTTTCCGCGCTGATGCCGCGGTTGTAGACGAGGCTTCCGGTCTTTTGGGTAAAGGAGCCGTAGGCCTCCGCCACAGGGTAATATTCTGTGATGGAATCCCCCAGAAAGACGGTTTGGCCGGTGAGGGAGGTTGCGTTGGCGGATGTAAATTATCCTGCTTGATATCGAGCTGCGCTTCGTTGAAGCCGTTGAGATATTTCACGCCGAAAATGACAAGCAGGATCACGGCGATCAGCAGGACGGTCGGAATCGCGGCGGCGAGCAGGACGGCTTTGCTTTTTTTCACAATGATTTCCCCTTTTGATCTGTTTTTCTGCATATGTATACGATAACATATTTGATCCGGAATCAAAATCAGAGGAATTACGGATTTTGATCGGTATTTTTTAAGCGATAGGGGGCGGATTGTAATCCGTCCCCGCTCTAGTTGTTCAAAGGAATACTTCTCGCTAAATCGATAAATCCCCCCTTGGAAAAAACGCCGTGCCGGCGAAGGAGAGCGCAAGCCGGCAAGATACAGCGCCGCCGCTCCCCAGAGGCCTGCCGCCTCGCCCGCCATGATTTTTCCGGCGCGAAGAGCATGAAGGAACAGCCGCCGCTCCTCGCGATGGGGAGCGGCAGCTTAAAGATATTAAGGGACTTTTTTATTACGAGCAGCGCGAGTAACAAAGCAAGGCTTGCCATCATCACGCGGGTCTAAGAGATACGCACAGCTTGCGATTGCAGAAAACCAGCGGCTATTTTTTATTTGTATTTCGGCCTGGCCTTGTAGGACGTATGCAGCACCTCATGCGCAAGATGGCTGCCCGGCTCGCCGAAGAACTCGGTGTACACCGTTTTGATCGCTTCACTCTCATGCGATTTGCGTACGGGGAGCTTGCGGTCCGCATCATAAAGCGCTGCGGCGCGGCGGTTTTTCAAATCAACGAAGTTACGCACTACCGCGTGTTGAATCGGTTGCCCGCCGCCGTTGATGCAGCCGCCGGGGCAGCCCATGATCTCGATGAAATGATAGGGGGATGTGCCGGCCTTCACCTGCTCCATGAGCGTGTGGGCATTGGCGGTGCCGCTGGCGACCGCCACCTTGAGCTTGAGGCCGGCCACTTCATATTCCGCTTCCTTCACGCCGTCCATGCCGCGCACGTCGGTGAAATCCACGTTGTCGAGCGCCTTGCCGGTGAGCGTTTCAACGGCCGTGCGGAGAGCAGCTTCCATTACGCCGCCCGTCGCGCCAAAGATGACGGCCGCGCCGGTGCCCTCGCCGAGCGGATTGTCGAATTCCTCATCCGGCAGGTGCTTAAAGTAGATGCCAGCGCTCTCAATCATGCGGGCAAGCTCGCGGGTGGTGAGCGCGATATCCACATCCGGGTAGCCGGAGGCGGACTGGTCGTCGCGCTTGGTCTCAAATTTTTTCGCCGTGCAGGGCATGATGCCAACGACGACGATCTTCTCCGGATCGATCCCCATCTTTTTTGCATACCAGGTTTTGATCGTCGCGCCGAACATCTGCTGCGGCGATTTGCAGGTGGAGAGGTGGGAGATCTGATCAGGATAGTAGTGCTCGCAGTATTTGACCCAGCCGGGGGAGCAGGAGGTGATCATCGGCAGCACGCCGCCCTGCTGCACGCGCTCGATAAACTCGTGCGCCTCCTCCATGATGGTGAGGTCGGCGGCGAAGTCGGTGTCGAACACCTTGTCGAAGCCGAGGCGGCGAAGCGCCGCAACCATCTTGCCCTGCACGTTCGTGCCGATGCTCATGCCGAAGCACTCGCCGAGGGTTGCACGGATAGAGGGGGCGGTCTGGACAATCACGTATTTCTCCGGATCGTTGATGGCGGCAAGCACCTTGTCGCTGTCGTCCTTTTCCACCAGCGCGCCGGTCGGGCAGTTGACAATACACTGCCCGCAGGATATGCAGGAGACGTCCGCCAGATCTTTATCAAAGGCGGAGCTGATATGCGTATCGAAGCCACGGGCATTCGCGCCGATCACGGAGATTTTCTGCATATCGCAGGCAGCGACGCAGCGGCGGCAGAGGATGCACTTGTTGTTGTCGCGGATCATATGCGCGGCGGAGTCGTCGAACTCGTAGTGCGGGTTCGCGCCCTCGTAGCGCGTTTCGTCATCTACGCCGAACTCTTTGCAGAGCTGCTGCAATTCGCAGCTGCCGCTGCGCACGCAGGAGAGGCACTTGCGGTCGTGCGTGGAGAGGATAAGCTCCAGGGTGATTTTGCGGGAATTGCGCACCTTTTCTGTATTTGTAAAGACCTCCATGCCTTCATTCACCGGGTAAACACAGGCGGTAACCAGGCTTCTCGCACCCTTGACCTCCACCATGCAGATCCGGCACGCGCCGATTTCATTGATGTCCTTGAGGAAGCACAGCGTCGGGATCTCGATCCCGGCATAGCGCGCCGCTTCGAGGATAGAAATGCCGTTGGGCACACTCAAGGGCATGCCGTTGATTTTGATATTGACCATTTCCATTGACAGGCACACTCCTTTCGTTATTTCTTCTTGATGGCCTGCATCTTCTTGCACTTTTCAACACACGCGCCGCACTTGATGCACTTGCTGGTGTCGATGGTGTGCGGCTTGCGAATTTCGCCGGAGATCGCGCCCACCGGCAGGTGCGCGCGCACAGGCCGCAGCCGATGCACTTGTCCGCGTCTATGTAGTAGTTGAGCAGTGCTTTGCAGACGCCGGCAGGGCACTTTTTATCCACCACATGCGCGATATATTCTTCGCGGAAGAACTTGAGCGTTGCCAGCACCGGGTTCGGGGCCGTCTGGCCCAGGCCGCAGAGGGAATTCTGCTTGATGTAGTAAGCAAGCTCTTCGAGCTTATCAATATCCTCAAGCGTACCCTTGCCGGAGGTGATCTTTTCGAGAATCTCCATCATGCGCTTGGTGCCGATCCGGCAGGGGGAGCACTTGCCGCAGGATTCGTCGACCGTGAATTCTAGGAAGAATTTCGCAATGTCGACCATGCAGTTATCTTCATCCATGACGATCAATCCGCCGGAGCCCATCATGCAGCCGATAGCGGTGAGGTTGTCATAGTCGATCTCCGTATCCATCAAAGAGGCGGGGATGCAGCCGCCGGAAGGGCCGCCGGTCTGCGCGGCCTTAAACTTCTTTCCGTTGGGGATGCCGCCGCCAATTTCTTCGACGATCTCACGCAATGTGGTGCCCATCGGGATTTCCACAAGGCCCGTGTTCTTGATCTTGCCGCCCAGGGCGAACACCTTTGTGCCCTTAGAGCGCTCGGTGCCCATGGAGGCGAACCAATCCGCGCCCTTCAAAATGATCTGCGGGACGTTGGCAAAGGTTTCCACGTTATTCTCCGTTGTGGGCTTGCCAAACAGGCCTTTGACCGCCGGGTAAGGTGGACGCGGGCGGGGCTCGCCGCGGTTGCCTCAATGGAGGTCATCAGCGCGGTTTCCTCACCGCAGACGAACGCGCCTGCGCCAAGGCGGATGTGAAGGTCAAAATCGAAGCCGGAATCGAAGATGTTTTTGCCCAGCAGGCCGTATTCCTTGGCCTGTTGATGGCGATTTCCAGGCGGTTGACCGCAATCGGATACTCCGCGCGCACATAAATATAGCCTTCCGTCGCGCCGACGGCATAACCGCAGATTGCCATAGCTTCCACGATACAGTGCGGATCGCCTTCCAGCACGGAGCGATCCATAAATGCGCCGGGGTCGCCCTCGTCCGCGTTGCAGACGACATATTTC